>Ga0187777_10000563_pt1 | contig 25043 bp, 24 predicted proteins | sample 1015_Q2_SP5_10_M_FD_132416 | JGI IMG/M metagenome (GOLD analysis project Ga0187777, IMG submission 132416) | Tropical peat soil microbial communities from peatlands in Department of Meta, Colombia - 1015_Q2_SP5_10_MG | ecosystem: Environmental > Terrestrial > Soil > Wetlands > Peat | place... | reverse complement strand
GGCGTCCAGCCCTCGTCCGTCTGCCTCTTGAAGGCATAAGCTAGTACTGGCGTGTCGGTGTCGTAAAGACGGCGCAGTTCTTCCATATTCTTCACTACGAACATGGATTTGCGAGATTGACCCTTTTCCGACATAGTTCGCCACTTTCCCGTTAGCGGAACACGCGGATCACAGCTAGACTACGCGGCGGAACCTCGAAAAACAACACGGAGAAATCATCATACAGGCCAAAGTTTTGAAGAGAACCAAAATTTAAGAGGAAATTAAATGAGAAAAGTAATCTACGCAATCAACATCACTCTGGACGGTTGCTGCGACCACACGAAAATGGTTCCCGACGAAGAAATGTTTGAATCTTCTATGGAACTGCTGCGAGGCACAGACGTGCTCGTGTATGGGCGCAAGACTTATCAACTGATGGTTCCTTATTGGCCTGATGTCGCAAAAGACCAGTCTGCAAGCAAAGCGGACCGCGATTTTGCCCAGGCATTCGAATCCGCCAACAAAGTTGTTTTTTCGCAATCGTTAGACGATGCTGAAGCTAAGAAAGGCGACAAAAATGCGAGGGTTGTCCGCACAAATCTTCGCGACGAAATACTCAAGTTGAAGCAAGCGCCGGGCAAAAATATTATCGCCGGCGGTGTGGATATTCCTTCACAACTTATAAAGCTTGGCCTGGTGGATGAATTTCATTTTGTCGTTCACCCAATCCTTGCTGGAGAAGGCAGACGGTTGTTAGAAGGTGTTAGCCTGCCGGAGAAATTGCAACTAAAACTGGTTGACTCAAAGATTCTTAAATCAGGATGCGTTGCGCTTCGTTACTTGAAACAGCAATAGAAGGCGCAAAAGGGGACGCAATGAGAAAGCTCAGAATTTTCGAACACATCTCGCTGGACGGCGTGATCGAGATTTCCGGCGGTGCTGGCGACGACGACTTCCCATACGGCGACTGGACCGCGCCGTATCGCACACCTGAGGGGTTCGCGATGGTCACCGCAATACGACGGCTTCAGATTTTTCGTGCGCTCACAGCCGGGCGCGGCGGAACAATTAACCACAGGTAGGAAATCACAGGTAGAAAAATCGGCGGAACGAAAAATGGTAGGCCCGGGAGGACTCGAACCTCTGACCTCTTCCGTGTCAAGGAAGCGCTCTAACCAACTGAGCTACGGGCCTAGCGTGCTGCAAAATCACTCAGTTACACTTTCAGTTGGGCAATCCCGATTGTAGCGCACGTCCGGGTTGGTGCACAAACCTGGCGCTGTGCTTCGGGTCGAATGTGACCACATCGTTTTGCCATCCCACTGCCGTACTTGCCCACCACCCTAGAATTTGCGCTACAGCGGCAAACCCACGGCTTCCTAGTGCGCCACTAAGCGATTCAATTTTTGACGAGCCAACAAAAACTGTTAGGTATAGCTCGCACTCGCGTCCGAATCATCTTAGAGAGGCTGCAATTCGCCGAGGATAGTGGGAATCAATTCAGATACCGTCGGATGAATGTGCATGGCATTTTTCAACACGGTGTATGCGGCACGCGCATACATCATGTCTAGGACACAGTGGATCGCCTCGTCGCCGCCGGTGCCGAGAATGGCTGCTCCCAGGATCTCTTTTGAGTCCGCATCCACTAGCACTTTCATGAATCCCTGAGTTTCGCCTTTCTCTACGGCCCGCCCGACACGCGTCATAGGCCGTTCCCCCTTCAACACGCGTCGGCCGGATGCGCGGGCGTCACGCTCTGTCATGCCCGCGCGCCCCAGTGGCGGATCGGTGTAGAGGTTGTACGCGGTGATGCGATCGGTGACGCTGCGCGGCTCGTGGTCCAGCAGGTTGGCCGCAACGATCTCGAAATCATTGTAAGAAGTGTGTGTAAATCCTCCGCGTCCGTTACAGTCGCCGAGTGCCCAGATGCCCGGAACGTTGGTACGCAGTTGATTGTCCACAAGAATGTATCCGCGCTTATCACGCGCCACGCCGGACTTTTCCAGGCCGAGGTCATCGGTATTAGGTGTCCGGCCCATCGCCAGCAACAAGTGGGAACCGCTCACATCCGGTGCGCCTGCAGCGCAATCCAGGCACACGCCGACTTCTCCGTCCCCCTGTCTCGTCAACTCGATGCACGTTGCGTTGAGCCGCACCTTAACGCCCTCGCGCTCGAGGATCGCCTGTACTTCTGCGGATACGTCCTCATCTTCGTGGGCAATCAGGCGCGCTGCCCTTTCTATGATTGTCACATCGCTGCCAAAGCGCCGGAAAATCTGACCGAATTCCAGACCCACATAGCCGCCGCCGACAACAATGAGATGTCGTGGCAGGACGTCGAGGTCCAATAAGGTGGAATTCGTTAGATACGGTGTGTTCTCTACTCCAGGCAAGGACGGTATGGCTGCGCGCCCACCCACGTTGATGAAGATCTGCGGTGCAGTGAGTAATTCCTCGCCGACCGTAACTTCTTTCGGCGATTCAAATCGGGCGTGTCCGTGATAGACCGTGCAGTTCGGCGTGTTCTTGAGCCACGACTCCAAGCCGCTTCGGGATTTCCCGGTGATTTCATCCTTGCGTGCTTTGACTCGCTTCATATCAACATCAACTGGCCCGGCGACTCGGACTCCAAAGTCCGCCGCCCGGCGTACCATATGCGCGTTGTAAGCGGAGGCGACCAGCGTCTTTGTGGGGATGCAACCCGTGTTCACGCACGTTCCGCCGAAGCGGTGCCGTTCGATTATGGCCACCTGTTGTCCGGCAGCAGCCATTCGGACAGCCAGGAAAGGTCCTGACTGCCCACTTCCAATCACGATCGCATCAAAGTTTTGTTTCATGATCGGCTGACCCATCCTCGCTGTGAATCCCGACGCTGTAGCTTCACAAATCGATGACGACATCGCTAGTCGGCTGCGAACAGCAGACAAGGAGGTTCCCATCGGCCGGCTTGTCGAGTGGCTCCGGTTGGTAGACAACCGCACCTGAAACCAAACCACTCTCACAGTTGTGACAAACACCGGTCCGACACGCCCAACGGACCGGAACATCACACCCCTCGGCCATTTCGAGGATGCTCCCGTATCGCGACGCGTCCCAGTGCGCGGAAATGCCACTGCGCGCGAACGATACCAACGCGCCAGTGTTTGCCTCGTCGCTAGGCAGATGCGGAGCTCGTGTCACTGCGGCCACCACACCAGGGGTCAGGGACTCGCCGCCATTGAAGATCTCCACGTGAACGCGCTCTGGCGCCACACCTAAAGCCGTGAGCGCCTCTTTCATCTCCGTCATGAATTGCGTTGGCCCGCAAAGGTAGACATCAGCGTCTCGTGGCAATTCGAGTTCATCGAAAACCGATCGCGAGAAGCGGCCCGTCGCGTTGAAATCCTCACCCGTTTTGTCGGTTAAGTCCGGTCTCGTGTAACAAACGTAGCTGCGGCCGTTCGTTAGCGCGCGCATGAGGCGGCGCACTTCGCCGGCAAACGGATGATGCTGCCCATCACGCACTGTGTGCAACCACATGACCTGACGTGTAGACCGTGCCGCCGCGAGTGCGTGCAGCATTGCCAGAACCGGCGTCGCGCCGATCCCGGCACTGAGCAGCACGATCGGTCGCTCTCCCGGCTGCAGAACAAAACTCCCGCGCGGAGAGCTGATGTCGAGGCGGTCGCCCACGCCGAGATGTTCGCGTAGGTAATTTCCAACCGCTCCATTCGGCTCGATCTTCACGCTAATCCGATAGCGCTCCGTTGAAAGTGGACCCGAGAGCGAATAACTGCGAAAAAGCGTCGGGCCGGCAGCGGTGGGCTTAAGACGCACAACGACGTACTGACCTGGCAGAGCCATGGGAAGCTGGTGACCATCAGCGCCCTGCATGGCAAACGAGAGAACGTCCGCGGACTCGCGATCAATTGAGGTCACGACGAGCGACTGAAATCCTGACGAGGCCGGATGAGCCGCCGCAGCAGGCGCCAGCCCCGCGTTTCCCGTTTCCCCCCCGTTTTGCTGACTTTGGAGCAGTGCTTCAAACGAGCAACGCCATCCGTGCGAGAGCGCTTTGATGCGTAATGCGCGCTCCAGACGATCGCGTGCATGGTCGGGCAAATAGAGGACCGCGTTGATCTCAGCGACGGTCATGCGCTCTCCCGCCTCTCCCACCTTAACGATTTCGTCGCCGGCAGCCACTTCACCTTCACGGAGGACGCGGAAATAGAAGCCCGGCCGCCCGCTAGATGTCAGCAATGACGCCATCCGGGGTTCGTTCATCCGAAAGCCGACGCGAAAGCATGTCACGCGAGGTTGAGTGACCTCGAAAAGCCCGGTGCCGATCTGAAATCGATCGCCGATGCAGACGGCATCATCAGGTAGCCCTTCTATAGTAAAGTTCTCACCGAACTGTCCACAGACGAAATCGCTCCTCTTCAGTTGCTCCTCCCAATAGCGATACGATTCAATCTGATATACGAAGACGGCTCGATGTTCACCTCCGTGCCCAGCCAGGTCGCCTTGACCGTCTCCCTCGAGATTCAGCCGCCCGACGCGACAGCGACCACCCACCGGACTCTTCCAGACCCCTGTGTGCACAGTGCGCCCCTTCCACTCGATGTCGCGCGGAAGCCCGACGTTCACCGATAGAAGTCGAGCCATACCTCAGGAATTCCTCCCGCGCCGTTTGGTCAATTGAAATCGTCACTCACTTAGCGGTGGCGCCCTTGCGGTCACCTTCTCGAGGGATGAACCCAGGAATGCCGGTTTTGACCACTTCATTCAGCCTCTGCCTGGTCTGAATTCGATTGATTTCGTCAAGCGCGTCTTCCGGAAGCGTAGAAATGTCAAGATTCTCTTTCGCCTGGGCCTCACTCTTGGGTGTGGTAAGCAAGGCCGTGCCGCGCTGCACCGCCCAAGCCAGCAGTACCTGTGCCGGCGTCTTTCCGACTCGCGCGGCGATAGCCGAAATGACAGGATCTTCGAATAGCCCCGGCCTCATCCCGTGACCCAAGGGTGCAAAAGCCAAAAATACGATGCCCTTCTCCTTGCAGAATCCCAATAGCTCCGTTTCCGGCAGATACGGATGTGCTTCTACTTGGACCACGGCTGGCTTGATTCTCGCTGATTCATAGATGGGCTTCAGCTCGTCCAAACTAATGTCTGAAAGTCCGATGGCCCCGCACTTGCCTTGATCCACGAGACTTTCCATCGCTCTCCAGGTGTCAAGCAAAGTTACGTCCTGGTCGTAGAGGAGATTGCCGTTTTGATCCCGCGGATCCTGGTCGTCCCCGGGCTGAAATGCAAATGGAGTGTGAATGAGATAGAGATCCAGATACTTGAGCCCGAGCCTGTTCAGACTCGCCTTGAACGCCGGTTCGACGCGCTCGGGCCGGTGATTGTTATTCCAGAGCTTTGTGGCAATAAAGAGGTCGTCGCGCTGAACCCTTCCTTCTCGTAGCACGCCTTGTATCGCCTCGCCCACCGCCTCTTCATTTCGATACCGCTCCGAGCAATCAAATTGGCGAAAGCCAGCTTCCAGGGCAGTTCTAGTAGCCCTCCGGGTATCGTCAAGGCCGGGGATCAAGGTCCCAAACCCGAGGGCGGGAATGGCTCTCCCGTTGTTCATCTGGATTTTCCTATAACGAAGTTCGTTCTGTTCACTCATTTGTCCTCCAGCATCAACCGTTGTCATGGTGATCTCCCGCCGGAATTGACTCTGCGGATATTCTTGTTCTCTTCGCGAACGTCCAGCTAACGGATGCGAACACATCAGAGCAGAAGGGTCGAGGCAGGGCAATCAGACGATGGTATTGGTAATACGTTCGTATGACTCGATTGATTCGATTTCCACCTCTAAGGCAGGGCCCGTCACGCCTTTCGGGACCTAGCCACAAATTCACCTCTCTCAAGCTTGCGTTCAAGGCTCTTTCGAAGAAGTCTTCTTGCGTGAAGTGCCCGCCCTTTAACGGCGGTGACGCTGAGACCCAGAAGTCGGGCGGTTTCCGCGCTGGTCAGACCTTTCAGCTCGCGGTGCAAAACGACGATCCTCAGGTTCTTTCCAAGTCGCCCAATCGCCTGAAGCAAAGCCGTGCGACGCTCGTTTTCGCATAGGAGTTCTTCAGGGGTTGGACCGTTGTTTGCGATGGGCACTTCGCCACCTTTCTGTTCTTCGTCCGAGTTTCCGCCCAATGGCACGCTCGGGCGGCGCTGGCGCAACAGCATCAAGGCTTCGTTGATCGTTATGCGAGTCAGCCAGGTCGAGAACGTGGAATCCTCACGGAACCGTTCCAAGTTCACAAGTGCACGCTGAAATGCTCTCTGCACCGCGTCTTCGGCATCCTGTTGATTGCGAAGTATGCGGAGGGCCGCGCGATAAGTCCTGAGCCGGTGACGCTTGTACAGTTCTCCGAAGGCGTCGTGGTGTCCTGACTTGGCCTTCGCGACGAGCGAATGTTCGTCGCATATGCCCTGATTTCCTGCGAATAGGTGCAGGTCAGTGACGGCGTTAACCTTTGGCTCAAGCTCCAATACGGACATAACTCTCACCTCACCTTCTTTCGTTTTCCGCGCTACCAGCGCCCGCCGTGCAGTGATTCCCTGGCGCGAAGCGACGTTGCGACGACGCTATAGCCGCTCTTCAGAAAACCATCTGCGAGCCTCGCACCAATTCCTTGCTGCGCTCCCGTGACGATTGCTGTTTTGTTCCTTGCCATATCGGTTTCTTTCGGCAATGCTCTCGAACACGCGCAATTAAGCCAGCGGAACGGGAAGGAAACAATTGAACGAAGGTATTGACAATACCTTCGTATCGGGCCGCAGATGCCATCACGAAAAAAACGCATCCTTTATTTTTCGTAGCTATCCAATGGACGACGAAATAGGCAGTGGCCATGCGGGCAGGAAATAAGGATGGGAGCAATGCTTCACGTCGAAGCAGCAATAAGGAACGATGAGCACATTCCATTCTCGATCACGTGGACTGACTTCGACCGGAAAAATCCAGAGGCGAGGATCCACCATGCCGGATCAGTCCGCGATGTGGTTGCACGCGAACTTACTCTCAGCGGCTCCCAATTGGTCGTCGGATGTGATTGTTTCCTGGGCGCGGCCAAACTTCTCTTGTGGGGAGTCCTTAAGCTGTGGCTCTTCGAACCGTAGCGTCTAATCTTTTCGGCGAGGACAAAAACCCGAGCCGCCTCATCAACGGTGTCGCCAGCCTGCCTCTCGGCACTCCCGTCGCGCTCGAGCTGATCTTCGAAGTGGCTTAATCGAACTGTATTTTAGAGCCGCAGAAAAAGGAGATCTAAGATCGTGAAACCCGTTCAGGCTCTTGCAAACGCTAAACCGAGCTTACCAGCCATTTTCACTAAATCGGGGAGAGAATCGGCCTTCATCTTTTGCATGACCTTCCCTCGATGAGCCTTAACCGTGATTTCGCTGATGCCGAGTTCGCCCCCAACCTGTTTGTTCAACAGGCCGGAGACGACCAACACCATGACCTCTCGTTCGCGGGGGGAAAGCGACGAGTAACGATCCTGGAGCTCCTTGATCTCCGCCTGCTGGCCAAGGGCGATCCGGCTGCGCTCGAGGGCCTGCCCAATGGCGCCAAGCAGAACGTCATCCTTAAAAGGTTTGGTGAGAAATTCGACAGCCCCTGCCTTCATGGCCTGCACTGTTTTTGGCACGTCACCATGCCCCGTGATGAAGATGATGGGCACGTCAGGGTGCTCGGCCGCAACACGTTTCTGCAGTTCGAGGCCATTCAGGCCAGGCATGGAAATATCGAGTACCAGGCAACTGGGAACAGGCGTCCGAGTATGGGAAAGAAAGTGCTGCGCCGACGAGAAAGTCTGCGGGCGCCAACCCTCGGATCGGATCAACAACTCTAGGGATTCACGCACCGAAATATCATCGTCTACAACAAACACAACCGACGTGGCGTGCGACATGGTCAATACCCCCGATTTATGACCTGGCGCCTCCGTCGGATTCATCATACTCCCCAAGCCTCGGGACCGCGAAGGTTCTTCAATCCAATCCGAGCGCTGTGTTAAGTGCTCTAAGGAGTGCTGTGTCGCTGAATGGTTTCAGCAGGAATCCCACAGCCCCTCGATCAAGCGCTCGCCTGCGAACCGTCTCGTCTTTCTGCGCGGTTATGAAGATTACCGGAAGCTTGTGCCCGCGAATCTTAAGTTCCTGTTGGAGATCAAACCCCGTCATCCCCGGCATCGCGATGTCTAACACCAGGCATCTCATTTGACTGACGGTATCGGATGCGAGGAACTCCTCTGCGGATGAAAAAACTTTACTATTAAAGCCAAACTCGCCCAGCAAGTCCGGCAGCGACTCGCGCACAGACTCATCATCGTCGACAACTGCCACCAATGGACGTTGTATAGCGCCCCCCTCGTCTAGGGACTTCATAAAACAAGAATGCGGCTGCCGAGGTGCCGCGTCTATTGGACCTAAGTATCGGTACCGCATGGAATGGAGAGCAAAAACGTTGCCCCTGGGCCTTCGTTCCGGACTGCCCAAAGCCTCCCTCGATGACTCTCGATAATCGATCGGCTGACGGAAAGTCCGATTCCCATCCCATCGCCCTTCGTCGTATAGAAAGTCTCGAACAGTCTCTCTTCGGACTGGAGGTCAAATCCCACTCCCGTATCCTTGACGCTGAGGCGCACTCCACTGCCTTCGTCGCTTTCTGTCTTGATCAGCAGCTCCCTCGGGCGATCATCGATCGCACTCATGGCATCTGAGCCATTTCGTATCAGATTCAAAATGACTTGCTGAACCTGAATTCGATCGCCCAAGACTGCAGGCAGGTCCGCAGCAAGATCAGGCCTTAGGACGACGCTGTTCCGCTGTAACTCACTGAGCAATAGCGCTATCACCTCCTCGACAGCCTCATTCAGGTCGAAGGGTTCGAATGCTGTGTTTTTCCTGCTGAACAGCCCACGTAGCCGCGTGACCACTTCAGACGCACGATTGCCATCGCGAATCGTTCGGCGCGCGGTTTCGCGCGCACCCTCCAGATTCGGTGGATGCGCATCCAGCATCCGAAGGCATGTACTGGCATTGGTGACGATGCCGGACAATGGCTGATTGACCTCGTGTGCAATCGACGCGGTCAGCGTGCTCAATGTCGTAACCTGTGCCACATGGGCGAGTTCAGCTCGCGCTTTGTTGAGGGCGTCCTCTGCGCGCTTGCGGTCGTCAATGTCGGTGCTTGTGCCGTACCATCTGACAAGCTTGCCCTCCTCGAGGAACGGCTCGGCTCGGATGAGAAACCAACGATAAACTCCATCATGGCGCCGAATGCGCGCTTCGATTTCTCCAGGCTCTATTGTCATCAGCATCTCCTGCCACTTGGTCATCAACGGCGGCAGATCATCCGGATGAAACGCGACCTGCCAGCCCCAACCATCCGACTCTTCCGGGGAGAGACCGGTGTATTCGTGCCAACTCTTATTTAGAAATTCGTTTGGTCCATCAGGTAAGTTGCACCATGCAATTGTCGGAATTGCATCGATCACCTGGCGTAGTTTGGCTTCCGACCTCTGTATTTCTCCGAATGCCTTCTCCAATGCCGCGCGGGCCTCATGCAGCTGTTCGTTCGCAGAGGTTAGCTCCACGGTCCGTTGTGCGACCCTCTGATCGAGCTCTCTTAAGACGTTAGCTTCATGCAGCCCGATAGCAGCTTGATTCGCAGCCACATTCAAAACGAGTCTCTCGGTTTGCTCGGGGAAGCCCGGTCTTCCGGAACCCGCGACAAGATGTCCAATCTCGCCATGCAATCCCAGTTGCAGTGAGACTAGCGCGATGTCTCGCCCGTCGAAGAAATTGCTCACAACTGAAGAGATTTTTTGAGGGTCATCTGTCAGCCAAGGTCGCAGTCTCTCACTGATCTCCTGGGGCTGCGGTTTTGGCTCCAACGTCGGTCCAATCCGCATCATTTCCGCATGCTCTGAGCCACGCGAGTTGCCCAACCGTGCGTAGATAAAGTCGAGGTTCAGCATACTCATGAGGGCATCAAGCAAATTGCCGACAACGTGGGATGGTCCCCCGCCAGTCCATATCGCGGGAAGCGCGAGGACGCTAACCAAATCGTTAATGCAGCGTCGAAGACGCCTGATCTCTTCGGTGGAACTTTCGGGTTGGACTGCCATTTCAGCGTCCTTCCGAGGTTGATGTGCTCCGCCGGCTCCGTCGTTCACGCAGCTCTTGTAGGAATTCGCTTGGGGGCACAAAGAATGGATTTCGCTGGAGTATCCCGCCGATGATGATCATTGGGTGCGTGCGCATGATGTCGATCACCGTGTCACCGCCAAATTTTCCAAGATAGTAGGTGCAGATAACCGCGTCGTCGTGGTGTTCCCATATGTGATTGACACGGGATTCAAACTCGATAAGATCGTCAATGTAGGATCGCCCTTCCGCTGCCCAGTCCATTCGACAAACGATGCGGCTGAGAGGAAACCCTCCGGAGGCATTGCCGCTGGCGATTTGTTCGAACGCATGCAGCATTCGATCCTTATCAAATTGGCCATCGCGGATGTAAGTTTCGGTGTTGGTTCGAAGCTCTAATTGGCCACTTCGTTCCGCTGCCGCCGGATCGATCCCCGCCCCAACCAACCGCTCCATGTGCTCGCTGCGTTGGTGCGCGTTGACGACGTGAACAGCCTTGTGACCACATTCGAACCCACCCTTGATAAACGGAAGCAGCACTCGGTATTCTTCCTCTTCGCTGTTGAAGAATGCACATACGTGACGGGTTTCTGCGAGTTGTGAACCAGCAAACGAGATGGGGGCCGCGGTCTTCATGACTCAATCCCTCCCTGAGGCGGAATCCACCTATGGGGTGGGTTTACACCCTATCGCGGTCAGGGGGATTGTTCAACCGCTATGGAAAAAGTCGCCCAAAGTCGGCTTCCCTGTTAATCAGGACTCAGCGGATGTTCGGCGTTAGTCTGCTTTCTCGACAATTATGCTGCAAACCCGCAATGGCGGCGTTGGCGAATTCTCGCGCCTTAAGACTATGTGTCCATCCGTTCGACCCATTGAGCGCGGAATGCGGGAGCTATAAATGGATCGGCAAAGTACTGTGTTTCCCGCGCGACCTTGTCGCCCTTGAACTCCATGATGCTCACGGTGTAGGACGGCTTGCCGTCGTACGTCAGGATGAATTCGGTGACCCAAAGCTCACCGCTGCCAATGATTCGTCGGATAGAAAACCGCTTTTTGTTCGGCTGACTGGCGCGCTGGTTCTGAATGTTGGATCGACCGCGGGTTCGCTCGCCTGACTGCGGGTATTCCAGCACCGCGTCCTCGAGATAGATGTCGTGCTCCGTTTCAAAATCGTTGGCATCGGACGCCGCCCAATGTTGATCCAGTGCCGCTCGGACCTCTTGCTCTCCCAATCCAGGATCCTGTTCTTTGTTTTGTTGATCGTTCATCTTGAGGTTCTCTCTGAACAACTTGACAGTGGTCCTCCAAACTCAAAATTAGACAACTCGTTGTCTATTTGTTTGCCACGGAAACCGGTTGATTGTCCCCAACGCTTTCTCGAGATTTGGATCATTTGTTCCTTGCCGGTAGTTGGCTGATTACTGCCGCGCCTGCCTTGCTGACGATCTCATCCTGAGAATCCGTTCCTCCCGAACAACCGATTGCGCCGACGATTGCCTCATCGTCATTGGCCTTGCCGAAGGGCAAGTGTGACGGTGTACCAACTGCGACTGTCCTGCCAGGCCCATCCGGCCTCAAAACCCGCATCGTTCAGAAGGGTTCGAATGCTCTGGTCCGTGAACTTGTAACTATTCTCCGTGTGAATAGTTTCCCCTCGCATGAAATGAAGATTAAGTTCCGCGTCCTCAATATTTACAACCTGCTGTTGCGTACTCTCGAGGTGCATCTCGATCCGAGACTCGATGGAATTCCAAAGCACGCGGTGACGGAAGCGAGCGGTATCAAAGTCGGCTCCCAGTTCTTTATTAACGCGATGCAGAATATTTAGGTTGAATGCTGCGGTAATTCCCTCGCTGTCATCATATGCAGTCAGAAGAATGGGTTCGTCCTTCACCATATCTGTGCCGAGCAATAGAGCATCCCCGGGTTGCAGCTGAAAACCTAGATTTCGCAGGATCGTTCGCGCTTCTTCGGGTGAAAAGTTGCCGATGCTTGAGCCGATGTATAGCGCGAGTGTGGTGCCGTCGAACAATTCGAGTTGTAGCGGGTGAGTTATATAGTTCTGGACGATAGGTTGTATGCGCACCTCCGGCAACTCGCATGCGATGTTTTGGCACGCCAACTCGAGAGCGTCGGAGGAGACATCGACTGGCATGTAAGAGACGTCGTCCGAAATGCGCATAGCAGCTTCAAGCAAAATGACGGTTTTTGCAGCCGTGCCAGCACCTAACTCAACGAGGCGCAATGGCGACGATCGGTCGCTGTGAGCTGCATCAATGATCGCATCCGCGTGTCTCGCCAAGATGGCTCTCTCCGTACGGGTGGGGTAATACTCGGGCAGAGTCGTGATGCGCTCGAAAAGACGCGACCCCTCCGCATCGTAGAACATCCACGGCGAGAGCGAGCGTGGCCGCTTGGTCAACCCGCGCCGAACCTCGTGAGTCAACGCTTGGCGCGTGTCCGCCGTTGCGCGGCGCTCGATATCCAACACGCGAGAGTAGGTTGCCATGTACAAGAGTCCTTTCAGTTCGCCAGACGAATCCCAGCGAACTGCCATCTTGTTGCTGGTGGGAAAAAATTCCGATATGTCGCGCGAATGTGATCCGAAGGAGTGACGCACGATCCCCCGCGCAGAATCATTTGGCCGGACATGAACTTGCCGTTGTATTCGCCGAGCGCACCAGGAAGAGGCTTGTACCCTGGATAACCGGTGTAGGCGCTGGCCGTCCATTCCCAGCAATCACCAAAAAGTTGCTCAACACCCCCACCTCGCGCTGCTGCGGGATGCAGCCTCCCAGTGTCGAGTAGGTTTCCCTGCAGCGGCGTTTGGGCCGCGACGCATTCCCATTCCGCCTCAGTCGGAAGCCGGTTACCTTTCCAGCGTGCAAATGCATCGGCCTCGAAAAAACTTATGTGGCACACGGCCGTATCAAGCAGCGCGGAGAGCCCGTGCCAACCCCTCAGTGTGAACACGCGCCAGCCGGTCTTATCGCCAGCGTCACGCTTCCAATAGAGAGGTGCCTGCCAGCCCATCCGCTTCACGTTATCCCAGCCTTCGGAGAGCCAGAATTCGGTGCGTGTGTATCCGCCATCCGACATGAATTCCAGGTACTCTCGGCAGGTGACTTCGCGGTTTGCGATCTGGAAGGGTTCTAGGTAGACCTTGTGGCGCGGCCTTTCGTTATCAAAGCAAAAATCGAGAGGATCCGCCGCTTGAAGCGAATAACCAATCTCGATCAGTCCCCCATCGAAGCTGTGCCAGCTCTGTTTGGCGGCTGGAGGCTCCTTTTCTTCGGGGAGCGGGCCCGCGATATAGGAGGGGGACAGTGGATTGGAAAAGAAGGCGTGCTTAATGTCAGTCAACGCCAGTTCTTGATGTTGTTGCTCGTGATTCAGCCCCAATACGATGCGTCGCGCCGCTTCTTCATCAACGTCACTCGCAAGAAATCTCTCTATCGCCTGGTCAACATGTGCGCGGAATGCGAGAACTTCATCGAGCGAAGGCCGGGAGAAGGCCGCGCGCAGGCTTTTCTCAGGAATCTCCTCCCCGAGCGAGTTGTAATAACTGTTGAAAAGCCAACGAAACTCTTCGCGAAATGGTTTGTAGTCCCTGAAGAAGGGACACAGTATGAACGTCTCGAAAAACCATGTGGTATGAGCCTGGTGCCATTTCATCGGGCTGGCATCTGGACACGACTGGACCATCTGATCTTCTGCCGAAACACTCGCTGCAAGAGCGCTCGTCGCCGACCGCACGACTTTGTATTGGGATCGGATGGCAGTGTCCCGCATGTCGCTTCCAACTCTGGAGCGAGCAGCTTGTAAACTCCCTCCCTGGCCTCGCGCTGCGGTAGCACTGGTTTGAGCCATAGCGGCCTCCTGAGGAGTTTTTCGTTCGCGCATACTAGACGGGTTTGTATGTGCACAACGCATAAAAGCAGAGGCATCAAAACGAGACAATTGGACGATGGTATTGGCGATATGTTGGTACTAGCTCTTGAAGTAGTGGGCAACGGTCGCTGGCGGTACCAAGTATCATTGACCCGATTGCAGCATGGCCGACGCTGGTAACGTCAGCGACCGCCATGGGCCTCAGATTGAGGCTGGCTCTCCATTAGATCCGATCTGTCGAGTCAATCCTCCGCCAAAACTCCGGGGTGCTTTAGACCGTAGAAATTCCGTTATCGATAGCAACTAATGAAGATAGCTTGCGCATACGAAGTATCGAACGATACCTTCGTCCAATAGGCTTCTTTTCGCACTCATGATGTGATGTGGGCTGGCGGACAGGGTCAGGGTATTCCATTGCAGGCCGCGTTTCCTCTCGTTCACGAAGTCCGGCGGCTATCACGGGCCAGTTTGCCCAGTGGTACGGCTGAGCTGGCCAGATATCTGATCGGAAAAACCATTGTGCGCAAGACCGGCCGAAGCAGGATTAGCGGTCGTATTGTCGAGACGGAGGCTTACCCGCCGGGCGATCGGAGTGGGCATGCATATCGTGGACGAACGGCCAGAAACCAATCTCTATTCCTGGACAGGGGGTTTGCTTATGTGTACTTCGTCTATGGGACGTCCTACATGCTCAACGTGTCAGCGGAAGAACCGGGGGTTGGTGCAGGAGTGCTATTGCGCGCCATTGAGCCTCTTGAGGGAATCAACCTAATGAAACGGCTCCGCAAAACCGACAAACTCATAGATCTGGCGAGAGGGCCGGGACGGCTTGCGGCTGCATTGCAAATCGACCAGCGGTTGGACGGAGTTGACCTGTGTGCCAACGGTCCGCTTTGGCTTGGGACCGCGGTTCGAGAGACTGCGGAGGTCGGCACAACTGTGCGCATCGGCATCAGGCGCGAGACGGGCCGGCTGCTCCGTTTTTTTGAGGCGGGCAACCCGTTCGTTAGCGGACCCCGCAACGAGGTAAGTATTCGATAGTAATGGGAGGAGCGACCTAACCGACGAGGATGCAATACCGCATAGAATAGCGCTAAGTCGTAACTGAGCTGCGGGCCTAAATCCTACCTGGAATATCACGTCTCCGCGTGGCGGAGAATTTCGTCCAGCTCCTGCAACTGCCTCTCACTCTCCGGCTGCCACGCGCTTCCCAACTTCTCCAATGCCTGCTGAATATCCCTCAGGGAACTGTCCCGCAGGGCATGGCGCAGTGTTTTCCACTCTTCTTTCACTTGCAGAATCTCGTCGCCGCTTGCGTCTGACAGGAAACCTTTAACCGCCTCTGTCGCCGTTCCGTACTCTTCCCCGAAATCCTGATGCAGGTACGCAGGGAAAAACTCTTGCAATGCCGGATAATCCTCTGGTTCGAACGATTTCTTTTGCCCCGGTTGGTTGTTCATTCGTGCGCCTCCGGATAAGTCGTCAGCACGAAATAACTATCCGGCCCATCCGCGCGGAGCACGATCACCGCACTCGTGCAAGGCACCGTCTGATCGTCACCGCGCCTCAAGCTACGCCCTATCGTCCGCCTCGCGTCGTAATGCAGCGCCAGGTTCGCCCGCGGATAACCTCGCCTCAACCAGCTTTCGATGCGGCCGCGTTCCGCTCGTAGCCCCTCCGCCACGGTTACCTCCGCCGTTTCGCGGTCCGTCCAGGTCGATGCTGCGGAAATGTTGCGTTCCCGCCGTAACCGCTCTTGCAACTCCTCATTCGTTCTGCCCACGTGTTTCTTCAGGGTATGCCCGCCGCGCTCTTCGTCGCGACCCAGGTCGTAGCGCTCTTCAGAGGCGGCAGTGCCGGGAACGCTCCTGGGTGCTTCTGCCGGGCTCGGCGTGGACCCTGTCCCAGGTCCTTGCCCGCATCCGCAGAGCTGCACCAGCAGCACGGCGAACACGATAACTCCCAACAAGCCTCGCGCGCGTGATCCAGCTTGTCCTTTCAAAGAGTCCCTTTTCCAGAAGCGCATCACCTTCCCCAAGCGCACCGAGTATACGCAAATCCTAAGCCCTCGCGCATGCCCCTCCGGTTGTGACCCCTGCAAACCGGGTGCTATTCTCAATTTCATGCCGGATTCGGAGAACATCGCGAGTACCGCGCCTGGCCTGGAGCACTCCAGCCGCCAGTTGGAAGCGCTTCTCGAAGTCAGCGAAGCTATCGCCCAGCAGCGCGACCTCAAAGCCCTCTTTCACGAGCTTTCCGAGCGCCTCCACGGCGTCCTGCAATTCGATTTTCTGACTCTTGTCCTGCACAATCCCGCCACGAACTGCATGCGGCTGCACATTCTCGAGGTGCGCGATCCTTCGTATGAACCTGAGTCGCGAGGTGAATTTCCGGTCGACAGCTCACCTTCCGGCTGGGTTTGGCAAAATCAGCAGCCCTTTATGGCCCTCGATACCACGAAGGACGCTCGTTATCCGGAGTTCATGGAGCTTCTCCGCTCGGAAGGCGTGCGCTCGATTGCCATCGTTCCCCTTACTACGGCCCAGCATCGTCTCGGAGCCATCGGTTTCGGGCGCTACGTTCCCGAAGGCGTGGGCGAAACCGAAGTCGAATTTATGAAACGCGTCGCCGCGCAAGTCGCGGTCGCGGTGGACAATGCCCTGAACTTCGAAGCCGCTCAGGCGTATCAGAAGCAGCTCGCTCGCGAACGAGATCGCCTGCAAGTCCTTCTCGAAATCAACAATCTCCTCGTCAGCACCCGCGACGTCACCGCCGTATTCAAGGGCATTGTCTCGTCGCTCAAGCCTGTGGTGCAGCACGACTACACCAGCCTGGCGCTCGTCGATCCAACCTCCGGTCTGTTAAAGATCCACGCGCTCGATCAAGCCGTTCAGACCACCCTCACAAAACCGGAATTTACCATTGGATTGGAAGGCTCCCCCGCCGGCCAGGCCATGTCTACGGGGCAGATACTCGTCGCGCGGGGTGCGGAAATCGATCGCTTCCATCCGGACGTGGTCCGTTACCTTCGCGCACAGGGCGTTCAGGTAGTCTGTTGCGTCCCGCTCACCAGCAGTGGCCGCACGTTTGGCACTATCAATTTCGCCAGCCGCAACGAGCAGAATTTCTCCAAACCCGACATCGAACTCCTCCGCCAGGTTGCATCGCAAGTCGCCATCGCCCTCGAAAATGCCCTCGCGTTCAAGGAAATCGACGCGCTGAAAGACAAGCTCGCTGTGGAGAAGCTCTATCTGGAAGAAGAGATTCGCACCGAGTTCAGTTTCGACGAAATCATCGGCGAAAGCCCGGCCCTGCGCCGGGCCCTCGCCCAAGTGGAACTCGCTGCTCCGGCCGCCACCACGGTTTTGATCCTCGGCGAAACCGGCACCGGCAAGGAAATCATCGCCCGGGCCATTCACAATCTTAGTCCGCGCCGCGAACGCACCTTCGTCAAGGTTAACTGCGCCTCCATCCCTGCCGGTTTGCTCGAATCCGAACTTTTCGGGCATGAACGCGGTGCCTTCACCGGGGCGATCACGCAGAAAATTGGCCGCTTTGAGTTTGCCGATCAAGGCACGCTGTTCCTCGACGAGGTCGGCGACCTCCCTCTGGAACTGCAGCCCAAATTGCTGCGCGTTCTCCAGGAGCAGGAGTTCGAACGTCTCGGCGGCAATCGCACCATTCACGTCGACGTCCGTGTTGTCGCTGCCACGAACGCCGATCTCAACCAGCTCGTCGCCGAAAAGAAATTCCGCAGCGATCTCTTTTATCGCCTGAATGTCTTTCCTATCCAGATTCCGCCTTTGCGTGAACGGCCCGAAGATGTGCCGCTTCTGGTCCGTTATTTCGTTCAGAAGTTCAGCCGCCGCCAGAATAAGACCGTCGAGTACATTCCCGCGCCCGTAATGGAGGCCATGGTCAACTACTCCTGGCCCGGCAACGTGCGCGAACTCGAAAATCTGATTGAGCGTGCTGTCCTGCTCTCCCCCGGAAAAGAGCTTCGCGTGCCGTTGGCCGAGTTCAAGGAAAACAGCGTGCCCGCCAGTTTCGCGGCCGGCCCCGTTGACCTTCCGCCCCTCACTGCTCCGGCCAGTTCGCCCGCCGCTTCGCCCGTTCGTTCGACCACACTCGATGACGCGCAGCGCCAGCACATCCTGCAAGTCCTTCGGCAAACGCAGTGGCGCATCTCCGGACCGCGCGGCGCCGCCGCCATCCTTGGCATGAAGCGAACCACGCTCCAAGCCCGCATGCGCAAACTCGGCATCAAGCGCCCCATCTGACCGCGTTGCTCACCTTCCCCAATCGGTCTCTGTATCCTACGTGTCTCCGTGGCTAATCCTCGTGGAACCCGGCTTGGCAGGCTCTCTCCTTTGTGTTCTCCTGATAGAGTCGCTATGCAACACCATCTCTCAAGGCCAAAGACGTTTCGCTTTATCCTGTCAGCCTGTCTTCTAGCGGTCTTCGCGATTTCCATGCTACCGCTTGGCTCCGACGCCCAGCTCCCTGTCATTCGCTTTGTTCGCGATCCTGACCCTGCCCCCGATTTTCAGTTGAAGGACCTTGATGGCAAAGACCTCAGCCTCGCAGCCCATAAAGGCCAGGTAATTCTCCTGAATTTCTGGGCTTCCTGGTGCGGACCGTGCCGTGCCGAAATACCGGGCCTCATCGAGCTGCAGAAAAGATATAAGGACCAGCTCCAGATCGTCGGCATCGTCGTGGATGATGACGATATGGACGCGATCCGCGGCGTCGCGAAAGCCCAATCCATCAACTATCCCGTGGCCCTTGCCACTCCCCAGATTGTCATGGCTTATGGAGGCGTCGGCGCTCTGCCGACAGTCTTCGTCATCAATCCCCAAGGCCGCGTCGTCCAGAAGCATGTCGGCCTGTTTAATCCTGCTCTTTACGAGACCGAAGTGCGCGCCCTTCTGGACATGCCCGTTGCCGCGCGCGTCGAAACCTTCGATGACACCGGCGAAATCTTCTTGAAGCACGCGGATCGCGCCACCATGCTGCCCGGCGTCAACACCGAGGGACTCACTCCCGAACAGCGCGCTGCCGCCCTCCACAAATTCAACGCGGAAGCCTGCACCTGCGGTTGTCAGTTCACCCTGGCGCAATGCCGCATCTACGATCCCGCTTGCCAGATCAGCAAAGAGCGGACTGCCGCGATCGTGAAGGAAGTCTCCGCGAAAAACGCGAACGCCAAGCCTGAAGCCCCCGCCGAAGCGCCTTCTCCTGCCGCCACCCCCGCGTCCCAGCCTGCACAACCCGCGCAAGCCCCGTCCACATCTCAGCAGCCCTGATCTCAGCAGCCCGATCGGTCACTGCGATTTCTTCAGCAAGTCCGTCACGACCGTTGTCATCGCCTTCACGCCAGTGCGGATCGCCGGCTCTGGCAGCGGGGCAAACTCGCTGGAGTGCAAACTCGGCAGCCTGGTTCCTTTTTCCTCCGCTTCCTTTAGCTTTGCCGGATCTACCGCACCGAGCCAGAACATGCAGATCGGCGGCCTGGGATCGCTCAGCGCGAACAGGCTGAAATCCTCGCTGCCCATGACCGGCCTGCCATACATCACATTGTCCTTGCCGAGGGCTTTTTCCAGGGACGCGGCAACCCGCTGCGTTAAGGCCGGATCGTTTACCGTTGCCGGCACCGCATCTTTCGAAACCGTGATGATCGGCATCAGGTCCGCCGGAACACCGGCCGCGGACGCAATGCCATTGGTTGCCCGGATAATCGCCGCCAGCGTCTTCTCCCGCTGCTCCGGCGTCATCGTTCGCACCGTCAGCTGCAAACGCGCGTCGTCCGGAATGATGTTGTGTTTTGTGCCCGCATGAAATGAACCCACCGTGATCACCGTCGGCTGCAGCGGATCTTCTTCCCGGCTGACGATCGTCTGCAAAAACACGACCAGCTCTGAAGCGATCACAATTGGATCTTTTGTCATGTGCGGCGACGCGCCATGTCCGCCGTACCCGCGAATCGTAATGTCCACGGAGTCCGACCCCGCAAGCATGGTTCCTTCGCGCCACGCCACTTTTCCCGCCGCCACCACGGCGTGATCGTGCAGCGCCAGCACGTAATCGGGCTTGGGAAACTTCCCATAGAGATCCGCCCGCAGCATGGCCGCCGCTCCCAGGATCGTCTCTTCGGCAGGCTGGGCAATCAGTACCACCGTCCCGCTCCAGCGGCTTTTCTCTTCCGCCAGCATCTTTGCAGTCCCAAGAAATACGGTCATGTGCAGGTCGTGCCCGCAAGCATGCATCACGCCCACTTCGTCCCCCGCCCGTTTCGCCGTCACTTTGCTCGCATAAGCTAGTCCCGTTTTCTCCCGCACCGGCAGCGCGTCCAGTTCCGTCCTTATATACACTGTCGGCCCTGGCCCGTTCTTCAACACGGCCACCACGCCATACGAGGCCAGATTTGGGTCTTCATACTTCCCGAAATGATCGGTCACCTCGTAACCCAGCTTGCGCAGCGTGTTCGCGATCAGCTCCGACGTTTCTTTCTCCTGTGTCGAAAGCTCTGGGTTCTGGTGGAGGTGCTTGTACGTTCCCACCCAGTCGGCAATATTGCTGTCAATTTTTTCGTCCAGGTCGCTTTGCGCCGCTGCCGGCAGCGAAGCTGCAAACAGCGTTATCGCCGCAATCGCCAATTTCGCACACACTCTTTTCATCCGCGTTATCCTCCGCCAACGGTTTTGCATCTTAACAGAACGGATTTCCGCTTGCCGTTCCGCGCGTTGCAGACTACACTCGCGCCTCAAATTCGCTCGAAATGACGACAGACGGCATTTCCGGCAAACTGTCAATCGCAACTGGAGGGAGCTCATGAATCGTCGTGTGTTATTTCTCGGTGTAATTCTATTGGCCGCCGGATTCCTCGCTGTTCACGGCGCCTTTTCGCAGCAGCAATCCGTTGCCGGACGCCGCGCCATTAACCTTCCGGACCGCTCACCCCAATCCGCTTTCAGCAGCGCCATCCTCGTTGGCGACACCTTGTATATCTCCGGAAACATCGGCCTGGATCCGAAGACAGGTAAAGCCCCGGACAAAATCGAAGACGAAATCAAGCTTCTCCTCGACTCCTACAAAACGCTTTTGACCCAGGCAGGCTTCACCATGGACGACCTCGTCTACGTCCAGATCTCCTGCACCGACCTCGCCTACTACGACAAGTTCAATGCCATGTACAAAACCTATTTCACCAAGGACCTGCCTGCGCGCCAGTTTATCGGCGTCGCCTCCCTTCTGCGTGGCGGCCATTTTGAAATGCAGGCGATTGCCGTTAGGCACTGAGGAAAGTGTTGACGCGCGGGCCCTTAGCGGGATTCCGGGAAAATGCTTGACATGCTTCAGGGTCGATAATATACTTAACACTGTTAAGGGGACTCCCACTTGGGCGTCAAAGAGCGCAAACTCCGCCAGAAGAAGTTCCTCCGCCAAGAGATCCTGGACGCAGCCAGCGAGCTTTTCGTAAAGGATGGCTACGAAAACGTCTCCATGCGCCGCATTGCCGACAAGATCGAATATTCCCCCACAACCATTTATCTTTATTTTAAGGATAAGGCTGAGCTCCTGGAACAGGTCTGCCATGACACATTCGCGCGTCTTTCTCAGCATTTGGGCGCCATCTTGGAGCAACCAGGCGATCCGCTCATTCGCCTCAGGCGAGGCCTGATCGCCTACGTCCACTTTGGCTTGGACAACCCGCATCACTACCGCGCTACCTTTATGCTGCCGATCCCCGAAGGCTTTGATAAGCAGAAGTACACTCGGCCGGATTCACCGGGCATTCAGGCGTTCGACTTTCTACGCCGCTGCGTTTTTGACTGTATTTCAGCAGGTAAGCTGCACCCCAAAGATCCGGAACTCGCTAGCCAAACCCTCTGGTGCGGGGTCCACGGCGTCACCTCCCTCCTCATCACCCACACCATGTTTCCTTGGGTCGATAAGGAACAAGTTATTGAATCAGTTGTGGATACTGTGATAGCGGGGGTCTCGAAACACGGCGCGTAAGCCAGTCAAAATTTTTTTTCACTCATGCTTAACACTGTTTAGTTATGGAGCGATGTTACTTTTGTCCCGGCTGTTTCGTATCCTCCTTTGAATCTTAACTCGGAGCTTCGCCATGGCACTCCTCGCTCGCCGCAATCTCTTTCATGACCGCATCCGCTTTGCGGTCACGCTAACCGGCATCGTCTTCGCGCTCGTCCTGATCATCATTCAATTCGGCCTGTTCCTCGGCTTCACCACCACCACCTCGAACAATATTGACCACTCCCATGCCGACCTCTGGATCGTCTTTCACGGTGTCGGCTACTTCGATACCGGCCGCATGTTCTCCGAACGCAAATTCTATGAAGTCCTCTCCACGCCCGGCGTCCAGCAAGCCGAAAAGTACATTCAGAATTTTGCCTATTGGAAAAAGCCTGACGGCGGCGTCGAAAACGTGCAGGTAATCGGTTTTCGTCCCGGCAGTGGTTTGGGCGAGCCGTGGAACGTGGTGCAGGGTAACGCCCTCGACGTGAAGCTGGAAGATGGCGTGATCGTCGATGACCTCTACAAGGTCAAACTCGGTGTCCAAAACATCGGCGATCGAGTCGAAATTGGTGACCACCGCGCCCGCGTCATTGGATTCACACACGGCATCCGCTCTTTCACCACTTCGCCCTTCGTTTACACTTCCTTTAAGAACTCTCTGAACTACACGCGGCCTCAGGCCCACGAAGACCAACTCGCTTATATCCTGGTCAAAGTGGCCCCCGGCTTCACTCCATCCGAAGTTCAGAAGAGTCTTCGCCAGCGGCTTACGGATGTGGACGTCTACACAAGCGAGGAATTCAGCCGCCGAACGCGTTTCTACTGGATGTTCACCACCGGAGCCGGCCTGGCTGTGCTTACAGCCGCGCTCATGGGGCTGGTCGTCGGCGTTGCCGTGGTCGCGCAAACCATCTACGCCGCCACCATGGATCACATCCGTGAATACGGCACCCTCAAGGCTATTGGTGCCACCAACCGCCATCTCTACCGAGTGCTGATCGAACAGGCCGTCTGGAGCGCCGTGCTCGGCTATGGCTTCGCCATGTTCCTTGCCCACTTTATCGTCCAGGGCAGCGAAAAAGGAGGCGCGCTGATCCTCGTGCCGCTTCCCATGAAGATCGGCATGCTCTTTCTGGCCGTCTTCATGTGCATTGTCGCGGCGCTCGTCTCGATCAACAAAGTCACGCACATCGATCCCGCCATGGTTTTCAAAGGTTAGTCGAAGAAAGGAAACGCCATGACTCCATTCGCTCCGAACCCGCCAATCCCGTACCCGTCGCCAGAGATCCCTGTGATCCGCGCGCGGGCTCTTTCGAAAATCTATCGCGAGGGTGCCACGGAACTGCGCGCCCTTTCTTCCGTCGACCTCGACATCTTCTCCGGCCAGCTCACTCTCCTCATGGGTCCTTCCGGCAGCGGCAAAACCACTTTGCTCTCGATCCTCGGCTGTATCCTTCGCGCCAGTGAAGGATGCCTGGAATTGCTTGGTGAAGACGTCATTTCGCTTCCGGAAAAAGAACTGCCGCGTGTCCGCCGCCTCGTCATCGGTTTTGTCTTTCAGGGATTCAACCTCTTCCCAACGCTCACAGCGCTCGAAAATGTCGAGCTTGCCCTCGACGTTCGTGGTTCTCGTGGAAAGTTGGCCCGTCTTCGCGCGGAAGAGCTTCTCCATGAAGTGGGTCTGCAGGACCGCAAACATGCCTTTCCCGCGGACCTCAGCGGCGGGCAAAAGCAACGTGTTGCCATCGCCCGCGCCCTGGCCGGCGATCCGCCGATCCTGCTTGCCGACGAACCCACTGCCGCTCTTGACTCCACCAGCGGGCGCGCGGTCATCGAACTCCTCCAGCGCCTTGCTCACCATCACCGTCGCGCCGTCGTCATGGTCACTCACGATCCCCGTGTTCTTTCATATGGCGACCGCATCCTGCATCTCGAAGACGGTCGTTTGATTCGCGAAGAAAACCCGCGGCACTCAATCGCTGCTGCCCACCACTTTCCGGCCGCCCAGCCTTCTCCCAATTTTTCCGAAAACTTTCCGGTTGGGTCCTGAGTAAAGGAGACCCGTCATGAAACGATCCATCTACGTCCTCTCTGCTGCCGTCGTCCTCTGCCTTTTATCGACTGCGCTCTTTCTGCGCCGCCGGGAGAACAATGTCCATGCTGCCCCCGTTGCGTCCTCCACTCCGCACGATGGATTGATTTCTGCGCCCGGACGTGTCGAAGCCGTATCCGAAGAGATTCGCGTCAGCTCCGAGCTGAGCGGCCGCCTGCGCAGCGTTCCTGTCGAAGAAGGAGACCGCGTCCACAAAGGCCAGGTGCTCGCCCAAATTGAAAATGACGATTACTTCGCTCGGGTGTCCGCGGCGGAAGCCACGCTGGCCCAGCGCCAGGCGGAACTGCTCCGTACCGTCAATGCGGCGCGCTCGCAGGAACGCCTTGCCGCGGGAGCGAATGTTCAGGCTGCTAAAGCCGTTCTCGATAACGCCCGCCGCGAAGCCGAGCGCCGCCACAACCTTGCGGAAAAGGAAATGATCTCCCACGACGAAGCCGAACGCTATGAACGCGTCTATCATGTCGCGCAAGCCGAATACGATCGTGCCACGCAGGAATTCTCTCTGGTCGACGCAGACGCACGAATCGAAGACCGCCGTCGCGCCGAGGCCGCCGTCGCCGCCGCGCAGGCCCAGCTTACGGAAGCTCGCGCCTATCTCGAGAAGACCTGCATCCGCTCGCCGCTCGATGGTGTCGTGCTCCGCAAGCTTCGCCACGCGGGCGAAAATGTCTCCACCCAGTTCGACTCGCCTATCGTCACGCTTGCCGATGACTCTTCCCTCCGCGTTCGCCTGGATGTCGATGAAACCGACGTGGCTAGACTCCGCCTTGGTCAGCCTGCTTTCGTCACCGCCGAAGCCTACGGCTCCCAGAAATTCACCGGCCACATCATCCGTGTC
>Ga0187777_10000561_pt1 | contig 25100 bp, 22 predicted proteins | sample 1015_Q2_SP5_10_M_FD_132416 | JGI IMG/M metagenome (GOLD analysis project Ga0187777, IMG submission 132416) | Tropical peat soil microbial communities from peatlands in Department of Meta, Colombia - 1015_Q2_SP5_10_MG | ecosystem: Environmental > Terrestrial > Soil > Wetlands > Peat | place... | reverse complement strand
GTGACGCGAGCGGGAAGCCGAGCGCGGCAACGGCCGCCATCGCCCCGAACGCTCCAAACGTGTGGTGGACCAGCACCTGGACGAGCACGGCGACGACCAACCCGCCGAGGTTGCCCGCCATCCACACGATCGCACCGGCGGTACCGGCGAGCCGACCCGCGAGGCGCTCGGCTGCCGTGAGGACGATCGGCAGAGCCGAGAGCAGCAGCAGGCCGATCGCGACGAGGACGACAGCACGCACGGCCACCGACGTGCTGGCCCCGCACACCAGGCAGCCCGTCGCTGTCACGGCGACCGATACGAACATGTAGATCCGCTCGCACCGGCGCTGGGAAATCAGCGGAGCGATCGTCGCGCAGCCGACAATGCCCGCCACGATCATTGCGACCAGCAGCAGGCCAGCGGTCGTGTCCGAGACGCCGTCGGGGTGAAGCAGCGTCTGCAGCCAGGTCGCGAGCGCCACGAAGATGCCGAATCCGAGAAACACCAGACCACAGAGCGTCCGCAGCTCGGGGATCGCCCAGAGCGCCCTGGCTGCGCTGCCTTCGATCGCAGTGCGCTCCTCGGTTGCGTGTCCCGGCCGGCGGATGACGAACGCGAGGCCCGCTACCGGGATCAGCGCGAGCACGGCCTCAACCGCCAGCAGGCGCTGCAGGTGCCCGTGACCGCCGAGCGCGGGTCCCAGCGCTAGCGCGACCAACATGCCGACGAAGTTGCCGGCCGAGCCGACCGCGATCCCGGTCGCGCGATCGTCCTCGGCCAGATACTCGCCCGCCAGCCGGCTGATCGCGCTGAGAATTACCGGCTGTGCGACGGCGATCGCGACCTGGCCGGAGATCGCCCAGACGAACCGATCGCCGCCGAGCCGAATGAAGGCGCCGGCGGCCATCAGCCCCGCCCCTGCCGTCAAGGCCGGGCGGAAGTGGCGATCCAGCAGCGCCCCAGCCGGGATCGCGAGCACGACATAGAGCAGCGGGAAGATTTCCGATAGCCAACCAACCGCCGTCGCTGAGACTCCGTAGTGGTTAGCGGTGTCGGTCGTGATCGCCGCAAACGTGAGCCACAGCATCTGAGTTGCCGCAGCAACCAGCGCATACCAGATCAATGGAGACCAGCTAGCGCGTGGCTGTACGGCGTTCTCGCCGAGCACACCCTCCATGGCGCTGGACAGTACGCAATTCTGAGGTCCAGCTCTCTTAGCGCGGTTGGTCGAAGATCTCGCTGAGAAAGTGCGTGACTATCCAGGTGGCCACTCTCGCGGTCATGCCTGACGGGTCACGCGCTGGATTCAGCTCGACGACGTCGAAGCCGATCACGCGACCGCGGCGCGCCACCTCGGCCAAGAGCGTGCGCAGCTGCCGGTAGCTGAGTCCGTCTGGCTCAGGGAGCGAGACCCCGGGGACGACCGAGGAGTCCAGGACATCGAGATCGATCGAGACGTAGAGCCGGTCTGCCGGTGGGACGGTCTCGCGAACCACCGAAGCGGCTCCGCGCTCGAGCACGTCAGCGGTGGTCGCCCAGCGACCTCCGAATTCTCGCATCCCGTCCACCTCGGGCCGGTCGACGTTTCGAATCCCGAGTGCGGTGACGGTGCGCACGAACGGCTGCTCCGCCAGTCGCCGCAGCTGGCTCGCGCCGGTCAACCGTGCGCCGTCCAAGTCATCCAGGAAATCTGCGTGTGCGTCCACGTGCACAACATCGAACTCGCCCGCCGGCTGCATTCCCATGCCGAGTGGGTAGCTGATCGAGTGGTCGCCACCGACGGCGACCATCAGCGCACCGCGCTCGACGATCCCCCGCGCGGAAGCTGTGATGCGAGCGTAGTTCGCGTCCGTGTCCGATCCTTGGACTGCGACGTCACCGACATCGACCATCCCCACCCCGACCAGGTAGTCACGATCCGCCTCGACGTCATACCAGCCCTCCGCGCCTTGGCTATCCGGGCGGGCACCCAGCCGCGGGTAATAGAACTGTGCGTACGTCGCTTCGCGGGCCGCTGCGGGCCCGGCCCGCTGCCCCGTCGGGATCCCTGGCTGCGGCGTGCCTCCATCGTAGGGCACTCCAAGGAAAGCCACCTGCGCATCGAGCGCCTCGAGGCTGTGCACGCTCGGTACCCCGAAGAAGGTCCTGGGCGCCGGGTCGATCAACAAACCCGGGTTCCCCGTTGGTGCTCGGCATGCCGCACAGCACAATCATTCCAGCCGGCTCGGTGACTGCGGCCCTGTGGCGATCCCGGACGGCAGCGGTCGCTGGCCGCCGCTTCTGGAGCGACGGCCGGTCGAGCGCTGGTGTTCAGCGATCCGTAACACGGAGCCAGGACGAGAAATCTCGGCTCTCATTCCGGATGGGTGTTGATCGATACTCCGGACCCCGCGCCGCGCGCGTACACCGAGATCGACACACCCTGGTTGCTCCGGTGCGCGCTGAAGCTCGCGTTGTACGCGGAGCTCGACGCAGACCTGATCTGCCAACCACCCTTCGCCAGGGCGTCCTTGTAGAAGTCGCCGACCTGAGTGACCGAGTCGGGCGAGGTGAGCACCGTCGAAGAGGGGGTCTTGCTGACCAATGTCGAGGGGTGATATTCGGGGATCGCCGCGGCGGCCGTGGGGGCGGATGTGGGCGCCGGTGGGGTGGCCGGGGCGGTGGCCGCCGGGGGGGTGGCCGGCGGGCTCGCGGCTGCGGGCGGTGACCCGGGCGACGCCGGCGCCGCCGGTGTGCTGCCCGTCGCGCCGCTGTCCGCGGTGGTCGGGGCCGGCGTGGCCGTACTGGCGGGTGCCGGCGCGGCCGCCGTCGTCGTTTTCGACACCGCGGTCGAGTCACTACTCGATCCACCGCACGCGGCCACCGCCATGCCAACGACCGCCACCGCGATCGTCGCCGATACCCATTTCCGTCCTCTCGCGAACACCTTGTGCCTCCTGTTTGTCTCGCCTCTTTTGAGGCTTACCGTGGTGACCGAGGAAGCTAAGGCGGGGCACCTGGCGTCGCATCGGGAGATCTACCAGTCGCACCACAGTCTGCTTTACGATCCAGGCATGCTGGTGGGGCGCGACGCTGAGCGGCGCATCGTGGACGACCTCCTTCAAGCTGCCCGCGATGGGCGCAGTGCGACGCTGGTGTTGCGCGGCGACCCGGGGATCGGGAAGACCGCCCTGCTCAGCTACGCCGAGCTTGGGGCCGCGGGCATGACCGTGTTGCGGAGCGTCGGAATCGAAAGCGAGCACGAGCTTCCGTTCGCCGGCCTCCATCAACTCGTACTGCCGTGCCTGGAGTTGGTCGATCGACTTCCGGCGCCTCAGGCGGCGGCGCTGCGCGGCGCGTTCGGGATCGGCTTCGATCAAGTCCAGAATCCATTCCTGGTCGCGCTCGGCGTGCTGAGCCTGCTCGCCGAGGCAGCCGACGAGCGAGCCCTGCTGTGTCTGATCGACGACGCGCACTGGCTCGACCGGTCGTCCCAGCAGGCTCTCGTGTTCGCCGCTCGTCGCCTGGTAGCTGAGCCGGTGGCGGTGGTAGTTGCCTGCCGGACCGGGGAGCCCCATGGTTTCGAGGCGGGAGGCGTTCCCGAGCTCGAGCTCGGGAGCCTGGATGACGCGGCCGCGGGCGAGCTGCTGCGGTCGCGGCTTGAGCGTCCGGCCGCGGCGGAGGTCGAGAGCATGCTGTTGGCTGCGGCCCACGGCAACCCGCTGGCACTCCTGGAACTGCCGGCGGGGCTGACGGATCGCCAGCTTCAGGGTGCCGAGCCGATCGTCGGCCCACCTCCTGCACGCGGCGCGGTCGAGGAGTCGTTCCGCGCGCGGGTGAGGGCGCTGCCCGCGCCGGTTCGGCGGGCGCTGCTGCTCGTGGCGGCGGATCAGGTTGGCGACCTGGAAACGCTTGAGCGGGCGCTCGCCCGGTCTGGCCTGTCCGACTCGGCACTGCAAACCGCGCACGACGCGGGCCTGCTGCAGCTGAACGGCACGATCGAGTTCCGCCACCCGCTCGTGCGCTCGGCCGTCTACGGTCTGGCCACGCGCAGCGAACGGCGCGCTGCGCATGAGATGCTCGCGGCCGTGACGGAGGACCCGATCGGTCGCGCCTGGCACAGGGCGCTGACGAGCGAACGGGCCGACGAGTCGATCGCTGCCGAGCTTGACGCGGCCGGCGCACAGGCGGCGGTGCGCGGAGCCTACGGCCCGGCGGCGGCCGCATTCGAACGTGCTGCGGAGCTCAGCGACGATTCCTCGAAGAGGGGGCAGCGGTTGCTGTGGGCCGGGCAAGCCTCGCTTGGCGCTGGGAGAGCGCAGGCGGCCCTGGCATTCGTCGACCGGGCGCAGCCGCTGATCCAGGACGAGGTCGGCGCGTCGGAGGTGGACGTGGTGCGCGCGGTCGTCTCGATGCGCGAGGGCGCGCCCGCCGAGACGTTCTCGCTCGCCCGCAGCGCCGCGTTGGCGCTCGCCCAGCACGCGCCGGAGCGAGCGCTCGAGCTGGTATCGCTGATGATCTGGGCAGCGGCCACCGGCGGCTGGTCGGCGAGCGCGGTGCCCGACGCCCGCGCGGCTTTGGCTCAGATCAGCGGCGGCGGGGCGCGGCGGCAGTTCATGCAGGCGATGCTCGACGGTGCGATGGCGCTGCTGCGCGGAGAGGCAGCGACGGCGGGCGATCTGTTCGCGGACGCGCTAGCGGAAGCCGACAACGTCTCGTCCGACGTGGTCGTGACGCAGCTAGCCGGGTTGATCGGCCAGTGGACCGCCGACTTCAAGCCGGCTCGAGATCGGTTCGCCCACGTCGTCGCGCAACGTCGCGCCGAAGGCTCGGTCACCGAGCTCGCCGGAAGCCTGCCACTGCTCGCGATCGGCGAGATGTGCACAGGCCACCCGCAGGCAGCCGCCGTGGCAACGGCCGAGGGCCTCGAGCTCGTACACCAGCTCGGGTACGAGCAGGACGAGATCTCATATCTGGCGCTTCAGGCCTGGGGGGCGTCGCTGACCGGGGACGAGGAGGCGTGCCGCGACTACTCGGCGTCGACCATCCAGCGGGGGCTCGCGACGGGAGTCGGCTGGGCGGTCGGAGAGGCGCACCTCGCGCTCGGCCTGCTCGAGCTGGAACTGGGAAACGCGCGCGAGGCGATCGACCACCTCGAGCAGATGGATTCCGGTCCGCTCCCACCGACCACGGCGCTGGCGACCCCGGAGTTCATCGATGCGGCGCTCCGGCTCGGCGAACCCGAGCGCGCGCAGCTTGCTTACGAGCGGTTCGAGGCCTGGGCGCCGGTCAGCCGGACCCCCCTCGTCGCCGGGATGCTCGCTCGCTGTCGCGCGGTCATGGCCACCGACGCCGAGCAAGCCGACCTCCTGTTCCGGGAGGCGCTGCGCCACCACGATCTGCGGATGAATCCGTACGAGCGGGCGCGGACCCAGCTTGCCTACGGCGAGCGGCTGCGTCGCGACCGCCACCGGGTCGAAGCGCGCGTCCAGCTGCGCAGCGCGCTCGACACGTTCGAGGGGCTCGGCACCGCGCTATGGGCGGACCGCGCCCGTGACGAGCTGCACGCGACCGGCGAGACAACGCGCAAGCGCGACCCCAGCACGATCGACACGCTGACGCCACAGGAGCTGCGGGTCGCGCGACTCGTGGCCGGCGGCGCCAGCAACAAGAGCGTCGCCGCACAGCTGTTCCTTAGCCGCAGGACCGTCGAGTACCACCTCGGCAAGGTGTACGTCAAGCTCGGCGTCAGCTCGCGACTCGAGCTCACGCAGATTCCGCTCGACCCCGTGCTGGCGGCCGCGGACTCGTAAGGCGACTGGTGGTCCTACCGAAGCGAGGGGGCACGAGCGGCCCCTACGATCGCCACCGTGTCGACCCACACCCTGCCAACGAACGACCTCCCGGAGCAATGGCCTGCGATCTACCAGCCGTCCGAGACGATCGGCCGGTCGCGCTACCTCACCGTGCTCCGGTCGCCCGATTCGGTCCGAGAGCTCGCTGATTTCTACGCCACCGAGCTTGACCGCGGAGGCTGGCGCACCACCCACCGCATCGTAACCGCGGCGAGCGCGACGCTCGTCGCGCGGCGCGGACCGCACGGCGCAACGATCTCGATCAACGACACCGGCATGGGATCTGCCGTCTCGATCGGCAGCTATTGAGATGTACGGTTTCGCGCTCGCACCCGCGTTGATCGCGCCGCAGATCGCCGCCGCGTGTTTCTCATCATCGCGGTGGTCGGCATCGTCCGCACCGCGTAGCGACGGCGAAGAGCGCCACCGGCATCCCCAAGCCGCAGCCCGCACGCCGAGCCGGAGCTGGGGAACTCCCCGCCACACCGTTGTCGTCGCATGGAACCCTCCGGCGGCAAGGACACCATCGGATTCCCACCGACGCCCCAGTAAGCGCCCGTGCCGTGGACGGGTTCGTTCAGAGGGCGACCTGCGAGCCCATGATCACGGTGCGGTCACCCGGGAGCCCGAAGTGGTCGATCGCGCTTGAAGCGTTGCGGGCCATCGCGATGAACAGGTTCTTCCGCCACGGCGCCATGCCCGGATCGTCGGTCGGCGTGATCGTGATCCGCGAGACGAAGTACGACGCGTGCTCGAGGTCGAGGTTGCGCTCGAGCAGGCCTTGCTTGCGCGCCAGCGCCAGCGCGTCCGGGATGCTGAGATTGTCGTGGTAGCCAAAGCGGGCGGTCAGATGGACGACCTTGAAGCGGCCGTGGCCGAGCACCTCGACCGCGCAGCGGTCGAACGTGTCGACGTGCGGGATGCTGACGGTGTCGACCGAGACGATCACGACCTTCTCTGGAAGCGTGTGGGTGTGCTCGACGTCGGCGCGCAGGGACAGCGGAGTGGTGTCCTTGTCGCGGCACAGGAAGACCGCGACGCCTGGAGCGCGGACGAGCGGCGGCTGCTGGGAGTTGAGGCCGTCGAGGAACTCGTTCAGCGGCCCCTCCTGGGCGACGCGATTCCGCGTGACGATCACCTGGCCGCGGCGCCAGTTGATCATCACGATCGACATCACGAAGGCGATCACCAGCGGCAGCCACGCCCCGTGCTCGACCTTGGCGATGTTCGCGCTGAAGAACGCGACCTCGACGGTGAGGAACAGCACCGCGATCGGGGCCAGCTTCCGTTTCGCCGTGCCCCAGAGCAGGCGCGCCACGGCCAGGAACAGCAGGGTGTTGAGGATGAACGTACCCGTCACCGCGACGCCGTAGATGTCGCCCAGCTTGTTGGAGGAGCGGAATACAAGCGTCAGCGTGAGCACGCCGACGCACAGCAGCCAGTTGATGATCGGGACGTAGATCTGGCCCTCAACCTTCGACGTGTGCAGGACTCGCAGCCTGGGGAGGAAGCCGAGCTGCACGGCCTGCTTGGCCACCGAGAAGGAGCCTGAAATTACGGCCTGGGATGCGATCACCGTGGCGACCGCGGCGAGCACGACCATCGGCCACAGACCCCAATGCGGAACCATCTGGTAGAACGGGTTGAAGGTGCTCGCGTCCTTGGCCAGGGACGGGTTGTGGAGAATGAACTCCCCCTGGCCCAGGTAGTTGAGCACCAGCGCGGGCAGCGCCAGCCCGAACCATCCGAGGCGGATCGGCCCGGCGCCAAAATGGCCGCGGTCCGCGTATAGGGCCTCCGCGCCGGTCACCGCCAGCACCACCCCGCCGAGCACGAGGTAGCCGGAAGCGCCGTGATCGATGAAGAACCGGACGGCCCAGGTCGGGGAAAGCCCCTGGAACACCGCCGGGTCCTTGACCACCTGGCTGAGGCCGACCAGCCCGATCACCACGAACCAGACGAGCAGGATCGGTCCGAACAACCATCCGATCGTCCCCGACCCGAACCGCTGCAGGATGAACAGGCCGAGCAGGATCGCGACCGACAGCGGCACGACCAGGTGAGCCAGCGCCGGAGTGGCGACCTGGACTCCCTGGATCGCGCCGAGCACGGAGATCGCGGGGGTGATCATGCCGTCGCCGAAGAACAGCGCGGCGCCGAAGATCCCGAGCGTCACCAGCAGCGTCCCGTGGACGACCTTATTGCGCTGCAGTAGCGAGGTCAGCGCCATGATCCCGCCGTCGCCGCGATTGTGTGCGCGCATGATGAAGCCGGCGTACTTGATCGATACGACGATCATCAGCGCCCAGAAGATCAACGACGCGGTCCCGTATACGGTCGCCGCCGTGATGTGCGCGGTGGCCTTGTACGAGGTGAAGATGACCTGATCGGTGTACAGCGGGCTCGTCCCGAGGTCCCCGTAAACAACCCCGAGCGCGCCGAGTGCCAGGATCGCCTTGCTCCCGTGAGTGATCACGTCCCGGTTGGAATCGGCCAGCGCCTCGAACCGCTTCCGGGCTGCCTCGGATTCCTGTGCGTGAGCGCTGGCTGCTGGTGGAGCGACATAGCCGAGCTTGTGGGCCGCCTCGTTGAAGCTTCGCCTCACGCCGCTCGTGGTCGGCGGTTGGCCGGACTCGTCCCGCGCCGGCGCTTCGGCCTTGTGTGCCGCCTCGTGAAGGCTTCGGCGTCGCGATGTGGTCATCCCAGTGTCTCCTGGCCCACGCGGACCCGGTCGTCTCGAGCGAGGGGTTCGAGCGCAGCGGCTGCCGCGCGCAGCCGGCTCCCGAGCGCTCCGGCTTCGCCGGGCCGGTACAGCGGACTCGTGCCGTCGGTCAGCAACGACTCCAGCAGCGCGACGCCCTGGGGACGGACCGGCTCGGCGGTCCGCAGCCGGCGGTCCAGGGTCGCGAGCACGATGCGTGCGGCGATGACCTCGCGCCGGTCCGGGCGGATCGCTGCGCTGAAGCCGCGCGTCGTGGCCTCGGCATCACGGACCGCCCTGGCCAACCCGGCCGCGATGCGCGCGCGGTAACGCCGGCCGGTGATCCGCTGGCTCCTGATCGCGAGGAGGGCGTCGGCGCCTGGACTTGCGCCCGCGGCCAGCTGACGGTCAAGCTCAGCGGCGCGCCAACGGGCGATCAGCGCGAGACGAGCGCGCTGACACCAACCGCCACCCGAGCGGAGCGGGAGCCGCGGATACGAAAAGCGCTCAAGATCGGCAACAGACATGTCAAATCGGTCCACTTCACATGCTCGCCGGGCCCCCGTGTAAGCGACGCTAAGAAACCGCCTGCCACCGTCAAGATTTCGCTAACGCGAGCTCACGCCGGATGTGTGACTTCCCCGCCCAGGCGCGGGACCTGCAACGCTCGTCTTCAGTAGCCGAGCACGCGGGCGAGCGTCCGGGCGCTACGGGCGGGCTTTCCGGATCGTTCCTCTTCGCGATCGGCCGCGGCGACGAGCTGGAGTCCAGCATTCACGCCGAGCCATCGCAGCGGTTCGGGCTCCCAACGTCGGGAGCGGCGGTTGACCCATGGCAGCGCGGTCAGGTCGCTGTTTCGCCCGAGGATGAGGTCGCTCAGCGTTCGGCCCGCGAGGTTTGCGGTGGCGACACCGTCACCGACATAACCTCCCGCCCACGCGATTCCAGTCTCCCGGTCGAGTCCGACCGATGGGTGCCAGTCGCGCGCGATCGCAAGCGGCCCGCCCCACGCGTGTGTGATCGCGTGTCCAGCCACGACGGGAAACAGCTCCGCCAGAAGGCTCTCGAGGCCCGCGTGGATTCGCGCGTCCGTGTCGAACGCGGGGCGTATCGCCGATCCGAAGTGATAGGGCGCGCCGCGACCCCCGAACGCCAGTCGGCCGTCGGCCGTCCGTTGTCCGTAGATCCGCAGGTGCCGGTGGTCGGTGAACGTCTCGCGGCCGCGCAAGCCGATCTCCTCCCACGCCGCTTCTGGCAACGGCTCCGTCGCGATCATCAGCGAGTAGATCGGAAGCAGCGAGCGCCGCAACCCGGGCAATCGCGCCGTGTAGCCCTCGGTTGCCCGCACGATCGTCTCAGCTCGGATACGGCCACGGTCGGTCACGACCATCCCGGGCGCGATCGACCGCGCCGCGCTGTGCTCGTAGATCGCGACGCCGGCCCGCTCCACCCGGTCGGCGAGTTGGCGAACCAGCCGGCCGGGATGCAAGGCCGCGCAATGCGGGGTGTAGATCGCGCCCAGAACGCCCTGCGCGCGCGTGATCGACCGGGCCTCTTCGCCTGAGAGCAGGCGAAGGTCGTGCTCCTCGATGCCGTAATCGCGCGCGGACTCGACGTCGGCACGCGCGCGGACGAACTGGGCGGGGTTTCGCGCGAGCGTCATGCATCCGCCCTTGGCGAAGTCGATCTGCATCCCCTCGGCGCAGGCGACCGCGCCAACCTCATCAACCGCGTCTTGCATCGCGAGCCGGAGCGCATTCGCCTGCTCGTATCCGTGCATCTGCGCTAGCTTGCGCGGACCGACCGGGAAGATCGCAGAGCACCAGCCGCCGTTGCGTCCAGAGGCGCCGAACCCGACGTTGGCCTGATCGATCACGGCGATGCTTGAGTTCGGGTTCGCGCGCCGGAGGTAGTAGGCGGTCCACAGGCCCGTGTACCCGGCGCCGACGATCGCGACGTCGACATCGAGGTCGTGCCCGAGCGGGTCTCGGTGGCGCGACGGGTCCGCGGTCGCACTCCAGAGATTGCGCATCGGCCGGTCCTCGATATCGCGATCGGTCACGCTTCGATACCCACCCGACGGCAAGGTTGCTGATCGCCCGGTCACCACCACTTGCGTTCGCGCGCTCTGTCGGTGCCTGCGGTCACGTCGAGCGCGTCGAGCGTGGCCATGTCGTCGTCTGACAGCGTGAAGTCGAAGATCTCGGCGTTCTGCTCGATTCGCTCCCGGTGGGTCGACTTCGGCAGAACGATCGTGCCGCGCTGAAGGCACCAGCGGAGCAGCACCTGGGCCGCCGTTCGGCCCACGCGCTCAGCGACCCGCGCGACGATCGGATCGGAGAGGTGCCGGCCCGTCCCCAGCGGGCTGTAAGCCTCGACGGAAACGTTGCGCGCCTCGCAGGCGTCGAGCAGTGCCCGCCGGTATTCGAACGGGCTGAACTGCACCTGGTTGATCGCCGGTGGCGTGGCCGCGATCGCGATGACCTGCTCGAGCTCCTGGGCGCTGAAGTTCGAGACCCCGATCGAGCGCGTGAAGCCGCGCTCGCGCGCGGTCTCCATTCCGGGCCACGCCCACGTCGGCCCGCTCTGGGGCCAGTGGATGATGTACAGGTCGAGCTGGTCGACGCCCAGCCGGCGCAGGCTGCCCTCGATCTCCGCCACCGGGTCCCGGCGCGCGGGGTAGAACTTGGTGGTGATGAACACCTCTTCGCGGGGGACGCCGCTGTCCCGCAGCGCCCGCCCGACGCTCGCCTCGTTGCCGTAGGCCTGCGCGGTATCGATGTGCCGGTAACCCGCCTCGAGCGCCCAGCGGACCGCCCGCTCGCACTTGGCGCCGTCGGGAACCTGCCAGACGCCGAGCCCGAGCACCGGGATCGCGGTGCCGTCGGCGAGGGTCCGCTGCTCGCCACCAATTACGCTCTTGTCCAACACGTTGGTCTCCTGACGGTCGATGCGAACAAATCTCGTCATCTGACCTTAGTAGCCCCCAGCAAACACGGGGCGACCACTTAGCCCGCCCAGTCCGCCGCGAGCTGCTCGCTCCAAGCGCCGCCGACCACGACGGCCTATCGGCACATGGGATCAGGGGTGAAGTCGGCGACCGCCGTGGCCGCGGACAGCGGGCCGCCGGCCGGAATCAGCTGGATGTGGTTGACCTCGGTGTTGTCCGGATTGTCGGTGGGGTCAAAGGGGCGGTAGAGGCCGAACCGTGCCAGATCGGCTTCGCTGATCTGCGCGGCACTTGAGCGCAGCAGGCTGTTGACGCCGATGTCTTCGGCTTCGCCCTTCGTGTGTGGATCGTCGGCGTAGCCGCCGACGGCAACGCTGTGTGCAGGTGTGCGATAACCGCTGATCCCGTAGACCGTCACGTGCAGCCAGAGCGCCAGCGCATTGAGTCGCGAGGTCAGCACCGGAAGCTGGCCCTCGGTTTGGCTGGTACCGGGATCGGCGACGAAGCCTGGCCCCGACGACGTGGCGACCGGCTGCGCATCTGCCGCGTTGGTCACGCCGCCGCATAGATTGAGCTGTTTGAGCTCGCGCTTGACCTCGGCCAGCGAAGGGGCGTGGGCCGTCGGGTCGCCCACCACCGGGGATCCTGGATCGGCGGAGGCGGCCGCCTGCACGCCGGCCGAGGGCTCGACCGCTTGGGGCTGGGCCTTCGGCAGTGCGGCGATAGCCGTCGCCGCCCCGTCGCTCGTCCCGACCTGCGAACCGCAGCCGGCGATGGCGAACGCGAGCACCGCGACAACGAGTATGTACATCGAAATACGGCTCATCGAGGGATCCCTGCGTCGGGCGGACAGGTCGATTGCGCCACGTACGCTCAGTCGGGCATCGGCGCGCCGCCGCGAATGCTTGAGCCGCCGGCTCGTCCGCCCGTGCTAGTCCGCTCGCGTCTCGGAGTCCGCTCGAGCCGGTTAGCCGAGCACGACCTCGGCGGCCTGGCGGAGCTGCGCTCGGTCCCCGGAGATCATCAAAGTGGTCACGAACGACTCCTCCCACGCCTCCAGCTCGTGACGGATCTTGTCCGCGGAGCCCAGCAGCGACATCTTCTGGATCAGCTCCGACGGGATCGTGGCCGCTGCCTCGTCCTTCTTGCCGCCGAGGTAGAGATCCTGGATCTCGGCGATCTCGCGCTCGTAGCCCATGCGGATCGCCACGTTAGCGTGGAAGTTCTGGCCGCCCTTCGCGCCCATGCCGCCGAAGTACAGAGCGTAGAACGGGCGCACCATGTCGACCGCCGCCTCGACATCGTCGTGAACGATGAATGGCACCATCGCCGCCACCTCGAACTCCTCGGCGCTGCGACGGGCCCCCGGCCGGGCGAATCCTTCGGCCAGCGCGTCGGCGTAGAACTGTTCGTGGGGGCTGAGCAGCATCGCGACCCAGCCGTCGCAAAGCTCCGCAGCGAGCGCAACGTTCTTCGGACCCTCGGCGGCGAGGAATACCGGGATGTCCTCGCGCAGGGGGTGGATCGAGGCCTTCAACGGCTTGCCGAGTCGAACGACCCCTGGCCCGTCTCGCAGCGGGAGCGCATAGTGCTCACCATCGCTGGTGACCGGAGCCTGACGGGCCCAGATATCGCGCAGGATCCCAACGTACTCCCGCGTGCGCGCGAGCGGCTTCGCGAACGGCATCCCATACCAGCCTTCGACGACCTGCGGGCCCGACGCGCCAAGACCGAGAATGAAGCGCCCGCCGGATAGATGGTCGAGCGTCATCGCCGCCATCGCGGTGGCAGCCGGCTGACGCGCGCTCATCTGCACGATTGCGGTGCCGAGCCGGACCCGCTCGGTTCGGCTGCCCCACCACGCCAGCGGGGTCAAGGCGTCCGAGCCGTAGGCCTCCGAGCACCACACCGAGTCGAACCCCAGTCGCTCGGCCTCCACGACCGTCTCGAGCGCTCCGGCCGGCGGCCCGCCCGCCCAATAGCCCGTGTTCAACGCCAGCTTGAGTTGCTTACCCATCGATGACCACCCGTGAATCTCTCGAACCAGCGGCTGACATCATGACGGAGCGGTTGATCCAGGGGCGGTCGCGAGCGCGAGGAAGGCGGCGGCGGTTGGCGACAGACGCGAGGCGCGGTGGACGAGGCCGACGGTGCGGGTGATCTTCGGCCGAGCGCTGCGGACGGTGGCGCCTCGCCTCTGCGCCTCGCGCGCGAGTGGGGCCGGAAGCAGGGCGGCTCCTGCACCGGCGAGCACAAGCGGGACGATCGCCTCCCGTGCAGCGGTTTCCACGGCGATTTCGGGCGTGACGCCCACCGCGGTGAGTGCCTGCTCGAGCAGGATGCGGGTCGAGGTGCCGGGCGGGCTGACCACCAGGGGCGTTCTCGCCAGCTCGCGAGCGCCGAGCGGCCGGTCGGCTTGGGCGATCGACTCGGGTGGCAGCACGAATAGCAGTTCCTGTTCGCCGAGCAGGTGGGAGATGAGCTGTCCACCGGTAAGCGGGAGGTGGGCGGCTCCGAGCTCGCAGGTGCCGTCCCGGACTAACGCGCGGACGCCGTCGGCACTCTCGGGCTCGTGGACGCGGACCTCGATGCCGGGGTACCGGTCTCGAAACCGGCCGATCAGATCCGCCATGGGGTCGACGGCGAGCGTTGCGAGCGCGGCGATTTCGAGCCGTCCGGTCTTCAGCTCTACGACCCCGCTGATCGCGTCGCGCGCCTCGTCGGCCGCTCGCACGACTCGACGAGCCGGCCCGACGAGCGCCTCGCCCGCTGCGGATAGGCGCAGGCCACGCCCGACCCGATGGAACAGCTCGGCGCCCAATTCTGCCTCCAGTGCGCGAATGGACTGAGATAGAGACGGTTGCGCGACGTGCAGGCGCTGGGCCGCGCGGGTCACGCTGCCCTCGTCGACCACCGCGAGGAAGTAGCTGAGTCGACGCTCATCCATAGGCGATTACAGTCAATTCAATCAGAGATATGTCTTTGAACTATGAAAGCTGACGCGCTGGAATGGGTGTATGCCGCGCTCGCTCGATACGCCGATCTCATCCGGGTGGGTGGGTCGGCAGTTGTTGCGCGAGCCGCGACGACCGGCGGCGGTACGCGAGAGCCCGCGGGCGCACTGGTTCGTGGTCGGCACCGTCTGCATCGGCGCATTCATGGGTCAACTCGACGCGAGCATCGTCACGGTCGCGCTGCCGCGGATGGGTCGCGATCTTCACGTGAGCCTGGGTGCTGTGGAATGGGTGGCGCTCGCCTACCTGCTGGTGCTGGTAGCCACCGTCGCGACGCTCGGCCGGATCGCGGACGCGGTCGGGCGGAAGCTGCTCTACGTGTACGGGTTCGGCGTGTTCACCGCGGGTTCCGTGCTCTGCGGTCTGGCGCCGGCGCTGACGATTCTCCTTGCCGCGCGCGTGCTCCAGGCGATCGGCGCGGCCATGCTGCAGGCCAACAGCGTCGCGCTGATCGCGGAGGCGATGCCGCGATCGATGCTCGGCCGCGCGATCGGCGTGCAGGGCAGCGCGCAGGCGCTCGGCCTGGCACTCGGACCGGCGATCGGCGGGATCCTGCTGTCGCTCGCGGGGTGGCGGCTGATCTTCCTGGTGAACCTCCCGGCGGGAGTGATCGGGCTCTCGCTCGGATGGTTTCTGCTGCCCCGCAGCCGATCTCGCCGCGAGCTCGGCGGGGGCGACAGCCTTGGTGCCGTGCTCCTCGCGCTAGCCGCGACGGGACCGCTCGTATATGTCTCCCTCGCCGGCCGGGAGGGTTACGCGAGCGGTCCGCTGCTCGCCTGCCTGGCCGCTGGCATAGTCGCTGCGTTCGGCTTCGTCCGCCGTGAGCGACGGGTCGCGGCGCCCGTGATCGATCTCTCGATCCTGCGCAGCCGAGGCCTCCCCACCGGTCTTGGCAGCGGCATGGTGTCCTATCTGGCGTTGTTCGGGACGCTGTTCATCGTCCCCTACTACCTCTCCGCCGAACGCGACAGCGCGACGCTGATCGGACTCCAGCTGGCGGTGCTGCCGGCCGCGATCGGGATAACCGCGCCCATCGCGGGCCGGCTTGTCAACCGCGCGGGCACGCACCGGCTGACCGGAGGCGGTCTGATCCTTGCCGCGGCGGGAATGGTCGTGATCGCGCTAGGGCACGGCACGTCCGGGATCCTGATCGGGCTCGCGATGATGGGGGTCGGGCTGGGCTCGTTCACGCCGGCCAACAACGCCGCGGTCATGTCGGCGTCGCCACCGGGACATGCTGGAGTCACGGGCGGCATGCTCAACATGACCCGGGGGCTCGGTACCGCGCTCGGGGTCGCGCTCGCCGGCGCGCTCTTCACCGTCGGCTCGGGTGTCGCCGGCGCGCACGTCGCGCAAGCCGATATCGCGGCCGTCGGGCACGGCCTCACGCTCGCGCTCGGGGCACTCGGCCTCGTGACCCTCGCGACCGGCATCGCGCTGCTGCCGGACTAGTCGCCACTAGCGACGTCCCCTAATGCCCGGTCTCAGCGAGGTTGGACAACCTCGCACCTCGCACGTCGTCGGATCGCGGCCGCGTGGTCGCGCATCAGCAGCCTCTTGAACCGGTTTCGGGGGCGCGGCGGAAGCATGATCGCGTCGCAGTGCAGCTCGTCGGCAGCCTCGGGGAGGGCGCGCTCCGGCGTGCCGAACAGCACGGTGAGCTCCGCCGGCGCCGACGCGAGGCGCGCCGCCCGTTGAAGGTCAGCGCGGGCCCGGTCGAGGAGGACGTCGTTCCATACTCCCGCTCCCCTGGGCCAGCGCGTGACCCATCGCGGCGACCGCTCCAACTCGACCACGACGGCGATCGTCAGGCGAGCCCCATCTCGTTCTGCCAGCAGATCACCGGCGACGACGGCCTCGTCCCCCTCGGGGGTCCCGTCGTAGGCGACAAGCAGGTGCCGGGAGCGAATTCCTTCACCCTATCCGTTGGTAAGAACCGCGCGAGTGGTCGCACTCATGGTCTCACGCGGGCCGAGCACGGCACGCCCAAAGGTGAAAGTGAGAGATCGTGACTGCAACCCGAAGCAAGAACAGCGATCGCTGGTCGCAGCTAAGCCGGAGTGAGCTTATTGCTCTGGGTAGGACCATCGTCACCGAGCGACTGGAGAGCCTCGGATGCACTGTGACGCCGCCGAGCAGTCTGACCGGCGGGAGACTCGACGTACGGACTCCATCGGGCCAATCGATCGAGGTGTTCGTGTCCACGCAGCGGGTCGGGGGCTACGTCTTCTGGACAAAGCGGCGCTTCCAGCCTGCGAGCAACCGGTTCGCGGCAATCGTCCTGTTGGCTGCCGCGGAGGACCCGAAGCTGTACTTGGTGCCCAGCACCGAGTGGCGGAACGCCCCACCTCCCCTGAAGGACCGTCCGAACGTCGGTAAGAAGAGCGAGCCCGAGTACGGCATCTCACTCGCTCGTGCATCTCTCCCCGCGCTTGAGCGTTACGGCTGGGATGAGCGATCGGCGGTGGATTACTTTCGCTAGGACTCCGACGCGGGTCGGTGGCTCGACGTGAAGGGGCGTGGCGGCGCCGACCGGCGCCGGAGGCGGTCACTCCGGCGTCGTGTCGGCGAAGCGCCGGGCGGCCTCGAGCAGGCCGTCGTGGTCCGCCCGGCAGCCGGGGCAGCTCGCCAGATGGATCGCGGTGCCCGGGAACGTGAGAGCGGGGTCCTCGCCCGCGAGCTCAAGGTCGACATACGCGTCGAGGATTGCCTCGCCTGCGGTGCAACCGGCGTCTCCCTCCTCGACCCGGAGCAGCTCGTCAAGCTCACGATGCTCGGTCATCAGATTTGCTCTCCAGCCACAGCTCCGACTCGCGGTCCGATGTCGTCCGGAGGGCGTAGCTGTCGTTGGTTGTGCTCGACTCGGCACTCATTGGCGTCATCGGGGACTTCGATTCAAACGTCCGCCCGATTCGATGCTACTGATGCGGACGCTGCATCGACGATCACCAACCTCCCTGCGCGGTAAGAGCGCCGCGCGACACGTCACTGATCGCGTCAAATGCACCAACGACGAGCGAAAGGCGACGCGCATGGCTGAGCGACCAATCATCGTGTTCGACGTAAACGAGACACTGCTCGACCTCGAGACGACCCGTCCCACGTTCGACCGCATGTTCGACGACCCCGCCGCGATGCGACTGTGGTTCGCGAGTCTCATCACCTACTCCGAGGCACTCACGCTCGCCGGCGTGTACGTGCCGTTCACCGACATCGGCGGCGCCGTGTTGCGCATGCTCGCCGCTACGCGCGGCATCACAATCAGTGGCGCCGACGCCACCGAGCTTACGGACCGGTTCGCGTCGATGCCGCCGCATGCCGAGGTGCCGGCAGCTCTGCGTCGACTGCGTGAGCACGGTTTTCGTCTGTTCACGCTTACCGACAACACGCTCGAGATCTCGGGGCGGCAGCTGGAGAAGGCGGGCGTCATCAACGCGTTTGAGCGCCGGTTCAGCGTCGACGAGACCGTGCGTCGTCACAAGCCGGCGCCCGAGACCTACCACTCGGTGGCCGTCGAGCTCGATGTCGATCCGGGTCACATCTGCCTGATCGCGTGCCATACCTGGGACACCCTGGGTGCTGTTGCGGCCGGCTGGCAGGCCGCGCTGATTCTCCGCGAGGGCAACGCCCCACTCGACGTCGGCCCGCAGCCGGACTACATCGGGGAGGACCTCGACGCGATCGCCGACCAACTCATCGAGCGGTATCCGACCTTTTCGACGTCGATCGCCAGCGTGGGTACGAGACCGCAGCCGCCCGCCCTTAGCTGACGCAGCTTCTGCTCTCACCGACACAGGAGGCCCACGAAATGCCCGTCACCCGCATCGCCATCCGCGAAGGCAAGACGCCGGAGTACAAACAGGCGCCTCGCAGACAACCCGGGGGTTCGGCCTGAGGACGTGCTGATCTCGGTGATCGAGACGGCGGCCGACAACTGGTCGTTCGGCCATGGCGACACGCAGTTCTACAAGCCCCCGGATTTCGTTCGAGCCGGATAAGGTGACCGTCGTGATCGGCGCCGTCGTGCAGCACCTCGCGCTCGGCCGGAGGTAAGTGACGGCACAGTCGCCACTGCCACCCGTCGCCACCAGACACAGACGCGCACGCCGTGCGCCCGACACGGTTCGCAACCTGGGCGCCGGCGGGACGTTTCGACTAGAGCCGCCGCGCCTGCGTACGACCGGCGATCCAAGTGAGGAGCGGCATGCGACCTGGTTCGAGCTGTTCTTCGACCTGGTGTTCGTCGCGGCGGTCAGCCAGCTCGGCGCCGCGCTGGGGCGGGACCCTTCGGCGGCGGTTTTCGCGCGCTTCGCGGTCCTGTTCGTGGTGATCGTCTGGGCGTGGGTTCTCTACGCGCTGTACGCCAACCGCTTCGACACAGACGACCTGATCTTCCGGCTCGCGAAGTCGGGGGCGATGGTCGCGATTGTGGCGGTCGCGGTCAATCTGCACCGGGTGATGGCCGGCCACGGCGGAGCGGCCGGGTTCGCCGCCGGGTACGTGGTCCTCCGGCTGTTTCTGCTCGCCCTGTACGGCCGCGCCCACTACCACGTCGGTGGTCGAGGTCGCAGGCTGGCTGACATTTACATCGCCGGCTACTCGTTCACGACAGGGCTGTGGCTCCTGTCGATCTTCATCCCGGGCCGATTTCGGTACGTGCTCTGGGCTGTGGCGATGTTGATCGACCTCGCGATCCCGGTTCGGGCCTGGGAGACGCTGAAGGGCCGAGCCGTCGTGATCTCGCACCTGACCGAGCGCTTCGGCACGTTCTTCATCATCGTCCTCGGCGAAGCCATTGTCAGCGTGGTGGCGGGCGTCGCGGGATTCGAGTTCACCGTCGAGTCGTGGATCGTCGGCGGTATCTGTTTCGTCGTGGCACTGTGCCTCTGGTGGATCTACTTCGATCTCGCCGACACGTCCGTCGTCGGCCGCGGCGCGCTCGGCCTGGTCTACGTCTACTGCCACTTCCCGCTGCTGGCCGGGGTGGCGGCGTTCGGCGCGGGCACCAAGCTCGCGATCACGCAGGCGACCCAACCGGGCCTGGAAGCCGGCATCCGCTGGGCGCTGGCGGGCGGAGTCGGCGCATTCGCGCTGTCGCTGGCCGTGATCCACCTCGGGGCCGAATGGACGTCTCTTCGTGACCGCACGTTTTTGGGCCGGATCGCACTCGCCGTGGTGGCGATCACCCTGGCCGCGGCCGGGGGCGGGATTGCGCCGGTCGTGTTCGTGGCGCTCGTGTGCGCCGCCGTCCTTGGCCAGCTGCTCCTCGAGGCGATGACGCCGCGGGGAGGAGCGGCGACAGTCTATGAGCGGACCGAGGACGCGTAGGCGATTCATCCAGAGCGGCCCGAATCTGTCGAGGATCTGCGCTTCCGTCCGGCTCGTCTCGAGGACGCCGGGGCGATCGCAGCGCTCCACGCCGACAGCTGGCGTCGCCACTATCGAGGCGCATATTCCGATGCCTTCCTGGACGGCGACGTTCATGCCGACCGCCTGGCCGTGTGGACCGAGCGGTTGCGGCGTCTCGATCCGCACAGCCAGACGATCGTGGCCGAGGGTGCCGACGGCCTCGTGGGGTTTGCGCACACCGTGTTCGAGGCCGATCCGCGCTGGGGGGCGCTGCTCGACAACCTCCACGTCGTCCCCGGGGAGAAGCGCCGAGGGATCGGCTCGCGCCTGCTGGCGCTGACGGCCGAGGCCGTGACCGGGCGCGGTACCGGGCTATACCTGTGGGTGCTCGAGCAGAATGTGGACGCCCGGGCGTTCTACGAGGCTCGCGGGGGAACATGCGTCGGGCGGGCACCCGTCCCGCCTCCGGGCGGGAACGCAGGCAGGCTCAACGGCTCACCCGTCGGGCTGCGTTATGCCTGGCCACACCCGGCAGTGGTGAGCTGATCGCCGGCTGGAGTGCGGCGATAAAGGACATTCCGGCGGTCGCGCGCTCGCGTGAGGAGACCGGTGGCGTGGAGAACCCGCAGATGCTGTGAGACTGCGCTGGGCGTCACCTTGAGGCGACGAGCGATCTCCACGGTGGGCAGGGGTTCGTCGAGCATCTGGAGTAGGAGCGCCCGCGTGCGACCGAGCAGGTCGACCACCGCGGCGGGGTCAGGCTGGGGCGGCGGGCTCCATAGGGTCCCGATGCCGCGGCTGGGGTATCCAAGCGAGGGCGGCTCGCCGGGATCGAGCGGGGGCACGGGCTTGTAGGCAAAGATCGAGGGGGTCAGCAGCAGGCCTCGGCCGGCCGCTGCGACCGTGTGGTCACCGACCATCTCGGTTACCGTCAAGACGCCGTCGCGCCACCGCAGGTTGGGGTGGACGTCGGCGAACAGCAGGAGGGCACCTCCGGTCGCCAGCCGGCGCGCACGGTAGGTCATGTCGGCTTCGAGCACGAGCTGCATGTCCGGCCAGCCCGGAGCTACCGAGCGTTCCCAATGACGCTGAAGCGCGTCACAGATCGCGTCGAGCAGCTTCAGTGCCGCGTCGTCGTCGGGAACGGTCGCGGCCCGTAGCTCGTCGGGCACCGGGTCGGGTGCATGGGTCGCCACCAGATCGCGTCGCACGATGTCGGGCGAGGTCGCGCGGACGGCGGCCAGCTCGTCGCCGAAGCGGGCGACGAACTTCGTTGGACGCGGGGTCAGGAAGTCGGGGATGGGGCGGCTCGGGTTGCCGCGAAAGTCGGGCGGGATGCGGCTCGGCCCGACAAGCGAATGAAGGAGGCGGGCGTCGTCGGGGTCCATGTGGCCGCGAGTCGCGCGCAACCACGGCAGGTGGAGCGTGTGCCGGCTGGGATCGGTGAGAGCCCACAGGCTGAACACGGTCTCGGTCAGCGGTGAGATGCCGAAGCGCGTGTTCGCCAGGTCCTCGACGCCGAGCTCGATGCGGATCATTTAGCTATACGCTACATCCATTTGCAGGCCCCGCGCTCTCGGATGGACTGGCTGCGTGAGCCACGTCCAACAGCCCAAAGGAGGGCACGATGAGCCGCACGGAATACAAGCTCGCTCTGATCCGACACGATCAACTGCTCCGCGAAGCCTCGCATCGGAGGCTCGCAAAGGCGTCGGCCTCGCGGGAGGAAGACGCGGCGCGCGTAACCGCCACCCGACGCTCGCTCCGGCTGCTGAAGCTCCAGTGGCTGGCTCGCGCCTCACACCTTTCGCCCCGACGCATCGCGAGGGGACACTGATGGAAGGTTTCGACCCCCGGACGAGCCGTTCACGGGGTCGAGCTGGCGGCACGTCAGCGTCTATGAGGACATCAACGGCGACAATGATCACGAGGAGTCAAATGAGCACTGAAGAGGTCGACGAATACCTGAGTGCTCTCGAGGAGCCGAAGCGCGGGACGCTTGAGGCGTTGCGCCGCACAATCCTCGAGGTCGTGCCGGAAGCGGACCAGGTGATTTCTTACGGGGTGCCCGCGTTCCGCCTGCATGGACACACCGTCGCCGGCTTCGCCGCGTTCAAGACGCATCTGAGCTACCTGCCGTTCAGCGGCTCGGTTCTCGGGCAGCTCGCCGGTGAGCTCGAGGATTACAAGATGACCAAGAGCTCGCTGCATTTCGCCGTTGACCGGTCTCTGCCGAAGGCGCTCGTGACGAAACTGATCGACGTACGCCTCACGGAAGTAACCCGGCGCTCGCGCTCCTGATGCTCGCCTACTTGTTCTGGCACCAACCCGCCACGGGTCACTCGGTCGAGAGCTACGAGCGGGCGCTGGTCGCGTTTCACCGGCGGATGCGGGACGTCGGCGTACTCGGTCTGGTGGCGTCTGGCACCGCGCGAGTATGCGCCGGTGGCCTCCGGGCTCTCGAGCCTGGGCATCGCCTGACCGCCGGCAGGGGCTGCCGAGAGATCAGGTCCTGAGCACGGTGGCGACGAGACCCGTCGTGAGGTCAGGCGCTGGCGTTCATCGCGGCGTCCCTGAGCTGAGACCCCGCAGGGCGGCGGGGTCTCAGGCCGGGGGGAACGGTCCGCGGGGACGCTCAAGGCCTTCCGTGCGGACGCTCATTCCCAGCGGAACAGGCGAGCGGCGAGCAAGGTGGCGCCGACCGCCCAGGCCGCGAGCACGAGCAGCGGCTCGACGCCCGGGCTGTGTCCGCCGAACGCGGCGTGGAGCGCGGTGTACCCGACGCCCGTGGGGAGTACCTTCGAGATGTCCGTGACCACCTGCGAGTGGATCTCCTGGAGCGGGACGTACAGACCGGAGAAGAACGCCAGCGGGTAGAACGCGACTATGGTCAGGCCCTGCGCGATCTGCGGGGTCTTGGCCACGGCGGCGATCAACAGTCCGAGTCCGATCGTCGCCGCGGCGGTCAGGACGAGCGCGACGAACGACACCAGGTACCCGCCGGCATCGTGCGGGAGCGCTAGTCCGAACGCGCCGGCCCCGGCGCCGAGCAGGATCCCAATCCCGATCACGGCCAGGATCAGGCTCACGGTCGTCTGTGCGGCGAGCAGCCAGGACGGGGGCACCGGCGTCGTCGACATCCGGCGCAGCACACCCTGCTGGCGGTACGTCGCCAGCTGCTGGGGGAGTCCCGCCAAACCGACCGCGATGAGCACGAACACGAGCAGCGTCGGCACGTACAGGTTGAAGAACGAGATCCCGCCGAGCGCCTTCATGGGGCGAGTCGTCGCCGGGATGCTGCCGAAGATCACGAGCAGCGCGAGCGGAATGCCGACGGCGACGACCAGCCCGATCGGGCGCCGAAGGGCGATCTTGATCTCACTGGCCACCAGCAGGCCGAATGCCCGTCGCTGCCGGGGGGTGAGGGTGAGGGCCGTGGTGCTCATCGCGTCGCTCCGTTCGTGTCGTGAGGTGTCTCATCGGTGAGGGCCAGGAATGCGTCCTCGAGCCTTGCCATCTCGGTCTGAATGTCGTCGGCTTGTATCCCGGCTCCGTGCAGGGCCAGCACGACCGCGGTCACGAGGTCGCCGGAGCCGGCGGCCACCACCTCCGGGCCGTGGTGCTCGACGGCACTGACCTCCGGCAGTACCGACAGCACCTCATCCGAAAACGGCTGCCTGGGCACGAAGCGCACCCGCTTGCTCGCGGTCGCGGCGATCGCCAGCGCGCCCGGTCGATCCAGCGCGACCACACGGCCGTGGTCGATCAGAGCCACGCGGTCGCAGAGCCGCTCGGCCTCCTCCATGAAATGGGTCACGAGCACGATCGTCACCCCGCGCGCTCGGACGCCTTCGATCAGCCTCCAGGTGTCGCGGCGGGCCTCCGGATCGAGACCGGTGGTCAGCTCGTCGAGTACCGCGATCTCGGGCTGACCGACCAACGCGAGCACGATCGACAGCCGCTGCTTCTGGCCTCCGGAGAGGTGCTTGAAGTACGTGTGCCGCGCGTGCTCGAGACCGAGCGTCGCGATCAGCTCACGGCCGTCGGCGGGCTCGCGGTAGAACGAGGCGTAGAGCTCCACCGCCTCGCCGACCCTCATCAGGTCCGGCACGGCGCTCTCCTGAAGCTGCACTCCCACGCGCTCGTGAAGCTCGTGGCGGTCCCGCCGCGGGTCGAGACCGAGCACGTTGATCTCGCCCCGGTCAGCGGCACGCAGTCCGGTGACACACTCCACGGTCGTGGTCTTGCCGGCGCCGTTGCGACCGAGGATCCCGAAGATCTCCCCGGCGTGGACCGTGAAGCTCACGTCTTCCGCCGCGACCGTCGTCCCATACTGCTTGTGCAGATGCGCGACTTCGATCACCGGCGGTGCCGAACGATCGCCCGGCACCGATACAGACGTTCCAACCTCTGGCTGAATCAGTTGTTGGGTACTCATGGCTCCAGTTGATCCTTCTTGATTTGATTACGATAGCGACATGATATCATCCCTGTGATGGTGATACAATATGGATGTGATATCGGAGAGAGACGCAGCCAACGAGGGCCTGCAAGCGCGCCTGTCAGCGTCGGATCAAGCGCACGAGCAACGACCCGCGTGGGTCATACCTGGCCTGCCGACGATGCTCGGGGCGCTCGCCGCAATGGCGCTGGGGATCGCGCTGGCGGCCACCGCCGGCAAAAACGGAGGGCTGATCGTCTTCGCCGTGATCGTGATCGTCATCGCCGGCTTCTCGTTCGGCGGATTCTTCGTGGTGCAGCCGAACCAGGCGCGGGTGCTGATCCTGTTCGGCCGGTACATCGGATCCGTGACCGAGGCCGGCTGGTGGTGGTGCAACCCGTTCGCCAGGAAGCAGAAGGTTTCGTTGCGGGTTCGTAACTTCCAGAGCGAGCGGATCAAGGTCAATGACGCCAGCGGCAACCCGATCGAGATCGCGGCGGTCGTCGTCTGGCGCATCACCGACACGGCCAAGGCGGTGTTCGACGTCGCCGATTACGAGCAGTTCGTGACCGTGCAGAGCGAGACCTCGCTCCGTCATCTCGCCAGCGAATATCCCTACGACGACTACAAGTCGGACACGGTTTCCCTACGCGGGAATGTAGACGAGGTCCGTAGCACCCTTCAGGCCGAGCTCCAGGCCCGCCTGCAGCTGGCCGGAATCGAGATCCTCGAGACCCGGCTGACCCACCTCGCGTACGCGCCCGAGATCGCCGAGGTGATGCTCCGCCGCCAGCAGGCCGAAGCGATCCTCGCCGCCCGCAAGACGATG
>Ga0187777_10000560_pt1 | contig 25121 bp, 22 predicted proteins | sample 1015_Q2_SP5_10_M_FD_132416 | JGI IMG/M metagenome (GOLD analysis project Ga0187777, IMG submission 132416) | Tropical peat soil microbial communities from peatlands in Department of Meta, Colombia - 1015_Q2_SP5_10_MG | ecosystem: Environmental > Terrestrial > Soil > Wetlands > Peat | place... | reverse complement strand
GCCAGCCGTGGGTTGTGCTCTCCGGGATAGCTCTCGCCGCCTGACTGCGAGCGCTGCGCTATCGCCCTGGCGGAGTATGGGCCGGTTGCGAACTCCAGCGGATTGCCATAGGTACCCAGGTTGTAAGCAAGCCACAGCGCCGGCGCCAGCGCAACAAGGATGATCGTGTTTCTGACCGGTCTTCGCAGTGCTCCGGGCACGCCGCCTGTGCTGATCAACTGCCATGACACCGCCGCGCCGATCAGCGCTGCCAGCATCCACGCGTCATATCGAGTCAGCATTCCACCCGCCAACGCAATAGCGCAACCTTGCAACTTCTCGCCGGCAGCGTTCAACTCATGCGACCTCAGCCCTCTCGCGAACTCGCCATAGAAAACAATCGTCCAGATGGCCAAAGCCATTGCCAGCGGTTCATTCATCGCTGTGCTTTGCAGATACATCAGATTCGGATTTGCCAGATAGACCAGCGCTGCAATCCATCCCGCCCATCGCAGTGACCGTGAAGTCCAGAGCACACTTCTCGCAACGCCGCCGCCCCAGAACAATCTGGCGATGCCCATCGCCGCTGCAACATAAGCTGCCATCGAGACTACCGAGCCGCCTGCCCCCGTCCGCCACGCCCAATCCCAGGTGATGAACGGGATGGTCAGCATGTGCTGCAGCGGCAGCCACACCGTGCCCAGTTGCTGCGGCCCGGGAGTGCGCGAATCGAACACGCGCCGCGCGATGTTGATATGCGCGACCGCATCGCCGTAAAGAAGTATCTGGTCTGAGAAGAAAAAATAGAGAAATGAAAGGATGGAGCCGGCGCTGGCCATCATAGCCAGCAGAACAGTGTCTCGCCTGGCTTCCTCGCTCTCTGCTTGGTCCAAGTGGGTCTTCAATCCAAGTGCGTCATCTGCCGAAAGAGATGGAAGCGCGCATCGATCTCCTTGCGTGTCAGCTCTAGCAAGCGCTCGGTTCCAAATCGTTCTACCGCGAAGCCGCCCATCACGCCGCCATAGAACATAGCCCGCTTCAGCACCTCAGCCGTCAGTATGCCCTGCGATGCGATATAGCCCATGAATCCTCCTGCAAACGCATCGCCCGCGCCCGTCGGGTCCTGCACCTCTTCCAGCGGCACTGCCGGCGAGCGAAATGGATGAGCACCCAGACCGAACGAATTATCCCGAAAAAAGATCGTCGCTCCGTACTCACCGTGTTTGATCACCAGCGCCCGCGGGCCTTTATCCAGGATCCTCTTCGCCGCGCGCAACAGATTATGCTCGCCGGCGAACTGCCGTGCCTCGCCATCATTGATGATCATCACGTCCACTTCCTTGATGGCCGCCGTCAACTGTTCTGGCACGGTATCGATCCAGAACGGATGCGAATCCAGTCCCACCAGCCGCGCCGTCTTCTTCATCTTGGCGTGTACTTCCACCTGCAACGATGGATTGATGTTTCCCAGGAACAGATATTCCGAATCCTGGTACTCCCTGGGGATCTTGGGCTGGAACCTCTCGAAGACATTCAGCTGCAGGTCGTGCATCTTGCAATCGTTCGGATTTGCCCCATACTCGCCTGACCAGTGAAATGTCTTACCCTCGGAGCGCTCGATCCCGCGCGTATCCACTCCCCGCCGTTTGAGCACCTCTTCATCCGCAGCGGTAAAGTCTTCTCCCACCACGCCGATCATCCTCACCTCGGCGAAATAGCTCGCCGAAAGCGAGAAAAAGGTCGCCGAACCGCCCAGGGCGCGCTCTCGCTTGCCATAAGGACTCTTGATCGTATCCAGCGCAATCGAGCCCACCGCCAGGATTGCCACTACTTGTTCTCCGCCGGCAGGTATTTATCCAGCAACAGCGCCAGTCGCTTGCGGGCCGCGGGGCTGATCTTATCCGGCTGCGTGATGATGGCATGCTTCAGCGACGCGCCGCACTTGCACTTGCGCTCCCTGGGCATGGCTGCAACCGCGCTGCGCACTACCTCACAGGCGTTGCTCGCGTTCTGCATGAGCACCGCGATGATCTGCTCTACAGTCACGCTATCGTGCGACGGATGCCAGCAGTCGTAATCGGTAACCATCGCCACCGTCGCGTAGCAGATCTCCGCCTCGCGCGCCAGCTTGGCCTCTTGTACGTTCGTCATTCCGATGACGTCCATTCCCCAGCTTCTGTACAGATTCGACTCGGCCTTGGTGGAAAACTGCGGGCCTTCGATGCACACATACGCTCCGCCCAGTTTTGCCTTGATCCTGGCCTTGTCGCACGCGCCCTTCACGACCTTCCCCAGTTCGCCGCAAACGGGATCAGCAAATCCCACATGCGCCACGATGCCATCCGAGAAGAACGTGGAGATTCTCTGCTTGGTTCTGTCTACGAATTGGTCAGCGATCACAAACTCGGTCGGCTTGTGCTCCTCCTTCAACGATCCCACCGCTGAAAGCGACAGGATCCGTTCTACCCCCAGCATTTTCATTCCATAGATGTTGGCGCGAAAGTTCAGCTCGCTCGGCGAGATGCGGTGCCCCCGCCCGTGCCGCGCCAGGAATGCGACCTTGCGTCCTTCCAACGAACCCAGCACATACGCCTCCGAGGGCGCACCGAAGGGCGTCTCCAGGATGACTTCTTTCCCATCACTGAATCCCGGCATCTGATACAAACCGCTGCCGCCGATAATGCCTATCTCCGCTTGTGGCAAAGCTTTCTCCCTGCGAACTGGATTGTGAATTGAAAATTATACAGAACGCGTAATAACGCTCAGTGACTGGCAAAAACCGATTTGCGCACGGCTTCCAGTATCTCCGGATCAAAACTTTCCAGCGCCAGCACCTCATCTCCGTGCGCCTCGATGAGCACCGGCCCTTCTTCCGTCAGCCAGCGTGTCGTCAGCAGCTTTTCGTTCGTAGAACCCAGGCGTACCGGCTCGACCGACTTGTAACGTCTAGGGAGCGTCGCTGCATACTCAGCTGCGAATCTGTTCGCAACCTCCGCCGATGACCAACGTGAGAGATAGAACAGCGCGACATCCTGCGTCCTCAGAGCTGGAGGCGCCGCTTCCTTCTTTTCGTTGTTGCGGATCCTGGCCGCGTAATACGCCCCGCCGCGCCATTCTTTCGCCAACTTGTCGGCCGTCTTTGTGCCCGAGAACTGCTCCAGCATCACCTTGACGTCGAACTCGCCCACCGCACCCACATCGTACTTCTCATATCGCTTGACCAACAACTCTCTGAGCGGCGGCAGGTGCAGTTGTTCCAGCTTCTCCCCGCCGAGGTACGTCTTCGGCTCCATCAGTTGCCGCGAAGTCTCCGGAGGCCGCTTGAGCGCCTCTCCATAGGCCATCGGCTTGCCGCCCTTCACCAGCAGCTCGCGGACAAAATTCGTGCCGTAGTAATACGGAAAAGTAAATCCCTCCTGCAGCACCTTGGGCGCGGTGGCCAGTAGCTGCGACCCGTGCGGATCCTGCATGCCCGCCCGCAACTCTTCGACGTAGCCCGGATTGGTCAGGTTCGTCTGGTTCGCGCTCTTCAGGACATAGTCGATCATCACCACCTCGCTCTGTCCTTCGAGCAAGGCGTCCCGCGCTGCTACCCGCTCGTCATCACGGATCTCCGCTTCGACCTCTTCTTCTTCTTGCTTGTTCAGCAGCGCCTCTCGCTGCCTTCCCGTCTCCTTGATTTCGTACTTCGGAGGATCGCTCTCCTGCAGGAATTGGCCAAGGTCGATCGCCTGGTCCTGCAGCGCGTGCGTCAACTCGTGTGCCATCACTGGAAGCTGCGCCTGCGGAGGCACCCAGTCCAGCAGGTACATGGTGTGGTCCGAGAAGCGGTAAAAGCCGAGCACCTGTTCCTTCTGTGCCTTCTCCAGAAAAGACTTGAGGTCGTAATCTCTCGGCAGCAGGCCGAACTTCTTCATCACGATTTCGGAGCGCGCCAGCTTCTGCGCCGCCTTGTCATCTTTCACCTGCTCGTCAAAGTTCTGCTCTACCTGTTCGCGGCTCGCCAGCTTCCGCTCCACCGGATGATGGATCGCCAGTCCCGTATCGTCGCTGGCAAATTGGAGGATTTCTTTGACTTTCTGGAATAGTTCTTCCGCTTGCGCTTGCGAGATCTGGGGCTTCTCCTTCTTCGTTGCCGGGGGCGTTGTGGCCAAACTCACGCAGGGAAGGGCCAAGGCCAGGAACCAGGCTGCCATCATGGGCGCGGGTTTTCTCTTACTGTGGAGAACTGTTTTCACTAGCGAACCTCTTTAAGCTTCAAATCTGCGCGCTTAGATCTACTCGCCAGGTTCTTGCCGTCAACTCACCCTCTTTGCCACCCACTCTGCCGCTTCGTTCGTCCCCAGGCTCCCGCCGACATCGCTCGTCATTTTCTTCTGTTTCACCGCATCGAGCACGGCCACCTCGATTCGTTCGCCATACTCGGGCAGCCCGACGTGGGTCAGCATCATCGCCGAGGTCAGGATCGCGCCAAACGGATTCGCTACGTTCTTCCCTGCCAGGGGAGGCGCTGAGCCGTGCACCGGCTCGAACATCGAGGTCTTCAGCGGATGGATATTCCCGCTGGCTGCCATTCCCAGCCCGCCCTGCAGGGCGGCAGCCAGGTCGGTGATGATGTCGCCAAACATGTTGTTGGTCACGATCACTTCGAACTGCTGCGGCTCGCGTACCATCTGCAGGCACAGCGCATCCACATACATGTGCGACGCCGCGATCTCCGGATGCTCCGCCGCCACCTCTTTGAATACCCGCTGCCATAGCCCGTGCGCGAACGTCATCACATTCGACTTATCGGCCATCAGCACTTTCTTGCGTCCGTGGTTGCGCGCATAATCAAAGGCAAAACGGATCACTCGCTCCACTCCCTTGCGCGTATTCACGTCTTCCTGCACTGCGACCTCATCCGGAGTCCCATGCTTGAACACGCCACCCACATCGCAATACAGCCCTTCCGTATTCTCCCGGATCACCGTGAAATTGACGTCCTTCGGCTCCATGCCTTTCAGCGGACACAGCGCTGCATCCAGCAGCTTCACCGGACGCACATTCGCATACAGGTCCATCTTGAATCGCATACCTAACAGAATATCTTTGGCATGGATATTCGTCGGTACTCGCGGATCGCCCAGCGCCCCTACCAGCACCGCGTCGAAGTCGTTCTCCAGCATGGCGAAGGCGCCCGCCGGGATGCTCGTGCCGTCTCTTAGATACCTGTCCGCCGACCAGTCAAACTCTTTGAACACGACTGGCGCTCCAGCCGCCTCCATCACGCGCACCGCCGCCGCGATCACCTCTTTGCCGATCCCGTCGCCCGGGGCCACCGCTATCTTTTTCTTCATCTCTTCTCAAGTTACCAGCCCGCGCGCACCTTGTAAAAGCAGAGTACGGCCTCAGCGCTGACCTGAATGGAGAAGGCGGTAGCAGTACAATACCGTCACGCGAGGAACCCATGCCGGAACCTTCTCGTCCTTCCACCGCTGCACTCGGCTTTCTCATCGCCATTGGGCTGATCATCGGGGGCTGGTCGCTCGGCTCGCAGATCAAGGCCACTCGCCTCAGCGACCGCTATGTCACTGTCAAAGGACTCGTCGAACGCAAAGTGAAGTCTGACCTCGCCATGTGGCCGCTCAGCTACAAAGAGGCCGGCGACAATCTCTCGCAGGTGTACTCCCGGGTCGAGGCTGATAAACAGACCATCCTGCAGTTTCTCGCCGAACAGGGTATCCAGAAATCAGAGATTGAGATCGGCATGGTCCGTGTGGTAGATACGCAAGCCAACGAGTACGGAGGCAACCGCGCACCCTACCGCTACATCGTCGAGCAGCCCATCAACGTCCGCACCGCGCGGGTAGATCAGGTCGCTGCCGCCGCCCAAAAAACCGTCCAACTTGTGCAGAAGGGCATCGTGCTTAACAGCAACCCTGGCCAGCAGGGCCCGATTTACAAGTACACCGCGCTCAACTCCATCAAGCCCGACATGATCACGGAAGCCACGCGCAATGCTCGCGCTGCCGCCGACCGCTTCGCCGCCGACTCTGGCAGCCGCGTCGGCGCCATCCGCCAGGCCAATCAGGGCGTCTTCTCGATTCTGGCTGCCGACCAGGCTGACACACCCGACGCTGAGGAGGGCCCGAACTACTACGGCACCTTCAGCCCCGACACCAGCATGATGAAGACCGTCCGCGTTGTCACCTCGGTGCAGTACTACTTGGATAGATAGCAAGCTCCCCGGAGCCGACCTTAGCGACCGAAGTGGTCGAATGGCTTCCGCCCGATTTTGGCGCCGACTTAGGCGCGGTGCCCCAGGTTCGCGCCCGAGTTTGGCGCTAACCTGGGCAGCAATCCGTCATCACTCTGCGGTGAGATTGCACTTGACAAGCTCCAATCACTGTGAAACAGTGTAACACTAATATATATCTTAAAGATATTGATTATGCTAAGCCCTTTGGAATCAAAAGACCGAGGCCCTAACTCCTCTCGATCCAAAGACTTGGCGTCTCTCTCCACCTAACTCGTTGAAACCACTAGGTGGGGAGGGGAGGGTTTATCCCAGTAAACATTCAAGATTCTATAATCGAACTCTCGATGTCCCGCACGCCACTCTATCAAGCTGCAGTCGCCTCCGGCGCTCGCCCGGGTGAATACCGCGGTGTGGAAACCGCCGCGCTCTTTTCCAGCACTGAGGCGGAGTATCCCGCCCTGCGCTCAGGCTGCGGCGTCTTCGACCTCGGCTGGCGTGCCAAGCTCTCCGTCGCCGGCCCTGACCGCGCTCGCTGGCTCAACGGCATGGTCACCAACAACATTAAGGACTTGCCGTTGAATCATGGCGTTTATTGTTTTCTGTTGAACGCTCAAGGCCGCATCCAGGGCGATTTATACGCCTACAATCGCGGTGAGCACTTCATCCTGGATACCGACGCAGCGCAGAAGAGCAAACTGCTCGAGATCTTCGATAAGTTCGTCATCATGGATGATGTCGAGATCTCCGACCTCAGTGAAAAACTCACCGCCATCGGTCTCCGCGGTGCTCAGGCTGTGGGAATTCTTTCCAGACTCGCGAATGTCTCCCTGCCGGCAGAGTTGCAGATCGCGGATTCTCTCTGGGGTCAGCAGATCGGATATTCGCTCGTGCACGTCGAAGCAAACAGTTTTGAACTATGGATGCCTCCTGAGAACGCCCCGCGGATCTGGAACGATCTTATTCAGGCCGGCGCAACGCCCGTCGGCAGCGAAGCCTTCGAGTTGGCCCGCATCGCCGATGGCACTCCTCTCTACGGTAAGGACATCAACGAGCGCTATCTGCCGCAGGAGACTGGGCAGGAGCGTGCTCTCAATTTCAGCAAAGGCTGCTATCTCGGGCAAGAGATCGTCGAGCGCATTCACTCGCGCGCCATCCTCCACCGCGAATTCCGCGCCTTCACATTTTCCGGCGCCCTGCCTCCTGTCGGCGCGAAGATCCAATCCCATGGCAAAGATGTCGGCGAACTCACCAGCGTTGCTTCTCTGCCCTCGCAGAATGGCCCACGACAAGTTGGCCTCGGCTATGTCCGCCGTGAATCTGCAACCGCTCAGACCCCCCTCACCGTGGAGGGCGCAACTGCTACCATAGCTAAGCTGCCTTTGGATTGGCCATGAGTCGCAAAGAACCCGATTTCGTCGTCACCGATCGTCGCAAGTTCACGGAAGAAGGCGAACTCCGCCCCGGTGCCCAGAGCGAAGCGCCCGCTGAGGCGCCAGCAGCCAAAGCAACAGCCGAACCGGCTGCCGACCAGCCTCGCGTGGTCTCAGAAAAATTCAGCAAAGAGGATATGGAGCAGACTCTGCGCGGCGTCCCCACTGCTGCCGAGCAGCAGGCTGGGCACACGCACTATCAGGCGGGCACTAAGAAGCTGGACGACCTGCTGCGCGAAAAAACGGGCCAATCCGTTCCCGCGGCGGAGATGAACTTCGAGCGCCTCATCGCCTCTCTTTACATGTCTGCTATGGTGCAACTTGGCGCCATGGCGCCAGAAGGCGAGCAGCCGCGCGTGGACATCCTTGGCGCGCGCCAGACCATCGACATGCTCGGCATCCTGAATGAAAAGACCAGGGGAAATCTCTCCGCCGCCGAGCAGCAGTTGCTGCAGAACTCTCTCTTCGAGTTGCGCATGGCCTTTGTGGAGATCACCAACGCCATCGCGCGCGGCCCTGTCTCCCCGCCGCCCGGCGCGAAAAAATGAAAGCGATGCTTACCGTGCTTGGCAGCGGCACCTCCATGGGGGTCCCGACGCTCGGCTGCGCCTGCAAGGTCTGCACCTCCTCCGATCCGCACGATCGCCGATCGCGCCCCTCGGTCATCATCCAATTCAAAGACCGCACTATCTTGATCGATACGACTCCTGACTTCCGCATGCAGGCTTTGCGCGAAGGCATCAACCGGCTCGACGCTGTTCTGTACACCCACTCGCACGCCGACCACATCATGGGACTTGATGATGTCCGTCCCCTCAGCTTCAAGAATGCTGAGCGGCTTCCGCTCTATGCGCATGCTGAGACTTTGAAACACATCGAGAACGTTTTCCGCTACGTCTTCGATCCCGATCCTGATTACAGCACCCTTCCGCGCGTGGAGTTGCGGCTGCTCAATGGCTCGCTTGATCTGTTCGGCGCTCGCTTCGAGCCCATCCGGCTGGAGCACGGCAAGGCGGAGATCTATGGATATCGCTTCGGCTCCGCCGCCTATCTGACTGATTTCAGTGATATCCCCGGGGAATCTCTGGCTCGGCTCAATAATCTCGACATTCTCTTCCTTGACGCGCTGCGCCATCGTCCGCACCCGACACACTCCAACGTTGAGAACTCTCTAAAGCTGGTCGAGCGCCTTCAGCCGCGTCGCGCTTTCTTTACTCACATTGCGCACGACCTCGGCCACGCCGAGACCAATGCCGCTCTGCCTCCGTACGTCCGGCTGGCGCATGACGGTCTCAAACTGGAGTTTGAGATTTGAGTATGCGTATCTTCCGCCATCTCGACGAGGTTCCCGCTGACTTTGCACCCACCATCCTCAGTGCCGGAAACTTCGATGGCATTCATCGCGCTCATCAGCTCGTGCTCGGCGAGATTGCGCGCCGCGCTCGCGAAGCCAGAGCACAGAGCCTGGCGGTCACCTTTGAGCCGCATCCGGTGCGCGTCCTTCGTCCCGACCTGGCTCCCAGGCTCATCACGCCTCTCTCGCGCAAATTGCAACTGATGGAAGCCACCGGAATCAGCGCTGCCCTTGTGCTTCCCTTCACCCGCGATTTTTCCGTGACCACTGCGCGCGATTTCGCCCGTCTGCTGCGCGAACGGCTCCATGCTATCGAGGTTCATGAAGGCTCTAATTTTCACTTCGGGCACAAAGCCGAGGGCGATGTAGAGAGATTGAGCGAGTTAGGACGGGAATTCGGCTTCCAGGTGAAGATCTATCCGGAGATGCAGAGTCACGGCGATATTGTCTCCAGCAGCCGCGTCCGCGAGTTGCTTCGCGAGGGCAGAGTCAGCCGTGCCCGTGCGTTGCTCGGCCGCGCCTTCAGCGTTACTTCCACGCCCGGCCGCGGCCGCGGTTACGGTCAGAAGTACACCGTCCCTACCATCAATCTCAGCCAGTACGAGGAGCTTGTCCCTTCCGAGGGAGTTTACGTGACGCGCACCCGCGTTGGCGCCGAGTCCTTCGACTCCGTCACCAACGTTGGCCATCGCCCAACCTTTGGAGAGGACTCATTCGCCATTGAAACCCACCTGCTGGGTTTTCATCCCATCTCGCTCACGTTTGAGACTGAGTTGGAAATCAGCTTTCTCCGGCGGCTGCGGGTCGAAATCAAATTTTCTTCTGTGGAGCTGCTGCGCGCTCAGATAAGTCGCGACATCCGCAAAGCGGAGCGGTATTTCCGTCTGGCACAGCACCTGAATCCGGCTGCTACGATCCCGCCCGAATGACCGCCAGCTTCTCGCTTTCACAGATCACCTCGGTTCAAAAGCGCACCTTCGCGGCTGCCGCACTCGGCTGGATGCTCGATGCCTTCGACGTCATGCTCTTTGCGCTGGTCATCTCCGCCATCGTCGCTGATTTCGGCATCGGCAAAGCGACCGCAGGCAAGCTGGCGACGTTGACCCTGCTTGCTTCAGGAATCGGCGGCCTTCTCTTCGGTTGGATCGCCGACCGCATCGGCCGTACCCGCGCACTGATCTTGAGCATCCTGACCTATTCGGTCTGCTCCTTTGCCTCAGGCCTGGCGACATCCATCAGCATGCTTGCCGTATTCCGCTTCATTCTCGGTCTCGGCATGGGCGGCGAGTGGAACACGGGAGCCACTTTGGTCGCTGAGACATGGCCTATTGAACTTCGTGCCAAAGCCATCGCACTCGTGCAAAGCTCCTGGGCCATCGGCTACGCGCTGGCGGCCGTCGTTGCTGGGATCGTTCTCAAGTACTCCGGTTGGCGGATGGTCTTCTTCGTTGGCATTCTTCCCTCGCTGCTCGTGCTGTGGATTCAAAAGAGCGTGCCTGAATCGGATATGTGGAAGCAACGGGACAGCTCTCGCAGATCCAACGGCCAGCCGCTGGCGGGATTCTCGGTGGTCTTCTCCCACCCTTACCTCAAGCCGACGCTAGCGCTGCTATTTCTGAACTTCTTTGGCATGTTCGCCTGGTGGGGACTCTTCACCTGGGTCCCAAGCTATCTGCAGATGCCTGCTTCCAGTGGCGGCCGTGGATTTGACCTAGGTCTCACGACGACCATGCTCGTGGTCCTGAATCTCACTGGCATGTTTCCCGGATATGCCGGCTTCGGCTGGGTCGCTGACAGGCTCGGCCGGCGCAATTCATTCATCCTCTACACTCTTCTTGCTGCGCTGCTAGTGCCTCTGTATGCTCGCGCTACCGATCCAAAGATGCTCCTGCTGCTGGGTACGCCTGTCGCTTTCTTCGGAACCGGGTTTTTCTCCGGCTCCGGGATCGCCGGTTCGGAGATTTTTCCCACACAAGTCCGCGCTCGCGCGCTCGGATTCACCTACAACGGCGCACGCGCCATGAGTTCTGTGGCGCCCGCCGTCATCGGCTATGTCGGCCAGCATCGCGGACTGGGCTGGGCTTTCTATCTCTGTGCTTTCTCCTTTTTCCTTGCTGCACTTGCGGCGACGCAGTTGCCGGAGACCAAAGGGAAGACCCTTGACTGACGGAGATCACTCCAGATGCTCCGTGAGCGCCGCCTCGCTGGTGACTTCGCCACGTGCTCGCTCAGGCATCTGTACCGCGACCGTCGCCGCCAGCACCAAGGTCATGCCGATCGCCTGCAGCCAGCCAAAACTCTCATCCAGAAAAGTCGCCGCGATCAAAATGGCGAACACCGGTTCCAGGCAGCTGGTAACGATCGCCCGTGTCGGCTCCAGGTCATGCAAGCCGCTGAAGTAGAACGAAAACGGGATCAGCATGGATAGAAGCGCGAAAACCAACATGAAGATCCACTGGCCATTCGAATAATGCGCTGCGACGATCTGTTGCGGCGGATGCACTGCCAGCCAGAACAAAGACGCGCCCAGCAGGGCGTAGACCATCACCTTCCAACGTTCATGCCGTCCCAGCAGCGTTCGTCCGTAGACGTTGTAGAACGAGAACGAAAGCGCCGCCAGCAGCGCTGCTCCGATCCCCAGCCAGGCCAGTTGCATTCGCTGATGCCCAAAGATACCGACGGCCAGCGCACATCCTGCGACCGCCGCGCCCACCGCCACGATGCGCAGCTCATTGGCATGCTCACGGCCGCGTCCCACCATGTAGAGCAGCACCCAGACCGGCGCCGTGTACTGCACGATGATGGCAGTAGAAACGTTGCTCTTCTGGATGGCGAAATAGTAGAAAAAATTCGAGCCGGCGATTCCCAGCACCCCCAGCAGCAGGCAGCGCAGCACATCTCGCGCCGGCATCGCGAAGACCCCGCTGCCTCGCAACAGCAACAGCAACGGCGCCAGTACCAGAAGCGAGATCGTAGTTCGCGATTGCGAGAGGATCAGTGGATCGAGTGGGTCCAGCGGCCCGCCCGGCAGCCCCCTGCCCGTGAAGACAGCTTTGCCCATGCTGGCTGTTGCCGCCCAGCAGAACGCAGCTGCGGCGATGCAAAGATAGCCGCGGATACGATGCTGCGCTGGCTTGGCGTTCTCAGACAAATTGGATTTCGCGCGTGATCTTGGCTGTCTTTTCCAGCATGGCAGAGACCGAGCAGTACTTCTCGTGCGAGAGCCGCACCGCATCTTCCATCGCTTTCCGCGAGACGTTTGCACTCACGCGATACACGAGCTTGATGGTCTCGTACACCGTCGGCGGAGTCTTGGCACGCTCGGCCTCAGCCTGGACCTCTACGCTGGTGAATGGCTCTCTCTTTTTTCGAAGAATGCTCACGATGTCCGTCGCCGTGCACGAACAAAGGCCGATGAGCACCAGGTCCATCGGCCCCGGCGCCGTATTTCGTTCTCGATCCGCATCGATCACCAATGCATGGCCACTGGAAGAGATTCCCGTAAAACGTTGGCCGTCCGTCCACTGCACGTTGGCTGTCACCATTACCTACCTCCTGTTGTCCGTCTGCGGTTCCGGATGGATCAACACGCGAAAGAGCTGGGGCGACTGATGCTTCAACCGGGCCTCCAGCGCTGTGATGATGTCATGCACCCGAAACAACGATAGATTGTCGGGCATACTGCAGTGGCAGGAGAGATAGATCCGCTCCCGCACCCGCTTTGCCACGACATCGTGTATGTCGAGCACCTCAGGAAACTCCTTGGCTGCGGCTCGAACACGCGTCAACCATGCCCCATCTCCGGTGATGTCCCTGCCGGATTCGATGGTTGCCGGCTCGCTCTCGATATGCGTGAGGATCGATGAGATCTCCGGGACCTCGGCGCGCATCTGGCCTTCAATGCGCGTCACTTCGTCGTGGGCGGCCTTCAGTGTCAGTTTCTCATCCAGCTCCACGTGCTGTTCCACATGCAGCCGCCCGCCGACATGCTGCACGCTTACATCGTGAAGGTTCAGATTATTGCGCGTGGCGACGGCGCGGATCCGGTCGAAGACGTTTTCCTTCTGGCCGGGACGGGCCAGCGAGTGCACTACCACGTCGGCCTGCGGAAGGATTCGCCGCACCGCCTGCCGCACCTCCTCAGTCAGCTGCTCGGCTTTCTGAAAGGTAAGATTGCGTGCCAGACCGACAGAAACGTCGGCAAAATACCCATTGCCGGCGCGACGGATGCGCACCCGCTCGATCTCCAGGATCCCTTCGATACTCCGGATCTCGCGTAAGATTCGTCCCCGCGCGCCTTGGGGAGCGGCATCGAGCAATGCATCGATCGTCTGCCGCGCCAGACGGCTGCTCACATAGACCACGACGCCTGCCACAAAAAGCGCAGCTACCGGATCGGCGCTGCTCATCCAGGCGATGTTCCACCAGCGCCCGGCCAGCACCAGTGCCAGGCCGAGCATGACGACACCGCTGGAGAATACGTCTGTCCCAAAGTGCAAGGCATCGGCGTAAAGAGCCTGGCTGTCATAGCGGCTGGCGATCCTCTTCAACGCCCGCGACCTCCACACATCCACGATCATCGATAGACCCAGGACGGCAAACGCAGCCGCCGAAGGTTCGATCTCGACGTGGTGATAAAAGAGCCGTCTGACGGCTTCGTATACGATCCAAACGCAGGTCAACAGCAGCAGGCCGGTCTCAATGAAAGCTGAGAAGTTCTCAACCTTGCCGTGGCCGTACTGATGGTCGGCATCAGCCGGTCTGTCTGAGACTCGCACCGAAAACAAAGTGATGACCGCGGCCACCAGATCGAGGGCGGAGTGGGCTGCTTCTGAAAGAATTCCCAGACTGGCCGTTGCCAGCCCGACTGCCAGCTTCAGGCCTGTGACCACTAGGGCTGCCAGGACGGAGTTCCGGGCAACGATGCGCTTCTCCCGCCGCATCGTAAGCACCGCGGAACGGCTGTCAGTTACCATGCAGCGCCATTATCGCAGCGCGGCCGCGGCGCTGACCAGCGCTTGAACCGTTTGTGCTACGATTTCTGTTTGCTCGCATTTTGATTTCTGGGAGGCTTCACGCAATGTCATGCAGGTCTTTGATCTCCGCAATCTTGTTTGCTTCGGCTTGTGTTCTGGCGCAAACCGGCCAGCCCGCAACCTCGCCAGCTGCTGCCGGCGCCCAGGCGCCTGCTCCCGCTGCTCAGCCCGATGTGGCCGCTAGCGCGGCTGCCTTGCCGCCCGAGACCGCCGTCATCACTCTCAAGAATCTGTGCTCCAGAGACGCTGCTCAGGCGGTGAGCCCGGCCTGCACCACTGTCGTCACCAAAGCTGATTTTGAGAGACTGGTCGACGCGATTGTCCCGAAGTCTCGCGGCCCGCTCCCCAATGCCACCCGGCAGCAGTTCGCCAAGCAGCTTTCTAATGCTCTCCTATTGTCCACGGTGGCGGAGCAGCGCGGCCTGGAAAAAGACCCCAAGACCCAGCAGCTTCTGATGATCTCCCGTGAGCAAGTGCTGTCGCAAGCGCTCAGCCAGAAGATGCTCGAAGAGTCAGTGCCTTCCGCGCAGGAGATTGAGACCTATTACAACCAGAACGTACCTTCGTTCGCTGAGCTGACCCTGCAGCGCCTGTATATCCCCAAGGCCAGCCCGGCAAAGACCAAGCCCGAGGAGATTGCCGCCGAAAAAGCCGGCGCGCAGAAGCTGCATGACCGCGCCGCTGCGGGCGAGGACATGGAAAAGCTGGAAAAAGAAGCCTTCGCCTCTAGCGCCAATCCCCATGCCGCGCCCAGCACGCTGATGGGTCCGCGCCGCCGCGGGACCCTGCCACCGGACCAGGAGTCGGTGGTCTTCGCCATGAAACCGGGCTCGGTCTCCGAGTTGCTGGATAATCCTGCTGGTTGGTTCGTCTACAAGGTCATCTCGGGTCGTACGATTCCTTTAGCTGAGGTCAACGACGAGATTTCGCGTAAGCTACAACAACAGAAATTCACTGACACTCGCAATGCGTTGCTCTCCTCAGTCCCCATCGAGACGAACGAAGCCTATTTCGGCAAGGAGGAAGCGCCTCCCATGCCGGGAATGCGCAACATGAACGGCATGCAGATGCGGCCGACAGGCGGTCCACCTGCCGCCGCTCCGCCACCCCCGCCACCTGCTCCCAAGCCGGGTGCGGCGCAGCCGCATTGATTCGATGGCGGAGGTGCAAAGCACTGTCCTGGTAACAGGGATTGCTGGCAATCTGGGCTCGCGCCTTCTCCCCCAACTGCCGGATTTCCGTGTCGTCGGCGTCGACCTCGCCCAGCCGAGTCTGAAAGGCCTGTTTCGCTTTGAATCCCTGGATATCGGCGAAGAGCGCTCTTGCGACGGGCTCGTGCGTCTGTTGCGCGAGACCGGAGCGGCCAGCGTGGTTCACTTGGCCTTCGTGATCGACCCGGTGCGCAACGGCATTCTTGATGCCGAGCGTATGTGGCAGATCAACGTAGCCGGAACCGCGCGAGTCATGGAAGCAGTCTCTGAGGTCAATCGCCTGGGCGGACGCATAACCCGTTTCATCTTTCCCAGCTGCGTCTCAGCTTACGGTTCTGACCTCGAGAGCGCGGTGGACGAGGAATCAGCCCTCGACGCCCATACGCTTCCCTACGCCATCCATAAGCGCGAGGCGGATGGTGTGGTTTGCAGCCGAGCCGAGCAACTGGGCGAGTGCCGTATATATCTTTTGCGTCCGCACATCTTCACCGGCGCCAGCATGCAGAACTACATGGTGGGGGCGCTCCGCGGCACGCCCACAGGAAACGGCAGCCTAGCCCAGAAGCTGCAGCGGCGCGGTCGTCGCTTGCCTATCGTAATGCCTGCCGGTGAACGCTACCTGCGAAATAAATTCCAGTTCGTCCACGTGGATGACATGGCGCGTCTGCTCGCATATCTGCTGCGCGAAGCGCCCGACGATGCCGGTCTCACTGTGCTCAACGTCGCCGGTCGCGGTGAACCGTTGGCTTTCGCCGAGTGTGCCCGCATTGCCAAAGCAAAACTCTTGCGCCTTCCCGGGCGCTTGCCTTGCCGCCTGGCCTTGCGAGCGGCTTGGAACCTTGGCATTTCCGCAGTTCCGCCCGAGGCGCTGCCTTACATCGCCGGCTCTTACACCATGGATACTCGCCGCTTGCAGGCCTTTCTCGGAAGCCGTTACCAACAAGTGATGCAATACACCACTCGCGAGGCTTTCGCCGACAGCTTCAGAGCTCAAGCTGCGAACTGATCATTTCTTTCCCCGGTAGAGCCCTGCGATTCCGAACGAGTACGGTATCCACGAAACTTCGCGGAATCCGCACTCCTGCATGCGCCGCAGCATCTCAGGCGGCTGAGGAAAACGCTGCACCGAAGCAGGCAGATACGAGTAAGGGCCGCGCATCCCCGAGATAAGGCGTCCTATTCTTGGCAGCACGTGCCGAAAATAGATGCCATACACCTGGCCCAGCAGACCCTCCGGTTCGCTGAAGTCAAGGATTCCCATCTCGCCGCCCGGGCTCAGCACTCGCAGGATCTCCCTCAGACCATCCTGATAATTCGCCAGGTTACGAAAACCAAACGCCGAAACCACCAGATCAAACTTCGCTTCGCCGAAGGGAAGCTGCAACGCGTCGGCCTCGAGCAGCAGGATTCTCTTTCCCTCGGCTTTCCGCGAAGCCCGCTGCAGCATTGCATGCGCAAAATCAGCACCGAACAGCTGTGCTCCTTGCATGCCGGCCTGCCGCCTCAAGGCTAATGTCATATCGCAGGTCCCGCAGCACAGATCGAGCGCCTGCGCATCGGCGCGTTGGAGGATGCCCGCAAAACAGCGCGCGGTCCGGCGCCACCATAATCGGTCCACATTGCACGAGAGTAAGTGGTTGAGCAGGTCGTACCGGGGAGCGATCGCAGAGAACATTTCTTGCACCGCGCGCGCGGCCGAGCGCTGGTCGGTAGCGCCTGCAGGCGTGGCGCCAGTCGCTCCCGGAGTTGCTTGCGAGGCAGGCATGGGCTTTCAGTGTGCGAGACGCCGCAGCTCTTCCACCGTTTGCACGATCACGCGGTCAGGGACTCCATCTGTGACTTCCACTTCGCCGATCGTTCGAGGCAGCACGAAACGCGCCTTGCCGTTCGCCGTTTTCTTATCAGAATGCACCCGGCGGGCGATCGACTTGCCCCGCACCTTGACCTTCGGCAGCGGCGCGCAGGCCATGGTCGCAGCGATGATTCTCTTGGCCGTCTCTGCCGCGATCTTCTGCATGGCGGAGGCGATCATGGTGGCAGCGATCATCCCCCAGCCGATTGCCTCGCCGTGCAGAAAATACTTGTAGCCGGTCTCCGCCTCCAGCGCGTGCCCGACCGTATGGCCAAAATTGAGGATGCGCCGCTCCCCGCTCTCGCGTTCATCCTTCTCTACCACCCCCGCCTTTACCTTCACGCACTCCCTGATCAGCCACTGCAGAGCGGCGATGTCGCCCGCGATGATGCGCTCATGCTCCTTCTCCATGAACTCGAAAATGGCCGGGTTGCGGATCACGCCGCACTTCAGCGCTTCAAAGAGTCCCGACCTGAACTCGCGTTCCGGCAACGTCTCCAGCAGCGAGAGGTCCACCAGGACCATGGATGGCTGATAAAACGTGCCCAATAGGTTCTTGCCCGCTGGAAGGTTGACGCCCGTCTTGCCGCCGATTGCGGCATCGATCTGCGCCAGCAGAGTGGTCGGTGCTTGCACAAGCCCGATCCCTCGCATGTAGAGCGAGGCCAGCAACCCCGCTGTATCCGTGACCACGCCGCCGCCCAGCGCGATCACCACAGAATCGCGGTCTGCGCCGGCTTTGATCATCTGCGTCGCCAGCTTCTCCACGCTTTCCAGCGTCTTGTACCGCTCGCCGTCTTGCATTTCCAGAAAGCAGATATCGTGTCCCTTGAGAGCGTGCAGCAGGGTCTTCGCCCAGAGTCGGCGCACTCGAGGAACTGTCACAACAAAACACCGCTTCGAGCCGCTGGCCTTGCCCTCGCAAAAGACGTGATTCTTAAGCTCTGGCGAGCTCAGCAGCCCGGGTTCGATGAGCACCTCATAGGAATGCTGCGGCAATCTGACTTCGACGCGTTCCACGCTCTCCATCATAAACGAGCGGCTCCGAACGACTTTGGCCCTTGCTCGGCGAGGTCGCGCCTGCGTGCTACCATCGTTTCTTTCGCTTCCATGTCTCCAGCCAGCAAGAAAGCGGTACCCTCCGAGACCGACTTCCTCGTGGTCGGCGCCGGGGTCGCCGGAGTGCGTGCCGCCATCGAACTTGCCGCCGCCGGCAGGGTTCTGGTGCTGGCCAAGAATGAGCTGACCGAGTCAGCCACGCAATACGCGCAAGGTGGCATCGCTGTCGCGCTCAGCGATGAAGATGATATCGGCCTTCACCTGCAGGACACATTGCTTGCCGGCGATGGCCTTTCCAATCCCGACGCCGCGCGCGTGCTGGTGGAAGAAGGCCCGGAACGGATTCAGGAACTTATCGAATGGGGCACTGCCTTTGACCGCCATGGCTCCACGCTGACGTTCACGCTCGAAGGCGCGCACAGCCGCTCGCGCGTGCTCCATGCTCATGGTGACTCCACCGGACGCGAGATCGGCCGCGCCTTGCAGGCCAAAGCCCATCAGCTCAAGAACATCTCATTCTGCGACTTTGAGTTCACCTGCGACCTGTGGTTGCGCGATGGCCGCCTCGCCGGAGTCGAATTAGTGACGCCTGAGGCTGATGTCCATCGCGTCAGCGCCCCAGCCGTGCTGCTGGCCACCGGCGGATTGGGCCAAGTCTATCGCGAGACCACGAATCCATCCATCGCCACCGGCGATGGCGTGGCCATGGCCTACCGCGCTGGCGCTCTCATCAGTGACATGGAATTCATTCAGTTCCATCCCACCGCGCTCTATGTGAAGGGCGCCCCTTGCTTTCTCATCTCTGAAGCCCTGCGTGGCGAAGGCGCCTATCTGCGCAACATGGAGATGACGCGCTTCATGCCTAAGTATCACGAGATGGCCGAACTGGCCCCCCGCGACGTCGTCTCCCGCGCCATCATGCACGAGATCGAGTTGAGTCCGGCAAGAGATGCGGTCGTTTACCTCGACCTCACCCACCTCGACGGCCATCGCATGCAATCGCGTTTTCCGCGGATTTTCTCCACCTGCATGCAATACAACATCGATATCACCAATGACCTCATTCCTGTCCGTCCTGCCGCGCATTACGCCATGGGCGGCGTCCGCACCGATTTGAGCGGCAAGACGAACCTCGCTGGGCTGTTCGCCGCCGGTGAAGTGGCCTGCACCGGCGTCCACGGCGCCAACCGGCTGGCCAGCAACTCGTTGCTCGAAGGATTGGTTTTCGGCGCTCGCGCCGGGGCTGCCATGCGCGAATCTCTGGGCAAGATTATGCCAGTGAAGAAGGTGGCTTCGCGGGCGGCGAAGAAAAGCGCTTCTCACGCCGAGAGTGATTGCACCTCTGTCATTTGCTCCTTGCGCAATACTATGTGGAAGCGAGCCGGGATCGTGCGCAGCGAGAAGGGCCTTCGCCAGGGATTGCAGGAGCTTGAGGAGCTGAAAAGCCAGATTCCTCCATCTCGGCTCCGCCGCGTGCAAGAGGCCCGCAATCTGCTGGCGGCGGCCCTGCTCATCACTCGTTCAGCTCTGGCGCGCAAAGAGAGCCGCGGCGCGCATTACCGCATTGATTTCCCGGCCCACGACGATGAGGGATTCAAGAAGCACTCCATCGTCGCCGGCGATTCCATCCGCTTCGAGTGATCAGGCCACATTGCTCTTGCCCGCTGGAAACAAGAGCGAAGCTGCGATGCTCGCCCCGACGATCATCACGATGCCTGCCAGCGCGTACAACGTCGGGATCTCGATGAAATGGCTGATGAGCATCTTCCCTCCGATGAAGATCAGCAGCGCAGAGATTCCGTGATGCAGGAAGCGGAGAACCCCCATCAGCCCTGCCACTACGAAATACAGTGAGCGCAACCCCAGGATGGCAAAGACATTCGAGGTATACACGATGAAGGGGTCGGAGGTGATGGCCAGCACCGCAGGAATCGAATCCGTCGCAAACAGCACGTCTGTGCTCTCCACCAGGATGAGCACTACCAGCAGTGGCGTAGCCCAGTTCACGCCTTCCCGCCGCACTAGAAATTTGTTTCCCTCATAGTCAGGCGTGACCTTGAAAAATCTGCGAAAGAGCCGCAACACCCGATTTTTCTCTGGATGGACCTCTTTCGCTCCCTCCAGCAGCATCCGCGCTCCTGTGAACACCAGGAAGGCGCCAAAAGCATAGATGACCCAGTGAAAATGCCTCATCAGGCTGACGCCGGCCACGATGAAAGCTCCGCGCATGATCAGCGCTCCGATGATTCCCCAGAACAGCACCCGGTGTTGCAGCTCTCCCGGCACCTTGAAGTAGCGGAAGATGAGCAGAAAAATGAACAGGTTGTCCACGCTGAGCGACTCCTCGATCAGGTATCCGGTCGCGAACTCCAGCGTCTTCTGCCCGCCGGCTCTCAGATAGATGAGCAAGGCAAAGACCACGGCCAGCGCGATCCACAGAATCGTCCATCCCACCGCCTCCCGCACTCTCACCGCGCGCGGATGGCGGTGGAAGACCGTCAGGTCCAGCACCAGCATGAATAGAACAAAGGCGTTGAACCAGATCCAGAAATGCAGCGATGCGCCCATGAAGTGTGATTGTAGAAGAGCTTCTCCCGCCGCCTAGGAGCTCAGCGTCTCCCATCCTCGCCGGCTCAGGTCCCAGAAGATGAAACCTGCGCATGCCGAAGCGATAAGCAGCAGCATCACGCCCGCCGCCCATTGCTCAAACACCGCCTGCCCGATCCCGAACAGCGTGGCGTAGATCATGGTGCAGCCCGCGACCCAATCCGCCGCCGACCATAGCAAGCTCTGCCTCGGGCTGGCCTGCTCGCCGCAAGCACGCGCGATCGGCCCCCAGCCCACGGCCGCCGGGAGCACTCGCAGATAGAATTCCCGCAGCTTTGCCTCGGGCTCCGGCTGCGTTAGAAACGTCACTGCCACCCACACCACCGTCGTGATCGTGGTTGTGATGATCATCAGCCACGCAAATGCGTGCGGATCAGAACTCACCAGCGCCACTCGCGGCTCACCGGGAGGCAACGTCGCCAGCAGCTGCGGATCAAAACCACCGATCCAATGCACTACTCCCACCGCCCAATGTGACTGCAGGAACAGCGACGACACGCCTGCCGCGCTCATGGCGCTCACCTCCGACCACGCATTGATGCGCCACCAGAACCAGCGCAGCATGAAGACCAGTCCCGCCCCGGCGCCGATGGCGATCAGGAACTTCCACGCCTCCTGGATCGACTCCATGTAGTACGTCGCACCCGCGCCCATTGCCGCCGCCAGCACTGTGAGCCATCGCGAAGCGTCTACATAATGCCGTTCGCTCGCTTCCCGCCTCAAGAACCGCCGGTAGACGTCGTTCAGCATGTACGACGCCCCCAGATTTATCTGCGTCCCGATTGTAGACATATACGCCGCTGCAAATCCCGCCAGCATCAGCCCTCGCAGACTCGCCGGCAGATGCTCCACCATCACCTGTACATAAGCGCCTTCTACGTCTTTCGGATGCGGGATCAGCACCACCGCCACCAGCGCCGTCAGGATCCACGGCCACGGACGCAGTGCGTAATGAGCCACGTTGAACCACAATGTCGCTCCCAGCGAGTGCTTCTCGTTCTTCGCCGAGAAGATCCGCTGCGCCACATATCCGCCACCGCCCGGCTCCGCTCCCGGATACCAGCTCGCCCACCACGTCACGCTCAGGTAGACCAGGAAGGTCAGGAACCATCCCGAACTCCAATCCGGAGCGAATGCCAGCGTGTTCATGTTCTGCGCCGCATCGTGCGCCGCCACCTGCGCTTTCAGCACTCCAATGCCGCCCACCGCCTGCACCGCGAAGACCGCCAGCACGATCACCATCCCCATCTTCAGGAGGAACTGCAACAGGTCCGTCCACAGCACCGCCCACAATCCTGAGATCGCCGTGTAGAAGAGTGTGAGCGCCAGGCAGAACATCACCGCGTGCAGCTTTCCCACCCCCAGCGTCAGCTGCAGGATCTTGGCCATCGCCAGGTTCACCCAGCCGATGATGATGGTGTTCACCGGCAGTGCCAGATACAGTGCCCGGAAACCCCTGAGAAACGCCGCCGGCTTTCCTGAGTAGCGCAGCTCCGCCAGCTCCATATCGGTAATGACGCCCGCGCGCCGCCACAGCCGCGCGAAGAAGAAGACGGTGAGCATCCCGCTCAGCGCGCCGTTCCACCACAGCCAGTTTCCTGCGATTCCGCTCTTGTAGACCACGCCGGTTACGAGTAGAGGCGTATCCGCCGCGAACGTGGTCGCCACCATCGAGGTCCCCGCCAGCCACCACGGTACGTTTCTCCCCGAGACAAAGTACTCGCTTACGCTGCCGCTGGCGCGGCGGTAGTAGTGGATGCCGACCGCAAGATTGACCGCAAAATAGGCGAGAATGATGCCCCAGTCGAGAATCGTCAGGCGCATGATGAGCGCTACTGCGTGCGGCCCCGCTTTCCGCTCACCCAGTCGTCCCACAGGCCGTAGGTCTTGAGCTGCTCGCCCAGGCCGGTCTCTTTGAGCACTTGCTCGATCTGCGCCCGGTTCTGTCGCGGACCCAGCCGTTCATCCCGGTTGGCCAGCTCCACCGCCAGCGCCGCCGCGATGGCCACGTGTTTCTTCAGTTGCGCGAAATCCACCTTGTCGTAGGTGTCGGAGGTGGCGTGATAATTCTCCAGGTAGTTCGCCTCTTTCTGGTTGGCTACAAGATTGGGCACGCCCTCCAGCAGAAAATCCAGATTGTCCGTACCCGTGAACGCGTCTGTGGTCAGCTCAGCAGCATCGAACTCCTCGAACGGAGCCACCAGCTCCTTTGCCTTCGCCACCAGGTCCTTCCGTCCTCCCAGGGAAAATCCCGTGACCGCGCCCGAGCCTTCGTCGAAGACGACAACTCCTGCTGCCTTCTCCATCTCCGCTCGGTGCGCCTGCGCGTACGCCCACGAGCCCAGCGTGCCCTGCTCCTCGCCGGAGAACAACACAAACCGTATCGAGCGCTTCGGCGTCACGCCGGCTGCTTTGATGGCCCGCAGCGCGTCTATCACCAGCGCCGCGTTGCAGCCGTCATCCAGCGCGCCCGTTCCCAGCTCCCACGAATCAAGATGTGCGCCTAGCAGCACCCACTCCTCCGGCTTCTCGCTTCCCCGCAGCTCGCCTACCACGTTGTTCGCCTCCATCGGCCCGCCGGTCTTGTTGGGGACGTTGACATCCACTTCCAGCTTCTGGCCCGCTCCCAGCAGCCGCGCCATGCGCTCGCCATCCTCGCGCGCCACGATCACCATCGGCATGCGGTCGATCCTGCCCGTCTGCGTATTGATGTGCCGGTACATGATGTCGTGCTCGCGCGTCGCCAGGAAGGCAATCACCGCCGCCTTGCCTTGCATGGCGCGCTCGATGATGGGCGGCGCCTTCAAATACTCCTGGAACAGGTCGTCCCAGCTGCGCAACACGTCGCTGTGCACCAGCAGCACCGCGCCTTCGATGTTTCCCGCCCTGGCAAAATCCGCCGCTGTTCCCTCGCCCACATCGGCCAGCCGTGCGTGCATCGCTCCCGCCGTCGGCGGCGTCCATGCCACCGAGATCACTCGCACTCCGAAGCTCACCGGGGCTGTCACCGCAAAGTGAGTAGCGCCCTCGGACCACGACTGCGCGATGGTGAACTTTTCCAGATGCGCGCTGTCGGCGCCGGCGGCATTCAGCGCGTTCAGCCCCCACTCCTCGGCTTTCTTCATCGCCGGAGTTCCCGGCACGCGCCCGCCGATCTCATCCGTCAGCACGCGCAGGTTCTCCTGCAGCGGTGAGGGCTTTGCCGCCTCTGCCATCACCCGTTCCCCTGCCGATTGTGCCCATGCGCCGCAGGCGCAAGCTAAGACAAGCGAAAGGACCCCAGTGCGCTTCATAGAGCGCCATTAAAAACGAAAACTGCCAAAAGACAAAGGAGAATCTTGTGAAGGAAGGCTATCTCTGCTCCAGCAGCCGGATCGTCTCCAGCACCGTATCGCCCGCCACCCGCAGGCTCTTCACGCTCAGCTTGTCCAGCGTGTCCTGCGGCGTGTGCCAGAAGACATTGTTGTAGCCGTAGTCGAAATCGATGAGATCAGCCGATGGTACGCCCGCCTTCACAAACGGCTTGTGGTCATCGTCGACCGCAGTATCGCGGCCGTAGAAATATGACTGGTATCCCAGGTTCTTCGCCGCCTGTCCTACCAGCTCTTCCAGCCAGTCCGTGGAGTTGTGGTCGCGCTCGATGTTCAGGTCGGCGTCGCCGATCATATCCAGCAGCAGGAAGGCTTTGACCTTCTTCATGGTCCCATCCTTCAGCCACTTCGCTGCCAGATGACGCGTGCCGTAGAGGCTGTCCTCATTCGTCCACTGCTTGATGGCCTCTTCGCCGTCGGTGAAGAAAAGCCACACGCTATAGCCCGCGCGCGCTTTGCCCTTGGGATTCCGCAACTGGTTCGCCAATTCCAGCAGCAGCCCGCTGGTCGCCGCGCCGTCGTTCGCGCCTACATAGTCTTTGGGGAAGCCGTAGTTGGTGTCGTAGTGCGAGGCGACCACGATGACGCCCTCGCGTGTGCCGGGAAACTTCGCAAGGATGTTCCGCACCGGCAGCGGGCCCGCAGGCGTCTGCGCTATGAACGCATCTTCTTCCACCTGCGCGCCCGCCTTGTTGAGCTGCGTCAGCAGATACTCTTCTACCTTCTTGTGTCCCGGACTTCCCAGCGGCCGTGTCCCAAACGCAACGATCTCGCGCGTGTATTGCATGGCGCGCTCCGCATCCACCTTGGGAGCGGGTTTTTCCGCGCATGACGCGCAAACTGCCAGCGCGACCATCAAGCCGGCAAGTTTCATGCTTGCTTCGCCCTGCGCCGCGATGGATGCAATATCCACGCCGCCCCGATGCTCACCAGATACAGCACCACCATGGGCGCCGCGAAGATGCACATGTTCACCACGTC
>Ga0187777_10000559_pt1 | contig 25123 bp, 24 predicted proteins | sample 1015_Q2_SP5_10_M_FD_132416 | JGI IMG/M metagenome (GOLD analysis project Ga0187777, IMG submission 132416) | Tropical peat soil microbial communities from peatlands in Department of Meta, Colombia - 1015_Q2_SP5_10_MG | ecosystem: Environmental > Terrestrial > Soil > Wetlands > Peat | place... | reverse complement strand
TCGGTGCGGTTCGCCAGCGTGATCGGCGGCTCCGCCTGCACCGCGCTCGGCTGCTGGGCGGGTGTGTTCACGCGGGCGCAGGCGGAGGCGTTCCTCGCGGCCCACAGCCAAGCCTGATGCCGCTCGTGCCCCTGACCGGCCTGCTCGCCGACGCTCTCGCCGGCGGCTACGCCGTCGGCTACTTCGAGGCCTGGGACGGCTACTCGCTCGAGGCCGTCCTCGAGGCGGCAGAGGCCGAGCACGCTCCGGTGATCCTCGGGTTCGGCTGCCTGCTCGTCGACCAGGGCTGGCTCGACGCCGGCGGCATCGAGACGCTCGGCTGTCTCGGCCGCGGCGCCGCCGAGCGGTCGCGCGTGCCGGTCTCCCTCCTCCTCAACGAGGCGCACACGCTCGAGCACGCGCTGCGAGGCGTCGCCGCAGGGTTCAATGCCGTGATGCTCTGTTCGGGCGAGGTCGACACCGTCTCCCGCCTCGTCCGGGAGGCGCACGCCCGCGGCGTCGCCGTCGAGGGGGAGCTGGGCACGCTGCCGGACGCCGTCGGCGACGAGATCGACGCGTCGCGTGCGAGCCTGACCGACCCCGCGCGGGCCGCCGCCTTCGTCGAGGCGACCGGCGTCGACTGCCTCGCCGTCTCCTTCGGCAACGTCCACGTGCTCGAGGGGCGTGCCGCGGCGGTCGACCTCGAGCGGCTGGACGCCGTGCACGGGCGCGTCGGCGTGCCGCTCGTCGTCCACGGTGGCACGAGCTTCCCCGCCGGGGCGGTCGAGGGCGCAATCGCCCGCGGGGTGGCGAAGTTCAACGTCGGCACGGCGCTGAAACGGGCCTTCCTCGACGGGCTGACGGCGGCCGTCGCCTCCACCGCGGGGGACGCGAGTCCGCACGACGTGCTCGGCTCGCATGGCCCGGCCGACCTACTCGGTGCCGCCAAGCCGCGCCTGGTCGAGGTCGTGCGCGAACTGATCCGCCTCTACGGAGGGAGCGGCCGTGCCGCCTGACGCCGCCGCGCTGCTCGAGCTCTACCGCGGGATGATCCGCATCCGCCGCTTCGAGGAACGCGTCTACTACCTGTTCCTCGAGGGCGAGATCCCCGGCACCCTCCACCAGTACCAGGGGCAGGAGGCCGTCGCGGTCGGCGTCTGCGACGTCCTCGAGCGCACCGACTGGATCACCTCGACCCACCGGCCGCACGGGCATGCGCTCGCGAAGGGCGTGAGCGCGGGCGCGGCGATGGCGGAGCTGTACGGCAAGGCGACCGGCTGCTGCCGCGGCCGGGGCGGCTCCATGCACCTCGGCGACCCGGATGTCGGCATGCTCCCCGCGATCGCCATCGTCGCCGGCGGGAACACCGTCGTCACCGGCCTCGGGCTCGCCTTCAAGCTCCGGCGCAGCGGGCAGGTCGCGGCCTGCTTCTTCGGCGAGGGAGCTGCGAACGAGGGCGCCTTCCACGAAGGCCTCAACTTCGCCGCCGTGCAGCGGCTGCCCGTCGTCTTCGTCTGCGAGAACAACCTCTACGGCGCATCGACGTCGTACGCGCACGTCTCGCTCCTCGAAGACGTCGCCGCGCGCGCGGCGGCCTACGGCGTTCCCGGGCGCATCGTCGACGGGATGGACGTGCTCGCCGTGCGGGAGGCGGCGGCGGAGGCGGTCGCCGCCGCGCGGGCGGGCCGCGGCCCGACCCTCGTCGAGTGCAAGACCTACCGCTACGTCGGCCACAGCCGCAGCGACGCGCGCGGGTACCGGACGCGGGAGGAGGAGGAGGCGTGGAAGGCGCGGGACCCGATCGCGCGCCTGCGGGCCCTGCTCGCCGAGAGCGACGCCGCAGCAATCGAGGCGGCGGTCGAGGAGGAGCTCGACGAGGCCGTCGAGTTCGCGCGCACATCGCCCGACCCCGACCCCGAGGAGCTGCTCGGTGACGTGTATGCCTGAGACCGACGGGAGGCGCTTGACGATCGCCGAGGCACTCCGCGAGGCGGTCGCCGAGGAGATGCGCCGCGACGCGTCCGTCTTCCTGATCGGCGAGGACATCGGCGTCGAGGGCGGCTTCGGCGGTGCGTTCGGCGTCTACCTCGGCCTCGTCGAGGAGTTCGGGCACGAGCGGATCATCGACACCCCGATCAGCGAGAAGGCGATCGCAGGGGCAGCGGTCGGGGCCGCGCTGGCGGGCCTGCGTCCGATCGCGGACATGCAGTACTCGGACTTCCTGTTCGAGTGCATGGACGAGCTCGTCAACCAGGCGGCGAAGATGCGCCTCATGTCCGGCGGCCGCCTGTCGGTGCCGCTCGTGATGCGCGCACCGGTCGGTGCGACGCTCCGAGGCGCCCAGCATGGGCAGAGCCCGGAGAGCTACTTCGCGCACGTGCCGGGCTTGAAGGTCGTGTGCGTCTCCGACGCCTATCACGCGAAGGGTCTGCTCAAGAGTGCCGTGCGCGACGACAACCCGGTGCTCGTCTTCGAGCACAAGCTCCTCTACGGGAGCAAGGGCCGGGAGCAGCTGGGCGGGCTCGACTCGACGGCAGAGGTGCCGGTGGAGGAGTACCTCGTGCCGCTCGGCCAGGCGGTCGTCGTGCGGGAGGGGCGTGACGTGACGACCGTCGCCACGCACGTCTCGCTCCACCGCTGCCGCGCCGCCGCGGAGCAGCTTGCGGCCGAGGACGGAATCGAGTGCGAGGTGATCGACCCGCTCACGCTGCTCCCGCTCGACACGGAGACGATCCTCGGCTCCGTGCACAGGACGGGCCGGCTCGTGATCGTGCACGAGGACTCGCGCACGGGCGGCTGGGGCGCCGAGGTGGCGGCCCGCGCCGCGGAGGAGTGCCTCTACAGCCTCGAGGCGCCGGTCAGGAGGATCGCCGCTCTCGACGTGCCGATCCCCTTCGCGCCCGTGCTCGAGCGGGCGGTGCTGCCGAGCGTGGAGCGGATCAAGGCGGTCGTGCGGGAGCTGGTCGCGTAGTGCCGCCCGTGCGGATGCCACCCCTCGGACAGACGAGCGACGAGCTGCGGATCGTCGCGTGGCGGAAGCGGGAGGGAGACGCGGTCGCCGTCGGCGAGCCGCTGCTCGAGGTCGAGACCGACAAGGCGACGCTCGAGGTCGAGGCAGCGGTCGCGGGCGTGCTTCTCCGGATCGTGCACGGCGAGGGGCAGACGGTGCAGGCGGGTGCCGTGATCGCCCACGTGGGCGAGCCGGGCGAGGAGGCCGCCGCCGAGGCTCCCGCCAGGGTGCAGGCGGCGCCCGCCGTCCGCCGGCTGGCGCAGGAGCACGGGATCGAGCTCGCGCAGGTGCACGGAAGCGGGCCGGGCGGCCGGGTCGAGCGCTCGGACGTCCTCGCCCTCGTCGACGGGGACGGCCCCGGCGAGCTCGTCTCCCGGCACCGGCGCTCGCTCGCCGCCCGGCTCGGGCGCTCGGCGGCGATTCCCCAGTTCACCGTCGGCGTGACCGTCGACATGACCGCGGCGGCGGCGCTCGTCGAGCGCGGGCAGGGCATCACCTATACGCACGTCCTCCTGCAGGCGGTCGCAGCGGCGCTCCGGGCGCACCCGGACCTCAACCGCCTCTGGATCGACGAGGGTCCGCGCCTGCGCTCGCTCGAGCGGACCGACGTCGGCCTTGCCGTCGCCGGCGAGGAGACGCTGCTCGTCGTCACGATCCCCGAGCCGGACCGGCTGCCGCTCCCCGCGCTCGCCGAAGAGGTCGAGCGCGCCGCGGCCGAGGCCCGCGCCGGCCGCATCTCCGAGCGGTATCGCGGGCCGGTCGCGGTGACACTGAGCAACCTCGGCATGGTCGCCGTCGACCGCTTCGCCGCGCTGATCGATCCCGATCAGACCGCGATCCTCGCCGCCGGCCGGGTCGGCGCGCGGCCGGCCGTCGTCGACGGCTCGCTGCGGGCGGTGCCGCAGCTCGAGCTGGCGCTGACGGTCGACCATCGGGTCGCCGACGGCCTCGCAGCCGGTACGTTCCTGGCCGCGATCCGGGACGGGCTAGAGAGTTGAGAGGCCGGCCGCCTCGAGCGCGCTCCGGGCGAGCGCCTCGTCGTCGGCCCCCGGCAGTCCGCTGACCCCGACCGCGCCGACGCGCACCCCGCCGTCGAAGGCGGCGAGGCCGCCGAGGAAGAAGGTGAAGAACGGGTCGAAGCTCGCCCGCTCGACGGGGTCGTCGAGCGCCTTGCTCGCGAGCTCGCGCGTCGACCGCGCGTCGGAGCGCGCCGCCGTGTAGGCCTTCCGCTGGGCGTTGAGGCGCGTGTCGGGTGCCGCGCCGTCCATCGTCGCGGCTGCGACGAGCTCGCCGTGGTCGTCGGCGACGAAGACGGACACCGGCACCGGCGCCTCCGCGACGACGTGATTGAGAATCGCGAGCGCGCGCTGCAGCCTCACCCGGCCATTCTCGCATTCCGCGGGGTGTCACAAACCACTAGGGAGATAGGATTATCCGGGCGATGGGCGCGCAAGCTGCACCGGCCCCTGCCGGTCCGACGCTCGTCCTCCGGGGGCGGCCCTACCCGGTCCTGCTGCCGAAGCTCAGCGATCCCCGGCTGCATCTCGCCGCTGTGATCACGTCGCTGCAGGTGCTCGGGCAGGTCGCCTTCCGCTTCCAGCTCTCGATCGCGCAGATCCTCGTCGCGCTGCTCACGTGCGCCGCCCTCGAGGTCGGGATCGCAGCCCGGCGCCAGCGGGTCCTCCTGTGGCCCGCGAGCGCGATGCTGACCGGAAACGGCGTGGCGTTCGTGCTGCGCGTCCCGGGAACGGCTCACGGGGACTGGTGGAGTCTGCACGGCGCCTGGATCTTCGCCGCGACGGCGGCCGTCGCGCTGCTGTCGAAGTACGTGATCAGGTTCCGCGGCGGGCACATCTTCAATCCGTCGAACTTCGGGCTCGTTCTCTGCTTCCTCGTCCTCGGAAAGCAGCGCGCCGCCCCGCTCGACTTCTGGTGGGGGCCGATGTCGCCGTGGATGGCGCTCGCGCTCGTGATCATCGTGGTCGGCGGGCTGGCGATCCTCCTGCGGCTCCACCTGATCGGGATCGCGATCGGCTTCTGGATCGCGTTCGCGGCGGGAATCGGCGTGATCGCCCTCGGCGGGCACGCGATGACGGCGCGCTGGCACCTCGGGCCGATCACCGGCGCCTCGTTCTTCTCGGTGCTCGTCACCTCGCCCGAGGTCCTCGTGTTCATGTTCTTCATGATCACCGACCCGAAGACGATTCCGGGGGGCAGGGTCGCACGGCTCGTCTACGGCGTCGGCGTCGGGCTGCTCGCGACGCTCTTGATCGCACCGCAGCGGACGGAGTTCGCCTCCAAGGTCGCCCTCCTCGGCGCCCTGGCCGTCATCTGCGCCGCGCGGCCGCTGCTCGAATGGATCCTCCCCGCGGCCGGGTCCCCCGGCGACCGGCTCTCGGCCTGGCTCGCGCGCGCCGTCTCGCGGAGACGGGCGGGGGCGGCGAGGCTCGGCATCGCGGGACTGGCCGGGGCCGCGGCCTTCGCCGGGATCCTCGTGCTGGCCGGGCTGCCGGCGCGGCCGGGCATCGCGTCCGCGGCACCGCTCGTGAACGCAGGGCGGCTGCCGCAGGTGACCATTCTCCATTCCACCGGCGTGTCGTCCCAGCTCGACCGCCGCACGGCGCTCGTGATCGCCGGCGACCTGATCGCCGATCTTCGCACCCGGGCCGACGCGCTGCGCTTGCGCAACGCGGGCCACGCCTCGGCCGGCGTCGCCGGTGCGGTGCTCGTGGACGTACAGCGGCAGATCCGATCGGCGCAGGGGCGCGAGATCGACGTTCCGTCCTACCGGATCGATCGAATGAGCGTGAAGCTCGTGCCCGGAGAAGGGCAGGGTCCGCCGACGGTCGTCGCGACCGTCGCCGGGGTCCTGCAGCAGGCGGTCTACACGGGCTTGCCGCCGACGCTCCGGCGCCACGACGATCCCGTGCCGTTCACGGGCACGTTCGAGCTGGGAGAGGGCGGCCCCGGCTTCGTGATCGTCGACGCTCCCGGCGTGACCGCGCTCGCGAACCGTCCGACGCCTTCGGCCGGCCTCGTGACGGTGAAGCTCGGCGGCCTGCGGCTGCGCAACGTCGCGCAGCAGGTCGGGTTGAACTTCCGCCAGGACTCCTTCCGCTACGGCATGTCGAACGACGTCGGCGCGATGATGGGCGGAGGCCTCTGCTGGCTCGATTACAACAACGACGGGTGGGAGGATCTCTTCGTCGTCAACTCGTACTCCGACGACGACGTAGCGACGTGGGACGCGCACGGCGGCCTTCCGCGAAGCGCCCTGTTCGAGAACGTGAAGGGAAGGTTCGTCGACGTGAGCCGCCGCTCCCACGCCGACCTCGCCGTGAAGGGCGACGGCTGCGTCGCGGCGGACTTCAACGGCGACGGCTACACGGATCTCCTGGTCACGACCACCGACGGCGTCAAGCTCCTCTGGAACAACGGCAACGGGACCTTCACCGAGGGGGCCGCGGCCGCCGGCATGAACGCCTCGGGCTGGTACACGGGTGCCGCCGTCGCGGACGTGAACGGCGACGGCCGCCCCGATGTGTTCGTCGCCGGCTACACGGATCTCAACGATCCGGTGCCGGGGTCGACCGCGGGCTTCCCGACGAACGACGCCGGCGTGCGCGACCTTCTCTACCTCAACGAAGGGCCCGGGAAGGACGGTCGCTCGCGGTTCCGCGAGGTCGGCGTGCAGGCGGGTCTCGAGGCCGCCAACTTCGGGCACGGCCTCGGAGCGGAGTTCCTGGACTACAACGGCGACGGGCGGCCCGACCTCTACGTCGCGAACGACGAGGATCCGAACCAGCTGTACGAGAACGTCCCCTGGCCCGGCGGGGTGAAGGCGGACCCGGCCGGGCTCGGCTTCCGCTTCGAAGAGCGCGCGGCCGCCGAGGGCGTCGCCGACCGGTACGCGGGGATGGGGATCGCGGACGCCGACACGAACGGCGACGGCACGAACGACCTGTTCGTGAGCAACTCCCGTCGCGAGCCCTCGGCGGCGTACGTTCGCGTCGCGAAGGCGGGGCCGCCCGCATTCGCGAGCGTGCGGTCGGCGTTCCTCCCCGCGCTCGGCACGGGCTTCGCGGGCTGGGGCGCCTCCTGGGTCGATCTCGCGAACTCCGGCAAGCCCGATCTCGTGCTCGCCGCGGGCGCGATCCCCGTCACGAGCCTCTCGAAGGACGCCGAGCCGGTGCGTGTGCTCGCGCGCCTTCCGGGCGGCCGGCAGCGACAGCGCTTCGGCAGCGCCGTGGGCGCGTTCCCGAGCGGAGGCGTGGTGGTGAACGGTCGCGGGCTCGCGGCGGCCGACGTCGACAACGACGGACGCATGGACGTCGCGATCAACACGATCGGCGGCAAGCTCGTCCTGCTCCGGTCGACGGGACCCGTCGGTCACTGGCTCGACGTGAAGCTGGACGCGTTCTCGCCCGGGGCGTCGGTCACGGCGGTGCTCCCCTCCGGCAGGAAGCTCGTACGCGAGGTGCAGGCGGGGAGCAGCTATCTCTCCTCGGAGGATCCGCGCGTCCACTTCGGCCTCGGCAGCGCGACGAAGGTGCGCGAGCTCGTCGTCCGCTTCCCGGGCGGCGCCGTGAGCAGGCTGACCGACGTGAGCGCCGACCGGGTGGTCGACGTCAGCCGGCCCCCGACCGTCGTCCCGGCGCTCGCAGCCGAGCCGCAGTCGTACCAGCTCGCGGGGTGCACACCCGGCGGTCTGGGGGGACGCTCGGTGGCCCGGGTCTGGGACGACGCGGCGCTCGCCGGGCTGCGGCGAGGGCTTGCCGCACCCGCCACGCAGGCCAGGGATCTCTTCCACCTCTCGGTCGCGATGTGGGACGCATGGGCCGCATACGACCCGAAGGCCGAGGGATACATCGTCGACGAGAAGGCGGCCGCGGGCGACGTGACGGCGGCCCGCGAGGCGGCGATCAGCTACGCGGCCTACCGGCTCCTTCTCTGGCGCGCCTCGTACGACGCGAACGTGCGTGAGACGTTCCGGCTGCTGACGGCGACCATGCGGTCGCTGTGCTACTCGGCCGACTTCACGAGCACGGCGGGTGACTCGCCGGCGGCTCTCGGGAACCGGATCGCCGCGGCAGTGATCGCGTATGGCGAGCGCGACGGGTCGCTCGAGCGTCAGCACTACGCCGACCCGAGCTACCTGCCCCAGAACGCCCCCATGGTCGTGAGCGAGCCGGGCTCGGCGATGCACGATCCGACGCTGTGGCAGCCGCTCGCACTGGGCCAGGTCGCCGCTCAGGGCCTCGCGCCGATCCCCGACCGGGTGCAGACGTTCGTCGGCTCCCAATGGGGTCACGTGAAAGCGTTCGCACTGCCGGCGTCGGCGAAGGGACTGCCGATCGATCCCGGCGCGCCGCCCACCGGCGACGCGACGACGCGCTCCTACAAGCGCGCGGCGGTGGACGTCATCCGGGCGAGCAGCCGCCGCAGCACCGCGTTCGTCGGCTCGTCGCCGGTGGACTGGAACGCACGGGCGAACGCCGCCACGGCCTCGTCGCTCGAGCGTGACGTGAAGCTCTACCTCGCCCTCGACGGGGCGCTCCACGACGCCGCGATCGCCGCCTCGGGCGCCCAGCGCGCCTATCAGGCGCCGCGCCCGATCTCGATGATCCGCTACCTCGCGTTCGAGGGGCAGTCGAGCAATCCGAAGCAGCCGTCCTACAGCACCCAGGGGCTCCCGCTCGTCTCCGGGCTGGTCGAGCTGATCACGCGCGCCTCGAGCGCTCCGGGCCGGCCGCTCGCAGCTCTCGCGGCCGACGTCGGACAGGTCGCCGTCCGGACGCGGACCGGCTGGGTCCTCGGCGCGCGCTGGACGCCGGACCGGCCGACGCCGCCCTCGCCGGGCTGGGTGTCGAGCGAGAGCGCGTTCGCGTACGCCGCGGACGCGGTGCTCACCCCCGTGACCGGTCTGTCGTTCGCCCGCGTGGCCGCGGCGGCGAGCCGTTCGGGGGTCGAGGCCGGCATCGAGATCGGCGCCGCCGACCTCGCGGGAAGGAAGATGGGCGCGGTCGCCGGGAAGCGGGCCTGGTCGCTCGCGCAGCGGTACTTCACCGGCACCGTGCGGACCGGTTAGTTAGCCGGGTCAGCGCCCGGAGCGCACCTGCAGCCGGCGCGCGATCGTGTCGAGCGTCACCGCGAGCAGGAGGATGACGCCGGTGACCTCGTAGATGATCCCGGTCGCGTACCCGGCCGTGTTGAGCCCGTTCGAGACGGTGGCGATCACGAGCGCGCCGAGGAAACCGGCACGCACCTCGCCGCGGCCGCCGAAGAGGCTGACGCCGCCGATCACTGCGGCCGCGATCGAGTTGAGCAACAGCGTCCCGCCTCCGAAGTTGAGGTCGACGGAGTTGACGTTCGCGGCGAGGATGATGCCGCCGATCGCGGCCATCGAGCTCGAGATCATGAACACGAGAATGCGGATCCGGGGGACGCTGATCCCCGCGCGCCGGGCGGCTTCGGCATTGCCGCCCACGGCGTAGACGTGACGGCCGAACGTCGTCCGTTTCGCGAGGAACGTCAGGACGACGAGGAAGAACACGACGATGACGCCGGCGAGCGGGAGCCCGAGCGGCGTGCCCTGGACGTAGGCGTGGTTGCAGATCGCGACGGTGCCGAAGCTCGCGGCCGTGACCCCGAGCATCTTCGCGAGCACGAGGCCGATGTTCTCGACCCGGACCCCGGCCCGTCGATTGGCGAGGACGCCGCCGGCCACGGTGACCCCGTAGACGCCGGTGATGACCGCGGCGATCGACCACCCTGCGACATGCGAGAAGAAGTAGCTCGCCGTGTAGTTGATCCACCGGTCCTGGATGATGATCGAGCCCGGCTGCTCGAGCCGTTGCAGGATCACGCCCTGCCAGATCATGAAGCCCGCGAGCGTGACGACGAACGACGGGACACCCACCCGCGCGACGATCGAGCCCTGGGCGAAGCCGATCACCGCGCAGATCGCCACCGCACAGACCATCGCGATCAGGCCGTTGATCTGGTGCCCGCTGCCGGGCAGCTGGAGCTCCGCCACGGTGAGGGCGCCGATCCCGGCCACGTAGCTGATCGAGAGGTCGATCTCGCCGAGCAGGAGGACGAAGACGACGCCGTAGGCGAGCATCGCCGTCCCGGCCATCTGGATGACGATGTTGACGAAGTTGGTGGCGGTGAAGAAGTTCGTCGCCTTGAAGCCGAAGAAGACGACGATGAAGACCATTCCAAGGGCGATCGGCAGCACGCCGAGGTTGCCCGACTTGACGTTGTCCAGCCCGCGCCGGTAGAGGCCGGCGAGACCGTGCGGCTCCTCCTCCCCGGACGCGCCCTGGCCCTGGCTCGGCCCGACGACCTCGACCCCGGCCGTGCTCACGGCGTCGCTCCGGCAGCCGCGGTCTCCGGGATGCCGGAGACCTTCGTAGGCGCGCCGGCCGTGATCGCATGGACGACCTCCTGCTGGGTCGTCTTGTCGCGCTCGAAGAGGCCGACGTTCCGGCCGAGGCGGAGAACGGTGATGCGAGTGGCCGTCTCGAAGACGTCGTGCAGGTTGTGGGAGATGATGACGACTGCGAGGCCCTGGTGGCCCAGCCGCCTCACGAGCTCGAGCACCTGCTCGGTCTGGGCGACGCCGAGGGCAGCGGTCGGCTCGTCGAGGATCACGAGCTTCGAGTTCCACTGCACCGCCTTGGCGACCGCGACCGACTGCCGCTGGCCGCCGGAGAGCGTGGCGACCGGCTGGCGGACCGAGCTGATCGTGGTGACGGCGAGCGACTTCAGCGTCTCGGCCGTCCTCTGCTCCATGATCGGCTCCTTCAGGCGCTGGAGCCGGTCGTGCGTCTCGCGGCCGAGGTACATGTTCTGGACGACGTCGAGGTTGTCGCAGAGCGCGAGGTCCTGGTAGACGACCTCGATGCCGAGATTGGCGGCATCCTTCGGGCCGTGGATGTGCACCTCGCTGCCCTCGAACAGGATCTGCCCGCTGTCGGCGGCATGCGTGCCGGCGACGCATTTGATCAGCGTCGACTTGCCGGCGCCGTTGTCGCCGACGAGGGCCATCACCTCGCCGCTGCGCACCTCGAAGTCGACCTCGGTCAGCGCCTGCACCGAGCCGAACGACTTCGTGATGCCTCGCAGTTGAAGAAGTGGGGTCTCGTTCACGTGGCGCCGTGTGTCCTACCACAAAGCCGGTGGAGGCGCCCCGTTGGGCGCCTCCACCGAGACGTTCGGCCGAAGCGCCGGCCTACTTGCAGTACTGCGCGTACGTGCCGACGCAGACCTCGCTCTTCTTGAGGAAGCCCTGCGTGAAGAGCTGCGTGTAGTTGGACTTCGTGATCCACTCCACGGGCTCCGTGACCGTCGGCTCCTTCGCCTTGCCGTTCAGCCTGAAGGTGTTCGCCTTCGGCGTCTGGCCCTTGAGCAGCGCGATCGCTGCCTTCACCGTGGCGTTCACCTCGAGGGGCACGTACTTGTACACCGTGCCCGTCTGCCAGCCGGCGAGGATGTACTGCACGCCCTGCGAGGTCGCGTCCTGGCCGCTGAGCGGGATCGGGTTCAGGTGGCGGGCCTTCTCGTCGGCGACGACGGCGCCGGCGATGTTGTCGTTCGCTGCGATTGCGGCGTCGATCTTGTTGTTCGTCTTGACGAGCATCTGCGCGAAGATCGGGCCTGCGTTCGTGGCGAGCCAGTCGGGCACGAACTGCTGCGGGCCCTTCGTCAGCGCCCCGCTCTTGAACAGCGGGTTGAGGACGGCGTCGTTGCCGCTCTTGAACCAGAAGGCATTCTGGTCGGTCGGGCCGCCCCACAGCTCGGCGACGACCGGCTTGCTGCTGTACTTCCCGGACGCCTTCAGCGCGGCGACGATGCCGTTGGCCTGCGCCTCACCGACCGCCTTGCCGTCGAAGGTGACGTAGACCGAAGCGGTGCCGCCGATCACCTGGCGGTCGTAGTCGATCGCCTTCCCGCCCGCGTCGGTGAACAGCTTCTCGATCGACGAGGCCGAGCCGTTGTCGAGCGCCGTCTCGATGACCACCTTCGCGCCGGCGGCCAGGCACGCCTGGGCCTGCGCCTTCTGCTTCTGCGGGTCGTTGAGCGCGTTGGTGATCGATGCCGTCACCCCGGCGGCCTTGAACGCCTTCGCGAAGTCCGGAGCGTCGAACTGCACCCAGCGGACGGACGACTTCGTGTCCGGAAGCAGGACGCAGACCTGGTAGCTCGCGCGCTTCGTGCCCGAGCTCGCCATTGCACCGGCGGAAACGACCGTGGCCGCGATCCCGGCGCAAAGCGCGAGGACCAGGCCCGTCCTACAAGCAAACCTCTTCACCCTTGTTGCCTCCTTCGTGCCTCTGCACTAGCGCTTCGAAAGCGCCGGTCGGCGCCTCCGGGACGGGCCCGCCTTCGCGCGCCCATGGGACATCCACCCGCGCCGCGACCGCCTGGGTTACGGAGCGGGTCAATACTACTCCCCTAGAGCAATAGTTCAAGTGTCCGCCGAGCGCTCATTTCACCGGGTATTGCTCGCGGCTCGAGCTTCCCTCGAAGCGGCTCTTCGTCGTCAGATAGCGCCCGACGTTCGCGCGCGTGATGAAGTTGAGGCCGGTGTTCGTGTCCGCGGGCACGACGAGGCCGCTGCTGTAGCGGTCGAGGAAGAGCTGGAGCACCGGCAGGAATCCCTGCAGGTACGGCTGCTGGTCGATGGTGAAGTCCAGGTCGCGGTCGTGGATCGCCTGCAGCGTGGACGGGAGCAGGTCGTACCCGCCGGCCCGCACGCCGCGCGCGTGGAGCGCGTGCGCGCGCATCACCGCCGCGACACCCGCGGTGGAGCCGGCATCGACGGCGAACAGCCCGCGCATGTGTCTGTGCGCCTGGTAGGTCGCCTCGATCTTCGTGTACTCCTCGCTGACGTCGACGCCGCTGGCGACGACCTGGGCGCGGATCGGGCGGCCGGAGTCCCGGATGGCGTCGAGCGCACCGTCGATGCGCGGCTGGATGTTCTGCTGGCCGGGCGTCGCGATGAACAGGTAGACGTCGCCGCTGTCGACGAGGCCGACGATGCGCGCCCCCAGCTCGAGGCCCGACTGGTAGTTGTCCTGTCCGACATAGGCGAGTCGCTTGTTCGCCTTCCCACCGTCGGCGTTGTAGGCGACGACCGGGATGCCCCTGCGGAGCGCGAGCGCCGTCGGTCCGTCGAAGGCGTTCGGGTCGATGATCGAGACCGCGATTCCGTCGGCGCGAGTCTCGATCGCCCGACGCATCGCCTTCACCATCTCGCCGACGTTGCTGCTCACGGAGCCCGTCCACTCGGCAGTGACGCCGAACGAGGCGGCGGCGTCCTGGCTTCCGTTCTTCGCCGGAACGAAGAACGGGTTCGTCAGCGCATGGTTGACGAAGACGAAGCGCCAGCGCGGGTGCGCCTGGGGAAACGTGACGGCGAGGGCGGCCTTTGCGGCGTCGGGCACGGCAGCACCCGCGAGGGCTGCAGCCGCGAGGCGCAGCATCGCGGCCCGGTCGACTCCGGACGTCACGTCGGCGTTCTGCGGACGAGCCAGATCGTCGTCAGGACGACCGCGACGGCGAGAGCGACGAAGAGCCCTGCCTCGATCAGTTGAAACGTCCAGAACCGCCCGGCCGGCTGGTACGAGATCACGCGCTTCCAGCCGAGCGTGACGAGGTACGTGTGCGGATCGATGCCGGCGTGTTGCGCATGCAGCACCGCGAGGTCCTCCCGGCCGGCTGTGATCCGGCGCCCGCCGGCGTCGACGAGGGTGTCGCTGAGCACCCAGTCACCGGTCTGTGGGACGGAGTCCGTGCCGATGGCGATGCGGTGGAGCGGCTCGAGGAAGTGTGGGCGAAGGAACTTCAGCACGACCAGTCGGGTACAGGCGAACGCGACGAGCGTCGCGGTCATCGCCGCCACGTTGCGGCGGAATACGAGCCCGGCGAGGACACCGATCGCCAGCGCAAAGAGGGCGTAGGCCGGCACGACGAGCCCCTCGATGTCGAAGCCGCTCGGCGCCATGCGCCCCTGGAGCGTGTCGAACGGGCTGCGCCACCACATGACGATCGCGCTCGCGACGGCGCCGCCGGCGATCGTCGCCCCTGCGAGCAGCGCCGTCTTCGAGAGGAGCCAGCGCCTGCGCGTGACTCCCTGTGTCCACGCGAACCGGTGCGTGCCGTGCTCGAGTTCGCGCGCGAGAACCGGCGCGCCCACGAACACTCCGGCGAGGGCGGGAAGCACCGCGAGCCCGCGGAGCGCGGCGACCAGGCTGTCGAACTGGCTCTCGAAGTGCCGGACGATGATGTCGCAGCCCGAGCGAGACGTGGGCGGCAGGCAGTCCGACAGCGCGTCGCGGTGATACGCCGCCTGGATCGGCAGACGCGTGGCGAACGCGGCGACGGCGAGCGCGACGAGGAGCCCGAGCCCCGCGACGAGCTGTGACCGGTGCTGGCGCCACGTTACCCATGCCATCGCAGCGGAAGCCTCTCGGGTGGCACCGGCACGGGCATTCGCTCCGGCGCCATGTAGGCGAGCAGCAACTCCTCGAGGCCGACGCGCTCGACCGTCCACGACGGGTCGAGGATCGGCCCGTAACCGTGCACGAGCAGCGTCAGCTGGCGGCCGCTGTGGCGCTCGCGGACGATCGACCGGACGCCGCGGATCGAGCCGAGGGGGCGGCGCGGGCCCATGAGGATGCGGTGCGACTCGAGCAGCTCCTCGACGTTGCCCTCGAGCCGGACGCCGCCGCCGGTGAGCAGCACGATGTGGTCGCACACACGCTCGATGTCCGCGATCACGTGCGACGCGATCACGACCGTCGCGGCGGTCTCGGCGACGCCGTCCATCAGGAGCTGCAGGAACTCGCGTCCGGCGAGCGGGTCGAGCCCGGCGAACGGCTCGTCGAGCAGCATGAGCTTCGGCCGTTTGCCGAGCGCAAGCGCGAGCGCGAGCCGTGCGCGCTCCCCTGCGGAGAGCGAACCGACCTTCGTCCGCGGCGCGATGAGCTTGAGCACGTCGGCAGCGAGCTCCTCGTCCCAGCACGGGTTCGTCCGCCGGGCGAACTCGGTCGTCTCCGCGACGGTGAAGGAGCGGTACAACGGTGCGCCCTGCGCGACGTATCCGACCTCGGCCAGCACCGAGGGCTCGCGCAGCGGATCGCGGCCGAGCACCTCGATCGACCCCTCGCTCGGTGCGAGCAGCCCGGCGGCGAGGGAGAGGAGCGCCGACTTGCCGGCCGCGTTCGCTCCGGCCAGGCCGACGATCGCACCCTCGGGGATCGTGAGCGTGCAATCGCGCAGCGCCCAATCGCGGTGGAAGCGCTTCCCGAGCCCCCGCGAATCGATCGGAGAGGTCATGCCACCCAGCGGGCCAGCGTCTCTCGCAGCGTCGCGGAGATCAGCGCCCGGATGCTCTCTTCGTCGAGACCGGCGCCGACCGCGGCGTCGAGCCAGTGCTCGAGCTCGATCCGGAGCGCCTCGTAGTGGGGCAGCAACGTCGCGGGTGCGAGCGTGCTGGCAACGAACGTGCCGCGTCCTTGACGGGCGACGACGAGCCCCGCGCGTTCGAGGTCCCGGTACGCCTTCGCGACGGTGTTCGGATTGATCGCGAGGTCGGCGACGACCTCGCGTACGGTCGGGAGCTGGTCGCCGACCGAGATCGTCCCCAGCCGGAGCGCCTCCTTGACCTGCTGCACGATCTGGAGGTAGGTGGCTACACCCGACCGCGGGTCGAGGTGGAACTCGATCACCGTGGCATCCTACGCGGTCCCTGCCACCAGGCGCGTGCGGCGGTTGTAGGCTCGTGCCATGAAGACGAGCCTCGGAATCTGGGCCTTCGGCTCGATGGTCACGCGCTTCGTGCCGGCCGGGTACCAGCCGCAGCACGCAGGCGAGTCCACGGCCGAGAAGGTGCACCGCGCCGTCGACGGCCTCGGCGCGCTGATCGACGACTACGAGTTCCACTATCCCCAGGAGCTCTCGCCGAAGAACCTCGACGACGTCCGTGCCGCGCTGGACGGGCACGGCATCTATTGCGTGGCGACCGGCCTCCATCTCGATCCGCTGTTCGGAAAGGGCGGTCTCTCGTCTCCCGACGACGCCGTACGTGGAGAGGCGGTCAGAAGGACGCTGGCGGCGGCCGACTTCGCCGGCGAGGTCGGCGCCCACTTCATCATCTGGCCGGGGATCGAGGGCTACAACTACCCGTTCCAGACGCCGTACGGAGAGAGCTGGGCCCGGTTGATCGACGGCATCGGGCAGGCCGCCCAGCGCTGCAAGGAGCGCGGCGTGCTCCTCTTCCTCGAGCACAAGAACTCCGAGCCGGCGATGAAGATCTTCATGCGGAACGTCGGCATGACGCTGCACGTGATCCACATGCTGCGCGCGCAGGGGATCGACAACGTGAAGGTCAACATGGACTGGCAGCATCTGTTGATGAACGGCGAGAACCTCGGCGAGTACGCGGCGATGCTCGCCGCGCAGGACCTGCTCGGCCATCAGCATGCGAACTCGGGGTGGGGGACGTTCGACGACGACAACATGGTCGGCACGACCGCGTTCATGGAAACGCTCGAGCTCGCGCTCGAGCTGCGCCGCGCCGGCTACGGCAACAACGGCGAGCGGCTCGGGTTCGATCTCTATCCGTACACCGAGGACGCCGTCGCTGCGGTCGAGCGCTCCGTTCTCCAGTGGCGGTTCATCGACGGCGTCGCGTCGCGCGTCGACGATGCCGCGCTGCGCGAGGCGCAGCAACGAAAGGACGCGGTCGCGGCGTACGAGCTCGTGTACGCGGCTCTCGGCGCTTGATGCACGCGCTCGTCGGCCTCGACGTCGGGACGACGGGCGTGAAGGCGGTGGCGATCGCCGACGACGGCGACGTCGTCGCACGCGCGGAGCGCGGCTATCCGCTCTCGACGCCCCAGCCCGGCTGGTGCGAGCAGGATCCCGAGGACTGGTGGAGAGCCTCCCAGGCGGCGCTCGCCGACCTGGGCGTCGAGCCGCGCGCAATCGGTCTCTCGGGCCAGATGCACGGCCTCGTCACCCTCGACGAGCACGATCGTGTGCTGCGCCCCGCGATCCTCTGGAACGACCAGCGCACCGGTGAGGAGTGCGCCGAGATCGAGTCGCGCATCGGCCTCGAGCGGCTGATCGAGCTGACGGGAAACCGCGCGCTCACCGGCTTCACGGCGCCAAAGCTCGTGTGGCTGCGCCGTCACGAGCCGGAGACCTTCGCGCGCATCCGCCGCGTCCTGCTCCCGAAGGACTATGTCCGGCTGCGCCTGACCGGAGAGCATGCGATCGATATGGCCGATGCGTCGGGAACCCTGCTCTTCGACGTGCGCGGTCGCGCGTGGAGCGGCGAGGTCCTCGACGCGCTCGAGCTTCCTGCGGAGTGGCTGCCGCCCGTGTACGAGTCGACCGCGATCGCGGGCGCGGGCGACCAGGCGGCGGGCGCGCTCGGCCTCGGCATCGACCGCCCCGGCCCGCTCTCGGTCGTGCTGGGGACGTCGGGCGTCGTCTTCGCAGTGCTCCCCGCGTACGAGCCGGACGCGCAGGCGCGCGTGCACGTCTTCTGTCACGCGGTGCCGGGCACATGGCACGCGATGGGCGTCATGCTCTCCGCCGCCGGCTCGCTGCGCTGGCTGCGCGACAGCGTCGTCGGCGAGAGCTTCGAGGAGCTGACCCAGGAGGCGGCCCGCTGGCCCGCGGGGGTCGAGGGCCTGCTCTTCCAGCCGTATCTCGCCGGGGAGCGCACGCCACACGCCGACCCGAACGCGCGCGGCGCCTTCGTCGGGCTCTCGCTGCGCCACGATCGCGGCGCGCTCGTGCGCGCCGTGCTCGAGGGCGTCGCCTACGGGCTGCGCGACTCGCTCGAGCTCGTACGCGACCTCGGCGTCGACGCCGAGGTCTGTCGCGTCTCCGGCGGCGGCGCGCGCAGCCCGCTCTGGCTCGGCATCGTCGCGTCCGTGCTCGGGCTGCCGCTCGAGCGGACGGCGGCGTCCGAGGACGGCGCCGCGTTCGGCGCCGCGCTCCTCGGCGGCGTCGCGTCGGGCGCCTTCGCCGACGCGGCGGAAGCCGTGGAGGCCTGCGTTCACGTCACCGACCGGATCGAGCCGGATGCCGCGTGGCAGCGCACGTACGACGAGGCGTACGCGCGGTTCGGCCGGCTCTATCCGGCACTTCGACCACTGGAGGGATCATGAGCTCAGTCGACGGGAAGGTCGCGCTCGTCACGGGGGCGAGTCGCGGCATCGGCGCCGCCGTCGCCCGCTCGCTCGCGGAGCACGGCGCCAAGCTGGGCCTCGCGTCGCGCAGCGGCGCCGACCTCGGCCTCGACGCCGTCGCGATGCCGTGCGACGTCCGCGAGCCCGACCAGCTCGAGGCGCTCGCCGCCGCGACGGCCGACCGCTACGGCGCAATCGACATCCTCGTCGCGAACGCCGGCGTCGGTGCATACGGCCCGTTTCTCGGCGTCAGCCGCGAGCATGTCGACGAGATGATCGACGTCAACCTCAAGGGATCGATCTGGGCGGTGCGCGCTGCCCTGCCGTACCTCCTGAAGAGCGACGCCGCCGACATCGTCATGCTCGCATCCGAGGCGGGGCGGCGCGGGCTTCCCCACGAGTCGGTCTACTGCGCGTCGAAGTTCGGGCAGGTCGGTCTCGGCCGTTCGCTCGACCACGAGCTCCGCGAGCACGGCATCCGCTGCACGAACGTCTGTCCAGGCGGCGTGGCCACGGACTTCGCGCTCGAGCCGGGGCGCGGCCGGACGCCGGATGCCCTGCCCGGGATGATGTCGGCGGAGGACGTCGCCGAGGTCGTGCTCTTCGTCCTCACGCGCCCACGCGGGCACCGCATCCTCGAGACGGCGCTGCGCCCGCTGACCGAGACGTCCTGGGGATAGCCGCTACCGCTTGTGGATCGCCGTGAGCACGTAGCCGCCCTCGAGCATCGCCGGCGCGCGCTGTTGCAGGCGCTCCCAGGGCGGGACGTCCCAGCCGAGCGAGTCGGCGAGGCGCACGATCATGCTGAACAGCCCGCAGACGACGGCCGCCTCGCGCAGCGCCTGCGGCGTCACTCCTTGCGCGTAGGCGGCCTCGGCGTCGGCCGCCGTCAGCTCGTCGGGCCGCAGCGTCAGCTTCTCGAGGAAGACGAGCGTCGCGTGGAGCTCGGGGCCGAGCGGCGCGCTGCGCCAGTCGTCGACGACGGCCTCCCAGACCTCCTCGCCGAGCGCGTACGACGCGACCGCGCCGTGCGAGCCCGTTCAGAAGGGACACTGGTTGAGGAGCGACGTGAATCCCGCGAAGAGCTCGCGCTCGCCCGCGCTCCACGCCGACGGGCCGCGCATCGCGTGGTCGAGCGCGGCCGAGAACGGGCGGCCGAAGAGCTCGGGCCGGTAGAGCAGGGTCTTGACGACGCCGAGCGGCTCGCGGCCGCTGCGAGCGCGGATCTCATCGAGCATCGCCGCCTCCGGCGGCGCGTGTCCGCCGTCGACGGCCTCGAGCCTCACAGGCCAACCTTCTGACGGATGACGGGTCGGCCGGTGATTTCAGACGGCCGCGCGGGCAACGCCCGCACGGCCTGGAAACGCCGTCGCAAGCGCCGGCTCACGCGATCACCTGCTGGGCGCGGTCGAGGCGCCGGAGACCCTGGCGCACGGCGGCGCCGACCGTCTGCTCGAAGATCTCGTCCTCCGAGAGCCCGGAGGCCGTCAGCAGCTCGACATCGGCGTCGGTCACCTTGTACGCGTGGTCGCGGACCTTCGCCAGGTAGTCGGCCATCGCCTCGGGCGCGGGCGGAAGGGCGGCGGCGACGGCCCGGAGCTCGTCGATCGGGTCCACGCGCGAGAGTCTACGTTCGCAGGACGACCTCGAGCCGCGTGCCGCGGCCCGGGGTCGAGCGGAGCGAGAAGCCGCCGTCGATCGACGCTGCGCGAGCGCGCATGTTCTTCAACCCCTGCCCGGCGCCGCTGTCGTCCTCGAAGCCCTCGCCGTCGTCCGTGATCGTCACGTAGCGCTCGCCGAACGGGCGCTGCCCGATGGTGACCTCGGCCCGTGTCGCGTTGGAGTGCTTGCGGACGTTCGCGAGCCCCTCCTGGACGATGCGGAAGATCTCGATCTGCTCGTCGGGCGCGAGGCGGATGGAGGTGTCGACATCGAGCTCGACCTCGAGCAGGCCGTCGGCCGTGAGGACCTCGACATAGCGGCGGAGCGCCGAGTCGAACGGCGCCGTGCCGCTTGCCGACGAGAGGGCGAGGATGGCGAAGCGCGCCTCCTGCTGGGCGAGCACTGCCGCCTCCTTCAGCCGCGGCACAGCCTCCTCCAGCGGCGCGCCCGCCTCGATCATCGACGCGTGCGTCGACACGGCGAAGAGATATTGCGCGAGGCCGTCGTGAATCTCCCGGGCGACACGCGCGCGCTCCTCGGCGACCGCCCGCCCGAACTCGGCGAAGCGAATCGCGCGCCATGCACCGACGAGGATCAGCGAGTACGACAGCATGCGCAGGAAGTCGCCCTGCGAGACGTAGCGGCTCGCGAGCACCGGCTGGAAGACGAGCTGGAGCGCAGCGAAGAGCATCAGGGTGAAGCCGAGGGCGAGCCACTGCGCGAGGTCGTCGCCGCGGCGCCGGAACCGCTCCGCCCAGCCGATGACCGCGACGAGCGCGATGAAGGCCTGCAGCGCGAGCGTGCCGGTCAGATAGAACGGCTTGGTCACGGCGTCGAGCACGTTGAGGGACGGCAGCGACGGCCCGGTGGCGCGCAGCAGCGCCCACGCGATGAGAAGCACCATTCCGGCCGCCGTCACGGCGTTCGCGATCGCCCAGTCGCGGTACTTGCTCCGCCCGCGCACGAGCGGTGCGGCTGCGATCAGCGCCTGGCCGAGCATCCCGCCGAGGAGCGCCGACCAGCCTTCCGCCGGGTGCACCTGCTGCCCGCCGAGCTGCGGGCCGATCGCGAAGACGCCGGCCGAGAGCGACGTGACGAAGAAGCCGCTTGCGAGCAGCAGGTCGACCCGACGGCCCTCGACCGAGAAGCGGACGGCGGCGAGCACCGCGACGAGCATCCCTGCGAGGCACATCGTCGTCTGGAGCACGAGCCGCAGCGAGGGCAGGTCGTACTGCGTCTGGAGAACCGGGTGGGTCAGGAACAGCGCGAGGCTGGCGCCGAGCAGGCAGGCGAGCAGGATCTCGCCCAGCAGCCACCCCTGGAAGTCGTTTCCACCGTCCTTCACCTCCCTCTTGTCGGCAGAACGATCGGTGCCGATAAGCGTCGTATGCCGACGCGGATCCTGATCGTCGACGACCATCCGCTCACGCGGGAGGCGCTCACGTCGCTCCTGAAAGCCCACGGCTTCGAGGTGCCCGGCTGCGCCTCCGACGGCGCCGAGGCGATCGTAGAGGCCGCGCGGCTCCAGCCCGACCTCATCCTCCTCGACCTCTCGATGCCCGGCCTCGACGGCATCAGCGCCCTGCCCCGCCTCCGCGAGGTGGCGCCCGACTGCGAGGTCGTCGTCCTCACCGCATCGGGCACCGACGAGAACCTGCTCTCCGCGATCCGCGCGGGGGCGGCCGGCTATCTGCTCAAGACGGAGCCGCCGGAGCGCATCGCCGGGTTCCTCGAGGGCGTCGCCGGCGGCGAGGCCGCGCTCTCGGGCTCGATCGCCCGCCGCCTGCTCGACCAGGTGCGGCACGGGAACGGCCGCGACCTGGGTGTGCCCGATGCGATCGCGGCGACACTGTCGGCCCGCGAGGTCGAGGTGCTGCTGCTCCTCGACGAGCATCTCGGCACCGACGAGATCGCGAAGCGCCTCTTCATCTCCGAGCACACCGTCCGCTCCCATGTGAAGAGCCTCCTGCGCAAGCTCGGCGTCTCGTCTCGGCGCGACGCGCTCGAGAAGCTCGCCGTCGCCCGCGCCTAGAACGCTCCGGCACTCACCCACCGTGGGGGATGCGGTTCCCCAAGGCCGGGGCACCACCGCCGGCGCGGCTGCGCCGATTACTCCTGCAGGGCACCCTCCACGCGTTGGACGGGATGGCGGAAACAACTCACTGCGGCGGCGAGCGGCTCCTCCTCGGAGCCGTTCGCGTTCACGCGTGCGTGAAGCCGTCGAGCGCGGCGTCGACGAGGCGCGGCAGCGTCTCGAGCTCGTAGCCGCCCTCGAGGACGGCGGCCACACGAGGGGCGAGCGAGGCGCAGCGGCGGGCGAGCTCGCGGAACCCGCTCTCCGTGACACGCATGTCGGCGAGCGGATCGTCCACGTGTGCGTCGAAGCCCGCGGAGACGAGCACGAGCTCCGGGGCGAAGGACCGGACGGCGGGCTCGACGGCGTGGTCGAACGCGTGCAGGTACTCCGCGTCGCCGGAGCCGGCCGACATGGGGACGTTCACGGTGGTCTCGCGCTGGTCGTCCGGGCCCCCGCTCGTCCACGGGTAGAACGGCCACTGGTGGAGGGAGACGAAGAGCACGGTGTCGTCCTCCGCGAAGATGGCCTGGGTGCCGTTGCCGTGGTGGACGTCGAAGTCGACGATCGCGACGCGCTCGAGCCCGAGCTTTCGCTGTGCCGCGCGTGCGGCGATCGCGACGTTGTTGAAGATGCAGAACCCCATCGCGCGGTCGGGCAGCGCGTGGTGCCCGGGCGGACGCACGAGCGCGAAGCCGCCGCGCAGCCCCGCCTCGACCGCCGTTCCCGCGGCGAGGCGCGCCGCCTCGTCCGTCGTCTCCGAGCCGACCGTGTCGTAATCGAGCCAGACGGGGTCCTCGATCGCACCAACGCGTACGACGTGCTCCTCCGTGTGGCAGAGCAGGAGCTCCTCGTCGGTCGCCCGGCGGCCCTCGCTCCAGAGGTGCTCGTGCGCGAGCAGGACGGCGATCCGCTCCGGCCGCTCGGGGTGGTGCCCGGTCGGGTGGAGGTGCGCGAGCGCCGGATGCGTCAGGACGTCGATCGGACGATCTCGGCCAGCCGCTCGGCGGTCCGGATCATGCCGAGCTCGCGGAGGAAGAGGGACGCCTCCGCCCAGGTGGGTGTCTGGTGCGTGAGGGGAGGAAGGGGGGCGGAGGCGTCCATCGTGGCTATTCGCCGGTAGAGGCGCAAGTCCTCCGCCTCGGCGGGAAAGCGACCGTCGGCAAGCACGGCGTCGAGCGTGCCGTACTGCTGCAACAGGCGCGCGGCCGTCTTGGCGCCGACGCCCCGTGCTCCGGGCAGCTTGTCGGACGGATCGCCGCGGAGCGCGATCAGGTCCGGCACCTGCCCCGGCTCGACTCCGTAGCGCTGCCGCACCTCGGCCGGCCCGATGCGCGCGAGCTCGCTGACGCCCTTCACCGGCTGGAGGATCGTTACGCGGTCGCTCACGAGCTGGAACGCATCGCGGTCGGACGTCGCGACGAGCACCTCGTCCGGCCATGCCTGCACCGCCGCGGCGAGGAAGTCGTCCGCCTCGTACCCGGCTTCCTTCGCGGCGGCGAGTCCCGCTGCGCGGACGATCTCCGGCAGCAGCTCGAGCTGCTCGAGGAGCGCGTCGTCGAACACACGGCCGGACTGGTAGGCGGGAAACGCCTCGTGCCGGTAGGTCGGAGCGGTGAGCGTGTCCCAGCCGACGAGCACGGCGTCCGGCGTCTCCTGGGCCCAGAGCCGCGCGAGCATGGTGGTGAACCCGACGAGCGCGCCGGCCGGCCGCCCGGCGGCACGGGCCGTCGTCTTCGGCAGACCGTGGTAGGCGCGGTGCGCGAGCGAGTCCCCGTCCACGGCGAGCAGCCTGCTCATCTCTTCGGGGCCCCCAGAAAATGCGCAGCATTTTCGGGGGTGGAGAGTGACGCCTCCAGCTCCTCGATGCGCGCCATCAGCCGGGTGGTCGCCTCCTGCGCGGCGGTGGCCACGTCCCGTCCGCGCAGGTCGTCGAGGTCGACCGGCGGGCCGTACGCGACGCGGAGCGGGGCCAGCCGGAGCAGGCGGTCGGTGCCCTTCACTGCGGCCGGGACGAGCGGCACCCCGGCCTCGAGCGCGATCCGCGCCGCGCCGGTGCGCGGGCGTGCCTCGAACTTCTTGACGAGCCCCTTCTTGCGCCGGGTGCCCTCCGGGAACATCCCGATCACGTTGCCCTCGCGTGCGAGCCGCACCGCGGTCTCGATCGCGACCGTGTCGCGCTGGCCGCGCCGCACGGGAAAGGCGCCGGCCGCGGCGATCAGCATGTTCAGTGGGAACCAGTAGAGCTCCGACTTCGCCATGAAGCGGAGCTGTCGACCCGGCCAGAGCGGGAGGCCGAGCGGCCACGGGTCGAAGCTCGAGAGGTGGTTGCAGGCGAGGACGCAGCCGCCGGCAGCCGGCACGTTCTCGCGCCCGCGGGCCCGGAGCCGGAAGAGGCCGTAGAGAAACGGCGCGCTGATGGCCGCGATCAGGCTGTAGGTCCGGCTCGGCCGCACACGAGGAGTATCGAGGGGCCGGCAACTCCGTGTCGAATCCCCCGTATCACGCCCGGCAGCGGGCGCACGGTGCTTCGCTAAGGTGGATTCCATGGTCAAGACGCTCGTCATCGCAGAGAAGCCGTCCGTCGGGCGCGACCTCGCGTCCGCGCTTCCGGGCACGTTCCCGAAGAGCGAGGGCTTCCTCGAGTCCGACGACTACGTCATCACCTGGGCCGTCGGCCACCTCGTCCAGCTCGCCGACCCGGAGGAGTACGACGAGAGGTTCAAGAAGTGGAAGATGGCCGATCTGCCGATCGTGCCGGAGGAATTCCACCTCGTCCCGCGCGACGCGAAGTCGAAGAAGCAGCTCAACCTGATCCTGAAGCAGTTGAAGCGCGACGACGTGGGCCTCGTCATCAACGCCTGCGACGCCGGGCGCGAGGGCGAGCTGATCTTCGCCTACATCTACGAGCTGTACCGGAGCTCGCTGAAGAAGAAGGACGGCGAGCCGAAACGGGTCGAGCGGCTCTGGATCTCCTCGATGACGAAGCAGGCGATCCGCGAGGGATTCGAGCGCCTCCGGCCCGGAGAGCAGATGCGCCCGCTCGAGGAGGCGGCGCGGTCCCGCTCGGAGGCCGACTGGATCGTCGGCATGAACGCGACCCGGGCGGCGACGATCCGCGGCCGCGCCTGGGTCGGGGGCGTCGTCTCCCTCGGCCGTGTGCAGACGCCGACGCTGGCGATGCTC
>Ga0187777_10000558_pt1 | contig 25136 bp, 25 predicted proteins | sample 1015_Q2_SP5_10_M_FD_132416 | JGI IMG/M metagenome (GOLD analysis project Ga0187777, IMG submission 132416) | Tropical peat soil microbial communities from peatlands in Department of Meta, Colombia - 1015_Q2_SP5_10_MG | ecosystem: Environmental > Terrestrial > Soil > Wetlands > Peat | place... | reverse complement strand
GTCCCTAGCGAAACGTGCACTGGCCAATAGTTGCCCCAATGATCTGGAAGAGCTGGTCGAGGACGTCATCCACTCGATCAATGGGATTCGTCATTCTGGTCACAAGCTGCGCGGATGCATCGTTCAATCCGCATTGCCCTCTTTTTTGCGCTAGTCTATTGCATTCTTTATGCAGAGATCAATAGGAGACGAAGCTATCGCTCTCCACGTCAAGCATGGCTCGGAACTGCCCACCCTGCACTCCACGATGCATCTGCATCCGATAAACGGGGCCGCGCACAAGGTGGGAAATCATGACACGCCATGGAGCTACCGTGACGCCGTCTGGAGCGAAGTGATCGTCGGCGTGGACCCAGATCCGGCGAATAAGGATCGCATTACCACCTGGGCAAAGAACTACTGGAAGGCGCTGCATCCATACGGAGCCGGCGGGGCGTACGTAACCTTCATGATGGAAGGCGAAGGCGAAGACCGAATTCGTGCTACATACTGCGGCAATTATGAGAGGCGAGCCGAGATCAAGGCGAAGTACGATCCAAGTAATTTCTTCCGCGTCAATCAGAACATCCGACCCGCCGCGGCTGCGAAGATCCCCGTCTGATCGCAAATCAATAGCAGTCGTCCGCCACCTCACAAGCCAAGGATGGTGGCCAGGAGGCTGTCACCCCTGCGAGTTTATTGACGGCTCGCCCGAGAAATGCCGCCCGAAACAACTACGGCCACAGAGCGTTATGTGAGGACTGAGAGACGAGCACTCTAGCCGGCGATGACCAGGGATGACGCTAACGCTCTGCCACCCAATGAGTCCAAACGATGGGGAGAACTAGCTCATCCCTTCCCGGTGCTCTCGGGCCGATTCCATTTCTTTTCATGCGTATGTTGCTGGACACATTCGGCCAGACGTTGCGCACCTTATGGGCGCACAAGCTCCGCTCCTTCCTCACCATGTTCGGAATCGCGTGGGGCGTAGCCTCGCTGCTGCTGCTGGTCGGTGTGGGCGAGGGCTTCCGTAACGGAAACCGTAAGGCGCTCGAGACCTTCGGAAAGAACATCATTTTCTTTTTTGGCGGGCGTGCGCCGGCGGTTGAGGGAAGCTTCACTTCCATGAAGTGGTTCAACCTCACTTATGACGATTATCTGGCGATCAAGAACGAGTCCAAGCTGGCGCAAAACATCTCGCCGCTGATTGCGCGCGATGACCTGCGCGCGGTGAGCGACTACACCAGCACAAATGGTCAAGTCTCCGGAGTCCTTCCCATCTACAGCCAGGTGCGGACCATTCCACTCGAGGTGGGACGGTGGTTAAACGAAGAAGACAATAATCAGCGCAGGCGGGTGTGTGTGTTAGGACGGGAAATGACGCGAAACATGTTCCCGGGGCGTCCAGCGGTGGGCAGTGGCATCCTGCTCAACGACATTCACTTTGAAGTGGTCGGCATCCTGTCCATGATCGGCCGGGAGGAGCAGAACGCCACAAATGTCCGGATCTTTGTTCCCTTCGCGACCATGCGTGAACTCTTCCCGCTCAGCGGCGACAACTCGAAGGAAGGCAGTGCCATAACCCTGATTAACTATCAGCCGCTCCGCTTTGACGAGAACGAGGTGGCCAAGGGCGAACTGCACCGCATCGTTGCCCGCAATCACGGGGGCTTTGACCCCAACGGCAAGGACATCTGGGAAGAATGGGACACTATCAAGAACCAAAAGACAATGGGAAGAATTTTTACAGGCATGGACTGGTTTCTAGGTGGCGTTGGACTGGTGACGCTCACTCTGGGCGCGATTGGCATCGTCAACATCATGCTGGTCGCGGTAACGGAGCGCACTCGCGAAATCGGACTGCGCAAAGCTCTTGGGGCGACCAAGAGCAATATTCTGTTTCAGTTCTTTGTCGAAGGTGCTTTCCTCACGCTGCTCAGCGGTGGGATCGGAGTGGCTGGTGCCATGTTGGCCATACATCTTCTTCGGGGAGTGCAACTTCCCCAGGGATTCGATACCCCGAGAATCGTGCCCCTGTCCGCCGTCGGTGCAGTCCTGTCGTTGTCTCTCGCCGGCATTGGTGCCGGCCTGTACCCAGCCCGCAGAGCCGCGCTGTTGGAACCGGTGGAGGCCTTGCGCCAGGAGTGAGCTATGACGAGCGACCTTTTGAAGGAAGCCTATGGGGCGATGCGGCATAACCGGCGCCGTACCGCCCTGACCATGCTGGGCATGGCCTGGGGCATTGCCACGGTGGTTATCCTGCTGGCTTTTGGTTCGGGATTCGAGAGGGCTATCAATCTTATCTTCAGTTCCTGGGGGACCGACGTCATTGGGGTGTTCCCGGGCCGCACTTCTTTGCAAGCAGGCGGATCGAAAGCTGGGAGCGAAGTTCGACTACAGCTAGCCGATGTCGACTATATTCGGAATGAGGTTCCCATGATCAAAGGTGTGACGCCAATTTTCGACAAGCGGAATGGCGCCACCATCCAGCATGACACACGTACCTTCACCAATCTTTTTCTCACTGGCGTGTTTCCTGTCTACCAGCGTATCCGCCACTTCGACGTGGCCAGCGGACGCGGATTGAGCGCACAAGACCAGGATGAACACGCCCGCGTCGCTGTGATCGGCGACGAAGCCAAGCGAAGGCTGTTCTCAGGCGAATCCGCTCTCGGCCAGAATATCCGTATCAACGGCCTGAGTTTCCAGGTGGTCGGCGTTTACCAGCGCAAGGTACAGGGAGGCGACGACAATGATAACAGTATGGTCGTGATTCCCTTCAGCGCGATAAGCGATCTTTACGATACCCGCTACATCAGCGGCATATTCATGGATTATGAGGGCCAGGACCATCGTCAGCTTGGTCGGGTTGTGCGCGCTGTCCTGGGCGGACATCATAACTTCAGCCCGGACGATCGACGCGCCGTGTTTATTGCCGATTTCAAGCAGGACTTCGACGAGTTCACTGTGGTAACCACAGCGCTGCGTATTTTGCTCGCCTTTATTGGTACCCTCACCCTTGGCATCGGCGGCATTGGGCTGATGAACATCATGCTGGTCTCAGTGCAGCAACGCACCCGTGAAATTGGAGTAGAGAAGGCACTCGGTGCGCACAAGGGCCATATTCTCTTTCAGTTTCTGTCGGAAGCCCTGGCCATCACCTTCATGGGTGGGCTCGCGGGCATCGGGATCGCTTACCTGATTTCCTGGGTCGTGGGGGCCCTCCCACTGATGAGCGCTTTTGGCGATAACCTGCAGGCCGGTGACATCAGCCTCCATATCAACCTCGGCAGCCTCGTGGGCGCGACGATCATACTTGGTTTGGTGGGCATCGTGAGCGGGATGGTGCCCGCGATTCGCGCAGCCGGGCTCGACCCGATCGAAAGCCTGCGGTACGAGTAAGAACTCTCGCTGGCGAAGCCGGAACTCGACCCAGCAAGCTCAAATTCCCTACTGCGCCGCCGTCCCCCTCCCACGAACCACCAAACTCCTTGATTACGGCGGCAACCGTTAGGACGTCCCGACACCGCCGTGGCCGACAGCGTTGATTGTCCAGGTTGGAGATCGGATTGTGCTAGACTCCGGCAAGTTCGCTAGGGACTATGAGACGACAGGATCGACTTAAGAAGGGGCCATCACCACGGAGTTTCCGGCGCCAGATCTGGATCATAGGGATCGTTGCATGCGCAGCAGTCGCGGGAGTCATCTACCTATCCCGAACTCGCAGTGCTGACCTCGCTTCCCGGGTCGGTGCCGCAGGACAAGGCTTTGGCCCGACTATCGAAAACCACGCCCTGGCGGCAGGGGTGATGCCTGCTGGTATGGTGTGGATTCCTGGGGGCGAATTCTCGATGGGCGCCAACGACCCACCGGACATGGATAACGTTGGAATGAAAGCCACACAAGATGCACGACCGATACATCGCGTGTATGTAGATGGCTTCTACATCGATAAAACCGACGTGACGAACGCGCAGTTTGCGGAATTCGTGAAGGCAACGCAATATGTCACGGTGGCTGAGCACAAACCGCAGGCTGAAGATTTTCCGGGGGCGCCACCAGAAAACCTGGTCGCTGGCTCTGTCGTTTTTGCGCCTCCGAGTCATCCGGTTCCCCTGAACAATCACCTCCAGTGGTGGACTTATGTGAAGGGCGCAGACTGGCGTCATCCGCTTGGTCCTCAGAGCGACATTAAGGGCAAGGAAAACTATCCGGTCGTACAGGTTGCCTACGAGGACGCACTCGCTTACGCCAAATGGGCGGGCAAGCGGCTGCCCACCGAGGCACAGTGGGAATTCGCTGCTCGCGGAGGCCAGGCAGGAAAGCCATTTGTTTGGGGCGACGACTTACGGCCACACGGACAGTGGATGGCCAACACTTTTCAAGGTCACTTTCCAGACACCGATCGCGGCGATGACGGCTACGTGGGAATCGCGCCCGTCGCACAGTTCCCTCCGAATCCGTATGGACTGTATGACATGGCGGGTAATGTCTGGCAATGGACTAGCGACTGGTATCGTCCAGACACCTACCAAGAGCTTGCCGCGGCCGGTGGTGTCGCTCGCAACCCGCAGGGACCGGAGTCCTCCTATGACCCGGCCGAACCAGGAGAGCGCAAGAAGGTCCAACGGGGTGGGTCTTTCCTGTGTACCGATCAGTACTGCTCGCGCTATATCCTAGGGACGCGTGGCAAAGGTGAAGTCAGCACGGGAACCAACCATTTGGGCTTCCGGTGCGTAAAGGATGGCGTTCAGCGAGTCGCAGCAAGTTAGGTAACCCCCCTGTTGCGGTGACTTACGGTGGGCGGGATTCTGAAGATTCGATTTGGGCAGGTGATCGCCCGAAGTCTGGCGTCCCCTGCACGCTACCGAGTAGGACAGACCAGTTCACCCTCGCCTCTTATCCGGCTCTGTGCCGGAATCTATTAGCCAACTTGAGTTACGGTCATCTGATTTTGACGAAATCTGGGTACATTCGCTGAGGGAGCAACCGACTGGAGTTGGGCGTCAGGGTGGCCCGTATCGGGTCTATTCCTCGCCGTCCTCGACGACCACAGCAAACTGCCGCGTCCTTAGTCGCAGGGCCTCGATATCGAGGCGGATGGCAACAGCGTCCAGCGTGTAGATGTCTCCGTTATACCCAGGCCGGTAGGGATAGTACTTGTTGTCATTCGCCGGCCCCGACCGTCCTGACGACTCCAGGGGAACGAAGGGAGGCGACCACCGCGGTCCCCGTGCTCACGCCAGACTTCTCCGGGCTGGATGTCGTCTGCGCCGTTGTTGTGTCAGCGGTGGTCGTTTGGGTGGGCGCGGAGGACGCCGGCGTGTTGTCGATAGTCACGGGGTTATGTTGAGGAACGTAAACCATCTTGGGATCCCCAGGATTGATCTCCACATTCTGCTGGCCGTTGTCGATTTTGGTTTTCACGGTCTGCTGCGGTGGCGAAGGCGGGTCGGCCATATGTTGCACTTGCACCGACTGTATCTGGTCGGCCTGAAGGGCTTGGCTCACCTGGCGGGTCCAGCCCACCTGCTGGCATATCTGACCGACGACCTTCGGACTGCGACCAGCCTTCTTGGCTGCCGCCCCAGAAGCGTCTCCCTGCGGATTCTCATTTTGAAGCAGCCGGCCGCCATCGAGCACCAACTGCGTTCGCTGCGTGATTGATCCGTTCGGCCGAGCATTCGAATTCTGGTGGGGGCTCTCCCCACAACTGCAGGCGATGGGATTCAGACCGGCGAGGAGCAGGAGGATCACAATAACGTTTGGAACCGGGACTCCAGGTTCAACCCTATTCATGATAGCTACTCAGTTGGCAATGCAAGAAAAGCCACATCTAGACACCATTTAAACGCACCGTGCGTCAGCACGGTTGCAACGGACTTTGTCTTCAAGATAAGCATGTCAGCGCTTATTTCAACTGGCAAAAATGACAGCCCCGCCTTGCCGCCCGAGCCTGTCGGGCACTCCACGTTGAAGTCGTCTCCGTAGTACAGGTAGTAGACGAGCAAGGCTTGGACAAGAAGGACTTTCACGAGAACCAAACGGGTCCACGCCAGTTGGGAGTGGCCGGTATGGTGGGAAGGACCTGGTGTGCACGTTCTGAAGTTTCTGGGTTAACGATCGCTACGAGTTTTGGCCTTGGTCAACTGGCAAGCAACAACCCCGCGCAGCAGTTTACCTCTCGCCACCGGATGGAACCTCAACCGCCGTCATCGGGGACACAAAAAGGCGGCCGGCGAGTGCCTGGTTCGCTGCCTTCACAAGGTCGTGGTGCATGCGGCGCTTCAGGACGTAGCTGGCTCCTAGGGCAGCAGCCGTACGCACGTAATCCCAGTCCTCGGTGATGGTCAGGAACACGATCTTGGTTGGCAGGCGGAGGTCCCGGATTAGTCGTGCCGCTTCGAACCCGTCTTTCCCCGGCATGGCGATGTCCAGAACCACGACGTCCGGTTTGAACAGGGCTACGGCCTCCAAGGCTGTCGTGCCATCGTTCACAGCTGATAGGATCTCGAACTCTTCCCCGATTAGCCTGGACACCGCATTTAGAGTACCCAGGTGATCGTCGGCCAAGACAACGGTGGGCCTGGGCTCATTGTTTATCATGTCTCCTCGAACGCACGCCTCGTTCCCTGGGGGGATGGCTCAGATTCGCAATCTACTTCCCGCTCACATCCCCTGCAACTGTCAGAAAGCTCAGTCCGGACCTGTATGCTTTGCCAGTCCAGCTATGACATGCGCTGGGGGACGAACAACCATCACCTGAAGCCGTGGGCTCACCCTTTGGGCCTGACGCTGTCACTTCTGACAGTTTTGCTTCTAGCACTGGGGGGGTATCGTATGCAGGAACGAGTTTTGGCTTCTCCCAGTTTGCGTCCGATATTGTCTTCCGTCGCCGCACTATCTGCTTTCAGTGGGGAAGTGACCGCATGGGACGACCACGCATATTGCTGGCCGATGATCACACTCTGCTTGCGCATGCATTTCGAAAGCTTCTGGAACCGGAGTTCGAGGTTGTGGGGACAGCCGCGGATGGGCGGAAACTCCTGGTCATGGCCCTGGAGTTGAAGCCGGACTTGGTGTTGGTGGATTTGGGGATGCCGTTGTTGAATGGCATCGACGCTGGGCGGGAACTCAAGAAACTCTTGCCGGAGACCAAGTTGTTGGTAGTGACGATGAATGAAGACACCGCAGTTGCGGCGGAGGCTATCCGCGAGTGGGCTTCAGGTTATTTGCTCAAGAAGTCTGCCGGAGAAGAACTAATCTTCGCGATTCGAAGCCTCCTGAGGGGCCAGTCTTATGTGACACCAACCGTGGCCCAGCACATCGTGGAGGAGTTTGTTCGCGAGCCAGAAGTCCATTTTCGCCAGAGCCTGACGCGCCGGCAACGGGAGGTTCTGCAATTGCTGGCGGAAGGCCGAACCATGAAAGAAGCAGCCAACATCCTGAAACTCACCATCCGAACGATCGCCTTCCACAAGTACAAAATCATGAAGGAGTTCGGCCTTCAAAACAACTCCGATCTGCTCAAGCTTGCTATCCGTGAGCACCTGATCCCTCCTGCATGAGCCTTGCCCCGACAGGCCGCGAAGCTTGGCAGCAGTTCCGACTGTCACCTTTGCACACTGGTGCGTAACGAGGTTTCCGGCCAGGTGAACGAGCGGCGCGGACGCCGGGAAGTGGCACCGATTTAGCTGGCTTTGGCAGGCTCGACGGCTGCGTCTTCAACAGTGGCTTCTGCTGTGATGACAGTGCCAGTTCCGAAGCGTGATTGGACGTGAAGACTACCCCCGATCATTCGCAAGCGTTCTCGCATACTAACCAGGCCCAATCCTTTTGCGGCTGGTGCCGGATCAAAGCCCCGGCCATTATCCTTTATCTCCATCCGGAGCAGGGTTTCGCCATTGGGTGAGCGTTCACCTTTCGATACGGTAATCGTGACTTGACTGGCCCCGCTATGCTTCGCTGCATTGTGGAGTGCCTCTTCAGCCACCCGATACAAGCACGAGGCTGTCTCCGTCGGAATAGGCAATGCGAGCTCTTCACTTCGCACTTCGACTGCCAGTTTGTAATGATTGGCGATTTGGGCACATAGTTCCTTAAGGGCCAATCTCAGGCCGAGGTGCTGAGGTCTTGAGGAGTGCAATTTGTGCGATAGCTCGTGAACATCGGAGACGAGATCAGACACCTCGCTGTAGGCTCGAGAAAGCTCTGCCCGCTCAGCTCGTTCTTTTGGCAGGCCACCGACAATCAGACCAAGGTTCATAGCAAGCAGCGACAAGCGCTGGCCGATGTCGTCATGTAGCTCGCGAGCAATGCGCTTCCTCTCTTCCTCGTGTGCATTGATGAGCCGCGATGCCAGCGCCTGGAGTGCTAGTTGCTGCTTCTCCATCACCTTTTCAGCGGCCTTGCGTGTTGTTATGTCCTCGACCATGGCGATTATCAGCGGCAACCCATTTGTGCCCTCCGCCAGAAGAGAAACGTGAAGCCGTCCCCAGCAGTATGTTCCGTCTTTCCTGATGTAACGTTTTTCGATCTGGTAGTTGGACAGTTGATTGGACCGCAGTTTTTGAAATAGCTCCCAATCCTCCTCCTCATCCTCGGGATCGGCAAATTGAGAACAGTTCATCCTGGTCAATTCTTCCACCGTGTATCCGAGCATCGAACAAAGAGCAGGATTCACGAAAAGCAGCCTCCCTCCGAGATCCTCCAATGCGATTCCAATTGGAGATTTCTCGAAGAGGTATCGAAATTTCTGTTCGCTGTCCGGCATGTCTACAGTCATGGAAGCCCTAACAAAAGCGTTGAAGCCAGCTGGGTCGGATGTAGGCGCTAGCTTTTATCACACTGCCGAACCTTAGGCAAGATTGTTTACATAACTTGAAGGTAGATGGGATGAGAAGGTCGATCCCCCATCACGGATGGCGTTGAGCTACCGTGATTAAAGCACTCTGCGGTGCAATCACGATAGATAAGGAGATCGACCCTTGAAGAAGGATAGCAAGTCTGGCATGAAGAGTGAACCGAGCAAGATGCCGACGAAGTCTCGCGGCCCGGTGCGGCGAGAAACCAAGGCAGTAGTGGCTGAGCTGGTGGGGAAACTGAAGGGGAAACTGAAGGGGAAGCTGGATACGAAGGCGGTAGCGGCGAATACAGGAAAAGAGCGTGCCCAAGGTGAACTTCGCCCGAATCTCGACCGTCTGACTGTAGGAGTGGATCTGGGCGACCAATGGAGCAACTACTGCATTTTGGATTTGGCGGGAGAGACGGTGAGCGAAGGGCAGTTGCGGCTGCACATCGATGGCAGTCATCCCCGTTGGTTCCAGGATGAACGCTGGTACGACCTGATCGTGATTCTCGACGAGCTCACCAGCGAGATCTATTACGCCCAACTGGTGGAGGAGGAATCGACCTTGACGGTGATGGCCGGATTGCGTTAAGTGATTGAGCGCAAAGGCGTGTTCTGTGCCCTGTACAGTGACCGGGGCAGCCATTTCTGGCTGACGCCCTACGCCCAAGGCAAAGCCGACCAGTTCGCGCCAGTGGGTCGCGCTGGCGGGAGCCGGGGAAACCAATGATCCCGGCGTACCCGCCTCAGGCGCGCGGCAGATCGGAGCGCAGTCTCGGCACCGGGCAAGGGCATTGCTCCACTGGAGTCGCGGCTGCGCCGCATCCGGATCGTGGAGGAGCCCAAAAACCGCTTCCTACGAACGCCTTTGTCGCAGTCTCGCGCAAGCACTTGGCCCTGACTTCTCCCCACGATTCTCCCCTGTCACAACTGACAGCTTCTTTGCCGCCAATTAAGGGAGATCATGAGCCAATAAGTGGAGGTTCAAGTGCCGTTAACAACAGTCTCGTCCGGAACTCAAGAAATCCGGCGCCTGGCACCGACACAAATCGGAGAGTAAGGGTTAGACACGATGACGGAACCCAATCCCGGAACAGTACGATTTCTCCTTGGTACTGGGTGGCCCGATCTTCCAGCTCTTTCGAAGGCCGCATCTCGCTGGAGACATCTCCCGATTGGCCGCCGCGACTGCCGCTCCCCTCGTGCCTCTCCTGCTCGCGATTTTTTCTCCGGAAGAACGTATCGTGCGCATCATCAAGGTCGTGTTCGCCAACTTCGTGGGCGGTCGTGAGTGAGCAGCCAATGACTGAATCCATCTCCTCTCATACCACAGGGCCTGGCCGCATTGCCCGCCAGGCAGCGCAGGCGAATGGAACCGGCGTGAGACGCTGGCTTCCTGGGTTAAACACTCTGCGTATGTATGAGTCGTCCTGGTTGCGGCACGACTTCGTGGCCGGCCTGGTCATGACGACCATGCTAGTGCCGGTGGGGATCGCGTACGCTGAGGCATCCGGGATACCCGGCATCAACGGCCTCTACGCGACCATCGTGCCACTGCTCGCATACGCACTCTTCGGTCCGAGCCGCATTCTGGTCCTGGGTCCGGACTCGTCGCTCGCGCCCCTTATCTTCACAGTCGTAATGCCGCTTTCTGGGGGTCAGCCGCAACGTGCGATCGCACTGGCCGGAATGATGGCAATCGTTTCCGGCGTCGTGTGCGTTGCAGTGGGCCTGGCGCGCCTGGGCTTCATTACCGACTTGCTCTCGAAGCCGATTCGCTACGGCTACATGAACGGCATTGCGCTGACAGTGCTGCTTAGCCAAGTCCCGAAGCTCTTCGGCTTCACTGTCACTGCCAACGGACCGCTGCGCCAGGCCTGGGGGATCGCCAATAAAGTGGCCGGAGGCAGCACGAACGTCGTGACCCTCGCGATCGGTACGGCCACGCTCGCTCTCATCCTGCTACTGAAGCGCCGCCCGCGGATTCCAGGCATTCTGATCGCCGTTGTCGCCGCCACCGCGGTAGTCAGTGCTCTCCATCTTGCAATACGTGCGGGCGTGTCGGTGCTCGGTCCGCTGCCACGGGGATTGCCCTTGCCGCGCCTTCCCCTGGTTCACGGCGACGACCTAGTCCCGCTCCTCATGGGTGGGTTCGCCGTCGCCCTCGTTTCATTCGCTGACACGAGCGTGCTTTCTCGGACTTATGCAGCGCGTTTGCGTATGCCGGTCGACCCGAACCAGGAGATGGTGGGCCTCGGCATCGCTAATCTCGCCGCAGCCTTCTTTCAGGGGTTCCCGATCAGCAGCAGTTCATCGCGCACACCGGTGGCCGAGGCGGCGGGCGCTCGGACCCAGCTAACCGGGGTCGTGGGCGCGCTCGCTATCGCATTGCTGCTGATGCTGGCCCCCGACCTGCTCCAGAACCTGCCGCAAACCGCTCTGGCTGCAGTCGTCATTGCCGCAGCCGTCGGTCTGATCGAAGTATCCGACCTCCGCCGCATCTATCGCATCCAGCGCTGGGAGTTCTGGCTTTCCATGGCCTGCTTCGCGGGTGTAGCCGTGTTCGGGGCCATTCCAGGCATTGGCCTCGCGATTGTGATTGCGGTGATCGAGTTCCTCTGGGACGGCTGGCGCCCGCATTCGGCTGTGCTCGGACGCGTCGCACGCATCAAGGGCTATCACGACATCACTCGGTATCCAGAGGCACGCTTGATCCCGGGCCTCGTGCTTTTTCGTTGGGATGCTCCACTCTTCTTCGCGAACGCCGAACTATTCAACAAACGCGTTCTCGATGCCGTTGCGAGCTCACCGACACCCGTACGCTGGCTCGTGGTCGCGGCGGAACCGGTTACCAGCGTTGATGTCACTGCAGCCGATGCCGTCTGCGAGCTCGACGATACCCTGCACGCCGCCGGTATTGAGTTGTGCTTCGCCGAGATGAAGGATCCGGTCAAGGACAAGCTGAAGCGCTTCGGGCTCTTCACGCGCCTGGGAGAACAAACCTTCTTCGCAACCCTCGGCGAAGCAGTGAGCGCCTACCGTACGGCCCATCCTGAAAATCTAAGTTAGACGCTTCCAACCGATCATTCGCCTGCTGCTCGAGAGATCTGGTGTTCCAGCCGTACAGAAAGTGCAGCAGTAAGCGGCCGGGAATTTGGGGGCTAGGGTTGGTGAACTGGCTCGGTCTGCGCACTTCTCATGCACCTGAAGATGGCGCCCAGCTTTCATCAGCAAAATGCCCTGTCCGGTTCTGGGTAAAACTTGGCTCCAGGGACGAGAGTGAAGATGCCGTTGCGAGCGGGGCAGAGTCACGATATGACGTATTTGGCGTGAAATCCTGGGAGAGCGACCGGTCAAATTTAGTCCTTCGTCACGGAATCCGACGCCTCTAACGCGTCCGCCGGCCAACCATCGTTCGTGGGCTTCCAGGATTTGTCTGGGTTATAACGCTCCATTTCTTTGAAGATCTTCAGCGTATCTGGGCCCAAATCCTTCTGATAGACGATGCCTTCATAACTGACAATGAAGGTTTTTACGCCTGTGACACGATATTCTGCGGGCGCCGCAGCGAGCGCGAAGCCGCCGATCATTGCCCCCTCGACAACAAAATCCATCTTACCTAATGGCGCCGCGGGACCCTGCCCTTTCAGGATCTTAAAAAAATAGCCGTGATACGGATTGGCTTTATCCGTATAGCCTTGCTCCAAGGCATCCGCGATACGCTCGGCGATCGGTCCGCCGAGGCTGCCATCCGGATTTCGCCACGCAAGGCCGTCTTGCTTTCCAGGTGAACTGATGACTCGCTGCGCGTACTGATTCACTTCAGAGCCATCGTGTTTTTCCAAAGCGTATTCCTGCTGAGCTTCGACGTAGCCTCGGCAGATCTGGATGGCGTCCAGTTCATTCGCACCGATGCGCCGGTAGAGCAGTTCTTGCCGGCCAGCCTTGGTATCGAAGAACCACACCCCATTGCGTTTGACGATGGGAATCGGCATTGGCCAGTTATCATTTCCCACCACCAGCACGGCACGGTTCGGACTTTTTGGATCAACTGCGACCGAGTTTTTCTGGTTCGCTTTCGCAGCAAATGCGGTTGTGATGTTCTTGTCTTGGACCGGGTCTTCGGAGGATACCAAGTCTTCACCCTGCGGTCCAAGAATCTCCTTCAGAGCAGACACATCAAAGGTTTCCGCTGCCTGAATAAATGCGGCGGCAGCCTCTTGAGGGGTATTGAAGGTTTTCTGGTCTGGTGGCAGAGTCTGGGTCGGTTTCTCCTGCGCGAATAAGGGTGAAGACCAGGACAATGTTAGTGCACATGACAGAGCAACAACGCCCGGAAAAGTCTTCCGCGCAAGCCACTTCAGCATTCGCGATTTCATGGGAATTTCCCTCATCCTGACTTTTGTCTACCTCCGCCTCCCGCCACCGCCGCGGCTGCCGCCGCCGCTGCGTCCACCACCGCCCCGTGCCCCCATGCTGGAAGAACCCCGCTGGCTACTGGCTCTGGCTGAACTGCCACTCAGGCCACTCGATCCCCCACCCAAGCCACCGCCTCTGGAACCAGTGCTGGGGCTGGGTGATACGCTTCGGTTGCCAACGCGATCTCCGCCGCCCCCGCCGCGGTCGGTTCCCACGCCGCCTGCGCCGCCGCTTGCACGGTTGCTAACACCCGGTTGCTGCCCGCGCGATTGCCCCTGGGTCGGGCGCGTGCTGGCCTGCGGCCTGTTGCCCTGCTGCGCCAGGTTCTGACGCGCGCCGGCCTGGCGGTCAGACACGGAAGCTCCCCGAGTTGTGCCGCCGTACCTCTGAGCCGTTGCCTTATTCCCATAAGGCGTGCCACCCCGATGTTGCGGGTTGTGTTGCCAGGTGCCGCCCCCGCCGCGGTTGCCGCCGCCCCGAGCGGGTTGAGTCGACACGCGGTTGCCGCCGCTCACATTTGTGCGGTTGCCGCCGCTCACATTTGTGTTGCGATTGAAGTTGTTGTTGACGTTGATGTCGACGTCGTTGTGGCCCCAGCCACACCCCCAACCCCAACCGCCACCCCACGCCGCTCCCATGGCGACCCCAATGCCGAAGGAAATCGCCATGCCTGCTGCATAGTAGCCAGGAGGAGGGTAGGAGATCGGTGGGTAAGGGTACACCGGGGCACCGTATACAACGGTCGGGTTGTAGCTGGGCACATAGACCACTTGCGGATTGGCCTGTTCGATGATGACAACCTGCTTCGATTCCACCACTTTGGTTTCTACTTTCTGCTGCTCATTGGACTTCAAATTGCCGGAATCTTGTGCCTTCTTCCGCATACGCTGGACCGCATCCATCACGTCGCTTTGCTGCGCTAGGAAGGCGTTGCCAAGATCCGTGGTCCACTGGATGTCATCGGCCAGGCGTTTGACCACATCGGGAAGCGCGGCCAAGGCCTGGACACTTGGATCCCAGGGTTGCTTCTGCACCGCATCGACCAGCGCCTTGTCCTTCAAGTTTTTGTTTTTCTGTAACCATTGCTGGAGTTGGATGATTTCCAACGGGTAGGTCGATGCAGCGAGCACTTGAGCCAGCATAGGGTCGGGATAAAGCGCAATGGGCGCGACGAGCGAATCGAGTTGATCCGGTGGGATCTTCGGGGCTTCCTGTTGGGCCGATCCAGCCGCCTGCTCCTGTGCCTGAACTAATGGCAGTGCATCTCCCGGCACGAGCAGTGCACAACACAGAACGGCCATAGAGTTCTGCGCGACCCTCCGGAGAATTCTAGATCTGATGGTTTTCTTTGTCATGACAGACTTCCCCTCGTACGCTCTGAATGTTTCGATCGACAAATCGCGTCGGGCCAACGGCACTCACACTCTTCGAACGCGCTCCTCGGCCCGGCAGGACAGACGTGAGGTGGAGCCGGCAACGCCCTGGCTCCTCTTACGTTTGGGGTCGTCTTTGGAACAACACTGAAGTCCGTTATCTTATCCATTTAACCGGAACTATGCACTTAGGCTGGAGGATAGTCCACGAGAAGACAACTGGTATTTCTTACAGTTGCATCTCACCGAGCCACAGCATCGTCTCCGGTTGCACTACCGGCCGAAGTACCAGCTGGTTCCCCTGCAATGAAGCATTCTGGATGCAAGGAAACCGGAGGCATCCCGACAGTGGGACGGGTAGTGGCCAGGGAACGCGCCCACCAAACGCTGCCGTAACCTTCGTTGGCAGCTGCTAGTGCCTATTGGTTACAACGGTGTGCATCTGAAAGCTTCAACAGCGTCCCCCTGACGATTCCAACGCACATGGCAATCCAAGCGTCTTCGGCGTGCATTCGCAGTTTAATCAGGCTACTCTGGCAACTCGCTTAAACAGGTGCCGGCGCGCCGTGTCGCAGATCGCCACAACCCCTGGGTGTTTTAGCCTTCGCTCGATGGAAATTGCATAAAACCTCTGACGCACCCCTGCCGTACTCCCGATCCGCCGAAGACTGTCCTGCCGCCTTAGTTCCCTTTCGAAGACTGACGGGATGGGGAACACGCCTGTGCCAGCCTGTCCGAAGGCTCTAAGCAGGGCGTAATCTTGGAATTCGCCCGCAATCACGCTCCGAATTCCCTGTGCCTCAAGCCATGAGTCCAGGTTTCTGCGGACCGCCGCATTCTCGGTTGGTAGCAGCATTGGAGCGTGGTGGAGTGATTGGGGGAAAGTGCCTTTCAGAGTCGTGGCAATTTTCGGTACAGCGACGAACGTTGTGCCACACTCGCCCAGAAGATGGCTGTAGGCCTTGACCTTAACATTCGGATTGATCGGTACGTCAGACAGCACCACGTCTAGCTCATGGGTTACGAGCTGAGCTACCAGCTTATCGGCGTCTCCCTCCCTACAAACAATCCGCACCGACTCGTGCAACCGAAGTGCCGGCTCGATGAGCCAGTGAGCAATCATTTTCGGCAAGACATCGACAATGCCAACCAGAAGACGAAGGGGGCGACCGGTAGGCCGGTCCCTTAGAGTATTCATGAGCTCCCGACCCAAGCTGAAGATCTCCTCCGCAAATCCAAACACGATTCGGCCCATCTGTGTCAGGGTCAGAGTGCGACCAGAGCGGGAGAGCAGCCTCTCACCCAGACTCTCTTCTAGGCTACGCAGCTGTGCGCTGATTGCAGGAGATGAGACGCGCAGTTCGTGGCTGGCCTTGCTGATGCTGCCAGCGCGTACTACTGTCCAGAAATAAAAAAGATGATGATAGTTCAGCCGCTCCATGGTTTTTCTCCGTTAATGAAAACTTAAGGATTGTTGTCAAATTATATCCTTTTGTTAAACGGATAGACCCGCTACCGTGGTCGCTGGGGAGAGTCCTAATAGGGAATGGAACTTGGGGCGACCTCTTACGAGGTTCTCAGAGGTTCGCTGTCAAGGTCTTGGAGGGTTGGCAGGTCGGTGAAACACAACCGGCATGGATGACCACGAGCTTGCCATACCATGCCACATCACAGGAGAAAAGCTATGTTGCGCTGGAAGAAAGTCATAACCCCGTCTTCGGTGTTGATCGTGTTGTCTCTAGTGCTGGCGAGTTCGGCTTTCGCAGACAACACGGTGGCAGATCAACTTTCGGACTTCAGACGAACGGCCTTCGAGCTGCGCCAGGAGGCCGACACGTTGAAATCTTTTGCCCTGAATAAGCGTCTCAGTTGGGAGAGTCACACTGACCGGCTGCACGCCCTGAAGGGTCAGGTCAATCAGTTGGGAAAGAGTTTGGCCGCGTTGGAGGCTCAAAAATCACGGGCAACTAAGAACCAGTCAATGGCTATTGAACACGCACGACCTCATCTAGTTGCGGTCGCGCAGAACCTGACACGAGCCATCGAGTTGGTACGGGAGAACCGCGACAACGTCCACTCGATAGAGTATGCCGAGGCTGGGGACAATATCTATGCGCATGCAAATGAGCTGCACACCAAGGTAGATGCCATCCTCGATTATGCAGCCTCCAAGATGCGCCTGGACAGACTGGAACTGCAGCCCGTCTCGACATTGGGCAACTGAAACAACGCTGGATTCGTTGGGGGCGCGCCGCTTGTGATCGCCGTGCCCCCTCCCCATTTACCGCGAGGTAGGAAGATAAGGGCCCGTCCTCGCTGACGCTTTGCAGCTCCCAGAGGACTGTTAATGCCAAAAGACGAATCAAGAAGGATCCTAATCGCCGACAACGATGAAAACGTTCTCATAACACTCGAACACGTGTTGGAGGACGAAGGTTACGCTACCACGACAGTCGTCAGCCGCAAGGAGGCATCGATTATGCTTTCACGAAGCACATTTGACCTACTTGTCCTCGACGATCACCTGTCTGATGGAGACTCACGCCAGCTTCTGACCGAAGTCCGGGGCTCAGGATTAGCCCCGCTTGTGGTCGTCACTTATCATCGTTATCCCACCCAGACGGAGGAGACACAGCTACGTTCTCTGGGAGTGACCGCTTTCGTCAACAAGTGTGCCCATCCCGAACTGGCTGCTATCGTGCGCTATCTGCTAGCCCCGCAATCTCGTGGGCACAGCGATGGATTCGACAGTATTACCTAAAGGCCATGTCATAAATAGTTCCTCATCAAAATGAGGAGGCAACCGAGCTGGACCAGACCGAGGAAGTTGGCCTCGTGATACTCCCAGCGGATGACTAGTCGGCGAAAGTTATGCAACCAAGCAAACAAACGTTCGATCTTCCAGCGGCGACAGGAGCGACGCAGTTCACGCCCGTCCTGGGTTTTGGACCGAACACGATTGCCTTTGTGCGGCGCGATCAGCTGGATGCCACGTCGCCACAGGCGCTGCTCCAGAGGATCACTGTCGTAGGCCAAGTCGCCGATCATGCGCTCTTTCGGGTAAACCGTTGCTGGAGCGTGGCCTCGACAAGTTTGGCTTCATGAGGCGAAGCGCCGCAAGTGATTCTACAAGCCCATCTTTAGAAAACCTGCCGAAGTTTCGCGACCAAACTGTGCCCATGCGCTTATCTATTCCGGGCGGTGTTCGGCTGACCGAAACCCGCCGCGACTAAGGCTGAGTCGAAGGCTTGGAGCCACTGGCACCAGGGCCCGGCATCAGCTCAGGCGCCCACCTAACCTTGGTATCTTGCTGCTTGTGCGGCGAGGGGACCTGCCCTACATCGACAGCAAGGGTGTCCCGCACAAGACAGACAACAGTGTCCGCTCCGCGCACTGGCCTGCAGGAACGGTCCGACCCCGGGGCACCAGGGGTCATCAAAGGCGCGTGCAGGCGACACAGGAAATTGTGACGATAGTCACTGCTCGGGGGGAAGTGTCGCTGGCAGAATGAGCCGTCGCCTGTTCTTGGCGACGGGGTGAGCCGGGCTCCTTCTGCGACTCATTTGAAGGAGGGCGTTATGAAATCCGACATCTTATTTCAGGGACCGCAATCTGATCCGCTAGTTGCTTCGGGAGGAAGCCCTGGGTATGTTCAGGAGTGGGCCGAGAAGGTCGACCCTAAGGGAAAGGAGATGGTCCTGAGACTGTCCGGCATCTTGCTGGCGGCGTTTGGGGCCGCAGCACTGACGGCCGCCGTGCTGCTGATTCTGGGAGTGAGCTTCCGGCGGCCGCTGCCCGCGCAGGGCGCGGCCCTGTACAACCCAGCGAAGGAAACGACGGTCACTGGAGTGGTCAGCGAAGTGCGGGATTTTGCGTGTCCGGTGAGCGATGGAGAGCTGGGTAGCCACGTGACGCTCAAGACGGCGAACGGAGAGCTATTGGTGCATTTGGCGCCGGGGCGGGTGATGCGCAGCCAGAGTCTCCGCTTTGCGCTGGGCGAGCAACTCACGGTAACAGGATCGCGGGTTCCTGTTGTCGGCGGCAATGACCTGATCGCTCGGGAGGTCACCCGTGGAGCGGACGACTACCTGTTCCGTGACCGGACGGGCAAGCTGATCCTAGTGCAATAGGGCAGACCCCAACCAGGAATACTGTGTTTTCGCAGTGTGCCAGCTCAATCCAATAGCAGAGTTGTCGTTAGATTTACGATTCTTCCAGAAGCCGATTAAGTCCTCCCATCCTCACCCAGAAACCGCCAATGGGTGACATGCCATGTCGCTATTTCATCGAGACCCGGCGTTGGTAAGAGGGCTTGATTTTGACGGTTCTTTCTGGGTTCCTTAGTACCTGTCGGATGTGTGTCCCTGGCTCCATCACCCGAGGCAAGCTCAAAGATCTCCACGGCTGCCGACATGCTGCGGGCTGTTCGATATTCTTGATCTCGGGGTCGCCTTCGTCACTGGGTTGCGGGTCTCGTCCGGGCGGTCAAGCCGTCCCGAGACATCCTTGATCGCCGGGTGAAGGCCAGTTATCCGGAGCGAGGAGTAGCGGGTGCCGGCGCTTCCAATACCTAGAACCCATCAAAGCTCTGAGCGGGTGGGGCGTCACTGTCGGGCATGGTGATGGTGCTGCCTTTATGTCAACTTGAAACGCACACAATTTCACCAAAACGGCAAGATACTGCAAGATACTGTTGGCGCTTGACAGGCAAATAGAGTTCAGGTGAAAATCGCTGGTAAGTCCTCCCCGCAAGAACTTCCCCCGCCTGTTTGTGGTTCGTTCCCAGGTAATGCGACTAGGGCCAGCAAGTACGCGCGGTGGGGATAACAAGTTATCCCGCACTACTTCCAAGCGCTCCTCGCACACGTATCCCCCACTAGTCGGTACAACCTGAAACCGCGCCCCGGTTGAAGTGTCTCTGCTGTCGACAGGCGCTTCAATGCAGAGCGCGGAGCTCGGGCGTAGACGTGCCCTGCGCGCGGTCGCCGTAGTGTGCGACGGGTTCCACCCCGGGCGAGGAGCTGTGCTTGACATTTCACCTTCATGTAGGAACTAGTTACAACGGCTGCGACCCGAGCCGGAGACAGGTTGGCATGCAACAACGGATTTGAGGGATTGGAAGAGGTTACGTTCAGCCTAATAGAGGGAGGCAGCAGAGTGACAAAGTGCGCTCATCTTGTCGTAACGTTTCTTATTCTGGCCACTGTCGCAGTCTACGGACAAAGCAATCTGTCAACACCAGCCACGTTCTCCAATTCCAACGTTAGCTTGGGAAGCGTTCTGTTGGGAACGACGGTCAGCAAGAATCTGACGATCTCCAACACGGGAACAGTCCAGCTCCCTATTTTCAGCTTCCTCCCGTCACTCACCGTACCTTTCACCATTCCAGCCAACCCTTGTAATTTGTTCGTTGACCCTGCAGTTCAAGCCTTGTGCCAGACGGTGTATCTGATAGGCACGGGGTCTTCTCCCACAACGCTCACGCCGTCCAGCCTTTCGTTCGACAGCGTGAACGTAGGTAGTGGTACGAGCATTGCACAAAACGCTACGCTGAAAAACAATGGCATTAGAACTGTGTCCATTACCAACATCGCGGTGACCTCAGGCCCATTTGTTCAAACTAACAATTGCCCCAGCTCTCTGGCGGGAGGTGCAAAATGCAGCATCAGCCTGAAGTTCACGCCGAAAACCGGGGGTTCTGTTCAGGGCACGTTGACTGTGACAGATAACTTGGGAGACACCCTGACCACGAGTCTGAGCGGAACCGGAGTCGCGGTGCTGCAATCCATCACAGTTACACCCGCGAATGCCACGCTGACTCTCGGTGCACAACAGCAATACAATGCGACCGGAAACTACAACGACGGAACTCAAAAGCCTATTACCAGTCCGGTCTGGGCGTCCTCCTCTGCGACTACAATCAGCTCTGCCGGGTTGGCTACTGCAGTGGCCGTCGGAACCACAACGATTTCGGCGACATCCAGTGGCATAACCGGCAAAACTACGCTTACAGTGACGGCCCCAGTGACGCTCCAGTCAGTCACGGTGACCCCGGCCAACCAGACCCTTCAGGCTCCCGGGAACGTACAATACGCAGCGACTGCAAACTATTCGGATGGAACCCATGCAGATGTGACGACGTTGTCCACGTGGAGTTCCGCCAACACCGGTACGGCAACCATCAACGCCGCGGGCTATGCCACCACGGGCGTGGCTGGGTCAACCACTGTCTCGGCAACCTACAACAGCGTTGCGGGCAGCACTCTGCTGACGGTCACGCACACGCAGACCGGAATCGTTGTGAGCCCAGCTTCCAAAACTCTCAACACAGGAGATTCGCAGCAGTTCTACGCGTATCCGACTTACTCCGATAACACGAGTGGTACGACCGCCGTCACTGCCACCTGGACATCAACTGACAAAACAATCGCTCAGGTTGATGGGAATGGCCTCGCGGTCGCAGACGCCGCGGGAACTGCAACCATCAGTGCTGCATCGGGTGCATACGCCAGCAATGCAACTGTGACGGTAAACGGGGCAAACGCGTGCACTAGCAACAACCGTATCGACATGAAGCTTCTTGTAGCGACATACAAGAAATCCGAAGCTGATTTTCCCGCCATCACAACCACCCTCAATTATCTACACATGCCCTATGACGTATTTGATTTCAGCACGGGAACAGTCACTCCGGGCCAGCTCTACTCTGGCTGTCACGCCTTCTACAAGGGTGTCATCATGGCTTACCTCGATGGCACAGGTTATGATGCAACCGCCAACACGTACACCTACTACGATTGGTCGACGAATCCGCCCACGCCGGTGCCGTTCAGCGGGTACGACGTATTGCAGAATTTCGAGAAAACATTTGGAATCCGCCAATTGAATTGGTATGCCGTTCCTGCACCGAGCATCGGTTTCAATTGGTCAACGTCGTCAACCACGGGGTTACCGCCTGGCGATACCGCCCTGTTTAACACGTCATCTGCTCAGTCGGTGTTCCCCTATGTGAATCCGGCCACACCGCTTGCCATCGACCCGACCGCCTATGTCTATTTGGCGACGGCTATCAGCGGAACGCCGCTCGTGAGCGATGGGAATTATGCTTTGGTACTCGACTACCCCTTCCCCTCGCCGGACAACCGGGAGTACCTCAGCAACACCTTCGATAGCAATGCCACCCAGATGCAGAACCTAGTTCTCTCCTACGGGCTCGTCAGTTGGGTCACCAATGGAATGTTCGTGGGTGAAAAGCACATTTACTTTACCCCGCAGGAAGACGATTGGGGCATTGATGATGACATTTGGACGCTGAACACGGGAAACTATTTGCCGGTCACGGATGCTTACAACAATGTCGTAGCCCCGCCCGCCGTTGAGAGTTACCCGTCCTGCCCGGCGCCTCCCACCCCGTTCTCCAGCGTAACTGGAATGGCCTATCGCATCAGCGACACTGACGCGCAGGCTTTTGTCAACTGGCAAAACACATTGCAGTCGAATCCGATGTTCAACAAATTCAAGCTCTACAATGCGTTCAATGGCTGCGGTCTCGGTACCACCGACTGCCAGTACCCGGGCGACAAGCTCACTGCGTGGACACAGAACCCCGCGAACTCAGCGCACTTCGGCTGGATCAACCACACGTACTCTCACGCGGATTTGAATGTGGACGACCTTGGCAATCCGCAGACCTATGCCACCGACTACTATCAAATCCATCAGAACATTATTCAGGAGCAGTCACTGGGATTTGCTGATTTCAGCTTCTCCTATATGGTGACGCCGGATATTTCCGGGCTCAACTACCCGTACGCGCTGCAAGCCATGGTCGACAGTGGTGTGCAGTATGTGGTTTCGGATACGTCGTGCTCGGCCGAGAAGTTCGTGGGCCAAATTCCGACCTGCGACGTTTCCAGTAACAACGGGCCTGGACCGGGATTCAACAAGCCAATCATCAACACGAATAACCCAATTACGGGCCAGTTGGCGACGGGCAACATCTTCGAGATCCCTCGCCGCCCGAGCAACTTGTTCTACAACGTGGGTGACCCCGACGGGTGGGACCACGAGTACCAGTGCATTTACCAAACCCAACCGCCCTACGCCACCTACACGGTGCAGAACATTAAGGACTTCATCGCTAACAACTTCGTGTCGTGGATGCTACAAGGCGATGCCGATCCGGAGATGTTCCACCAAACCAACCTGATGGCGTACGACGGCACGCACAGCCTGCTGTCAGATCTGCTGGACGACACCTTCACCATGTACCAATCGTATTTCAATCTGCCTGTGCAGAGCGTCGACATGGACAAACTGGGCCAGTTCATGCTGAACAATCTGGCAATTGACCAATCTGGAGTGATTGGCACAGTCAACAATGGTTCTTCCCGAACCGTCACGTTGACTGTGACTAACCCTGCCACGATCCCGGTTACAGGGCTTTCGAGCACGGACCCGGCCACAGGAACTCTCCCCGAAACGTATGGAGGGCAGTCTATCTCGCACGTGACCATGACAGCAGGGGAGACCCTGACGCTGAAACCACAGTAGCCAGACTACCCGCTTTCGGCGAGTGTCCCCAAGCACTCGCCGAAGATCACCTCCTCGGTACGGTCGCAGAAACCGGGGCAAGATACACCAGCGTAAACACCGGAGCACAACTCGCGGTTGACAGCGTGATTAGCCTGAGTACTGTCTTCCAACGCATTCCCAATCCTCCCGGGGGCGATCTTACTGACCGCCTCTCCGGGCTGTCACGCGTAGTCTGTGCGTGGCCAACTTAGCTATCTTCGGGCCGGCCACTGATTCTCGGTTGATCGAGAGCTGGAGGATAGGCGCTTTGAGCGAGCTAGCGGGCGAGAACTGGAGCGGATGGACGGCACCGGAAGCGACACGCTAAGCCTATCACGGACTGGGGCATGAACACGAACTCTTCGAGCGCTGCTCGAGAGATGCGGCAGTGAGCCTTCTACTAGCTCTCGCTACTGGATCGAATTGGCAATCGCCGAGAATACGGCGCTCGCGTGCGATCCAATCGCGCGAGTGACGCCCATCACCATTGCCAGTACGACGGCAAACATCATGGCGTATTCGGCGATGTCTTGACCCTCTTCGGCGGACCACAGTCGGGTGAGCAGAGCAGACATTTGTCGTCCTTCCAATTTGTGTGCTGGTCTTGGGGAAGTCGAGGGTGATGTTTATTCTTAACAGCCGGCGCCCTGCGTCGGTATGGCACGAAAGTGTGAGGAAGCGGCGATGTCTCTCAGCCGCAGATTCGGCGGGAAATGGCATCGATTTGCTATCCAGGTCCTCACCCAGCATGCCCCTTGAGCGCAATGAATAATGACCCATTCAGCGGCGCCAGCGTCGCGAGAGTGGATATGAAGTTCGAGGTGGTCGTCATCCCGGTCACGGATGTTGACCGCTCGAACGCCTTCTATACCAAACTTGGGTGGCGGCTCGACGCCGACTTCTCATTCGACAACGGCTTCCGAGTCGTGCAGTTCACCCCGCCAGGGTCGGGGTGCTCCGTGCAGTTCGGCACGAAGATGACGACGGCCGCGCCAGGCTCTGCCCAGGGCCTTTACCTGATCGTTTCCGATGTTGAGGCTGCGCGCAAGGAACTCGTCACTCGCGGTTTCTTTCGCTTTCAGGCGATACGAGAAAGGAGTTTTTCGGGCCCGAGGGCCTGGCTATAGTGACGATTCGTGATCTTCAACCAAGATGTACGGCCGTCGCCGAAAATGTACGCCCCGCGCTTTCACTGGCAGATCCCTTCCGAATCACGCTCACACACGAGTCGGAACAGGTGATCCCCGCGCCCATTGCTGGAATGATCTTTTGTAGTGCTTTCTTCCGATCCACGAGCGGCAGATTGCGTAAATCATGGCCAACGAGCCAGAGAAGATCGAACGGCCTTCCTCCAGAGACGGGGGATTGCGCTGAAGCCAATGAGCGCTGATAAACAGAGTGGCTCCGGTCAGACGCGGAAGCATAGAGCGCCTCCGTGCTTCTAGCCCCGCCTCCTCCAGAGACGGACGGCTACGGAAATGGCAATCGCAGAGCGAGTTCAATCAGACCTCTAAGCACTTTTTGCCCACCCGTCGTACCGTATGTCTACGACGATGCCCCACGCTTCGAGAAGCCACTCGGGAATGTAAATTCGATTCCGATTACGCACGCACCAATCGCGTAGCTCAGGCGAGCGCAGGTACATCTGTCGCGTGAGCCGCAGACGCCTGACTTCCAATTCAAACTCGGTAGGTAGGGCTGGAGGGGAAGGACCTGACTTTCCCCACTCGGGGTTCCCGCGTTTGCGAGCCGGGGCCATGCTGGAGATGATACTCCGCATCTAAGGGTTTTGCTGTACCCACCCCCAACGGGTGTTCCGTCCTAGCAGGCTGCTGAAAAACTAGCGACGGACATAGTTTCCTTTTCCGTCTTTCATTGGTTTCATCATTTCTATGTCGGAAAAGTTGATTCTCAGTGCTTTTCTAACCCCCAGCGCTATCTTT
>Ga0187777_10000555_pt1 | contig 25199 bp, 27 predicted proteins | sample 1015_Q2_SP5_10_M_FD_132416 | JGI IMG/M metagenome (GOLD analysis project Ga0187777, IMG submission 132416) | Tropical peat soil microbial communities from peatlands in Department of Meta, Colombia - 1015_Q2_SP5_10_MG | ecosystem: Environmental > Terrestrial > Soil > Wetlands > Peat | place... | reverse complement strand
GTCGTTGTGGACGGTGTTTACAGCATGGAAGGGGACATTGCGCCGCTTCCGGATATTGTGAAGCTCTGCAAAAATACGATGCCAGGATCATGGTGGATGACGCTCACGGCATCGGAGTCCTGGGCAAGACCGGCCGCGGCACTGCAGAGCATTTCGGACTCGAACAGGAAGTGGACATCATTATGGGCACCTACAGCAAATCTATGGCCTCCATCGGCGGATTCGTCGCTGCCAATGAGAGCATCATCCACTATATGAAACATACATCCCGGCCCCTGATGTTTTCCGCCAGCCCGCCGCCGGCATCGGTGGCCTCGGTTATCGCAGCACTTGACATCATCGATCAGGAGCCCGAGCGGAGGGAACGTCTTTGGGCAAACACGAACAAGATGATGAAGGCGTTCAAACAAATGGGATACGACACCGGGGTCGCCCAGACACCCATCATCCCGCTGCTCATGGGAGAGATGGAGCGGGCATTCACGATGTGGAAGATTTTAAACGAGGAAGGCGTATTTGTGAACCCGGTGGTCCCCCCGGCAACGACTCCGGGCCGATGCCTGATACGCACGAGCTATATGGCGACGCACACGGAGGAGATGCTTGACCGCGTGCTGGTGATCCTGGAGAAAGCCGGTAAGAAACTGGGCGTCATCTCATAATTCTGTCGAAATGGATTGACATGGAAATCGTACAGGTTTCAGAAAGACAGGGGATCGATCAGTTCATCCGTTTCCCCTGGAAAGTGTACAAAAGCAACCCGAGCTGGGTCCCGCCGCTCGTCAGCGAGGTGAAGTTCATTCTAAGCGACAAAAACCCTTTCTTTCGTCACGCTGAAGCTGCGTACTTCCTCGCCCGCAAAGACGGAGAGGTCGTCGGAAGGGTAGCCGCGATCATCGACCGCAACCATATCAACATCCATAACGAGCAGGCCGGATTCTTCGGTTTTTTCGAATGCCTGCCCGACCCGGACATCGCCCGAGAACTCCTCGCTTCGGCAGGGAAGTGGCTCAAGGAGCGGGACATCGAGATCATGCGCGGACCCATGAATCCGTCGACAAACGACGAGTGCGGCTTCCTTGTCCAGGGCTTCGACTCTCCCCCCATGATCATGATGACCTACACCCCGCCGTACTACATCGACTACATGGAAAAGTGCGGCCTGTCGAAAGCAAAGGACCTCTATGCTTATCTGACGATCATAAATGAGGTGGCTGCCGGCGATAGACTCGCAAAGCTATCGTCCAAAATGAGGGATAGGTTGCCCGGACTTGCAATACGGCCGATGAATATGAAAAATTTCAACAAGGAGCTTGCGGCGGTCAAGGATATTTACAACTCTGCGTGGAGCAGGAATTGGGGCTTTGTGCCCATGACGGATGATGAGATTGATTCCATGGCTAAGCGGCTAAAGCCTCTCATCGTGCCGGAACTGGCTGTCATGGCCGAGGTTGATGGCAAGTCGGCAGGATTCATGCTGACTGTGCCTGACTACAACCAGGTGCTCATGAGATTGAACGGCAAGCTCGGCCTTCCTGAAATCATCAAATTCCTGTGGTACTCACGGAAGATTACCGACATTCGCGTCATAATAATGGGTGTCAAGGAAGAGTACCGCAGAAAGGGCATCGAGGGACTTCTTTACCTTGAGTCTTTCAGGGCAGCTCAACGCAAAGGATATGTGCGGTCTGAAATGTCCTGGATCCTCGAAGACAACGTTCTCGTGCAGAAGGGTTGTGAACTCATGGGCGGGAAGCTGTACAAGAAGTATCGAATTTACGAGAAGAAGCTTTAAGAAAACACAAGAATTATTTTTCAAATTCCCCGTAACATCCAAACTCAAACATTCCAGTAGAAAATCAGATGATAGTCGGTTTCGTGGTCGAATTCCATTTCGGATTTGGTCTTTGATGCCGGGTCCTCCTGACATGAAAAATATCGGACGGAAATTGTACCATCTCATCGGCGGCATAGGGCTCCTTTCGCTGTACTACCTCATGGGAAGAGAGAGTGCTCTCATCTTCTACGCGGTATTTTTTCTCATTATCCTGATATTTGAGATTGCAAGATTCAAGTTGCCGGCCTTCAACCGATTCATCTTCTGCAAGCTCGCAAGTTTTATCCGGGAGAATGAACGGTATAAACCAACAGGGACCACATCATATGTCCTCGGCGTCGGGCTTTCACTGTACGTTTATTCGCCCGAGGTTGCAACTGCGGCTATCTGTTTTCTTGCCTTCGGTGACGTCGCGGCCACTATGGTCGGCGAGCGCTACGGGAGAACCAAGATAGGGCAAAAAAGCCTCGAAGGCGCAGTTGCCTTCATTGCAGCTGCGCTGCTGTCGGGAATGATCCTGTCGGCAATCGGGGTGCGAATTATGACCGGCGTGATGGTCCTCGGTGCCCTGGCTGCGGCCGGGGTCGAACTTCTCCCGCTCCCCGTGAACGACAACCTGGCGATCCCACTCGTGGCAGGAGGGATCATGGAGTTAGCCTTGAGGCTGTCCGGTTGATGACGAGAGGAGGAGTTTATACAGGCGTGGCGCGAGGTAAATAGCTACCGCGGTGAGCAGAATACCTGCTGCAACATCGATGACATAGTGATACCTCAGGTATACGGTTGAGATCACCAGTGCGGAGACAAGGGGGAGCAATATACGGAACAGGGCCTTTTCCCTGCTTTTCCAGGCGTGATACAGGGTCATTAGCGCAACGGCGGTATGGCCGCTCGGGAAGGCATCCGTCTTCGTATTTTCCAGCCGGTTTAAAATGTTCTGGATCGCCAGTGCCGTCTGGCTTTCCCGAAAATCCATCGTCTGCAAATGGTCGAGCGTAAAACGGGGGCCAATGGCCGGGAAGAGCAGATAACCGATGTAGGAAAGATAGAAACAGAGGACGATGCCGAAAACAGCCTCGTCGAAATTCTTCTGTTTGCCCCTGGCATACAGTAGGATGCCAAGGGAGATCGGGATAAAATAATAGCTGCTGTAGGCGATCTGGAGGATATCGGTGAGCGCTGGATGGATGAACCTCTCCATCCATACCGTCGGGTGAACGCCGAACAGCCTGTAGTCAATGCTGATCAGGAGATCGTCGAGGTACCGGGACCATATATAGGGGATCAGGTCCCCAAGGCTGTCAAAGATGACCGGGATAATGAGTATGGGGAGAAAGGCGTGGAGGATGCGCACAGGTTTCAAGGTGTGAGCGCTACGGGCGTTCAGGGCGACAGAAACGATTGCGAACGCGAGAAGGAAATACCGGAAGATAATCCATTCCCAGGCGTGAAGAGACCGGCTGAATGCGACTGCGACCGCCGATAGCATGGTGATAACGGAGAGGGAGAGCACGTCGACCGGTTTGAGCGGCATGCGCATGGGAACTTATACAATACCCTATCGGAAAATGCAAGGCCAACATAGCACTGTGATATAATAAAAAGTCAAGGATATGAAATGACAGAAACCCGGCTGTCGGCGGTTAAAGCCGGGACAGGAAACCATCCGACATTCTACTATTACCGTTTGGCCGATACACGGTTATTTGAAGGCTTTGAGTCGTGTGAAACCCTGACGTAAGATGGCGAGAGGAAAGAAAGATGCCGAAGAGAGAAGTTACGTTCACCGTGAAGCTGCCAATAAGGCATGTCTGGTCCTTCATGATTGACCGGAAGGAGGTTGGCTGTCTGTTTCCGGGATGCAAGGGTGTAACGATACTGAACGATCTGGATTCATTATGGAAGATAAAGATGTCGCTCGGACCCTTCAGCAAGACGATCGAGATGTTTGCACACACGACGGAAATGATCCACCATGAGCGCATAGCATGGACAGCGACACACGAGCACCTTCTCACCTCGGGGATCATAACCTTCCGGAAAATTTCCGAAGAGGAGACGGAGATCACCTACCATATCGAAGGGCACGTGACCGGCCATTTTACTTTTCTTCAGGACATGGTCGTCGCCGAAAAGTTAGGGGAAGTGACCCGCGGATTCATGAAGGCCATCAAGGAGCGTCTCGATTGGACCGCTTCGAAGGAACCATGAGGACAGGCTAGGCGCCCACCAAAAACGGGAAGATCCCGTAGACCGTCAGCGCGATGGCTACTGCTCTCCCCATTCTCTTTACTTACCGGGAAAAATCCAGTCGTTGTCAAAAGCGGCAAGTTCCCAGTTGACACTCAACCGTAAATGCTGTAATTTTAAACATGACTGGAATAGTCCTTTCAGGTGGCGAAAACAGGCGCATGGGCGTCGATAAGGCCTTTCTCAAGGTTGATGGCATCCCCATTGTCGAGCATGTTCTTAGGGTGCTCAAGGGCATTTTCGACAATATCGTCATCGTAACGAACGCTCCGCACCTGTACACCAGGTACGACGTCAAGGTCGTAACGGATGCTTTCGATAAACGGTGCCCGCTCACGGGAATATACTCGGGACTCCTGAACACATCGGACGAGTACAACTTTGTCGTAGCGTGCGATATGCCCTTTTTGAACGCAGGTCTCATATCATACATGATGGGACTGGCAGCTGGATATGACATAGTGTTGCCGCGCATCGGGGAACTGACGGAACCCCTCCACGCAGTGTACCATAGAGGACTGGTTCCACTTATCGAGAGTCGCATCCAACGGAATGCCAGGCAGATAAAGGGGATATTCAGCGAATCACGCGTGCGATACGTATCGGAAGAAGAAATCGACCGCTACGATCGGGAAAGGCGGTCGTTTATTAATCTGAATACCCCGCTGGAATACAAGAAGGCAACATATTCGGACTTGGAATGCCGGAACTGGTTGTCATCTTGATCATTGTACTTGTGATTCTCGATGCAAACCGGTTTAGCCAGCGGGAGAGAGGTAAGGTAAGGCCAATAAGGGGTTCAAAAAAGCAGTCTCTGATCCTATCGAGAGCCCGAGGGGGAGTCAGAGAGGCAAGAAGGCAAGGCCTGATTTCGGCGGGCCGGTAAGAAGATATGAAGTGGGTACTCGCAGAATCTGATGACAGAGACGTAACTCTGCTCTCGGAGCAGACAGGCCTGCACCCCCTGATTGCCAGGCTGCTGGCTAACAGGAGCATCACGGACCCGGCGGCCGCACAGACCTTTCTCGCTTGTGACTTGGCGGCATTGTCCGATCCTGCTCTCTTCACCCAGATGGGTAAGGCTGTCAGCCGCATCCGGGCAGCCATCGCCAACCGTTCAAGAATCATTATCTTCGGAGACTATGATGTCGATGGCGTGACTGGCGCTTCGCTCCTCTATCTGACGCTCAAGGACATGGGCGCCGATGTCGGCTGTTATATCCCGGACCGTATTACCGAGGGCTACGGGCTTAATGCTCATGCCCTTCAGAAGATAAAGGAAGCAGGGGCGGGCCTTGTCATCACAGTAGACTGCGGCATCAGCAACACCCGGCAAGCGGAACTGGCCCGCTCCCTCGGGCTGGATCTCATCATCACCGATCACCATGAGCTTATTGATCCAAAATCAGAGCTTCTCGAGCCGAAAGAAAACGAGGCCGCTGCCAAATGTGGAATTCGGGATGCGGGATGCGGATTTGTCTTGCCCGATGCTTCAGCGATTCTCCATCCGGAGCTCATATCGCCAGAAACGCCGTCATCTTTGCGCAGTGCGGTGGGCGTCCTCACCGGCGTGGGAGTTGTATTCAAGCTGGCGCAGGCGCTCATGGAATTGCATGCCGAAGACGGGCACCTTCTGCGCTACCTCGACCTAGTGACCCTTGGCACGCTCGCTGATGTCGGCAGAGTCACGGGGGAGAACAGGATCCTCGTGAAGCACGGCTTGCAGCTGCTTTCATCCGATACAGGCCCTCAAAGGCCGGGAATAGCGGCACTGATGAAGGTCTCAGGCCTGGACGGCAAAGCGATCGGGGTAGGAGCCATCGGCTTTACGATCGCTCCGAGGATCAACGCAAGCGGGAGACTGGAGTCAGCGGACACGGCATTCCGGTTGCTTACCACCTCTTCGCCTGAAGAGGCCGGGAAACTGGCCTCAGCACTCGATGCCGTGAACAGGGAACGCCAGTACGTCGAAGAGGCCATTTGGGGAGAGGCGCGTCGGCTCTGTATGCAGACGGACAGGTCGGCCGCGGGGGCGCTTGTCCTGTCGTCCGCTGAATGGCATCCCGGCGTCATTGGCATCGTTGCGTCGAGGATCGTGGATGAGTTCTACCGACCAACGGCGCTGATCTCCTTGAAAGACGGCGTGGGCAAGGGCTCGGCCAGGAGCATTCCTGGATTCGATCTTTACCACGGTCTTGTTGAGTGCGCAGACCTGCTCATGGGTTTTGGTGGCCATACCTATGCGGCCGGTTTCACCATTGCGGAAGAAAACATCCCTCGGTTCCGTGAGAAGTTGAGTTGCCTCGTGCAGCAGCAGTTTGGAGCCGCGGGGGCCGTCCGTACGCTCTCAATCGACAGCGCAGTGACGCTCGATGTCCTGACCATGAACCTGATGCAGCAGATCGAGAAACTGGCGCCGTTCGGCCAGGGCAATCCCGAGCCAAGGCTCGGGGCGCGCGGGCTCGAGGTTGTCTCAGCCAGGGTCGTAGGCAATAACCATTTGAAGCTCCGGCTCAGGCAGAGGGACGGTACAGCTCTCGACGCAATCGCGTTCAACAGGGGGACCCTGCTCGGAAAGCAAGTAAAGGACGGTGCACGGCTGGCAGCGGTATTTACGCCGCGCATCAATGCCTGGAACGGGAAGACGGCCGTCGAGCTGGAGATACGGGATTTGAAGACGGAGAGATAAGGGAAGAACCACGGATATCGAACACCCGATCACATTGAAATATCAACCGAGCTTGCGGCTTGAAAGCTTCTATATCTCGCTGGTGCTGATCCATTAGGAGCATGAACCTCGTATGCCCACAGTTCGCCTTGAAGACATAGTTGAGCGGATTCAAGGTTACAATCCCGATGCGGATGTCGACCTGCTGCGGCGGGCCTATATTTTTTCGGCAAAGGTCCACCAGGGCCAGACACGACTCTCGGGAGAATCATACCTGAACCATCCCATCGAAGTGGCGGCTATCCTCGCGAACCTCAAGCTTGATGCGGCCACGGTCGCCGCGGGCCTGCTCCACGACACAATCGAGGACACCGCAGCCACGCAGGAAGAGATCAAGACCATGTTTGGTGACGAGATCGCCAGGCTCGTCGACGGCATGACCAAACTAAGCCGCATGGAACTGCAGAGCAGGGAGCAGCGGGAAGCCGAGAATTTTCGCAAGATGATCGTGGCGATGGCCAAAGACATCAGGGTCATCCTTATCAAGCTGGCTGACCGGCTTCACAACATGCGCACCCTCAAGTCACTCCCTCCGGAAAAACAGAAGCGCATCGCCCAGGAAACGCTGGATATCTACGCACCTCTCGCCAACCGCCTCGGGATTTCCAGAATCAAGACCGAGCTCGAGGACCTCTCATTCATGTATCTGAACCCCGAGGCATATAAGGACATCTCCCGGAAGGTAGCACAACGCCGCATCGAACGCGAGTCCTACATCAACGAACTGATCGAGATCATGAAGCGTCAGCTCGCCGAGCACGGATACAAGGGCGAAGTAATGGGCCGGCCCAAGCACTTTTACAGCATCTACCTGAAGATGCAAAAACAGGGGATATCTTTTGAAGATGTTTACGATCTGATCGCGATTCGCATCATCACCGACACCAAGGTCAACTGCTACGCCATCCTCGGCCTCATCCATTCGCTCTGGACGCCGGTGCCTGGACGATTTAAAGATTTCATAGGAGTACCCAAGTCCAACCTTTATCAGTCGCTCCATACGACGGTCATCGGCCCGAAAGGCGAGCGTGTGGAGTTCCAGATCCGTACCGAAGAGATGCACCGCATAGCAGAGGAGGGCATCGCAGCCCACTGGCGGTACAAGGAAAAGTCTCATGTGAGTCAGCGCGAGGAACAGCAGTTCGCCTGGCTCAGGCAGCTCCTGGAATGGCAGCGCGATCTGCCGGACGCCAAGGAGTTCATGGAGACGGTAAAAGGCGACTTGTTCCCCGACGTGGTCTATGTCTTCACGCCGCGTGGAGACGTAAAAGAGCTTCCCCAAGGATCTACTCCCGTGGATTTCGCCTATAGCGTTCATACGGACATCGGCCATCAGTGCGTTGGCGCCAAAGTAAACGGCAAGATCGTGCCCCTGAAGCATCAGCTCCATAACGGGGACAAGGTCGAAATTGTCACCCAGACCGGCCATACACCGAGCCGGGACTGGCTCAAGTTCGTCAAAACGTCAAAGGCCCGCACAAGGATCAAGGCTTGGCTCAAGGCGGAAGAGCGTCGCAGGAGCATCCTTCTCGGCAAGGAACTCCTCGAAAAAGATCTCCGCAAACACGATCTCAATCCTTCAAAGGTTTTCAAGTCGGATGACCTTCTCAAGGTGGCTCATGACATGTCGCACAACACGCTTGATGACCTTCTGGCGGCCATCGGTTACGGCAAGGTATCGGCGCATATGGTTGCGAACAAGATCGATCCCGACCGGCCGCATATCGAGCCCATTCCCAAGAAACCGCCCCAGAAGCAGGCAAAACCATCAGGCGGCGGTATGAAAATCAGTGGAATGGACAATATGCTCATCCACCTGTCCAAGTGCTGTAATCCCGTACCTGGCGACAACGTAGTAGGATTCATCACGAGGGGGAGGGGCGTGTCCATTCATACAGCGGATTGCCCGAATGTAAGCGAGCTGACCTTCGATAAGGAACGTCTTGTGGAGGTCTCATGGGGAGATTTCCAGCCCGGCGCGCATGCAGTTAAAATTTCGGTACAGACCGAGGACAAGCCAGGTCTTCTCGCAAATGTTTCCTCGTCCATCAGCGCTGCCGAGGCGAACATCACCCACGCCGAGGTAACTACCGGCGAGGATAAGCAGGCAACCCTTAATTTTACGATCGATATCAAGGATGTCGATCACCTGAACCGGATAATCAAGAACATTGAGGCCATTAAAGGGGTTTTGGATGTAAAGAGGGTCAAGACAGGGTAGGTTATCGGAGAACAGCAATCATACATCCTCGTAGTTTTATTATAGATGCCTATAATTACAGCAAGGGAGCAGTATGACCGGACAAAAAATCAAAAGTGATAAAACCTCATGGTTTACTTTAAGTTTATAAATTGTCATTAAAACAACATGATAAGCCGTTTACTTTAACCATCACTGGAGACTTTAATGAGTAAAAAAATAATAAAAACTCTAGATGCTCCCCAGGCAATCGGTCCTTATTCCCAGGCTGTGGATGCCGCTGGATTCGTATTTGTCTCAGGTCAGATACCGATCGACCCGAAAACGGGAAATCCGGTCAATGGCGACATCCGTGTCCAAGCTAAGCAGGTCCTTGAAAATGGGAAGGCTATTCTTGCCGCAGCGGGCTGCAGCATGTCCATGGTGGTCAAGACGACTATCTACCTCAAAAACATGAACGACTTTTCTGCAGTGAACGAGGTATACAGCGGTTATTTTCTGTATGATCATCCGGCTCGTGCAACGGTAGAGGTCTCCCGGCTGCCGAAAGATGTCGGCGTTGAGATGGATTTTGTGGCCTGGAAACAGTGATCGGCAATATCAACAAAAATTCTGTGTTATATAGACCTTCCCATCGGGTGCGATCGCAACACCGATACCCTCGGTCCTCCAATAAGGCGTGAGGATGTTCGTCCTGTGCCCCTTGCTTCTCATCCATCCCTCCACCGTTGTTTCAGCGATTTTTTTCTCAGAATTCCAGTCGTACTGGGCAACGCCATTGACGAACACGACACTGTCATATAGATTGTTCTGAAATATATTTTCAGCACCTGTGTAGTAGATATTCCCCTGGCCATGGACGGCGCAAGAATACCCTGCCTCACCGTACCGGTATGAGAAATCATGTCCTTCCGGCGTGTTGTGGCTGAAGTAATTTCTGTTCGCCATGTCCTGACTGTGTTTTTTCGCTATGAACGATAGCGTATCATTCCAAGCGAGCAGGGACAACCCGTGCTTTTGCCGTTCTCTGTTGATGAGGTCATGAATACTCTTTTCCAGATCCGAAATGGTTATGGAAGGCTTGTTTCCGTTCTCTGAAATGCTTCCTGTGCGTCTAGGCTGGGGCGTTACGCATGCAACAAGATGGCATATCAGAAAAAGCATCAAGCTGAAACGTACGACGACGCCCTTAAACATAGTCTCTCCATAATAATGCCGAATGTGGCATGCCTGTTTCTGTCGAAAAGACATCGCAACGGATAAAGTTCGGTGCATAACTATATTGCTCAGACATCTGCCCTGTCAAATGCTCATCCTCTGCCGCGCAAGGACATTTAAAGAAAAATGTCGCTTTTGTTATTTTGCATTTGCAATTTTATCGCCTTTCGTATATTATTGGGCCTAATCATGATAATTTCATGCTCAACATACCGCATATACCGTATCGTCGGCCTGTGCTCACTGGTTTATCTCTTGTTCGGTTGTATTCATCAGACGACTCCAGTTACCGACGGAAAGAGCAGCATCCCCTCCGCACCTTCATCATCGAATAATACCATAAGTAATGTTGAAAGAACTGTGTCATCTATCACATCCAGCGCAGATGGAATCGATTCTGCGCCAACAGAAACTGTCCCTATATCTCAGAACGATCAGAACGTATCGGGGATCAGAAAAGACAATAGTGACGACGATCAGACGCTCCTGGACACCGCTCTGGACCTGACGGAAACAGCCCAGGAGTATTGGGAAGATGACGACATGGACGAGGCAATAGAATCGCTTGATCAGGCCTATGCGCTCATCCTAAAGGTCCCCGACACTAATCAAAAACTCTCTCAGCAAAAAGAAGATCTCCGATTCATGATATCTAAAAGAATTATGGAGATGTACGCCTCCCGGCATGTTGCCGTTCAGGGAAATCATAATGAGATCCCCATGACGGTGAATGATCACGTGAAACGCGAAATACAGTCATTTCAAACCACGGAGCGCGATTTCTTTATGGAATCCTATAGACGATCGGGCATGTATCGCGGCGAAATCGTCAAGGCTTTGAAGGAGGCTGGCCTTCCCGAGGAGCTTTCATGGCTCCCGCTCATCGAAAGCGGATTCAAGGTGAGGGCTTTATCGCGCTCGCGGGCACTTGGCCTATGGCAGTTCATCCCTTCAACGGGTTACAAGTTCGGGCTGAAGAGGAACGCTTGGATAGATGAACGTCTGGACCCCGAGAAGTCCACAGATGCGGCCATCGCCTACCTCAATGAACTGCACCAGATGTTCGGTGATTGGGCCACGGTGCTCGCGGCCTACAACTGCGGCGAAGGATCGGTAGCCCGTGTGATCAGGACACAAAAGAACGATTACCTGGATAACTTCTGGGATTTCTACGAGCGCCTTCCGCGTGAAACGGCACGATATTACCCGAGGTTCCTCGCCGTCCTCGCCATCATCAAGGACCCGGCTCAGTACGGTTTTACCTTGGGAGAGCCTGACCAACCCATCTCGCACGAGACGGTTACCATCGAACGTCCGATCCATTTAAAGACCATTGCGGATACCCTGGACGTCGATATGGAGGACCTTACTGTGCTGAACCCCGAGCTAAGGCGCAACGCCACACCCGATGCTACCTATGCTCTCAAGGTTCCGCCGGGAAAAGGCGATATTCTCACGGCAGCGCTTGACGGGCTGCCGAAATGGTCTCCGCCGAAAGTGGAATACGTTGTCCATCGCGTGCGGCGCGGAGAGACCCTTTCACTGATTGCCCTCCGGTACCGGACGAGCCCTCAGAGGATCATGGAAGCGAACAACCTTCGTCGTGGAAACTATCTTCGAGTCGGGCAGCGGCTTAAGATCCCGATGAGAACCACCACTTAATCCGGACGAACAGACATCAGGACTATCTTTCCCGATTCCTGTCGGGGATGAAACCGGATGACTCGCAGTAAATTTTTCGCCATTTGATATCGTTTTAACAGTTAACGCAAGGCAGGGGATGCTCACCTGCCTTTTACTTTTCAGACAAAGGTTAGGCTCAACAGGGCAATGCTCGGACAAGACGCGGACTTAACGCGCCAGATAGAGTACAGGCAGCAATGGCGAGGCGGCATACCGATATTCGTTGAAGAACGCTTCCCTCATGTCCGAAGCGTGACGATCGTCGCTCCCCATCCTCCTGCCGCTTCATCTGCGGTCCGAAACGATTTTACGTACGGAAGTCCTTCAAGAATTGATTGCACGGTGCGCCTAAGTGTTCCCGTTCCTTTCCCGTGAATGATGCGTACTTGAAGGATGCCGCGCATTCTGCATTCTTCAAGATACTCCGGTACGAGGTCCTTCACTTCATCCGGCTGGAAAGTATGCAAATCCAGCGTGCCGTCAATGGGTATTTCAGCAGGATCGTTCAACATAAAGTTTGGCCACTGAACCAGGTGGCGCGATTATCGGAAAGAATCATTTGCCGGTGAACAGTGCGATTATCTTACGGCATTCTACTGCTTGATATGCCGCCGTCGCAAGGATAAAAGCCAGGGATTGATCATTATAACATAATCATATCGACGCGTTATGTTCATATTTTACAAGAAAACCATTATCTGCTACACTTCCTTCCATCATTAACGGAAAAGGAGTCGTCAGCTCGATGACACAAAGCCCTTATGTTTCTTGAAGTCTTGGCCGAGCATCAAATAGAAATCGTCGAATCATTGGCAAGGGAAATCTGGACCGAGCATTACGTCGCCATCATCGGCATAGAGCAGGTGGATTACATGCTCGACAGGTTCCAGTCCAAACGAGCCATATCAGAGCAGATCAGGGATGGAGCTCTCTATTTCCTGATGAAGGAGGACGAGGAATTCATCGGCTATATCGCAGTCCAGCCAAAGGGTTCTGAACTGTTTTTAAGCAAAATCTACGTAAGATCATCAAGCAGGAACAGAGGGTACGGGAAGAAGGCGGTTCGCTTTGCTGAAAATCTCGCACTGGAAAAAGGATTACGGAAAATCGTGCTCACGGTAAACAAGAACAACGCCAATGCCATCAAGGCATATGAAAAAATGGGTTTCAGAAACGTCGGCCCTATCGTTCAGGACATCGGGAATGATTTCGTCATGGATGACTTTATAATGGAGAAAGCGGTCCGACTGCCGCATCAGCGAGATGCTGGATAAGTGCTGTTTGACTTTCGAAGAGGCGGGAACGGGTGAATCAGACGGATTTATGTCAATCTCCGAGGTGAAGCAAGGTATCAGATTCCTTTTTCCCGCTTGACTTTAAATCATTGCCCGACCTTGGGGGCACCCGTGAACCAAGATTTCACCCGACCCGGCCGTTCTCATTTCCCTTTCTTCACATGTTTGTGAGTCATGATGTGGTCCTTGCAATACCCAAGTCCGCCGCATTCGGAGCAGTACCGGAATTCCATCTGGGGATTGGACAGGTCGGTTATGCCGCAAATGCAACATTTGTGAAAAGGTTCCTTCTTGCCGGAGTACCCATGGACCTGTTCCGTCATTCGCCGGCTGCCCGTCTTCAATCTCCACAGGATGTCTTTGCCGAAGAATAGTAGAAGGTTGCTGATTGAGGCAAGCACGAGGAGACGAGTCTGTGCTGATCCGACGAGAAGCTCATAGGCATAGCCGATCCATGTAAGGAGCGCAAGCCATTTGATCTTGACCGGGATAACAAAAAATATATACAGTTGGAACTCTGGATATAGGAATGCAAAGGCCAGGAACACCGAGCCTCCGATGAACACATTTGTAGCCGGATACAGCGGCATGATAAAGGAAATGGCGACGGTCACGATATATCCGATTAGAAGAAAGAGATTGTACCGGAATGCGCCCCAATAGCCTTCCAAGGCGCTCCCCATAAGGTAAAAAAGGTACCAGGCAAAGAAGGTGAAGATAGGGTTCGCAAGGGGAGGGATGAACAGAAACGTGATAAGCCGCCACCATTCTCCCGTCATGACGAGGTAAGGGACCAGGTCCACGCGTCCGAGATCGAACCGGCCCGACATGACGAACAGGAAAAATAAGACCTGCCCGATTATGAGGTACAACGTCACATTAGGAACAGCATATCGCCGTAATTTTCTTTCTAGGTTGTCAAGCAGACTCATAGAACACTCCATTCATAGCGGTCTAGATAACGACGTTAAGTGTCGATTATGCTTCGTTCGGGAACCTCAGCCTGCCGGAATCGTCAAATTCAGCGATCATCTGCTCTCCGGATCCAAGTTCGCAGATGACCTTTGATCCGCTTTCAGCAGGAGACAGGCCCTTCATGCGAAAATAAGATAGGAGGGCGTTCCTGTGATTGAACTCATAGAGGGAAATCAGGTTTGACAATCCTCGAGTCAGGCCCGCGAGGTCTAGCGGCGGCTGAGCGTCGATGCTCTTATCAAAGAGCAGGACATAGAGCGCGCCTCCCTCGTAGGGGTCGCGGTAATAACAACTCGCGTTGCAGACCTCCGATGCAATAAGAGAAATAACCGGCCCATCGGCCCTGTTGAGGTCCACGGACGGGGAGCGGAATTCCTGCACATCATGCTTTTCTCCCCAGTCTTTCAGTTGAAACGCCGCTGAGAGGAGATGCACAGGAACATCCGGCTGCTCGTCTGCCCATGCCCACAGCCAGGTGAGCGTATTCCCCGATTCCGTACCGATCAGCTGGAAGGGAACCTCAAGATCGTCACTGAAGCGGATTTTTCCGGAATCAATGTCCAACTCCATAGCGTGCTCGCCGATAAACCGAGCAAGCTTCTCCTGCTTTTCAAGCGAAACGAGTCCATAGAGCTCAAGGTACGCTGTAATCTTTGCCATTTCTGCCTCATGCTGTGTGTAACGATCAGTGCTATTATCAGCGGGTCATTTCTGCAAGGAAAACGGGAATACGCCGGGCTTGCGCATGGCAGCAAGGGCTTCCGGCAGAATGAAAGGGACTTCGGAATACCTATCCGGAAGCAATCATCGAAAAGAATCGTTCTCTGAACGCGATCAATGTTACATGTTGGGCTAAACTGGAAAACCGGGCAGGGCAATCATACAAAACAGAATCTTTCCAAGATGTATCCGCCCCATTTCTGCCATTCTTTTTCGTTTCGATTATGTCATAAAGCCGTCTGGATTTCAACATTTTTTGTTTGCTTCACCGCGCCACTCGAGCTCGTGAGCATTTTGGCGCGGCGTGCATTCGGAAAGAAATGTTACACCATGAGGGCAACAATCGTCGCCGGCGTCATCGTCTGCAAAAGGGATACCGTGTGATTTCCATCACAACGCCTTCACTGAAAAGTTGATACAATGGTTTTTAAACGCAGCGGAAGCACAGCGGCAGGTTCTCAGGGGGGTCGTTAGGCAATGAAAAAGATCATTATCATGGACAAGATCAAACGCCCTCTTGAACTGGAAACGAACTTTCTCGAGCGGCCGGATATCAAAATATTCACTGCGTACTCGAACGAAGAAGTGTTGAAGATACATGGCGACGAGAAGGTTGATCTGATCATCACGCTGATTAACATTCCTGGCATGGGCACGGGCGACCTCTGTTCCGTGATCAGGGCAATAAAGACTCTCCGCCGGGTATCGATAATCGTCTACTCACCCGATGACGAAAAGAACATTGCGATGAGCGAGCGTTGCAGGGCGAACGCCGTCATGACGCTGCCGGTCAATGCCGCCCTGCTACTGGATAAGGTGCAGGAACTCCTGCACATATCCTCGAGGGAGTCCTGCCGGGTGCTCATCATCGTTCGCCGTGAGGGGCATCTTCTGAGCAGACCGTTCACCTGCAGTTCAGAAAATATAAGCGCAACGGGCATGCTTGTGGAAACGCACAAAAACCTCGAACGAGGCGACAGGATAGAATGCTCCTTCATCATGCCCGATTCGACGCGGATGGAGACTAGAGGGGAAATAGTGAGGGTCGTCAAAAACTCTACACGATGTCACAACAACTGGTACGGCGTAAAATTCGCCTCTCTTCCTTTAGAGGCAAAATGCGCGATTGAGGCCTTTGTCGGGAGAAAAACGGTCTTGCGCCCCAAATATCGGGATTCATGAAGTTTGATCCTGCCACAAGAGAGCGTATCATGCTGACCGAATGTCGATGCGGCTCCTTCAGGGCGAAGCTGATGCCCGTTCTCAGCTCTCGTTTCTGTCAATTGACTCCATGAGGGTCGCAATAATTTTTTCAGGATCGCGGACCGGAGTGTGGGGCTTTGATCGTGAAAGGTGTTCCTGAACGGACCGTTCTGCGTCGCGGGAAAGGGCGAGAAATTTTATTCCCGCACGATATTTGGCGCCGAGCTGCTTGCTCCAGACCAGGACCCCGCCTCTATGACCGCCGACCCTGTCCTTGAACCAGACAAAGCCCGGCTCGAGATAAGAGATGGACTCAACGCCGATTCCTTTTTTGCTGAGATCAACAATGTGAGCAACGTGGTCTTTCCATTCGAGCTGTTTGAACGTTATGATTCCGAGGTTACAATCCCGTTTCACGGTGATCGGCTGCCTTTGCACGTCCCTCTTGTTATTCATTGCGTTCCTCTTGGTTGCAGATTGATCAAATGGCCACCGAGCAATGACATCGGACGACGGGCGTCCCGACATATTTCCTCACGGAGCCATTTACTCCAAGCTGACGTGATCGCGAGCATAAGAGAAGATGAAAAAGTCACACCTGCTGTGTTCTTGCGTTCAGTGCCCCTCTTTTTTTTCAGACTCAATCAGAGTCGAAATGATCTGCTCCGGTTCGCGAAGTGGCACGTGGGGCTTAAAGCGGTCAATGCGCTCCTCTACGTATTCCTCCTCGTCACGGGACAGGTTGAGAAATTTTATCCCAGCGCGGTATTTGTCGCCCAGCTGCTTGCTCCAGACGAGCACCCCGCCTTTATGTCCACCGACCCGGTCCTTGAACCAGACAAAGCCTCGCTCGAGATGGGCATTCGCTTCGATTCCGACCCCCTTTGTGCTGAGGTCGACGAGCTTGGCTTCATGGGCTTTCCATTCAAAATGTTTGAGCGTTATTATGCCCAGGCTACAGTCTCGATTACCGATTACAGGCTCTCGTTGTGCTTCTCTCATCGTTTCCATCGATACCCCTTATTTATCTTATAGTTCCACGACCGCGCCCGACGCTCCGGCTACCAGTGGCAGCAATCCATCTATGCAAGCCGTCCCGGCATCCGGTAGACATACTGCCCCGCTTTCCTTCAGATGAGGTTAGGGAATCGTCATGACTTCTAAAATAGCTTATTTATACTATAAATCGGGGTTGAAGAAAAGAAAAATTTAAACTGCATGGAACATGGTATGACAGCGATTTAAGGCAACAGGAGTGAGACACCGCGGTTTAAGTAGGTAAAGGAGCCCGGAATTGCACGTATCATCTCCCCATCATCCGCGATATCGGACAATTTGAAGAAATACTATCACCCGGACTCCAGAAGAAAAGGGAAAATCCAATCTGCCCTCAGCTCGAAAGAGACTGTAAAATACGTCCTCCCGCTAATAAAATGTCATATCAACTATCCGATACCTTGCAGGGTCTTCCGCGCGGCGTCCATCTGGGTCACGCCGCTGCTCTTGCATGCGTGAACAAAGGTACGAACACCTCATCGCAGAAATCTTCGAACGATGTCGGCGTTGTGCTCTCCCTTGTGCGATTAGCGACAATGCGGCCATCGTTGAATGCCTTGCTCATTTCTACGTAACGACTGCTCATCTCCGGTGATATACCAGCGGATATAAGCCCCTTCTCAGCCTCATCGTAGGGGAACATCACATAGACAAGACTGGGCTTGTCGATCTTCCTGCTGATGATCTCAGAAGCATCGATCATGCTGAGATCACGCTGGCCGAGCAGATAACGAACAGACGATCCAGAAAAATCGCATCTGACAAGGCGTTCGGCGGCAAATGCTGCTACGTCTTTGGTGGCGATCATTGGAAACTTCATATCGCCCCTGATCGCGGTGCCCAAAATGCTTCGCGACCTGATCAGGTCAAAATTGGCGAGGAAGTTTTCCATAAAGAACGCTGCACGCAGGTGCAGTACGTTCAACCCCTTGATCCTGTTCAGCCGCTCTTCCTGGCGATGAAGTCCAATGATGGGCCCGCTGCCTTCGGACTGTTCGGCGCCAACACTAGAGAGATTCACGACGTATTTGACCTTCGCGATCTCCAGGGCTCGTGCGATGCTTTCGCCGACCTTGTCGGCGTAAGCAAGCATGTTCTCTGCCTTGATATTCGGCGGGATCAACGTGAACACAGCATCAGAGCCCATGAATGCCTTCACGAGGAACTCTGTGTCTAGCGCGTCGCCTGCAAACGCGACTGCCTGCTTGCCGACAAACGGCCTCAACCGATCAACGGACCGCGAAACGAGCCGGACCTTTTCACCTTTACTTATGAGGATGTCGGCTATCCTCCTTCCGACGTTGCCTGTCGCACCCAAAATAGTAAACATAACCAACCCTCCCTCGAAACAGCGATTAAACGATAAAACAGGACATATAATGTCCTCTCTATTTAAAAATATCACAGGAAATTGGCTCTGTCAACATTGTCATCTGCGTTAGAAGTAGGCACATTCACAAAAAGGGGACCTCAATGCAGAGAGTCTAGACCTTTTGCTTAAACTCGACACCAATGGCCCTAATTCGCATAGGACTATAGGTGAATGAAACGTCATACTAAATAATTATATTTCCCAAGTGTGGGTCAGGACCGGAGCATGGAGGACAACTGAAGAAAAAAATAGAAAAAGCAGGGGCTTGACACACTTGACAATCGATGAATTCATGATATTCTTAATGATGCTTATCTCACAGTGAGAATATTACACATGTGAACCCGAGTATGATCCCGATTGATTGGGAGTGCAATGACTGCAGACCCCTCGACAAAGACAGGAACGGTTCTTGAACACCATACGACGCATATCCCTCTCTACAAGGTCCTGCTCCATAATGATGACCGCAACACAATGGAGCACGTGGTGAAGTCACTCATGCACGTGTTCCGTTTTGAACAGACAGAGTGCGAACGGGTCATGCTGGAGGCACATCAGAAAGGTGTTGCAATCTGCATCGTTGAGCCCTTCGAGAAAGCAGAGCTAGATAGAGATGAGCTGCAGTCTTTATCTTTGATCTCAACGATAGAGGCAGAGTGAGGGGGAAAATCAGATATTATCATCGGATCACTGATGCTGCATTGATACTTGTCTGAAATCGTCTCGATTCTTTCTTGCCGCAGCGCCAGAGCGCCATCAAACACCATTTTCCCGATACGGCTCACATCCTCATCTGCCTGGGTTACCATCGCCTCCAGTGTTTTCAACAGCTTTTTCGATGTCGGGGTCCAGCCTGATGTAAACTGTCACCTTGCTGTCCCTGAGCCAGTAACTGACATCGAGAACGTTTATCCTACCGCCATATTTGTAGGGAGGATAGAGCGGGCGAAGCTCATAGCCCGCTATGGCGCCCTCTCGGTCAACGATTTTGCTCAGCTGAGTTTGCCAGTAGTCTATACTGCAAGTCAGGAACTGCCCCGCCTGATTCAGTGCTTCATCCGCAGGAAGTCCCTTTTTTACCTTATAGGCAGTTTTAAGCGTGAACATCTCAAAGGTGATAGGCCCCCCCTCCGGGTACAGAATGGCGAGATTTTCCAGGTCACTGGGATATCTGCAGCCATAGAGGATCAACGTATAGGTCCCCTGTAGGTCAGCGGGAACCGCGCCGCGGATATCGAGCCGTTTTCCTCCCATACAACTGCTTAGCAAGAGGACCGCGCATAGCATCACGGGAAGTCTGAATTTTAAGTTAGCGAAGAGATGTTTCATAACTCCCTCCCACCGTATTTGCATTGTTTTCGAAAAGGGAAAGTGCTGTCCGCAGATCGTGACCCCATATAAGTCGATCAACCGTTTTCTGCGACAATAACCCTATATACAAATATAGCAAAATTTGACATTAAAGATAATAGGTCTTCATGGAGGAGGTCAGGCGCAGCAACAGCAGAGTCCGCCCGATGATCAGCGGCCCGAATGTGATTACGTCACACCATAGAAGATAAGACGCGGGAAGGGCTGAGGATCATATTTTCCCCTGGTGCCCTTGATTTGATCAGATCAGAGCCTATGAGGTAATTGTCCAGAACTATCGAGGTTTTTTTGAATTTCAGGGTCCAGACTGATGTAAACCGTCACCTTGCTGTCCTTGAGCGAGTAATTGACAATGAGGACGTCAGTCATGGCGAATTTGTAGGGGGGATAGAGCGAGCGAAGCTCATAGCCCGCGATGGTGCCTTCTCGGCCAACGATTTTGCTTAGCTGCGTTTTTGCGGCGATTATATTGCATTTGAGGAACTGCTCCGCCCGTTTCAGCGCTTCATCCGCAGGGAGTCCATTCTGGACAGTGTATGCAGTTTTAAGGGCGTACATCTCAAAGGTTACAGGCCCCCCCTCGGGGTACAGAATGGCGAGATTTTCCAGGTCGGTGGGATAACTGCAGCCATAGAGGATCAACGTATAGGTCCCCTGCAGGTCACCGGGAACCGCGCCGCGGATATCGAGCCGTTTTCCTCCCATGCAACTGCTCAGCAAAAGGACCGCGCATAGCATCACGGGAAATCCGAATTTTAAGTTAGTGAAGAGATGTTTCATAAATCCCTCCCGATGTATTTGTCTTAAAAAGGGAGCCATGTTTTGCATTCAACCGCAGATAACGGTGCTGATTGCGGCCAAACTATAGAAATGAACAGCACGCATCACAAACCATATAAGCGATGAAATGCGAGTCGTGCTTTCCATTTCGAAGAGGTGCTGCCCGTAGGCCGCGGCTGATTGTAATGGCCGTACCGGCGTTCTGCATTAAGAATCCTAAGGTAGAAATATAGCACATTTGACGATAAAGTCATAGTCCAATAGAGGAGGTCAGGTGAGGCGATTGCGGAACGGTCACGGTGATTAGGCTGCGAACGGGTATATGATATCACGTTTCCTTTTGAATTATTTAGTTCTGCGATTATAGTTTAAATACTTAACAAGCTTTTTCAATTATGGCGTGCCTGTGTCCGGCAGGCATATAAAAATAATTATAGATTCATTGCTACTTGTAATTAGAATTTGACAACAGCCGAGGAGGTGAGTTAAAGTTTTTTCAAGAGCATGGTAATACCCTTAGTCAGGACAATCCTTCGAAGCGTAGTGGACATTTACACTATGCAACGATACCATAAATTGGGGGTTGAACAGTCACGACATTAGCGGTCCGGTTGAGATACGGGCCGTGATAAGGGGGGGACACAGATGGCCGGACTGCCGAAGGATTGGACTATCCTTTGGTGCGTCCGGTTTTTTTATGCACTTTTTAAAAATGAGGAGGTGCCGTATGCATACCACGATTACTGTTGGACAGGTGTTGAACACAAAGGGTCATTGTTTTTGGGCTATCGCTCCTTATGAAACCGCTTACCATGCGCTCGAGATCATGGCTGCCAAGGACGTGGGAGCGCTTCTTGTAATGGAGAACGGAAAGCTGGTCGGCATGTTTTCCGAGCGTGATTATGCGAGGAAGGTGATCCTGAAGGGGAAATCATCCAAGAGCACATCTGTCCGGGAACTTATGACTAGCGAGCCGATTTGCATTGGACCGGAACAGTCCATTTATGAGTGCATGGTGATAATGACGAGCAACCATGTACGACATGTACCGGTCATGGAGTGCGGACTGATCAAAGGTGTCGTGAGCATCGGTGATGTGGTCAATGCCATCATATCCGACCAGGAAATCACGATCCAGGAACTCGAGAGCTACATAACCGTTGGATATTGATTCAGCGGATGACAGGATGTTTTGGTTGTTTGATGATGGCTAGAGAGTGAGGCTGTCGCGAGCCTGATGTTTGCTCTGCAATGTATAGCATCGCCATAGAGCGTGCGCTTACGTACAGCTGTCATGCATTAGGGCTCAATCATGTTAAGGACCATTGAAAAAAAGGGAGGGATTTTGCCCAATTCCACGTGATCGTTTCGATTGATCGAACGGGTTCGTTCCTTGCGGCGATTCGGACTTGTTGCCCAGCAGAATGTCAGTTAGGTGTCATCTACTGGACGGCTGTAACTTGCAAATCACTAGTATGTACAGTAAAATAGCAAGTTATCATGGTTTTTTCGTACTACAATCGTCTGAACGCTGTACAAAAGCGTGTTTATCGAAAAAGCGACGAGATTCACGCTATTCCGCTGCCGAACGCGCCTGATCTGCATCCATTCGTTCGTGACCTCTCATCGGCGCTGGAGAACGAAAATAGAGCACTGGCTGAACAATCCTGCCAGAAGCTCGCAATGGGCATGCTTGCTGGTCTCAAAGCACCGCCGGTCAGGATAGCATTGCTCGCGGCACGGCCGAGAGCCTCGTGGGGCGAATTGCATGGGTTATATGTACCGGTACAGGGGCGGACATCAGCTGCGATTACTGTTTGGATGCGCACGGCGAAGCGTCGCCAGGTCGTAGCATTCCGTTCGTTCCTAAGGACACTCCTGCACGAGATCTGTCACCATCTGGATTACGAGCTTTTCAAACTGTCCGAATCATATCATACCGAGGGCTTCTATAAACGAGAATCAAGCCTCTTCTATCAACTCATGAGTGGCCAGAGAGAGGTAAGAACCCGGGGGAATGAAGAATTGAGATAAGATTTCTGTCGCTTCCCAAGCCGCTCCACGGTAAGAACAACAATGTACTGTGATGCTAATAACAACATTACGAGAACAATCATGCTGATTAAAATTTGAGCAAATTATAATGTTAAAATACAAGTCCTTAAGGTTGTCTTGACCAAGCGAATGCCTAATCTATTGTATAAATACTATAAAATAATGAATCTGGATTTAACGAAATTTAATTTCTTTCCAAAGAACCTTGCTATTCACCATAATAACCCGAAACTCCTTTATCGGGTATTTACTTATGACTCAGTATTTGCTATGATTGCCCCGTGTCTGCTTACGTTCACTTTCTCTTGATAAATTTTCTATTTTTTTCGTAAAGGGAAAAGAACTTAGGGTTTCATTCATTGTATTAAGGCAGGTAGAAAGAGATCTTTTTTGCTTTCAGGCGTCTACGAGTGATGATCGACATCACTTCCCGGATTGAGCACAGAGCAAAAAATGGGATTGAATATTCACCTGTTTTTTTACTAGCGCGTTCAGTCGAAACGCCGTCGTTGAGGGCTTAATCAGTATCGAGGAGGGCAAATGCGTTCATTGCGATTTTCTAAAGAAAACGACCCGAACGTTATTAAAGTTCTCAGATTATTTCGAGAAAGGAAATGTCTCAAAAATATACCTCATAAAACGATTGAGTACTATAGCGACGCTTCATCGGATCGCGCCAAGAAAACTTGCCTTGAATCTCCTAAGATAACAAGATAGGCGCCAGTCGCTCTCAAAGTTCATGAAGCATAGAAGCATATAGAGAGGGGGATGGTGAAAAAGAGCAGTTGAACTCCGAAAAAAATTGTTATCACGTAAAAAAAGGCGCACATATTTTCGGGCCTGCCTTACAGGCTCATTCTTGTTATCTTATTATATTGCAGGCGGCCGAACTTCCAAGTTCACAGGCCCTTCTGAAGTCTGATGCAGCTAACGTATCTTGAAACATCCTTGAGTAAGCCAAACCTCGATTAAGAAAGAGCAGTTCAAGACCTACAGTGCTCTTGGCCCATATCTCATTAGACTAACAGCTTTATTTAAAATCCGGTACTGCTTTGTCAAATTGACCCGTTTCTAAAAAAATCGTACCGCACCCATATAAATTACAAATGTTGCAAGTCCGACTGCAGCAGCTATCTCGCCATGAGAATATCACTGACTTAACCTTTGCGTCACTGCAATCTTATTTCAAAGCTCATTAACGGAATTGACATGAGCTATATGTTCGATGTAGTGGGTGTCTGCTACATTACTTGATATAGGCAGGAACCAGTGCTACGATTATTTCAAAAAGAGGATAATAAAAGTCCTTACTAATTGATAAGCATCCGAGAAAGCCAAACCCTCCGTGAGGAGGGGACGGAAAGCAAAGGATCTTACGATCGAAGATAGCCGGGCTGCCGAAGGAAATGATGGCGTGTTCGGTTTTTTCTTGAATAAAAAAGGTACAAGAAAAAGCAAGAAGTAATTGGTATTGGGTGTTCAGCCCGAGGTGCTCTACGACAGCGCCTTTGATGTCTATCTGGCCGTTAACCAGTCCAGCGGGGCCATTGAGGTGCGAGCCTCGTACGACCTGATACATTGGTCCGGCCCCATCGGGGCATCATAAAGCGAGCCAGATCGCACGCTGTATTATCCGACTCTTATGGGCGAAACTGGAGACCCAACAATCGGAGGCCAAACGCCGCGCATTTATGTTAGCAGTTTCCCCACAGGATCGTTCCCAAACTATTCAACATCGGTCTTCGAGGGCATACCGCTTACGCTATCACAGAGCCATTGAATCTGATGCGTGGAAATTGCGGTACCCACTTCCTTTTGTCCTCGGAAAGCGGACAGGAAAGATGTGGGGAAGGGGTTCATCATGAAACATCAGAAATTAATGGCAGATGAGCGACCGCTAACGGAATTTTTAACACTAATTTATGCTTTAATAGACAAGATGTCAATAATCTTGATATAGTATTAGTTAGATAATGATAATAATTGGTCCCCGCACGTTCTCTCGAGAGAAGGCCATTGAATTCTCCGGGATCGAAATCAAGGGCTGAGATCGTACCGTTGGGGTTTAAGTCTGCTCTTTGCATTGCATCCCCGCGGATACAATTAATTGTAAAGTTGCAACTTTTAGAAATTGACAGACCCTTGCGCTAATGCTTAAATTTGATTAGACACCGATAAAACTAAACCCTTCGCGAGGAGTGAGCGGAGAGCAGCATATCATGGAAAACAAGACAGCCAAACTCCCGAAGGATGATACTTTTGGTGTGTCCTTATTTATTTGAGTTTTTTCTGGTTTGCCTCGTCCGCCAGAGGGAGGTATCAACCTTGGAGACCGTCTCTTCGGAGGGGGTGGTGAGCCAATGAATGTAGTTACCGAGAAGGCTGTTGATGACATTATCGATAAGCTGTTTAAATAGAAAGGGCCTTTTTGTTGTTGCTGCCGCTGGTTTCCT
>Ga0187777_10000554_pt1 | contig 25207 bp, 22 predicted proteins | sample 1015_Q2_SP5_10_M_FD_132416 | JGI IMG/M metagenome (GOLD analysis project Ga0187777, IMG submission 132416) | Tropical peat soil microbial communities from peatlands in Department of Meta, Colombia - 1015_Q2_SP5_10_MG | ecosystem: Environmental > Terrestrial > Soil > Wetlands > Peat | place... | reverse complement strand
TCGCAGGATCGCCTCGCCGACACTTGGTGTCGTCAGGCCGAGGAACGCACAGGAGACCTCGCCGAAGCCGTGGGCCTCGAAGACGAGCCGCGCGAGCCGGGCAACCTCTGCGTTGCTCGCCGGGTTGGCGCCGCCGCCGGTTGCGATGACGACAGCGACCTGAGCCGGCTGCCGCGGTGCAGATGCGAGCGAGCGCGTCGCGTCACGCGCGCGATCGCCGAGCATACGCGCGATGTCGTCCGCGGCGGGCGCCCGTCCGCGGTGCAGGCGGAGGACGGGATCGCTTTCGAGCTCGGCGCCGGCGAGCCTCCCGTCTTCAAGTGCCACCGGCAGGAGGACCAGGCGCCTCGCCCCGCGCTCGGCCACCGATCGGGCCAGGCGCCGCAGCGGCTGGTCGGGTTCGGCGAGGTCGCACGTCTCGACGGCGTGCTGGAGCTGGCGGGCCAGGCGTCGAGCCAGGTGGCGGACCCCGCGACCGGCGCCCGACCACCCCCGACCGAGCAGCACGGTGGTCGGCACGTCCAGCCTGTCGTTCCTGACCTCGCTCCCGTCCATCGCGGAAGGGTGCTCATGCTAACGCCGATGCCGCCTCGCCGACAAGTGCGTATTGACCCTAACCGCGGCCCCTGCTATCTACTGGACACCCTGAGCGAAGGAGCCCGCGGATGGCCGATGACCGCTTGAACCTCCCCTTCACCGGCTTGGTGTCCTTCATGCGCGCGCCCACGTGCACCGATCTCGCGGCCGTGGATGCCGACATCGCCATCCTCGGCGCGCCGAGCGATGAAGGTTCGCCCTGGAAGCCGGGTGCGCGCTTTGCGCCGCGCAAGATCCGTGAGCTGTCGATCAAGTATGCGGGGTACGGGCCGGTCCAGCACCAGCTCGGGTACTACGACATCGACGAGAATCGCCGCTTCCTCGAATACGAGCGGCGGCATCAGCGCATCGTGGACTGCGGCGATTCCGACATTGTCTACACGAACGTCCGGCGGACCTTTGACAACATCACACGGGATGTCCGGCGCATCCTGGACGCCGGCGCGTTCCCGGTCGTCATCGGGGGCGACCACGCCATCACCTACCCGGTCGTTCGCGCCTACACCGAGCGGCTGAACGTCGTGCACTTCGACGCTCACATGGACTACCGGCCCTTCGTGCACGGGGTGCAGTGGGCCAACGGCAATCCCATCCGGAACGTGGCTCGCCTCAAGACGTGCCATCACATCGTGCAGGTCGGCATCCGGAGCCTGCGGACCCGGCAGGCCGACGTTGCGGATTCGCGCGCGCGCGGCAACGATATCGTGACGATCCCCGAGTTCCGCCGCCGAGGGCCCCGCGCCATCGTCGATCTGCTGCCGGCTGGTGAGCCGGTGTACTGCTCGATCGACGTCGACGTGCTCGACTTGCCGCTGGTGCCGGGGTGCGCGTCGTCGGAGGTCAACGGCCTGACGTACGACGAGCTACGGCAGACCCTCTTTGCGATCGCGGGCGGGCGGGAGGTCATCGGCTTCGACCTCGTCGAGGTCAACCCGATGCTCGACGTGCCCGCCGACAACACGTCGCAGCTCGCCGCCCAGCTCATCATCGAGTTCCTGGGACGGATCGTGGAGCACCCCGGCTACCGGGCACGCCACCCCATGCGCGGAGCACCACCACGGCGGGCCGCGGCGCGTGGCCGCCGGCACCGCGCTGGCTCGCGCTGAAGGTCTTCGGGGTGCTCGTGTGGAGGAGGAAGCGATGATCGCTCGAGTGGGGCTCCTTGCTCGCATCGTGATGCTGCTGACGGTGGTGCCGCTCTTTGCGAGCCCGCGGGCCGCATTCGGTCAGGACACGCTGGCCGAGATCAAGCAGCGAGGCACCATCAACGTCTTCGTGGAGGCGCAATACCGACCGTACGAGTTCCGCGACCAGAGCGGGGAGATCGTCGGCCTGGACATCGACCTCGCGCGCAAGATGTTCGAGGACGGGCTGCGAGTTAAGTGTGTCTTCACCGACCTCGATCTCGTCGGCGTGCTCGGCGCCCTGCTCACCCGCAAGGCCGACTTCGTGATGTCCGGCATCGTGATGACCCAGGAGCGGGCGAAGCGGTTCGACCTGAGCATCCCCTATTCCGAGGCGGGCGCCGCGGTGCTCGTTCGCGCTGACGAGACGCGCCTGCGGGGGCCGGATGACCTCAGTGGCAAGGTGATCGGCACCCAGCTGGGTAGCTCGAGCCAGAAGGCGGCCGAGGCATTCGAGGCCCAGCTCAAGGCCCAGGGCAAACCGGGCTACGCCGAGCTGAAGACCTACGAGCGTTTCCCCACCGCGCAGCAGGACTTGCTGGCCAAGCGGCTCGACGCCGTCGTGCAGGGGCGGCCGCCCCTCAAGGTGCTCATCAAGGAGCGGCCGGGCCAGTTCAAGATCCTCTCGGGCCTCGGGCCCAAGGCCTACTACGGGGCCGTCATGCGCAAGGGCGACATGGCGCTGCTCACGTACGTCAACGAGCAGATCCGCAAGTTCAAGCAGGATGGCACGCTCAAGATGCTGCAGGAGAAGTGGTTGGGCGAGTCGGACAGCAACCTGCCCGATCCGTGGACACCGCTGAGCTGAGTTCTCGGTTCGATTTCGCGCTGATCGTCGAGAGCATCCCGTTCCTCTTGCGGGGTGCCGTGTACACCGTCGAGGTCTCGCTGCTCGCCATCAGCTTCGGCCTCGTGCTGGGCTGGCTACTTGGCCTGGCCGCCGTCTCCGGCCTGCGCTGGTTGCGCGCGATCACGTGGGCCTACGTGCAGTTCATCCGGGGCACGCCGCTGCTCGTGCAGATCTTCCTGATCTACTTCGGGCTCCCCGTGTTCGGGATCGACATCCCGGCGTTCTGGTCCGGCGTGATCGCACTGGGGTTGAACTCCGGTGGGTTCCAGGCCGAGATCGTCCGCGCGGGGATCGAGTCGATCGATCGCGGCCAGACGGAGGCGGCCCGATCGATCGGGATGTCTCGCGTCCAGACCCTGCTGTTCATCCTGGTGCCTCAGGCGATTCGGCGGGTGATCCCTCCGCTGACCAACGAGCTGATCACGTTGACCAAGAGCTCGTCGCTGCTCTCGGCCATTGCGGCGCTCGAGCTCACCCACGCGGGCCAGCTCATCATCGCGCGGACGTTCGCGCCGTTCGAGATCTATACGGCCGTCGCCGCGCTGTACCTGGTCATGATCGCGCTCCTGTCGCGCGTCTCCGCGCTTCTGGAACGGCGGGTGTTCGTGAACTACTGATGGCGATCCTCCGCGTCGATCACCTGTCGAAGTCCTTCGGCGCCACGACCGTGCTCACGGACATTGGGCTCCGCGTCGAGAAAGGGGAGATCCTGATCGTCATCGGGCCGAGCGGCTCGGGCAAGACGACGCTCCTGCGCTGCATCCAGTGCCTGGAATATCCCGATCGGGGCACGATCATGCTGGACGGGGTGCCGTTCGGCCGCGGCGACGGGCCGGGGCGCGCCTGGTCTCCAGATCCGCCGCGCGTGCTCGACGCCAAGCGCCGACGCATCGGATTCGTGTTCCAGCGCTTCAATCTGTTCGCGAACCTCACCGCGCTGGACAACGTGAGCATTGGCCCCCGCCGCGTGCTGGGGGTGCCGTCGCGCGAAGCGCGGGCGCGGGCGGGCGCGGTGTTGGCGCGCCTGGGTCTGGCCGAGCATGCCGGCAAGCTGCCGTCGCAGCTCTCCGGCGGCCAACAGCAGCGCGTGGCCATCGCACGCGCGCTGTCGATGGATCCGCTCTTGATGCTGTTCGACGAGCCAACCTCGGCGCTGGACCCCGAGCTGGTGGACGAGGTCCTGCAGACGATGCGACAGCTTGCCGCCTCGGGCATGACGATGATCGTGGTCACCCACGAACTCGACTTTGCACGCGAGGTCGGCGATCGCGTCGTGTTCATGGACGGGGGCCGCATCGTCGAGGAGGGATCGCCGGCCGTCGTCTTCAATCAACCCCACGAAGAACGCACGCGCGCCTTTCTGCGCCGCTTGCTGCGGACCGGCGCGCCCCATCACGTCCGTCGCGACGCCCCTTCGCATGGAGGGGCGGAGCTGGGGCCGGACGCCACCGCCGAGCGGCGGGCCTGAGCGGAAGGAGACGATCATGACGATATCCACCCGCGAGCTGGTGATTCCGGCCGGCCATGCGCGGAGCTGGCGGATGCGCGCCGGCGAACGAGTGACCATTGGCCAGACCGAGGGCCACCAGGTCGGCGACTTCATCGCGTTCAACGCGGCGGATTTCACGGAGTTCCTCAGCCCGAGCCACACCCGGCGCTGCATCCACCGCTATCTGGTCGGCAAAGGCCACACGCTGTACACGAATCACCGGGAGCCGATCATCGAGATCGTCGAGGACACCCTTGGTGTGCACGACATCTTGGCGGCCGCTTGCGATCCCTATCGCTACCGCCGCGACTTCGGCGTCGAGAATCACCGGAGCTGCCGGATGAACTTCGTGGAGGCGTTGGCCGACCATGGCATCCCCGACTGGCGGGTGCCCGATCCGGTGAACCTGTTCCAGAACTCGCCGGTGCTGCCCGACGGGACCTACTCGAGCGCCGCGTCCCTGGCCAAGGCCGGCGACTACGTCACCCTGCTGGCGCGCATGGACCTGGTCGCCGCCTGCTCGGCGTGTCCTCAGGACCTCGCGCCGACCAACGCTGGTCGGCTGAGCGATCTCGTGGTCCGACTCGGCGCGACCAGGGCGGCGCACTGATGCCGGCGCGGAGGGGGCGGGCGACGGCGGCGACTGGCCGGTGGGACCTGCCGTACACCGGCTTCGTCTCCTTCCTGCGCAGCCCGACGTGCCCCGACCTGGACCGGCTGGACGCCGACATCGCGGTGCTGGGCGTGCCCAGCGATGAGGGCTCGCCCTGGAAGCCGGGCGCGCGTTTCGCGCCGCGCAAGATCCGCGAGCTCTCTGTGCAATTCGCGGGACGGGGGACGGTCGACGGCCAGCGCGGCTACTATGACATCGCCGAAGATCGGCGTCACCTCGACCACGAGCGGATCCACCGTCGGCTGATCGACTGCGGCGACTCCGACATCGTCTACACGAACGTCCGGCGAACCTTTGACAACATCACGCGGGATGTCCGCCGGATCCTGAACGCCGGTGCGTTCCCGGTCGTCATCGGCGGCGACCACGCCATCACCTACCCGGTCGTTCGCGCCTACACCGAGCGGCTGAACGTCGTCCACTTCGACGCCCACATGGACTACCAGCCCTTCGTGCACGGCGTGCAGTGGGGTAACGCCAATCCCATCCGGAACGTGGCCCGACTCAAGACGTGCCACCACATCGTGCAGGTGGGCATCCGCAGCCTCCGTACTCGGCAGGCCGATGTCGCGGACTCGCGCGCACGCGGCAACGACGTCATCACCGTGACCGAACACCGGCGCCGGGGCGCCTCGAGGATTCTCGAGAACCTGCCGCGCGACGAGCCGGTGTACGTGAGCATCGACATCGACGTGCTCGATCTGCCGCTGGTGCCTGGCTGCGCGTCAGGCGAGGTGAATGGCCTCACCTACGAGGAGCTCCGCGAGGCCCTGTTCGCCGTGGCGGGTCACGCCGAAGTGATCGGCTTCGACCTGGTCGAGGTCAACCCGATGCTCGACGTCGCCTCCGAGAACACCTCGCTCATTGCCGCCCAGCTCATCATGGAGTTCCTGGGCCGCGTCGTCGAGCATTCCGGGTACCGGCGGCGGCATCCAGCCCCACGCCAGACCCCGAGCTCGCCCACCGCGAGGCCACGACGTCGGTGATGTGAATGGTGGGCCAGTGTGGTCCGTTCCCGCGTGTACGGATCAGCCCGGCGGGTGCCCGCGGCGAAAGTCATTGCGACCAGAGCGGTCAACGCCGCGTACCAGAAAGAGCGCCTTGGTTTCGCGGCTCGTCTCGCCGCCTGGCATCGCGGCATCGTGGTCGTAGTGACTTGTCGCGGGCATGAACCTCAGCGCATAGCCGGCGCGCGGACGGCTCCCCGTATTGGAGCGGGCGCCGTGAGTCGCGTAGACGTCGAAGAGCACCATCTGGCCCGGGTCCAGCTCAACGTCCTGCGCCAGGCCCTCGTCGAACTCTCCTCCCGCCATGATGTGGTGGAACATCACCTCGGGGCGATCATCTTCGATGTGGCGGCCGAACTGCTTGGGCAGGTGGGACCCTGGAATGAAGCGGAGACACCCGTTCTCGATCACGCTGTCGAACACGGCGATCCACACGCTCGTCGTGGCGAGTGGCGTGATCGGCCAATAGGCGGCATCTCGGTGCCACGGCGTCACCGGGCCCTCGAGCGGCCGTTTGTAGAAGAGCGTGGTCCCCCACAGGATGATGTCCGGGCCGATGAGCTGCTCGACGATGTCGAGGACGTCAGGATGTCTGGCAAGGTCCAACCATTCATGCGCCCGCGGGGACTTGAGGCCCTGCGTTCCCCAGTTGTTCACGTGAGGACCGGTCATGAACTTGTCGCGCAGGTGGGGGTTCTCCTCGACCAGTTCTCTCGTCAACGCCTGCAAGCGCACGACGTCGGACGTCGAGAGCGTGTATTTCGGGACGATGAACCCGTCCCGGTGGTACCGCACGACGTCCTCGTCGCTGAGCACAGCTTGCGAGCGTTCGCTCATGTGACCCTGATGTGCCCGAAGATCTGACGGAAGAGAGTCCACGTCAAGTGGCGCGGCCCGCCGCCATGCCCCTTCTTGACCCATCCGATGCTGAAGACTAAGCTCCCGGTAGCTGGCGCCCCTTGAACCGTTCTTCGTCGCATGACTATCGCCGACGCGAAGTTGCATACGCCGGCACGGAGGTGCGCGCTATGACCACGAGTCGCACGGCCTATGTGTATGTGGGTCTGGCGGGTGAGACCGCCCCAGGCCGCCCCGTCAAATCCGGTCTCTACCGCATGGCCGCGGGCGAGCATCGGTGGGAGCTCGTGACTCGTGGTCTTCCCGAGGCGCCCACGATCCGGGCGATTGCCACGCACCCTGAGCACCCCGAGACCGTATACGTTGGGACGCAGTTCGGTCCCTATCGCAGCCCGGATCACGGCGAGCACTGGGAGCGGCTCAACGTTTCGGATCACGGCTTGCCCGTGTGGTCTCTGTTGTTCGATCCTCGCGACGCCAAGGTGCTGTACGCAGGCTACGAGAACTGCGAGATCTACCGGAGTGAGGACGGGGGCGAGCATTGGCAGCAGCTCCCGGCGACCGTCCGCTTCCCGGAAGTCACCGTGGGCCCCGGGGCCAACCCGGCCAAGCGCGTCCTGGAGCTGGCCGCCAATCCCGCCAACCCCGACGAGATCTACGGGGCCATCGAAGTCGGCGGGATCATCCGCAGCCTCGACGGTGGCGAGCACTGGGAGAACATGAGCCATGGGCAGTACCTGAACGACGACACGGTGGATATGCACGGTGTGCTCGTCGGGCGCTGGCGACCGGGCATGGTCTTCGCCATCGGCCGCGCCGGGTTGTTCAGCAGCACGGACCAGGGCGAGCACTGGGCCAGCGCCCGGCTCGAGCCCCTGAATCCCAGGGGACAAACCTACTGCCGCGACATCCGCGAGGTTCCGGGGGATCCGAAGACCATCTGGATCGCCGCCGGTGCGAGCTTCCAAAGCGACGTCGGCGTCCTGTTCCGTAGCACGGACGGCGGCTCGACCTGGGCCCGGGTGGACATGGGCGTCAAGCCAAAGAGCACCATGTTCGCCATTGCCTTTGACGAGCGGCGGCCCACGCGGATGTACTGTGCGACCACCGGCGGTGAGGTATTCGCCAGCGAGGATGGTGGCCAGAGCTGGGCCGAGCGTCCCTTGCCCGAGGGCGCCACGCAGGTCTACGCCATGGGGTATGCCTAACCGGTATTCCGCCGCCGAGGTCCGGTATTCCGCCGCCGAGGTGGCGCTCGAAAACCAGCGGATCGGCGGGCTGCAGATCCGGGTCGCGGCGTTGTGCACGCTTGTGCAGATGTGCGACGGGTTCGACATCAATTCGATCGCCTGGGCGGTCCCCTCGCTGATCCACGTCTGGCACCTGCCGCCGCCGGCGTTCACGACGGCATTCCTCTGGTCGAGCATCGGCATCATGGTGGGCGCGCTCTCGGCCGGGCCGATCGGCGACCGGGTCGGGCGCAAGCCATTGCTGCTCGGCAGCCTGATGATCTTCGGGGTGGCGTCGCTGCTGAGCGCGGGCGCCGGCTCGCTCGGCCCGCTGAGCTTCTGGCGCTTCTTCACCGGACTCGGGATCGGGGGCGGGTTTGCCGGGGCGGCCTCGCTGACCGGCGACTACACGCCGCAACGCCGGCGTGCGCTGATGATCATGGCGAGCTTCACGGGCGCGCCGGCCGGCGGCTTCGTCGGCGGACAGATCGTGGCCTTGCTGCTGCCGCATTTCGGCTGGCGGATCATCTTCGTCCTGGGCGGCGTCTTCCCGCTCGTCCTGGTGCCGGTCCTGGCGCTGTGGCTGCCGGAGTCGCCGCGGTTTCTCGCCGCCAAGCCAAACCTCTCGCCGCGCCATGCCGCGGTGCTGCAGCGCCTCGACCTCGCCCCGGGAGAGCCCGGTGCGCACGCCGTCGACGTGGCGCCGGGCAATCCGGTCACGATGCTGTTCGGCACGGGCTATGCGCTGCAGACCGTGTTGCTGTGGATCGTGTTCTTCTGCAGTCTCATGAACTTGTTCCTGTTCGCCTACTGGATGCCGACCGTCTTCAACTTGCTCGGCATGACTCCCGCGCAAGCGGTCTTTGCCTCGAGCATCCGGGATTTCGGCGCGATCTGGGCCGTCCTCTATCTCGGCACGGCGATCGACCGCGTCGGCCCCGAGCGCTCGCTGGCCGTCCACTACGCCGCCGGTGCCGTGTTCATCGCGCTGATCGCGCTCGTGGCCCTGCCCTATGCGATCCTGCTGCTCGTCACCTTCTTCGCCGGCATGACGATCATCGGCAGCCAGACCGGCGCCAACGCGACCTGCGGGAAGCTCTATCCGGCGCGGATGCGCACGACCGGCCTCGGCTGGGCGCTCGGCATCGGCCGGCTCGGCGGCATCGCCGCGCCGGCCCTGGGCGGGTATCTGCTGTCGGTCGGTCTGGCGCCGACGCACATCTTCTTGAGTGCCTGCGCCTTTGCCCTGATCGCGGCGCTGGCGACGGCCTTGTTGGCGTTTCGCGGGGAACACGCCGAGATGTTGACCGCGCAGAAGGCCTCGTGATGAGGCCGACGACGCCGTGGCCTTCACCGTAGTCCTCACGAGCCTCAGAAAGAAGGAAGGTGGACATGTATCAAACCGATCAGTACGAAGGCATGATCGCCGAGACGGTGGGCATGAAGGGCCACAATGGGGACGTCATCAACGCCTACCTGGCCCGCCCGCTGGGGGCCGGTCCTTTTCCCGGCATGGTGCTGATCCATCACGCGCCGGGCTGGGACGAATGGTATCGCGAGTGCACGCGCCGTTTTGCTCACCATGGGTACGTATCGATCTCGCCGAACCTCTACTTCCGTGACGGCCACGGCTCTCCCGAGGATGTCGGAGCCAAGGTGCGCGCGGCGGGAGGAGCCCCGGACACCCGGGTGCTCGGCGATCTCGATGGCGCGAACGTCTACCTTCGCTCGCTGCCCTATGTCAGCGGTAAGATCGGAGTGTTCGGCACCTGCTCCGGGGGCCGACACGGGTTTCTTGCCGCGTGTCGGCTGAAGGGCTTCGACGCGCTGATCGACTGCTGGGGTGGACGCGTGGTCCAATCCAAGGACGAGCTCACGCCAAACCAGCCCGTGGCGCCCATCGACTACACCAAGGACCTCTCGTGTCCGATACTCGGGCTGTTCGGCAACGAGGACAAGTCACCCACGCCCGAGCAGGTCAACACGCACGAGGCGGAGCTCAAGAAGCACGGCAAGCGGTACGAGTTTCATCGCTACGATGGCGCCGGGCACGGGTTCTTCTATTACGACCGCCCGGCGTACCGGCAGGAACAGGCGGTGGACGGCTGGAAGAAGGTGTTCGCGTTCTGCGAGCGCACGCTGCGTTAGCCCGAACCCGAGGAGCCCGACCATGTGCACGATGATCGCCCACCAGGTGAAGATTCAGGGCCGCGGCAAGAATGGACCGGAGTGGTTCGAGGTCCGTGAGGCCAACGTCAGCTACGACCATCCGTACGACCTGCCGCTCGAGCACGCGCTCAACATCGATTTCGTCAACGAAGCCCTCGGCCCGGGTGCACGCGTGGCCGTGGAGCTGAGCGTGGAGGGCGCGCGGCAACTCGTGAAGACCATCGAGGCCGTGCTCGCGCAGGCCGACCAGCGCGGCGTGCTCGAGGACCGGCTCGTCGTCGCGGTGCCCGCGCCCGGTCGCGTTCGCGAGGCGTGACCCATCCGGCGTCGCCGTCCGGTGGGGCGGCGACGCCGCGTTTCGAGCGTGAAGCTCGGCTCTCAGGAGCGGGGGAGCCAGAGGATCGACGACACCTCGCCAAACTCCCGCCAGAGCTTGCGCCAGGAGTCCCCGCCGTCGTCGCTGCGATAGAGGTAGCCGTAGCGGCTGGCGGCGAACACGGTCTCCGGGTCTGACGGCGAGACGCCGACGGTCCAGACGGCCGAGTTGGGCTGCACGGGCAGGGGAAGGCTCTGCCATGTGGCACCGGCGTCGCGCGAGCGCATCACCGTTCCCACCCGACCGGGCGTCGAATCGCCGAGCGTCAGGAAGACCGTCTTCGGGTCGTTCGGCTTGACCGCGATCCAGCGAGGGTAGTGCCACGGGAAGACCTCACGAGCGCGCGCCGGCTGCCAGGTCTTTCCGTCGTCGGTGCTGCGCCAGATGTCGTCGTTCACGACGGTGAACACTGTCTTCGGGGGGCCCGCGATCACCAGGACGCTGTGGACGTCCGGGTTCGGGATCTGCCCGTTGATCGTGGTCCACGTCTCGCCGCCGTCGGCGCTGTGGCGCACGCCGTCGACCTCGAGGCCGACCCACACGTGTCGGTGGTCGAGGGGATCGATCGCGATCGCGGTGGGCCGCGGGATTCCGACGTTCGGACACTCCGCCGCGATCGCCACGGCTCGGCGCTCCCAGCTCTTGCCCTGGTCGGTGGAGCGATAGATCGCGGGTGTGCTGGGCGTGCCCGTGCCCGCGAACATGACGTTCGGCTCGACGGGGTCGATGGCCAGGCTCCAGACCATCGACCCGTTCATCGGGGTCTCGAGCCGGCGCCACTGCCCGCCGCGGTCGTCGGTGCGATAGAGCCCCATGTCGGTCCCGGCGTAGACGACCTCCGGATGCCACGGATCGGCGAGCACGGCCTTGACGATGCCGTCGGAGTGCATGCCCTGCCGCCCGCTGGCCCGCGTCCAGCTCTCGCCGTCGTCGGAACTCATCATGACGCCCTGGCCGATGGTCCCCACCAGGATGGTTCCCTGCTTCGCCATGGTTCGCCTCCTGCGTCGTGTGTGGAGGTCAGGCTCCGCTCAGATCAATCCGTAGAATCGTCCGGCGTTCTCGCACGTGATCTTGTGGACGACGTCCGGGGGCAAGTGGCCGAACTGCTCGGCGATGTACCGCGACGATTGCGGCCAGACCCCGTCGGGGTGTGGGTAGTCGGAGCCCCACATGAGCGTCTCGACCCCGATGTCGTCGATGAGCTTGGTCCCGATGGGGTCGAACTGGAAGGTGGCCTTGCACTGCCGCCGCCAGTAGTCGCTCGGCTTCATCGTCAGGCCGAGATCCCGGAAGCGGTCCTCCCACTCGAAGTCCATCCGGTCGAGCGCGTAGGGCAACCAGCCGATGCCGCTCTCGCCGAGCGAGATGCGAAGGTTCGGGTAGCGCTCGAGGACCGCGCTGCCGATGAGAGCGGCGATGATGTTGACCAGGTTCATCTGGAAGCCGGCCACGCTGGTGAAGTGGGCCGCGCGCCGGGTGCGCCCCGTTTGCTGCTCACGCACGCCCGGCGGCAGGGACGGGAAGGTATGGAAGTGCAGCGGCAGGTCGACCTCGCTCACGGCCCGCCAGAGCGGCTCCCACATCGGATGCCACATGGGCTGCATGTCCCACGAGCACGACAGCTCCACCCCGCGGAGGCCGAGCTTCGCGACGCGCTGGAGCTCGCGGACCGCGCCGTCGATGTCGCCGTAGGGCAGGCACGCGAGGCCGATGGAGCGGTCGGGATGCGGGCGACAGAAGTCGACCAGCCAGTCGTTGTAGATGCGAAACATCTCCGTGGCCGCTTCGTGGTCACGCAGCCGCGTGGCCGCGCCCAGAATGCCGAAGATGACTTCGGCATCGACGCCGTCGCGCTGCATGTCCTCGCGCCGGAGCTCCGGGTCCGTCGGCCGCCGGATTCCGTGCTTGCCGTCCTCGTAGAGCCCCGTCGCCGCCATGATGTCGACGCGCTCGTTCTGCCCGGGCACGTACTTCTGCCCGGTCGACCCCACGCTGCACGTCAGCCCGAGGGAGGGGACGCTCTTCGTCGCCCAGTAGGGCCCGTCGGGTCCTTCGGCGACGTACGGCATGCGGTCCTTCAAGGCCGCCGAGCAATTGGAGGTGAAGAGGTCGGGCGGGAGCCAGGGCATGTCGATGTGGCAGTCCGCGGAGATCCTCGTGTAGCGCATGCGCAGTCCTCCCCGTCACGCGCGCCCGTGGTGGAGCGCATTGCGCAGCACGCGGCCCGGATAGCGCCCCGTGTGCGCGCCCTTCTCGAGCAGGACCTCGCCGTTCACCACGGTGTAGTGGATCCCCTCCGCCTGCTCGCGGATGCGCCACCCGTTGTTCGGGAAGTCGTGCACGACGTCTTGCGGACCCGGCCGCACGCTGTCGGGATCGAAGACGACGATGTCGGCGGCCATCCCGGGCTGGAGCAGCCCGCGATCGTAGATCCCGAAGGCGGTCGCCGAATCGAAGGTGAGTCGGCGGACCGCGTGCTCGAGGGACATGATCTGCTTTTCCCTCACCCAGTAGCCGAGGAGCCGGGTGGGATTGCTCACGTTCGAGCTGAACTGCACGTGCGCGCCCCCGTCGGAGAGCCCGACCACCGCGTACGGGCTGCCGAGGATCTGCGCCACCGCCTCCGTGTCCGTGTTGGTCTCGCCGAGGCTGAAGCCCGTCTGCAACTCCTCCTCGACGGCGAGATCGAGGAAGGCGTCGAGCGGGTCCGTCCCCCGCGCCTGCGCGATCTGCGCGATGCTCTGGCCCGCGAGGCTCCGGTTCTTCGGAAGGTGCGGCTCCTCGACGATCATGAGATCCCAGCGCTTGGAGAAGGTCGAGTCCGGCCCCAGCGGGGCGTCGACCTCGGCGCGGAGCTTTGCGCGGATCGCCGGGTCGCGGTAGGCGCGCAGCTTCTCGGGATCGGTGGCCTGGAGAATCGGCAACCACGTGGGCATGCCGCGAAAGACCTGGCAGTTCTTCATCGTGAACCGGTTGACGATGCTGCCCGGGTTGCAGAGCGGCACGGCCCGGATGCCCTGCCGCGTCGTCTCCTCGACCTGCGCCAGGTGGGCGCGCCACCGGCCCGGGTGGCGCGCTTGCTCGAGGAGGGTGTTGTACATGACCTGGCGGCCACAGGCCTGCGACAGCCGGCTCAGGAGCCGGTCCTTCAGCTCGGGATTGGTCCCGCCGCCGCACTGGATCACACCGGTGCCGACCTCGCGGAGCACGTCGCCCAAGGCGAACAGCTCCGATTCCGGCGCGCAGGCCGCGGGAATGCGCTTCCCCGTGATGTCGAAGTGGTTCATGTTCCGCGTGATCGACAGTCCGAGCGCTCCGGCGTCCAGGGCCTCCCGGACCAGGCCCCGCATGACCGCCAGCTCGGCGTCCGTGGCCGCGCGCTCCGAGCAAGCGTCGCCCATCGCGTACAGGCGGACGGCCGAGTGCCCGACCAGCGTCCCGACGTTGACCCCCAGCCGGTCCCCGATGACGTTCATGTATTCAGGGAACGTCTCCCACGTCCAGGGCACGCCGGCCTGCAGGACGTCCATCGGGATCGCTTCGACGTAGGACAGCATCCCGGCCAGCTGGTCGCGGGCCGAGGCTCTCACGGGGGCGAGCGCGAGGGAGCAGTTCCCGATGATGACCGTGGTGGCCCCGTGGTCGCACGAGAAGGTGCACAGGGGATCCCACAGGACCTGGGCGTCGTAGTGGCAGTGATTGTCGACGAACCCGGGCGCCACCACCCGTCCATCGGCCTCGATCACCCGGCGCGCGGCGCCGCCGAGGCCGCCCAGCTCCACGATCTTGCCCTGTGCCACCCCGACGTCGCCGTGGAAGGCGGGTCGGCCTGAGCCGTCGATGATGCGGCCGTTCTTGATCAGCAGATCGTAGGCCATGTCTCGGCTCCTCTCGGGTTCGAGGCCACGGTTGGAGGAGGAGGTTCCTCTAATGCCCGGGATCATAGCTCAGGGGCGACGGCACGTGGTAGGCGGGTCCAGCGTTGCCGGCTTGAGGGCATCTCCCGGCCCCCCTCTTGACAGCGGCGGCGGCGCGTTGTACTCGGAGCCCGAAGTCACCCGTTCTCTCGGTCTATCCTACCCGGCTGGAGCGTTCCCAGGCGCCCGCTTCGGGACGATCCCCAGGCCGGTGAGGAGGGCACCATGGCACATCTCACGAGGCGATCCGTCCTTCAGGGGCTCGCGGCCGCGGGCACAACCCGGCTCCTCGCGTTCCCGCACGTCGCCAAGGCGGCGGCGACCACCGCGAGCGTCTGGTTCGCGCAGGGCTTCGTGCAGGACGAAGATGTCGCACTGCGCAAAGCCGTCGCGGACTACGAGAAGGCGAGCGGCAACAAGATCGAGCTGACCATCATCCCCTTCGCGCCGGAACGGCAGAAGATCATCTCGGCGATCACGAGCGGGGTCGTCCCCGACATGGTCGATTCCAACCCGGCCGAGATCCTGTCGCTCTACGGCTGGCAGGACAAGTGGGTCGACGTGAGCGACGTCGTCGACACCCAGCGGGGCCAGTTCAGCGAGACCGCGCTTCAGTCCGCCCAGGCCTACAACAACGTCACCAAGAAGCGGGGTCTCTACGGCGTGCCCTTGCGGGCCGGGGTCGCCCCGTGTCACATCTGGCGAACGCTGGTGGAGAAGGCGGGCTTCAAGATCGAGGACCTCCCGAAGACGTGGGACGCCTACTTCGACTTCTTCAAGAAGGTGCAGGACAGCCTGCGGAAGCAGGGTGAGCGCAAAGTGTATGGCCTCGGCTTCCAGGTGACGGCCAGCGGCGTCGATCCCTACAATCTCTTCAGCGCCTTTCTCATCGCCTACGGGGGGCGCGACATCGTCACCAAGGACGGCAAGCTGCACCTCGGCGATCCGAAAGTACGGGAGGCGGCGGTCAAGGCCGTGGGCTACCTCGGCGGCGCCTACCGGGACGGCTACGTGCCGCCGAGCGCGGTGAACTGGAACGATGCCGACGACAACAACGCCTTCCACGCCAAGCTCATGGTGATGGACATCGATGGGACGCTGTCGACCGAGGTCGCGATCAAGGAGAAGCACCCCGAGTGGTACCAGCACGAGATCGTCACCCACGGCTTCGGCTATCCGAACGACAACGCGGGCAAGCCCGTGCCGAGCATCGTCGGGTTCACCAATGGCCTGATCCCCAAAGGGGCCAAGAACGTCACGGTCGCCAAGGAGTTCCTCACGTACTTCATCCAGCCGAAGGTCCTCGGCGAGTTCGTCGAGCTTGGCTTGGGGCGCTGGCTGCCCGTCATGCCCGCCCTCGCCAAGAGCCCGTTCTGGCAGAATCCGAACGATCCGCATCTGCGGGGGTACGTGCAGCAGGGGCTCCTCGGCCCGACCCTCCCGGACTACTACGTCTTCAATCCGGCGATGGCGGAGGTCCGCAACCAGCACGTCTGGAGCCTGGCCATGATCGACGTGGCCAAGGAGGGGGTGAAGCCCGCGGTCGCGATCGACAAGGCGTTCAAGCGGATCGAAGAGATGTTCGCCAAGTATCCGATCGCGTGAGCGGTGCATGATGGACGGCGCCTCGGTCGTCGACGTCGGCCGCTGGGCGGTGCGGCGGCGGACGTTGACCCGCTCGCTGCGCGGCCGGCTCCAGGGCGGAGAGTACACGTGGGCCGTCGCCTTCGTCGTGCCCTACCTCGCGGTGTTCGCGACCTTCGTCGCCTATCCGGTCGTGTATGGGCTGTGGCTGGGCAGCGAGCCGAGCCTGTACCGCGAGTTGCTGCGGGATCCGATCTACCAGGGCACGATCGTGAACACCGTCCTCTATCTCGCGCTCGGTGTGAACGTCAAGATGTTCCTCGCGCTGCTGCTGTCGGGGTTCTTCATGCGCCCGGGCTGGTGGATGAAGGTGCTGCTCCTGATCTTCGTCCTGCCCTGGGCGGTCCCACAGATCTCGACCTTCATCTCGATCCACTGGATGTTGAATGGCGAGTGGGGCTTCCTCAACAACGCCCTCTACACGCTCTTTCACGTCGAGGGCCCGTCCTGGCTCAACGACCGCTGGATGGCGCTGGGCGCGGTCATCGTCTCCCACATCTGGAAGTGGACGCCGTTCTGGACGCTGATCCTGCTCGCCGGCCGGATGGCGATCCCCCTCGAGATCCGCGACACCGCGCGGGTCGACGGGGCGACCGGCGTGCGCGGGTTCGTCTACATCACCGTCCCGCTGCTCGCCAACCTCTACCTGATCAGCACGCTGCTGTCGACGATCTTCCTGCTCGGGGACTTCAACGCCGTCTACTTCGTCTCTGGCGGCGGCCCGGCCGACTCGACGCACGTGCTGGCGACGCTCGGCATCCGGAACGCGTTCGACATCGCGCAGCCGCGTCTCGGCGTGGCGGCGGTGATGTCGGCGCTGCCGCTGGTGATCCCGCTGGTGATCGTCCTGATGCGCCGGTTGCGCACGACGGAGGTGCAGCTGTGAGCCCGATCAGGGCGGACGCGAAGGCGGGCGGGGCGCGCGTGGTGGCGCCGCCGCGGCGGTTGATCCGGCGCCGCCGGTACCTGAGCCACGTCGGCGTGGGCCTGCTCTCGGTGATGCTGGTGGTGTGGTCGGTCGCCCCGATCTACAACATGGTGCTGATTGCCCTCGAGCCCGAGGGCGACGTGTTCAACGACCAGCTCTGGCCGAAGGCGCCGTCGCTCGAGAGTTTCCGGGGGGTCCTGACCGAGGGCCATTGGTACCTGGAGCATTTCTGGCGCCAGTTCGCCAACAGCCTCTTCCTCGGCGCGATGGTGACGTTCTTCACGTTGCTGTTCGGCTCGATGACCAGCTTCTCGATCGCCCGCATGCGGATCCGGCACGGCTGGCTGGTGAGCCACGCCGCCCTGCTGACCTACGTGATCCCGGCGTCGTTCCTCGCGATTCCGTTCTATCGGATCATGCAGAACTACGGACTGGCGAACAATCCATGGTCCGTGATCGCGGCCCTCGTGGCCTTCGCGACACCCTACGCGATCTTCGTGTTTCAGGAATACGGGCGGAGCATCCCCATCGAGGTCGACGAGTCGGCGCGGATCGACGGAGCTTCACCGCTGCAGATCTATCGCCGGATCTACCTGCCCCTGATGGCGCCCGCGCTCGTCGCGGTGGGGACCTACGCGCTGCTGCTCGCGTGGAACGAGTTCCTGTACCAGTTCTTGCTCCTGTCCACGAAGTCGAGCATGACCGTGCCGGTGGCGCTCGCGCAGTTTCTCAACAGCGACCAGTCGCCCTGGAACTACATGATGGCGACCGCGATCATCTATGCCGTCCCGCCGGTGGCGATCTACTACGCGTTTCGCCGGCGGATGACCGCCGGGCTAACGATGGGGGGAGTCAAGGGCTGAGTCAACCGAGCCAACATCGAATGATCGGGCCGTCAGCACGTGCAGCGCTGAGACGAGCCGAGATGGAGTGATCAGATGAGAGCGGACTGGCGGGTGTGGGACGCCGATACCCACGTCAATCCGGCGGCGGAGGTACTCGACCGGTACGTCGATCCGAGCTTCCGGCCTCGGCTCGCGGAACTTGCGCCGCATCGCGTGGCCAGTGGCCAGATGATGGGCGGCACGCCCGATACCCACCAGTACCGCATCGCCACAAAATTGTATCGGCGGGTCCTGGGGCAGGCCGGCGCCCACGAGACGTTCACCGGGCGCGGCACCCACTGGATGGGATCCAAGATCCCCCGGGTCGGCGTGCAGGACGACCAGGCCGCCCACCGCGTCCAGGACATGGACGACGAGGGGACCGACGCGCACTTCATGGTCCCGACCCTCTGGGTGAGCGTGGTCGGGCTCCCCGACGTCACGCTCGAGGTCGGCTTGATTCGTGCCTACCACCGGCATGCGGATGCGTTCTGCGGCCAGTTCCCCGGCCGGCTCACCACGGCGATCGTCGCCTCCACCCGCAACGTCGACGAAGCGGTCCGCCAGATCGAGCAGTGGGGCTCGGCGAAGTGGGCCGTGGCGGTCCTGCCCGTGCTCGGCAAGGACGTCCCCGTCGATCACCCCGCGCTGGACCCGATCTGGGCGGTCGCGCAGGACTACGATCTGCCCATCGTGCACCACAGCAACACGTGGAATCCGCCGTACTTCCCGGGCTATCAGGATCTGTGGGACAACATCTTCCTCGGCCGGCTCGCCTCGCACCCGTGGGGCGGGATGCGCTTCATGGCCGCGTTCATCGGCGCCGGGATCCTCGATCGCTACCCGCGCCTGCGCATGGGCGTGCTCGAATGCGGCTTCGGGTGGCTCCCGTTCTGGGCCAAGCGCATGGACGAGCAGGCGGCCTACGTCGGCGGCGTGGCCCCGCTCAAGCAGGCGCCGAGCGAATACCTCCGGGGCGGCCGCGTCTTCTGCACGATCGAGCGCCACGAGGGGGAAGATCTCTTCAACTACGTTACGAGCGTCTTCGGCGACGGCCTCCTGATGTACGCCTCGGACTATCCCCACTCGGAGTGCCAGTTCCCCGACTCGGTCGACAACATCTTGAAGTGGGCGACGCTCCAGCCGGAGACGCGGCGCAGGCTCCTCTGGGACAACGCGGCCCGCTTCTACCGCCGCCCGTGACTGAACGCATGAGGCCTCAGTCCACCCCGACGAGCCGGAGCTCATCGGCACGGTGACACGCGACGAAATGGGCGGGTGACGACTCCTGCCACGCCGGCGACTGGGTCCGGCACACGTCGATCGCGTACGGGCACCGCGGATGAAAGGAGCACCCGCTGGGCGGCGACGCCGGATTCGCCACGTCGCCCTCGAGCACGACGTCCCCCGGCGGGACCCGCGGATCCGGCTCGGGAACCGCGGCCAGGAGGGCCGCCGTGTACGGGTGCTTCGGGGCGGCGAAGAGCTCGTCGGTGGGACCCAGCTCCACGATCCGCCCGACGTACATGACGGCGACGCGGTTGCTGATGTGGCGCACGACGCTCAAGTCGTGCGCCACGAAGAGGTAGGTGAGGCGCAGCTCGGCCTGCAGGTCGATCAGGAGATTGAGGATCTGCGCCTGGACCGAGACGTCGAGCGCGGAGACCGGCTCATCGGCCACGACCAAGCGAGGGTGCAGGGCCAGGGCTCTGGCGATGCCGATCCGCTGGCGTTCGCCTCCGCTGAAGGCGTGGGGGAATCGCCGCATGTACTCGGGACGAAGCCCCACGCGGCGCAGGAGGTCCGCCACACGCTCTTCCCGGGCCCGCCGATTCCTCATGCCATGCACCAGCAAGGGCTCGCCGACGAGATCGAGCAGGGTCATGCGCGGGTTGAGCGACGTGAACGGATCCTGGAAGATCATCTGCATCTCTCGTCGAAGTGCCCGGAGCGCCGCCGGGCGAAGCTGCCCCATCTCGATCATGCTGCCGTCGGCGGCCCGCATGGAGACCTCGCCGGCCGTGGGCTCGATCGCGCGAAGGATGCAGCGCGCGGTGGTGGTCTTCCCGCAGCCGCTCTCGCCCACCAGCCCGAGCGTTTCGCCCGCGTCGATGTGGAAATCGACGCCGTCAACCGCCCGGACCTGCCCGGTCGTTCGCTTCCAGAACCCCTTCCGGATCGGAAAGAGCTTCCGCAGGCCGGCGACCCGCAGGAGGACCTCGCCGCTCATGGCCCGTCGTACAGGAAGCAGCTGACGGCGTGCCGATCGCTGATCTGGCGCAAGCTGGGCGCTTGCCGGTCACACCGTCCGGCGATGAACTCCTCACAGCGTGGATGGAAGGGACACCCCGTCGGTCGATCGTAGGGGTGCGGCACCGCCCCGCTGATCGGGGTGAGGCGCTGGCGTCCGGCGGATCCCATGCGGGGAATGGAGCGCAGGAGGGCCCTCGTGTACGGATGGCGGGGGGCGTGGAAGATCTCGTCCACCGGCGCCTGCTCGACCACGCGCCCCAGGTACATGACCGCCACGTCCTTGGCCATCTGGGCGACCACGCCCAGGTCGTGGGTGATGAGCAGGATCGCCATCCCGGTGTCGTGTTGAAGCTGGCGCAGGAGGCGGAGGATCTGTCGCTGGGTCGTCACGTCGAGCGCGGTGGTCGGCTCGTCGGCGATCAGCAGACTCGGGTCGCACGACAGCGCCATGGCGATCATGGCCCGCTGGCGCAGGCCCCCGCTGAGGTGACCGGCGAGCTGACCCACGCGCTCCGCCGGTGAGGGCACCCCGACCCGCCGCAACATCTCGATCGTTTTCTCGCGGGCCTGCCGGCGATCGAGCCGCTGGTGCAGCACGATCGCCTCGCTGATCTGGTCGCCGATGGTGTGGACCGGGCTGAACGACGACATCGGCTCCTGGAAGATGAGGGCGATCTCCGCTCCGCGGATCGCCCGGATGTCCTCCCCATCGGGCGCCAGCGTCGCCAGGTCGATCACGCGTTCGGCGTTCTCCTGCCCGGGAACGGCGCGCCGGCGGAACTGGATCTCGCCCGCCACGATCCGGCCGGGCCGATCGACGATGCCGAGGATCGACCTCGCCGTCACGCTCTTGCCGCACCCGCTCTCCCCGACGAGGCCCAGCGTTCCTCCGGAGGCGAGGTCGAAGGTCACGCCATCGACCGCCTTCACCATCCCCTCGTCCTGCGGAAAGTAGGTCTTCAGGTTTCGTACCGACAAGAGCGGCCGGTCCACGCTAGCGGCCATAAGGATCGGCGGCGTCGCGCAGGCCGTCCCCCAGGAAGTTGAAGGCCATCACGACGACGATCACCGGCACCGCCGGCAGCATCAACCAGGGGGAGATCGCGACCGTCTGGACATTCTGGGCTTGCTGCAACAAGACGCCCCAGCTGATCGCGGGCGGGCGCAAGCCCAGCCCAAGGAAACTGAGGGACGTTTCGCTGACGATCATCGCGGGAAGCGCCAGCGTCGCCGCCGCGATGATATGGCTCAGGAACGAGGGCACCATGTGCACGAAGATGGTCCGCATCTTGGTACAACCGACCAACCGGGCCGAGATGACGAAGTCCTCTTCGCGCATGGCCAGGAACCGCCCCCGGACCACGCGCGCCAGGTCGGTCCACGCGAGGACCGAGATGATGATCGTGATGGCGAAATAGACCTGGAGGATCGACCAATCCCGGGGCAGGGCCGCGGCCAGCCCCATCCACAGCGGAATCGTCGGGATCGAGCGGAGAATCTCGATGACCCGCTGGATCAGGGTATCGGCGACGCCACCGTAGAATCCGGAGAGCCCACCGAGGACGACGCCGAGGACCAGGCTCATCGCCACCCCGAGCAGACCGATCGTGAGCGAGATGCGGGTGCCGTACATCAGCCGGGACCACAAGTCCCGGCCCTGGACGTCCGTGCCCAGCAGGAAGATCGTCCGGGACGCGTCGAGCCCCTCGTCGACGCCGAGGAGATGCCGCGTGGTCGGGATCACGCCGAGAAAGTGATACGCGAAGCCCGTCCCGAAGAGCCGAAGCGGGATCTTCTGGTTGGGATCCACCTGATAGACGCGCTGGTAGGTCTGCGGGTCCCGGCTCCCCTTGACGGAATAGACGTGGGGGCGGAAGCCTCCGCGATCGAACCAGTGGATGGTCTGCGGCGGCATCAGCGAGCGCTGCGCCTCGGACGCGTTCGGGTCGGAATACGCGAGAAAGTCCGCCCCCAGGACCACCAGGTAGAAGCCGAGCACGACGATCCCGCTCGCCACGGCGACGCGATGTTTGCGGAACCGCCACCACATCAGCTGCCACTGCGAGGCCACGAAGATGCGCTGCTGTTCCTGGATGCCGGAAAGGGAGCGCTCCACGGGGCCGCTCGTGGGCCGGAGGGCGAGGTCGTGATCGGCCATTACCGATCCTCGAGCCGGATGCGCGGGTCGATCAGGACGAGCAGAATGTCCGAGAGCAGGGTCCCGATCACGGTCATCACGCCGAGCAGGAGCACGATCGTCCCCGCGAGGAACATGTCCTGGGCGATCAGGGCTTTCAGCAGGAGTGGGCCGACTGTCGGTAAGCCCAGCACGATGGAGACGATGATGCTGCCCGACACGATGTAGGGCAGGGTGTAGCCGACCGTGCTCGCAAACGGGTTGAGGGCCACCCGCACCGGGTACTTCAAAACGACCCGGATCCAGGAGAGGCCCTTCGCTCGCGCGGTCACCACGTACGGCTTCCGCAGCTCGTCGAGGAGGTTCGCGCGCATGATGCGGATCTGCTGCGCGGTCCCCGCGAGGCCGAGGATCAGGGCCGGAATCGGGAGGTGCTTCAGGAGGTCCCACACCCGCGCCGCTGTCCACGGAGCATCCTGGAGCTCCGGGGAGAAGAGTCCCCCGATGTGCGCGTTGAAGAGGGCGAAGCCCAGGTAGAGCAAAACCAGCGCCAGGAGGAAGTTGGGGACCGCGAGGCCGATGAAGCCCACGAAGGTCGCGACATAGTCGCCGGCCGAGTACTGGCGGACCGCGGAATAGATGCCGATGGGCAGGGCCAACCCCCACGTGAGGAGCAACGCGGCGATGGAAACCACCACGGTGAGCCAGAGGCGGTCCCCGATGACCTCGGTGACGGGACGCCGCCATTCCATGGAGGTGCCGAAGTTGCCCCGCACGATCAGCTTCACCCACTTGTAGTACTGGACGTAGATCGGCTGCCCGAGCCCGTACTGGATCCGGAGATTCTGCGCTTCCTCGTCGGTGACGACGCTGCCCATCGTCGCCATCTGGGCGATGTACGAGGTGACGTAGTCACCCGGCGGGAGCTGGATGATGGCAAAGGACACGACGGAGATTGCCCAGACCGTGAAGACCGCGAGGAGGGCGCGTCGTCCGATATACCCGAGCACCGGCGCGCCCTCCGCGCCCGCCTACTTCTTCCAGAAGAAGGTCACCGGCCTGGAGATCGAGGGGGTCTTGCCGTCGGGACTGTTGTACTGCCGCGAGGGGACGTTGCCCAGGTTCGTCTTGACCACGCGCACGCCCATGGAGGCGGGGCCCATACCGATGACCCCGATGATGTACACCTCTTCGGCGGTGATCTTCCACACGTCCTTGCCGAGCTGGATCCGCTCCTTCTCGGGCACGCCGTAGGCGCGCTTGAACTTCTGCATCAACTCCTTCATCCGCGCGGGGGGCTCCTTGCCTTGGGTGCCGGCGGACTGAAACCACTTCGCGTAGAGGGGACCGGAGGTCGAGACCACCGCGATGGTGTCGAAGGGGAACACGTGGGTCGGGAAGGTGAAGAGGTGCTCGCTGCCGTCGTTGTTCCACGCACCGAGCTGCTGCTCGTTGGCGGCGGTCCGCTGCAGCGCGAGGCTCCGGTCGACTTCCTGGACGACGAGCTCGATACCGATCTTCTTCCACTGTTCCCGGATCATCTCCGCGATCTGCGTGAACTGGAGGAACTGTCCCCCGAGCGTCATGATCTCGAGCCGCAGACGTCCCTTCCCGTCGGTGCGCAGCCGGTAGCCCTCGGCGTCCTTCTTGCTCAGGCCGATCGCGTCGAGCATCTCGTTGGCCTTCTTGATGTCCAGCGTCGCCCAGAGCCGGCGATACTCGGGGCCCGGATTGTACTTGTTGCTGTCGGCGGGCACCACGGAGCTCGGGGTGCCGGTGCCGAGCCAGAAGCTCTCGTTGATCTGGTCGCGGTCGATTCCCAGCGCCAGGGCGCGCCGAAAGTCGGCGGTGTTCATCCACTTCGCGATCTCCGGGTCGGCCTCGTAGCTGAGATTGAACTTGATGATCATGTCGCCGCCGTAGTCGCCCGGATCGAGATAGACCTTGTAGCCCCCTTTCTGCTGATTTGCGATGAAGACGGGGAGCTTGCCCAGGTCGAGATGACGCTGCTGCCAGTCGTACTCGCCGGCGACCGCGCGCAGGTTGAGTACCTCGAGATTCTCGGCCAGCGTGAGGACGACCCGATCGATGTAGGGCAGCTGATTGCCGGCGGTGTCGACGAAGACGCTGTAGGGGTTGCGCTCGAGGGTCCAGGTGGGCGTGTTGATGGGGGTCACGGTCTTCCAGGGGGTGATGACGGGGAGCTCCGGATTGAGTGACCAGTCGCTCTTGTAGAGGAACATCCGGACCCAGCTGTCGAACTTGGCCTCCTTCACCTTCTTGTCCAGGTCCGCCTGGGTGACGTACTTCGGATGAAACTGCTTGAGATAGTGCGCGGGCGCATAGCCGCCGAGCCCGAAGGCGCCCCGCCACGCCTGACCGCCGAGATCCGTGGAGCCGGCCAATACATCGGGGAGCATGTAGTAGGGTTCCGGGAACTTGAGCTTGACGGTGTAGAGGTCGACCTTCTCGACCACGCCGGGCTTGCCGTTGATGGCCATGGCCGCCGAGGGTACCGGCACGAGATCCTTGTTCTGATAGACGTCCTCGAACCAGAACACGAAGTCGTCGGCGGTGAAGGGCTTGCCGTCGCTCCACTTCATCCCGCGGCGTAGCTGCAGGACGAGCGTCTTGCCCCCGTCCTGCAGCTCGTAGCCCTTGGCGATGTTGGGCGTGACCTTGTCGCCGGTGTAGTCCCAGAACAGCAGATGGTCGGGCCCCGAGCAGCAGCGATAGCCGTTCCAGAAATCCGCCGGGCCCGTGAAGCCGCCGCGCCACGTCCCGCCGTAGCGACCGATCTCCTGCAGCGGCTTGATGACCAGAGGATCCTGCCCGATGCGCTCGGTGACCGGTGGCAGCTTGCCCGCCTTGACCAGCTCCGCCAGCTGCGGCGCCTCGCTGAACGTCTTCGGAAACTTTGCGGGGTCGGTGACGACCTCGGGGCCTTCCAGCTTGCCGATCAAGGCGCTCTTGGAGGCGACGGCGGCGAGGGCGGCCGCCGCGATCGCG
>Ga0187777_10000553_pt1 | contig 25254 bp, 29 predicted proteins | sample 1015_Q2_SP5_10_M_FD_132416 | JGI IMG/M metagenome (GOLD analysis project Ga0187777, IMG submission 132416) | Tropical peat soil microbial communities from peatlands in Department of Meta, Colombia - 1015_Q2_SP5_10_MG | ecosystem: Environmental > Terrestrial > Soil > Wetlands > Peat | place... | reverse complement strand
TGAAAAAGATCTGCGCGCCGGGCGGATTTATCTCCCGCTGGAAGATCTGGCACGTTTCAAATATTCGGAAGCTGAGCTGCAAGACCGCAAATATAACGAGCGGTTTATCGATTTAATGAATTTCGAAGCGCAGCGGGCCAAGAATTTCTTTTCCCGCGCGCGCGACCTGCTTCCGCCCGAGGACCGGCAATCGATGGTCGCCGCCGAAATCATGGCTTCGATTTATCATGCGCTCTTGCGACGAATGGAGCGCGACCGGTTTCGGGTCTTCGATCGGGATTATGGCCTGACCAAACTGGAGAAGGCCGGCCGGATTGCCTCGCAGCTGGCCAGACATTTTTTGAATTTGCGCAACGCAACCTTCGTCGGATTCTAGGGTTTGGCTTTCTACTACACGATTATGAATAGAAAATACCTGGCCATATTGTCGCTGGTGGCATTGGGAGCCCTGGCTTTGAACTCATGTGATACGCCGACGGGGCAGGGCGCGGCGGCGGGCGCCGGCGCGGGCGCGATTATCGGCAACATCGCCGGGCACGGCGGCGCACAAAGCACTGTCATCGGGGCGGCAATCGGTGCGGCCACGGGAGCGTTGATCGGTCACGCGATTCAGGAAGAACGCGCAGGGAACTACGGGCCGCCACCTCAGGGAGGCTGGCCATACGCTAAATATGCCGGTTCACCGGGAATGTACCATAGCCCTTATACCAACCGGGTGTACGATCTGAGCGGCGTCCCGCATGGCGGATTGACGAAAGACGTCGACACCGGCCAATTATTCAGGCGTCCCTAATCTTTGGCGACTCTTTACAGAACGTTGATCTCAGATCGAAATCAACGCGTTTTCTTCTGCAGCTCATCCACCAGCCGGCACGCTTCGTCGGTCATTTTCAATAGCTCCGGCCATGGTCGATGATAATTTTCGCCCGGCAATTTTCGAGTGGCGTCAAAACCCATGTGCGAGCCGACGTTTTGTTCGCTCGGTGCATGGTCTAACGAGTCGCTCGGATTCTTGATCACGGTGGTATCGCGCGCCGGGTCAGTGTTGGCGCACAAACGGAACAGTACTTCGCTGGTGTTGTGCACGTCGCAATCTTCATCCACCACCACGATGTACTTGCTGAACATCATCTGGCCCATTCCCCAAAGCCCATGCATTACTTTGAACGCTTGATACGGATACTGTTTGCGAATGCTGACGAAGACAAGATTGTGGAACACTCCTTCCGCCGGCAACGTCATATCGACCAGTTCCGGAAAATTCATTTTGAACACCGGCAGGAAAATCCGGACGCTGGCGTCGCCCATGTAAAAATCTTCCATCGGCGGAATCCCAACGATCGTGGTCGGATAGATCGCGTCTTGGCGATGAGTAATCGCGGTGAGATGAAAGACGGGGTAATCTTCGATCGCGGTGTAGTAGCCGGTGTGATCGCCAAACGGCCCTTCCGGCCGCGTCTCACCCGGCTGCACATACCCTTCCAAAACAAAATCGACATCGGCCGGCACCTCGACGTCGATCGTTTTGCATTTCGCCAGCTCGACTGATTTTCTTCGCAAAAATCCGGCGAACAGGATTTCGTCAAGCCCATCGGGCAACGGCGCCGTCGCCGCGAACGAATATGCCGGATCGCCGCCAAGCGTTACCGCCACCGGCATTCGCTCACCCCGCTCGTAATAAATTCTGCCGTGCCGTGCGCCCACCTTGTGCACCTGCCAGTGCATCGCAGTCGTCCGCTCGTCATAAACCTGCATCCGATAAACGCCGACATTGCGCGCGCCGGTTTCGGGATCGCGTGTATGAACGTTGGGCAGGGTAATGAATCGGCCGCCGTCCTTTGGCCAGCACTTCAAAATCGGAAGATCGCCTAACGAAAATTTATCGGTATCGAGCAGATGCACAATTTCCTGACATGCTCCGTCGCGAACGCTTTTCGGCCGCGCGTGGAGCAAATGAATTCCCTGTTTCAACAGCGAGAAACCTTCGCGCAGATCGGTCGGTGGTTTCGCTTTCAGCAGGAGCTGAATTTCCTGCGCGATCTCATCAACGTTTTCGCGGCCAAGCGCCATGGCCATTCGTTTCCGCGACCCCATCGTGTTGATTGCGACCGGAAATTTTGAAACCGTTCCATCAACGAGCGGCTGCTGGAAGAGCAATGCCTTGCCGCCGCCGTTCGATTTCATCTCGCGGTCGGACCATTCGCTGATCAGCAAATTGGTATCGACCGGATTTGAGATGCGCGTTAGCTCGCCCGCGCTATTCAGTGCATCGAGAAAGTTGGCAAATGAGCCGTAAGCCATTTCTTAGCTTACACTGACCGGGCTTCGCCGCAGGCGCGACCAGAATTTTAGTGATATTTGCTGAACTGGAACGAAACAACCCGGTCGCCTGAGAAGGTGACGGTGCGATCCGGCACCGGAACGCTCGGCGGAATATAAGAATAGTAGAAAGGATCGTAATAGGGACTGCCGACAAAGACAAAGGAATGGCCGTGATGTGCGTGAATGACCGCTCCGCCGCCCCAGCCCCAGCCGCCCCAACCCCAAGGTCCATACGGCCCGTACGGGTAACCGTAGCCATAGCCATATGCGGGAACATAAGTCACGTAAATCCATGTTTCGGTCTGGCGGCCGTGCATTACACCGACCACTTTTTGGTCAGGCTTGCCCCACGCCAGCCAAACACCGTTTTGTGACATCCCAGTCCGGATTTGACTGTTCCGCACCAATTGCTGATCACGTGGCGAAAGGCTGTTGAAAACATCGGGGTGATCCGAAATGCGCGATTCGGTTGTTTCGCAACTCGTTAGGATTAATGCGCTGGCGGAAAGGCCAAAAGTCAGCGCCTTGAAAAGAAAGGGACGCTTCATAAAAAGAGAATACAGGCGTGAATGGTTGAGTCAATCATGTCACTTCCTTGATTCAACACCGGCGTAATCGTAAAGTCGCAGCCAAATGGAAGATCGGTACGGTCACCGCATTTCTTATCTGCGCGTTTCGATCACCGATCGGTGCAACGAACGGTGCGCCTACTGTCTGCCTCACGAACTGCAGGAATGGCTGCCCCGTGAAGAAATCCTCACTTACGAGGAAACAGTGCGGCTCATCCGCATTGCCGCCGATTTGGGAGTGACAAAAATCCGCGTCACTGGCGGCGAGCCGCTGGTCCGCCGGGACGTGGTCGATTTTCTGGGCGAAATTCCAAAAATTGCGGGCATATCGAGTCTTGGTGTTTCCACCAACGGAACACTACTCGCTCGTCGTCTCGATTCCGGCCTGATGATGGCAGCGGCCATTCGGGGCGCGGGTGTTCAATCGCTCAATATCTCGCTCGACACGCTCAATCGAGAGACCTACACACAAATCACCGGCCGCGATTTTCACCGGCAGGCACTCGACGGAATTCGAGCGGCAATCGACGCTGGCTTCGCCCAAATAAAATTGAATTGCGTTCTGATGCGCGGACGTAGCGAAGATCAACTTATCCCTCTGGTTGAGTTTGCGGCTGAGCGCAATCTCATTCTGCGATTCATCGAGTTGATGCCGGTAAGCACGACCGAAGTTCTGGATGACGAGAATTTTTTGTCGATCTCACACGCAAAACGCGCAGTCGAGTCGAGCTATGGCCCTTTAATTCCCGAACCGGCGTTTCATACGAATGGACCTGCGACCTATTATCAAGTTCCTGGTCGACAGCAGCGTGTCGGATTCATCGGCGCAATGACGAATCTGCATTTTTGCGAAAGCTGCAACAAGCTTCGCCTGACTTGCGACGGAAAATTGCGGCCGTGCCTCGGCAGTTATCTTGAATTCGACATCATGAAGCCGCTGCGTGCCGGTGCGAGCGACGACGAACTGCGTCAGTTTTTCATCGACGTGGTCGATCGCAAACCGATGCAGCACGATTTCCGCGAAAATTACCGACCGAATCGCCGGATGATTGCCATCGGTGGATGAAGGAAAATGACAGGTGAAGAGTGACGGCAAGAAAGGGGACCGCTTGAGTCACATCGGCGGGGACGGTCGCGCGCAGATGGTCGACGTGTCGGCCAAGCCGATGACCGCTCGAACCGCGATCGCTTCCGGTAAAATTTCGCTCGGCAAAGAGACGATTGGTTTGATCCGCAAAAATGAGATCGCAAAAGGCGATGTGATCGCAACCGCAAGGATCGCCGGGATTCAAGCGGCGAAACAGACTGCGCACCTCATCCCGCTTTGTCACACCATTCCGCTGAGCGAGATCAAGATCGAAATCGACGTTTCAAATGACGGCGCAGAAGCCCGTTGCGTCGCCCGGACCGTTGCGCAAACCGGCGTCGAAATGGAAGCGCTCACCGGTGTGGCTGTTGCCCTGCTCACGATTTACGACATGTGCAAGGCGGTCGACAAGACGATGGAAATTTCTGAGGTTCGTTTAATCGAAAAATCAAAAGACGCCGCTACAGAATAAGTGCAAATCACAATTGGTATCATCACAGTCTCGGATCGCGCGAGCGCGGGCGAATATGCGGATCTTGGTGGACCAGCGGTGAAAAAGTTCGCCGAAAAAGCCGGTTGGCAGGTTTTAGCGGAAGCGATTGTGCCGGACGACGCAAAGCGGATTCAGCAAACGATCCGTTCATTCTCACAACAAGGTTGCGGATTAATCCTGACCACTGGCGGAACCGGAATTGCGAAACGTGACGTGACTCCAGAAGCGATCCGCGAAATTATGCGTCTTGAAATTCCCGGCTTCGGCGAAGCGATGCGTATCCAATCGATGAAAATCACCCCGAACGCGATTTTGTCGCGAAGTCTGGCGGCAGTTGTGGATCAATCGTTGGTCGTTGCCCTTCCCGGAAAGCCAAGCGGCGCAGTCGAATGTCTCGGGTTTGTGGCCGGCGCGATTCCGCACGCGGTCGCGAACGCACAGGGCACGCCGACCTCATGTTAAATTGTCGGGCGTTTCCGTGAACTCCGTAAGCTTTCGCGAGCTAAGGCAGACGCGCGAGAAGTAGTCCCTTTCAATCGGGAAATGTCAGTAATCGCAGCAGGCCCTGACCGTATTCGGTCAGGTGCGCCTGGGTTCCCCGGCCGGCAATTTCGCCTCGGAAAAGCAGCGAACAGTCGACCGGGCTCGGTTTGACGTAGGTCAGCTCCGCTCTTGAAACTTTTTTGTCATTCGGCTCGATTTTCAATGGCACGCCCGAGCGTGCGAAAGAAATTTCCCACGACTTGCCTTTTCGCTCGGCGTCTCCTTGCACCATCCAGGGATAGTTCTTCGGCAACTCGAAATAGCCGGAGCGCGGCACCGTTACTTTGTAAAATGTCTCCTCGCCGGCAAGAAACTCGGGAATTGTTAACGACGGATTTTTGTGCAGCTCGAGATACAAACGCGCAATGTCGATCCCATCGAGATTAATTCCGTTGTAAATGCCATGGTGATTTGGCTCATTCCTGTAAAATCGATCGTACCATGCCTGGAATCGATCATTGATAATCATGTTCAACTCCAGGTGGAGATGCGCGCGCGGTTGATTAATTCCGGTGCCGGTGTAGCCCATTACCGCGATGGGTTGACCTCGCTCTACTTTTTGACCGATCTGCACGTCGATCTTGCTCAGGTGTCCATACAAACTGAAATAGGGTGAGCCGTCCCAGCGATGCTCGATCACGATGTACTTTCCGTAGTTGGAGTAACCAGCCACAGGGCTGGTGTAGACGACCTGGCCGGCCGCGATTGCACGCACTTCATCGAGCGGCTCGCCGTTCGCATCACGATGAAGGCAGCGAATATCTATTCCTTCGTGAAATCGCGTGTAAACAACTCCCGCCGCCGTCTGCACCGGATCGCGCACGAAGCCATACTGGCCGCCCTCCCACGGCGTTGATTTCTCGCCGTGATAATCACGATCGACGTATTGGTAAAACTCCGATCCGTCACCATGAAACAAGGCGTCGTTATCGGTCGGCAAAACCAAATCGATGACGTCATGTTGTGCCACGAGCGAGTTGTGAGCCGCAAAAAATGCAACGGCAAGCGCAGTAAGGAATCGAATTCTCACTAGCGTTTCTTCTGGCCAATCAGGCGCCAATCCTTTTTCATCGCGTCGATGTCGCGTTTGGTTAGGCCGGATGCGACGTAGATCTGGCCGTCGGACACGCGTTTATCGATTTGTAGTTCGGTAATCGGCCGCCCGTCGATGAAAATAAAAAGCAAGGTGCCGCGCCGGTCGATGCTGAGCGATTCCAAGGCAATGGTTCCATGCTCATCCAACTGAAACAGCGCACCAAAATTGTCTTTACCGACCTGGTAGGGGTAGAATGCGACCACGTCGTTCTCGGTAATGCGCGCAGCCTTTTCAATTGCGACTTGTTTCCCCGAAAACATCGCTCGAACCGACGTGCTGAATACGGCCGAATCGTTTGGATTCGCCTCCGTGTGCGCTCGGAACATGCAATGCCGCTCTTTCGCGCCGGCGAAAGTCAGTGCCAGGAGCAGGAAAAGCGCACTCGCCCGGAACCGTATCATGGCCGATTGATAAAGGGTTTGACAGGATTTGCAACGTTTGCTGTTTAACCCGCGCATGGTTCGAAGTGCTCTCTGCCTTATTTTGTTGCTGGTGGTCGCGGTGGTTCAAGCTCAGGAGCTTGCGCCATCGGTCACACCGACTCCGCCGAAACGCAGCTTATTCGGCCGGATGCTTCATCCCTTTGGATCCTCGACACCTCGCGTCGAAAATTACAAGGACCCGAGACTCCGTGGCCTGCGCCTGGAAGTGGAGGTCTCGCCTCAACCGTTAAAACTTTCGGAAGTCCGACAACTCGATGTGAAAACCATATTGAGGAACGACGCGAAGAGCGCGATCGAGCTCGATTTCCCGACCGACCAGCGAATCGAGATCATATTGATGAATTCGGAAGGCGCATTGCTTACAAAGTGGTCGGACAACCACGCAATTAGTGAAAAGCCCGGAACGGTAACGATCAATCCGGAGGAACACATCGAATATAACGAGCACATCGCGACGCGTGAACTGACGCCGAACAAGGTTTTTATCGCCGAAGTTTTCTTTCCCAAGTATCCGGAATTGCGTGCGCGGCAGAAATTCTTGACCGAGCGGTAGCCAAAAAGTCGATGGTTGAGAGTTGATTGCGGGAATCAGGTTTTCTAGCAACAATCATCTATTAGCTCCCCACTTTTTTCCGATTACCACAGCCATCCGCAAGGCCATCGCGTGCAACCTTACACCCAGGGGCTGTTGCAGCCGTGGATCGAAAGCGCGCGTCGCCACCGCTTGAGCGATATTGCTTTTACCGATCATGATCGCTATCGCGCGGGCATCAATTTCGACGAAATCGAACTGCTTCGCGAAAAAAATCCGGACATGAAAATTCGCGCTGGAATCGAGTTGGATAACGATCCGGAAACCTCATCCGCCGGCCGGAAATGGGTCGAGAATAATTGGGACAAACTAGATTTCGTTTTGGGCTCGGTGCATTATCTGGATGATCCGACTCAAATGTTCGACAGCGTTCCCGATGGCGCGGAACAATTCGTCGGCCAGGATGTAAACGAAATCTACGCGGATTACTTTCGACGCGTCCGCGAAATTGCGGACACTGGCCTTGTTGATTGTTTGTCGCACCTCGATCTCATCAAAATCCATGGCCATCGTCCCTGCGGTGATATTGGTGCGGTCGTGAATGAAACGCTGGAATTCATTCGCTTGCGTAATCTCGCGATCGAGCTTTCAACCGCCGGCTGGCGAAAACCGGTGGACGAACTCTATCCCAGCGACGAGATCATTCGTCTCGCGATCAAGAAAGGAATCCCTTTCACGACTGCGTCCGATGCCCATTCGCATGCACAACTGGGCGAGAATTACGAACGGCTGGCGGAAAAGATGCGTTCGCTATGTATTCGCGAGGTGTGCGTTTACGAAATGCACAAGCGTGAAATCAAAAAGCTGTAGAAGTGGTGCTTCGGTCCCAAATTGTTAGAACGCCGCGACGCTCCGCTCTGCTACATTCCCGGTATTCCCAATCCGCCGGTGATTTTCGTCATCTCGGATTGGGCAAGCGCTTTGCCCTGTTCAATCGCGCCATTAACACCGCTCAAAATGACTTCCTCCAAAAATTCCACATCATTCGGATCGATAATATCTTTATCGATCTTGATCGAAATCACACTGCCGGCGCCGTTGGCGATCACCCTTACTTTGCCGCCACCGGCTGCGAACTCGACCGTTTTTTCTTCGAGCTCAGCCTGAGTCCGAGCCATTTGTTCCTGCATCTTCTGCGCCTGCTTCATCAGTTTGTTCAGATTCATAAAGTCACGACCTGATTTTGCCTTTGAACATTTCGAGCGCTTCCTGGATCAACGGGTCGTCGGCGCCCAAACTGTCAGATGCTTTTTCTTTCGCGGCTAATTTTTCCTGGACGCTTAGCTTCAGGCTCCAATCTTTGCCGCTGACTTCGTGCAAAAGCGTTTCGATCAATTTTCTATTGCCGGCAGTTCCCAGGATGTCCATGGTCGATTTTTGATCGGGCGCAAAGCCGAGAAGAAAGTTGCGTCCATCGGTTCCGAGAACATGCGCGGCGGCGGCTGAATTCCGGACAAAGGCTTTCTGGACTGGAATTTTGTCGTATGCCTGCTGCCACATTTTTTGGGGATCGACATTTGAATCTGCCGATTCGGCCACCCGGGAAGCGACCGTGGGCAGGTCAGGATCGGCGTTCGCTTTTTTTGATGCCGACGGGATGGCGCGGGCGGCACTGGCATTTCCCGCGCCGGACGCCTTTGCTGGAGCAACGGTTTTTCCGCCGCGCAATTCTCCGAGTTTTTCAATTACTTCATCGAGCGTCGCTTGTCCCAGGCTCTGAATCGCTTTAATGATCGCGACTTCGAAATGTAATTTCTTGTTCGGCGCCCACTTCATCCGGTTCTCGGCGTCGGCGAATTGATCGATCAGCTCGAGTAACCGGGCCGTTTCCACCAGACCGGATTGGCTTACGAAAGAGTCTCGTGTTTCAGAATCGACATCCTCGTCGAGTGCATCCGGCTTTACCTTGAAAACGAGCAGGTCGCGCAAGTATGAAATCAAGTCCGACATCAATCGCATCATGTCTTTGCCGGCCTCGGATTGTTCGTGCAAAAGCTGAATCGCGTCCGCGTTTGCGCCGCGCAAAATCCTTTCGGTGAACTCGGAAACCGTTTGCTGGCTGGTAAACCCGAAGATGCTCAAAACATCCGCTTCGGTGATATTTTGGCCGCAAAACGCGACCAGTTGGTCGAGCATCGATTCGGCATCGCGCAATCCGCCTTCTGCACCGCGCGCGATCGCGTGCGCGGCCGCGGATTCAAGTTTGATCTTCTCCTTGCCGGCGATCAATTGCAGATGGCTCGCGATCAGGTTGGCCGAAATCCGGTGAAGATCGAACCGCTGACAACGGCTGACGATCGTTGGCAACACTTTTTGCGGCTCGGTCGTCGCGAAAATGAATTTCACGTGTGGCGGCGGCTCCTCCAGCGTTTTGAGCAGCGCGTTGAACGCGCCGGCAGTCAGCATGTGAACTTCATCAATAACGTAAATTTTAAAACGGGCATTCGCCGGTGCATACCGCACGTTCTCGGTCAGGATCCGCACTTCATCCACTTTGTTGTTGCTCGCTCCGTCGATCTCCAGAACGTCCATGCTGTTTCCCGCCGCGATCTCGAGGCAATTTGTGCACTTGTTACATGGCGTAATGGTCGGTTTGTCAGAACTTAAGCAATTAAGCGCCTTGGCCAGAATCCGGGCGGTCGAAGTTTTGCCGGTGCCGCGCGGGCCGACGAATAAATAGGCATGAGCGAGACGATTTTGCCCGACCGCATTTTTCAACGTGCGCGAAACGTGCGTTTGGCCGACGAGATCGTCGAATGTCTGCGGCCGGTATTTTCTCGCAAAGACTTCGTAGCTCACCGAACAAATCTAATGGAAGAATTTGATGGTTGGTAGTTGATAGTTGATGGATCGGCCATGAAATCGATAAATTTGCTCGTTCCCGTGCTCCTGACCGTGCTCACGCTCGATTCATCGGGCCGCGAGCCAATCAAGTCACTGCCGCCGGTTGCTGAGAAAATTGTTCGCGCGCGCGACCTCGGCGTTCCGTTTGAGGGGACGCCGGGTCGATTCAACGCCATCACTGATGTCGCGGGGGTAGAAGTTGGCTATACCACCTTGATCAGCGGCGAAGGCAAACTCGCTGTAGGCAAAGGACCCGTGCGCACCGGCGTGACTGCGATCATTCCGCGCGGGCACGATTCATTGAACGACCCGGTTTATGCCGGCGTGTTCAGTTTGAACGGAAATGGCGAGATGACCGGCACCAATTGGATCGAGGAGAGCGGTTTTTTGGAAGGGCCGATTGTGATCACAAACACCCACAGTGTCGGCGTCGCGCGCGACGCGGTGATTGCGTGGCGAATCAAGCACGGTGCGTCTGATGCCAGCGGATACTGGTGGAGTTTGCCGGTTGTCGCCGAGACCTGGGACGGCTGGCTCAACGACACCAACGGATTTCATGTCAAACCGGAGCACGTTTTTGACGCGCTCGATTCCGCGCACGGCGGGACGATCGCAGAAGGCAGTGTTGGCGGCGGGACGGGAATGGTCTGCTACGAATTCAAGGGCGGGAGCGGCACCGCCTCGCGCAAAATCGAAATCAAACCCGGCAAAGACAAACCGTCGCAAAGTTTTACCGTTGGAGTTTTCGTGCAGGCGAATTTTGGACGGCGTCCGTTATTGACCATCGCAGGGGTGCCGGTGGGAAAGGAAATCCCGGGTTCAGTTTACAATGAAGACACCGGTTCGTGCATCGCCGTGGTCGCGACCGACGCGCCACTCTTGTCCAACCAATTGAAACGGCTCGCCCGGCGTGTCTCGCTCGGATTGGCGCGGACCGGCACCATTTCGGGCAACGGCTCCGGCGATCTGTTTATCGCTTTCTCGACCGCAAATCCGAATGTCTGGGCGCCTGACCGAGTCACGCACTCGGTTGAAACGATTCCGAACGACCTGATGGACCCAATTTTCAATGGCGTGGTGCAAGCGGCGGAAGAAGCCGTGCTCAATGCATTGGTCGACAATCAAACGATGATCGGCGCGAACAATCATCGGGTTGAGGCGCTGCCGCACGATCGCGTGCGCGAACTGCTCAAAAAATATAATCGTGTGAGCGATGATTAAGTTCGAAGTCGATCGGCCACGGAATCTGTTCGTAATTCGTTATCACGGCGACATCGCGCCGGGCGAGGTTGAAAAGGGTTTGGAGGAGATTCGAGCAGTTCTTGCCAACTTCCAGCCAGGTTTCCGGTTGTTAGGCGACTTTAGCGAGCTGGCATCCATGGATGTTGGCTGCGCCCCGTTCGTCGAGCAGGCGATGGACTTGTTTAACGCGAAAGGCATCGCCTTGGTCGTTCGCGTCATTCCCGATCCGCATCGCGATATCGGATTAAATATCATGTCGATTTTTCATTACCGTGGCGATGTTCAAATTTTTACGTGCAAGACCTTGTCCGAAGCAGACGAAATCCTTCGGACCGGGCGTGCCTGATCAGCTTAGAGCGCCGGTTGTCTCAGCCGCAGCCGATTTGGACGAGACCTCACTTTGTCGTGAGCTGATAAACGAGCAGGGCGGCCGCGATATCTTCCACTGCCAAGCCTAACGACTTGAAGACTGTGGTTTCGTTCGATCGAACGGGAATCTTTCCGGCGAGTGCTTCGCCTAATTCGGCATGGATTTCTGCGCCGGAAAGAATCAGATCGCCCGATTCTTTCATCGCAGCTTCGCGCGAATCGACAAAAACGACACTTTTCATCGCGTCATTATCCAACTCGCGCCAGTCGGGCCGGCAGGCGCCAATTGCATTAACGTGACAACCTCGCTTTAGCCATTTCCCCTGCAACACCGGAACCTTCGAGCTTGTCGCTGTCACAATCACGTCTGCGTCCCTAACCGCATCTTCTGCCGGCATTGCTTTTGCGGAGATCTCTTGCGCGAACCTCTCCGCATTCGTCGGCGTCGGACTCCAAACGCGAACCTCCTTAAATCGCCTGACAAGGCTCAGAGCTTCAACATGACTGCGGGCCTGCACTCCACTCCCGAGAATCGCGAGAATTTCTGCATCCTCTCGCGCGAGGAGCTTTGTCGCTACCGCCGAAACAGCCGCCGTGCGCATTTCGGTGATCAATCGCCCATCCATCACTGCGAGCGGCGTGCCGGTTTGCGGCTCGGTCAAAAAAATCGTGGCCATATGGGTGGGCAACTTTTTCTGCGCGTTTGACGGATAGAACGTGACGATTTTTTGACCGAGTCCCTCCGGAGTTAGTGCCGGCATCATTCCGTAAAAGCCACCCGGCGGATCGACTGCGATCACTTGCCGAACAGGCTGGATAACTTTTCCCATCGAAAAATCGGTCAGCGCTTTTTCCATCGCCGGGATGAGATCGGCCATTCGTAAATGCGTTCGCACTTGCTCTTCGTTGAGGAAAAGAAGTCGTCGATTCATCAGAAAATCTGGTCTGTTAGAGACGCGCGTCGCCGCTATGGCTCGGTCGGCTTTCGGAAAGGCTTGTGCATCTGGAAGAGTCCGCGACGCTTTTCCATATCACCCCGAATAGCTTCGGTAATATCGGGACACCAAAACGCCTCTTCTTCATAGGAAACGGCAAGATCGAAACTGCCGGCCTCGGCCCAGGCAGCGGCCAGCGTGTCGAGCCATTTCCCATTCATCCAATGCGACAACGCGCACGCCTTGGTCGCGTCGGCAACGGCCTCCCTGGCGTTTCGCACGGAGTCTTCCGGGCATGTTGCAAGAAACCAGGCCAAATTATTCAATGCGTGCTCGTCGTCGGGCGCGCTTCGCAATGCCTCTCGAAAATCGGCAAGCGCGCGAGGGTAATCGCGTTTTCGCGAGTAAAGGTAAGCCCGGCGCTCGTAATCAGAGACCGATTTTGTCTGGTCGACAACTTTCGTCAGGTCAGCAACTGCGCGATCCAGATCTCCCATTTGCTCGTAGGTGTAACTGCGGCCTTCGAGCGCAACGCTTTCGTTCGGTTTAAGCTCGAGAGTCTTGTTGAAATCGGACAGAGCCTTTGACCATTGCTTTGCCTGAATGAAAGCGAAACCGCGGTCGCGATAAGTCTCCGGTTTTTCCGGCTGAAGTCGCAGCGCCTCATCAAAGTCGGCGCACGCCCTCTCAAAGTCATGTTTGCGGCTGTAGATGTATCCGCGCTCGGCATACGCTTTGGCGTAATGGGGATTCATCTGAATTGTTGCTTCCACGCTGGCGAGCGCACGGTCGAGATCGCCCAGATGCGCGTAGGCAATTGCCCTGTTGTAGTAGGCGGTTGACCATGCCGGAGAAGTGCGGATCGCCTCGGAAAAATCGGCCACCGCCTGGGGCCAGTGTTTGCGATCAAGGTTGATCAGACCTCGATTGAACAACGCCCGGTCCATATTTGAATCGAGCAGGATCGCTTTGGAAAAATCATCGAACGCTTTGTCCTTGTTACCCTGATCAAGATAAAGTTGCCCGCGTGCCTCCCAGGCAAATACAGCCTTTGAGTCGAGTCGCAGTGCCTCTGAGTAGTCGCGAATTGCTTCGCGCGCCTGGTTCTTTTCATTTTCGCAAAACGCCAGGTCCTCGAACGCGAGCGCTTTGTAGGGTTCCGTCAGTCGATTTTGAATTGCGTTTTTGAAGCCCTTGATTGCCGGACCGTATTCGCGTCGGTTCATCGCTGCAACGCCTTCGTCGAAAAAGGAGCGCCCGCGCCGGAAGCTGATCAAATAGTACGCGCCGGTTGCGAACGAAGCCGCGATTACGATGATCGCGAACGTGCCAATGCCGATCGCGATTTTTGAGCCGGTGCTCATCTCTCAATTTCGTCGCGCAATTGTTTTTTCAAGTCTTGCCGCGCGGCCTTTTTAATCGCGCGACGCTCTGCGGCCACCGCTTGCTTCTCCGCGCGACGCTGCTGGCGCGTGCGCGGATCGATTTTTTCTGGTAAATGCGAGATCCGCGGCCGATTAGCACCGATTTTGCGCTCGTTAGGCTTGGCGTATGGATCCACCCGTCACTTCAACGTAATCTCACGCATTGTTTTTGTCCCGAGAATCTCGCGGATATCGAGGCGCTTCACCGCCATGGCCCGGCGCTGGTCTTCGGAGCCCATCACTTTCTCCAAGATCGGGTCCATCTTGTCGCGCAATCCATCAAGCGCCGCCATATTCGGATATTCAACCATGATCACGATGTTAAAATCATTCGCGCCCATTGCATCGCCGTCGAGAATTTTGTAATCGAGGATCACTTTCTGGGTTTTGGCGGCTTCGTAGGCAGGCTTCACCGTCTGACTGATTTGACGAAAATAGTCGTCTCCCAAACCGGCTTTGGTTTTAATGAAGGAGAGTGTCCAGACCGGACCTTCAATGTATGGCGCGCTGCTACCCTTGGCCGCGGACGAACTGCTCGTTTGGGCCGGGCTAATGCCCGCGATTCCCAGAGTCAAAATGATGATAAAGAATAATTTACTCATATCTACAGCTTGACCGGAGCAACTTGGACAAGCGAGAAGATTTGCAAACCACCATGGTCGATTTCGATAAAATCCGCGCGGCGCGTGATCGGATTCAGCCGCACATTCATCGGACGCCGGTCCTGACCAGCGAGCGATTGAATGAAGGCAGCGGCGCGTCGTTGTTTTTCAAGTGCGAAAATTTTCAGAAAATCGGCGCGTTTAAGGCGCGGGGAGCGACGAATGCGGTGTTTGCGCTCGACAACGCAACGGCGCAACACGGCGTGGCGACGCATTCGTCCGGTAATCACGGTACGGCCCTCGCGCGCGCGGCCAGGCTACGTGGAATTCCGGCTCATATCGTGATGCCGAACAATTCGGCGAAAGTGAAGGTGCGCGCGGTTGAAAGTTATGGCGCGGAAATCGTTTCTTGCGAACCGAATGACGCCGCGCGCGCGCGGGTGTGTGCGGATTTGATTGCAGAAACCGGCGCAACGCTGATTCATTCATTTGAAAACGAAGATGTGATCGCGGGGCAGGGGACCGCAGCAGTGGAACTTCTCGAAGAATTTTCCGATCTGGATCTGTTGATGTGTCCGGTTGGCGGAGGCGGCTTGCTTTCGGGGACCTCGATCGCTTCGAAATCGATGCGGCCCAGGATAAAAGTTGTCGCGGTCGAGCCGGCCAATGCGGACGACGCCGCACAGTCATTCCGCGCAGGACGTTTGCTCCGAACGGAGAAGAAATTCACGATCGCGGATGGATTGCGCACCAACATCAGTGAACCGACCTTTGCGATTATCCGGCGCAACGTGGACGATATTGTCACGGTGAGCGAGGAAGCGATCGTCGAAGCCATGCGGACAATCTGGGAGACGATGAAAATTGTCATCGAACCGTCTGCTGCTGTTCCCTATGCTGCGATTCTTGAAAGAAAAATCGATATTGGCGGTCAGCGCGCCGGTATTATTTTGACAGGAGGCAACGTCGATCTCGATGCGTTGCCCTGGAAATAGTCAGACATGAAAACGCAAACTGCAGTTTTGCTGACGACCTGGATCGCGACATCACTCTTCGCGCAATCATCCGGCCCAACGATGAAAGCCATCGTCGTACACCAGTTCGGTGGCCCGGAAGTTTTGAAACTTGAAGTTGTGCCCCGACCGGAACCGAAAGAGGATGAGATCCTGGTCAAAGTGATCGCTGCAGGAGTGAATTCGTTTGATGGCGGACTCCGATCGGGCACATGGGCCAAGATCTTCAAAATAAACCTGCCATGGATTCCCGGATATGACATTGCCGGCACGGTCGAAAAAGTCGGCGGTAAAGTTACCAAGTTCAAAGCAGGTGATCCGGTTTACGCTTTGATTTCGCTTTTAGGCGGTGGTGGCGACGCCGAATACGCGATTGCCAAGGAAGACCAAGCAGCGCCAAAACCGGCAACCATCAGTTTTACGGAAGCGGCTGCGGTGCCGAGCGTCGCGTTGACCGCATGGCAGGCGCTGGTCGATAAGGCCGATATTCAGTCGGGCCAGACCGTGCTGATTCATGGAGCGTCCGGCGGCGTCGGAATGTGCGCAATTCCGATCGCGAAGACTCGCGGCGCGAAAGTGTTCGCGACTGCCTCAACCGCAAATCAGGATTTTCTCAAGGAACTCGGAGCCGACTTGGCCATCGATTACAAGACGCAAAAATTCGAGAAGATTGTCAAAGACGTCGACGTAGTGGTCGACGGCGTTGGTGGCGAAACAATGGCCCGATCATACCCGATCGTGAAAAAAGGTGGAATCCTGGTCAGTCTTGTCGGGGGCGTTGATCAGGCGCAACTGGACAAATACGGGATTCGCGGGGCGTCGGTGGAAGTCACACCCAACGGCGAACAGCTCGCGCAAATAGGAAAGCTAATCGACCAAAAGAAAATTAGAGTCGTCATTTCCGATACTTTCCCGCTGGCGGATGCGGCCAAAGCTGAGGCTAAGGCGGACACAGGTCATGCCCGCGGGAAGATCGTGTTGAAAGTTCGCGACGAGCCAAAATGAAGCCTGGAGGAGGATTCATAAGATGAATCGACTGATTTTGTTTTGCTCATCTGTTTTGTCCGTCGGTTCGATTGCGTTGGCGCAGTCCGGCGGCGCGACGATGAAAGCGATTGTGGTTCATCAATTTGGCGGGCCTGAAGTCTTGAAGTACGAAGATGCGCCGCGACCAGAGCCGACGGAGGACGAGATTTTAATTCGGACCGTGGCGGCAGGGGTCAATCCGGTCGATGCATTTATTCGTTCCGGTCATTATGGCAGCGGCAACCTTCCATATATCCCCGGAATGGAAGTTGCCGGCGTCGTCGAGAAAACGGGTGCGAAGGTCACCAAGTTCAAACCGGGCGATCAAGTCTTTGCCCATCTCGGCTTTAAAGATGGCGGCTACGCCCAGTTTTCAGTGGCGAAAGAGGACGAAGTCGCGATGAAACCGAAAACGATCAGCTTTGAACAGGCGGCGGCGGTGCCGTTGGCGGCGACTACTGCCTGGCAGGCATTGATCGATACCGCCGGTTTAAAATCCGGTCAGACCGTGTTGATTCATGGCGGTTCGGGCGGGGTCGGTTCCTTTGCCGTCCAGATTGCGAAAATGCGCGGAGCGAAGGTGATCGCCACGGCTTCAACCGAGAATCAGGATTTGCTCAAGCAACTCGGAGTCGACCAGGCGATTGATTACACCAAAACAAGATTCGAAGACGTGGTGAAAGACGTCGACGTTGTTCTGGAAGCGACTCGCTCCGATTCAATGGCACGATCGTACGGTGTGGTGAAGAAAGGTGGTTTTATCGTTTCAATCACGGGAGCACCCGATCAATCCGAGCTTGAGAAGCATGGGCTTCGCGGCAGCTCGATGGGTGTCCATCCGGATGCGCATGTTTTGGAAGAACTCGCCCGGCTGATTGATTCAAAGAAAATTGCAGTGGTTGTTTCTCAGGTGTTTCCTCTTGCCGAAGCGAGCAAGGCGCATCAGCAAATTGAGACTCGCCATACGCGCGGGAAAATCGTGCTAAAGGTAGCGGACGAAAGCAAAAGGTAGGAAACGAGTCGTGTGCATATGAATTGGGAAGCGATCAATGCCATCGCGCAACTGGTCAGCTCGATCGGAGTAGTCGCGTCGCTTTGGTATCTCGCCGTTCAAGTGCATCGCAGTACGCGCATCTCCAAACTCTCAGCCCAGGACGCAGCCACAACCGCGTTGCGCGAAGTAACCAAACCGTTCGCCGAAAATCCCGAGGTTGGACGAATCTGGAGAGTCGGCCTGGAGGACCTCGACGCGCTCTCGCCCGACGACAAGGCCAGGTTTTTTCACGTCGCTTTTCAATTTCTTAAGGCGATGGAAACGATCCATTTCCACTTTATTTATGGAGTGATGGAAGAATCGGTTTGGCGAGGCTGGCGCAATCTTTATGAGCATTATCTCGTGTCACCTGGCCTGGAATTTTACTGGAACACTCGCCGTTACCTTTTCTCCGAGCGCTTCCAGGAGTTTGTGGCCGGGCTCGACCGACCGAAGGAACGTTTAACCGTTGCGAATCTACTCGGTCAGGAAGGTAGCCGCTGATTAGTGACCAAATCGCGGACCCGAAAGGCTTTTCGATTTGGGTCTTGAGCGCCGGGGCAGAAACCCGGAGCAACGTACCGTCACGCAGGAATCGGTCGGGTCGGGCCTGTTCGAACAATGCAGCTGCCATTGATGGCGGGCGGTTGTGCGAATGCGATGATAACTGAGATCGAGTGCCTGGCGCAGGGCTTCCAAAGCGTCAAAGCGAACGATCTCACGGTGGATTACGTGCATTGAGGCTGGGTCTTCCATGAGCGTGCTTGAACGAGCAGAAAGTACGCCTCGGGATTGTTACTTTTCCGCAGTCGCTTTCTGAATCGAGGTTGGGTCGTCGAGCAGAATCCATTCGATGATGGAAACAGGCAGGCTTCCATTTTTGATCAAGTCATCGTGAAACTGGCCGAGTCTGAAATTGTCGCCTTGCCGATCCTTATATCGGCCGAGCAGATTCATGATCTGCCATTTACCGATAATATAACTGATTTTTTGGGTCGGGCTTGAGGCGGCCCCGGCCGCTTCGCCGGTCGCGGCTTCCTGATCGAGTCCTCCCGCTTCCATAAAATACTTGACCGCCTGGTCGAAACTCCAGCGGCCGGTGTGCAAATTCACATCTACGCCAATTCGCGCGCAACGATAACGTGCGAGCCGCAGGATCTGGCCCTGTCCAGCAGAATCATTCGGATAAAGTCCTTCGCGCGCGAGCATTTCTTCGCCGTACAACGCCCAGCCTTCGACAAATACCGTGTCCTCATGTTGGCGCCGGATTTCGTCGCTCAAATGGTTTGCAATCGACAACTGGAGGAAGTGCCCCGGGATTCCTTCGTGCCCAAGAATCGGCCGCGGTTCCTCGATAGCAGCGCGAATGTAAAAATTCTTCGATTGCGGATTGTAAGTTGGGATGAAATAAAAACCGGTTGGATCCTTGTCGTAAACTCCCGGGGGATTCATGAAACCACCCGGACTGGTTGGCTTGAGCGCATCGGGCAACTGCCGAATTTGAAATTGACCAAGATAATCCGGCAGCGTCACCAGTTGATGCGCTTTCAAGAAATCTATAATCTCTTGCTCCCGGCTTTCGTAAGCTTTCAAGAAGGCCGCTTGATCCTTCGGAATGTTCGCACTGCGCGACGGATCAGGGTCGGCCAATTTTGGATCGGTGAGTTGTGCTTCGAGCGCGCGAAAACGTGCGAGCTCGATCCGGCCGATCATTTCGACCTCGCTCGCATTTAGCGGCAAGAGCAGGACGTGCCTGAGATAATAATTGTAGTTCGCTTCGCCCATCGGCGCGAAGTCGGCCATTTTCGGCAAACGCGTTTCCAGTTCTGCCGCATAGTTGTGCAGCGCGGCGAGCGCGGCATCGCGGGCCTTGATCAATTCGTCATGTTCGTTAGGTGCAAGATCGACATCGAGCGCCATCAGGCTGCCGGTAAAAAGGGAATCGATCGCGCCTGCCGATTGAATGGCGAATTGAGCGTAAGTTTTCACCGGGCTTTGCAGATTGCTCAGGCCCTGTTTCAGTAACGTCGGCATCTGTTTGAGTCGCGCGGTCGCGGCCAGAGCCCGGTTCCGCGGTGTGTCGTATTCTTTTTTCAGGAGCGAAAAAATGCCATTGGTGCATTCGCTTACGTAAATGTCCGGGTTCGTCCGCTCGAATTTCAAAACGCGACCTTCAAAATCCGGCCCTTCGAGTTGCGCCCGAAAGAGAATGGCGTCGATGTGGTCATCCTTCGACCAGGTCTCGCTTTTCATTGCCCGCACTTTTTCCAACAACGCATGAACATGCTGTGCGCGCTCCGCGATCTTCGCCGGCGAGTAATCGGTCAGCCTGTTATCCCACGTATGCAGCCCGCGTTCGCTGCTGGCTACCGGATAATTTTCATTTCGCCACGCATAATAATCGTCGGCCAGCTTGTGTAGCGCCGCCGCCCCGATGACCTCACCACTTGTTCTTGTGATCAGAGCTTTTCTCATTAGATCGGGTGGAGAAGGATTTCGTTGCGCCTGAATGGTGATTACGGTTGCTACGACCACAGTAGCTGGAAGAATTAATTTCGCTTTCACGGGGCGAATCTTAATAGATGCTCCGCCATGACAAAGCTTAATCCGAAGACTCTGGGAATCATCGGCGGCGTCGGCCCCGAGAGCACAATCGATTACTACCGATCGTTGATAGCGCTTTACAAGGAACGAAAGGCGGATGGAAGCTATCCGGAGATCATCATTAACAGCATCGACCTGAAAAAGGAGATCGAGATGGTCGAGCGCAATCGGTTAGCCGATCTAACAACGTATTTGGTCGAGGAGATTGAGAAACTTGGACGCGCCGGCGCAGACTTCGGCCTGATTGCTTCAAATACGCCCCACATCGTGTTCGACGCGGTTCGGATGCGCTCGCCGATTCCTCTCATTAGCATTGTGGAATCGGCGGCCGTCTTCGCAAAGGCACGTGGACTCAAAAAGATCGCGCTGTTCGGGACAAAGTTTACGATGACCGGCGATTTCTATCCGAAAGTGTTCTTGCGCGAAGGAATCGACCTAGTGCAACCGAAAACACCCGATCAGGATTACATTCACGACAAGTACATGAACGAGTTGGTAAACGGTATCTTTCACGACCAGACTCGCGCCGGCCTTCTTTCAGTCGTAGATCGCATGAAAGAGAGGAACCAGATCGATGGAGTCATCCTTGCCGGGACCGAGCTTCCGTTGATTTTGCGCGATGACTCATGCCAGGGCATTCCATGTCTGAACACGAGCAGGATTCACGTCGAAGCCGCGATCAATTGGATGCTAGGTAACTCAGGGAAGTAAGTGAAACGACTTGCGGTAACTCCACTTCTCGGCTTCACCATATGGATGCTTCAGATCCAGGCCGAGCCAGCTCAGATTCGCTACGTCGCGATCGGTGACTCTTACTCGATTGGCGAAGGCGCATCACCTAGCGAGTCGTGGCCGGCAGTTTTATCGCGACACTTGAACGAAAATGGGCTGAATGTAAAACTCGTCGCGAATCCGTCCGTGACCGGCTGGACTACACAGCAGGCGATCGACCACGAGCTGCCGATTTTTGCCAAAGCGAAGCCTGATTTCGCGACATTGCTCATCGGAGTGAATGACTGGGTGCAGGAAGTTGATGAAAAAACGTTTCGCGGGCGCTTTGCCTTTTTAGTCGATCAAATGCTGAGCGTTCTCTCGAACAAAAAACAATTGCTTGTCGTCACGATTCCAGATTTCGGAGTGACACCGGCTGGTCCGCGGTATTCGCGCGGCCGAAACATTTCCGAAGGGATTGCGGCTTTCAATCGAGTGATTGAGGAAGAAGCGAAACTGCGTGACCTGCGGATAGTCGACATTTTTGAGCTAAGCAAGAAGATGGGCTTGGATAACTCACTAGTTGCTGCCGACGGTCTTCATCCTTCCGCCAAATCATATGCCGAGTGGGAGAAGGTTATTTTTCCGGCTGTTTTGGATTTGCTGACTAGTCACGCCCAAAATCAAAAACCGGGCTAGATTTGGGCGGTGAGGGTTTCGAACCCCCGACCTACTGGGTGTAAACCAGCCGCTCTACCACTGAGCTAACCGCCCTCGAACCGCCTGCTGAGTTGCGGCGCACTTTACACGACGCTTATTTCAGAGCAATAGTGGATCTAATCACTATCTCGCGCTACTTTGACGATCTAAAGGTCGGCGATCGATTTGAATCCGACAGGTTCTTGGTAACTGAGGAGGCAATCGTTGAATTCGCCAACCAGTTCGATCCGCAAGGCTTTCATCTTGACCCGACAGCAGCGGGGGGAACCATATTCGGTGGCTTGACCGCCAGCGGGTGGCATACGGCTGCGATCACCATGCGGCTCTTTGTCCAGACCCTTAATTTTGCCAAGGGCGTCATAGGTCTGGGGGTGGATGAGTTGCGCTGGCCGGCGCCAGTAAGGCCGGGCGACGTTCTTCGAGTTGAAACCGAAATCTTGAAGCTGCGCCGTTCGAAATCAAAGCCTCAATTTGGAATTGTTAAGTTCCGATACACGACTCGCAATCAATCAAATAAGATTGTGCAGAGGATGTTCGCATCGGGTCTCGTTCGAGTGCGCGACAACTAAGACAAGAGACTGATAGAAGCGAGGTAAGCTAGAGTTATTTAAATAGCTTGCACTAACTCACGCTCTACTCTATGTGGAACACACTTATGGACTTCTCATTAGCAGCTTTAGAACAAGCAGTGTCGATCCGGCGCCAGATCGCGGCGTTGGAAAAACGGTTAGGTGCCTTATTAGCTGGCCGGACCGGCGCAAGCAAACCTTCCGGCAGTGGTAAAGGTGGCGGCGGGCGGCGGCGTTTGTCCGCGGCTGCGCGCGCCAAGATCGCAGCAGCAGCGAGAGCGCGTTGGGCTAGAGTAAGAGCGGGTCGCGGTGGCGCAAAAGGAAAACCGAAAGCATCTCGGAAAAAAGGCGGATTGAGCGCGGCTGGTCGAAAGAAACTTTCGGATATGATGAAAGCGCGTTGGGCCGCACGAAGAAAAGCTCAGGGCAAAAGACGATAGGCTACCGACTTAGCAGTTTCATCATCGCTTCGGGATATCGCGAACCGGCGAAGGCGTTCTTAGGCGCGACGTCATTGATTCGCTCTAAGTCAGAGGTAGTGAGATTGACGTCGAGAGCGCCAACGTTTTCCTGAAGATACTTGCGCCGCTTCGTCCCTGGAATCGGCACAATGCTGTCGCCCTGGGAGAGCACCCAGGCAAGAGCGAGCTGTGCCGGCGTGCAATGTTTCTCACGCGCAATTTCTTCTACCTGTTTCACCAGGTCGAGGTTGCGTTGAAAATTTTCGCCCTGAAACCGCGGCGTAGTCCTTCGATAGTCGTCTTCCGGCAAGTCATCCGGTTTCTGAATCTTTCCGCTTAGAAATCCGCGACCAAGTGGGCTGTAGGGGACAAAGCCGATGCCCAGCTCACGGCATACGGCCAGAACGCCATCTTCGGGATCGCGTGTCCAAAGCGAATACTCAGATTGCAATGCGGTAATCGGGTAGACAGCATGCGCGCGACGAATATTTTCTGGGCTGGCCTCGGACAAGCCGAGGAAGCGGACCTTTCCCTGTTGCACCAGCGCAGCCATCGCCGCAATCGTTTCCTCGATCGGCGTGTCGGGATCGACCCGATGTTGATAGTAAAGATCGATACAATCGATTTTAAGCCGGCGAAGGCTTCCTTCGCAGGCCTGCTTCACGTAATCGGGCGTGCCACAGATGCCGCGAAACTCCGGTTTACTCGGGTCGCGCAAAATTCCGAACTTCGTCGCGATGATGACTTGATCGCGGTGGCCATGAAGGGTCTGGCCTAACAACTCTTCGTTTGTGTGCGGTCCGTAGACGTCAGCCGTGTCGAAAAAAGTGATGCCGACCTCAAGCGCGCGATGAAGCGTAGCAATCGATTCTTCCTCATCGCGTCCACCGTAGAAATCCGACATTCCCATGCAACCGAGGCCAATTGCCGAGACGCAGGGACCACCTCGACCCAATTTACGCTGTTTCATATCTGCCCGATCCAAATTCGCGGCGCAACTTCTTCCCAGCGATGCCGAATGGACATGAATTCCGCTTCACTTAGTGGTTCGGCGCCGAGTAGCCGGGCATTTGTTTCCCAGCGCTCGGGTTTGCTTGTGCCAACGATCGCCGTATGGACGCCGGGTACGCTCAGAGTGAAACGAAGCGCAATGGAGATTGTCTTTTCCAAATCGTATCCATTAAGAAAATCGTAATCTAGTTTGCGCAGCCGGTCCCAATATTCGTGGTGATAGGAATCCATCGGACGATGCCCGGTCTTCCAGGCGACGTTGGCCAGCGGGCGCTTCGCGATCACGCCAATATTTTTCTCGCGTGCCAGGGGGAGCGTCAGTTCGATTGCTTCCTGATCGGCAATACTAATCGAGGTCTGCAAGGTATCGAAGGCGTCGCATTCGAGCGCGTAACGGGCAGGGCGACTATCTCCACTGTAACCGAGGTAGCGGGTATAACCCTTTGCCCGCGCGGTCTGCAAACCATCGATCGCTTCGCCTTTTCGCAACTCAGACTCCGAACAGCTGTGCAACTGCACGAGATCGAGCTGGTCGGTGTTCAATCGCTTCAAACTTCGCTCGATACTCTCCAGGATTGATTTCTTCGACCAGTTCGCGCCGCTTTCCATTCCGCGGGGATGACCGCACTTGGTAAACAAATAAAAATCTTTTCGGCGACCAGAGATCGTTTTGCCGAGTAGCTCTTCGCTGCCGCGATAACATTCGGCCGTGTCGATTACGTTCAGCCCGGCGTCGAGCGCGCTGTTCAGTAAATCGGCGACCGTCTCACTGGCAGTGGCTTCATAACCAATCTCCGCGCCGCCGAATCCGAGGACCGAGACATTCATATCGGTTTTTCCAAGTCGACGCTTTTCCATTTGCGCAATCACGCTTTGTTGTAGTGCCGTTTGTGTCAAACGCCGAACTAATAAACAGGCGCTTGCCGCAGCCCGCGCCTCTACCACACCAACCGCGTTTTGCCGACACCGCGCTCGATTCGGCCGATGGGTTTGGCTTTCAAAATCGACATCGCGCGTTTTGCATCGCGCTCGCCAACAATTGCCACCATCCCGATGCCCATGTTGAACACCTGATACATTTCTGCCCGAGCGATCTTTCCATTTTGCTCGAGGATTCGGAAGAGAAGGGGAACACGCCACGATTTGGTTTCGATCATGGCATCGCAAGTTTTCGGCAAGATTCGCGGCAAATTGTCGATCAAGCCGCCGCCGGTGATGTGAGCGAGGCCTTTGATTAAGCCAACCGGAGCGTTCGAGACCAACGGCTGATAATTTTTGTGAACTCGTAAGAGCTCCTGGCCTAACGAGTGGTTCAAGCCTGCGATTCGCGAGCGCGGCCGCAGTTTCATTTTTTCAAACAGGATTTTCCGCGCCAGCGAGTAGCCATTGGTGTGCAAACCATTCGAAGACAGCCCAAGAATCACGTCACCCGGCCTGATTGTGCTTCCGTCGATCATCTTCCTGCGGTCGACCACCCCGACGATACAACCGGCCAGATCGTATTCGCCCTTGCGATACATCCCGGGCATTTGCGCCGTCTCGCCG
>Ga0187777_10000552_pt1 | contig 25270 bp, 17 predicted proteins | sample 1015_Q2_SP5_10_M_FD_132416 | JGI IMG/M metagenome (GOLD analysis project Ga0187777, IMG submission 132416) | Tropical peat soil microbial communities from peatlands in Department of Meta, Colombia - 1015_Q2_SP5_10_MG | ecosystem: Environmental > Terrestrial > Soil > Wetlands > Peat | place... | reverse complement strand
TACGTGTTGACAGTGCTCGCAGATCAGTCCCGCGAAGATTCAAATGGCGCGGGCTACGGCAATGGACGCCATGCTTTCCGATTTCAGACTCCTCCCCAGCTCAAAGACGGCCGTCCGCACTCGCTCTCAATTTTCATCGCTGGAACGAAAAAGACGATAATGCCGACTCCGCGAATACTTCTCTGTCCAAATGCGGCAGACTGAGCATCACGATCAGGACGTAATGTAACCTTCCTCGCCATGTTCGTTGATGTCCAAACCCTGGCGCTCGACATCAGGGGCAATGCGCAGTCCGATCACGCCGTTGACAATGAATCCGATGACCGTGGTCCCGATGATCGCGAGCGCGAGCGTGATGCCAATCGCTTTGAGCTGCTCCAGCCAAAGCATGCGACCGACAATCTTGGCGAGGCCATTCTGGCTCGCAGGATTGAACGGTGCGGTGACGCTTACGGCCAAGTTTGGATTCACTCGCGCGGTCGCCATCAGACCAGTTAGGAAAGCCCCGAGCGTCCCGCCGACCGCGTGGACTCCAAAGGTGTCGAGCGCATCGTCGTAGTGAAACCACGATTTTAATTTCGTGCAGGCGAAGAACGGAACGATGCCGGCGGCGATGCCGATGATGATCGCACCAGAGGGATCGACAAATCCGCACGCAGGCGTAATCACAACCAATCCAGCGACTGCGCCGGAGCAAAATCCGAGCACACTAGGTTTACCGCGGAACGCGTATTCGAGCATTGCCCAGGTGAATGACGCGACGGCAGTGGCGAGCGTTGTAGTCATGAAGGCGTTCGCGGCGATTCCATCCGCGGCCAGGGCACTGCCGGCGTTAAAGCCATACCAGCCGACCCAAAGCATTCCGGTTCCGACCATGCAAAGCACCATGCTGTGTGGCGCCATCACTTCCTTTCGAAAACCGAGTCGCGGCCCGAGCAACAAACAGAGCACAAGTGCAGACCAGCCCGACGACATGTGCACGACGGTGCCGCCGGCAAAATCGATCGCTGTAATTTTCGAGCCTGGATTCCAAACCCCATTCATTAATCCGTCGATCCCCCAGACCATGTGGGCGAGCGGGAAGTAAACGGCGAACATCCAGATCGCGACAAAAACGAGCACAGCAGCAAATCGCATTCGCTCGGCCACGGCGCCGATAATCAACGCCGGGGTGATGATCGCGAACATGAGTTGATACATCGAGAAGACATTCTGTGAGACCCAGTAGGAATAATCACCGTTCGGCTGCGAATCGACGCCTCGAAGGAAGGCAAACTTCAGACCCCCAAAAAATGGCGAGCCATGAGAAAAAACGAGCGAATAACCAACCGCCCACCACAGAATCGTGACCAGGCCAGCGATGCCGAGACATTGCGCCAGGACCGATAACACATTTTTTTGCCTAACGAGTCCGCCATAAAATAGGGCCAGCCCGGGCAATGTCATGAACAGAACGAGCGCGGCTGAGGTCATCATCCAGGCGTTATGGCCGGGCCCCGACCCAGAAACATTTGACGCAGCCTGCGAGTTGGCGGCATCAGCCGCGCGCGGCGCGTTATTTACATACGCTTCGAGGTCGGCCACCCGTTGCTCGAGCGAAGGCGAGGGGGATAAAGCTGGGGCGCCCGCTGGCGAAGATGATTGCGCGAACGAATGTTGCGCGACAAAGGCGAAGAAAATGAATGCGCGAACAGAGACATTAATCCTCACCCGCAGCGTTATAAATGACCGCGGTCAGGATCGACAAGAACGTTCGGTCTCGAAAAAATTCGAGACGACTAGGCGCTACTTCTTTTTGAAATTCGCAACCAGCGATCGATTCTTGGTTACGGTGAAACTGTAGCCAGTCCCCGTGCTGACAACGGTACCATTCTCGGTCCAATTGACAAACTTGTAGCCTTTGGCTGGGGAGGCGGAAACGGTGCATGTCGCGCCACTCGGAAATGTGCCGCCGCCATAAACCGTTCCCTCGCTAGAGGGGCTCGCCGTGACTGTAATTGTGAAACCAGGCGGGTTGACGGTCACCGTTTTCGTGTACTGATTGTCGCTCTCATTACTTTCGCTGACCGCATTGGTTGCGTCGGCTACGATTTGTATGGTGTGCGAACCTTGACTGAGCGAGCCCAGCGGATAGCCGATTATGGAAGTGTAGGCACCGGTGTTGAGCGGCGCGGACACGGTCCAGCTGTTCGTGAAAACGCCGTCCACATACAGCTCGGTGGAAAAGTTATTGGTCACGTTCGCGTTTCCGTTGTTGATGACCGCCCAATCGATATAAAGCGTACTAGTTGAAGTAATATTGGAGCTGTCAGTCGTGCCTCCGTTAACAGTAGTAACGACAACCTTATCCGACCAGCCGGACGGTTGGTATGGGGTTAGATTGGGCAACGCTCCGACAACAATCGTTTTGGTATAGCTATTATCGTTTTCGTTGCTTTCGGCGATTACATTGGTGGTATCGAGCTTGATCTGGATCGAGTGTGAACCAGTCGGCAGAGAACCAAGGTTATAGTCTTGAACCGTATTAAAGTTGCCCGCCGTTATTGGCGGAGTGGTCCAGCTCGCCCTTAGCACACCATCGACATAAAGCTCAGACGTGGAGCTGGCCGTTGCATCCGCGTTCCCACTGTTGGTCACCGCCCAGTCGAGATAAAGCGTGTCACCCGGCTGCAAATTTGAGCTATCGACGTAACTTCCAGGAACATTTGAGATCACAATTTTGTCAGACCAGCCACTTGGCTGGTAAGGGGCAAGATTTGGCAGCGGCGACTGCTGCACCGATACCAACGCAGCGATCAAACCCGCGCCTTTCGGCGTCCCCCACCCGGTGCAAAGATCGTATCCGGTCACGGCCGAGAATCGGCTCGGGCTGCTCCCAGAAAAATTGTTGCCAGTAGTTATGTCATGAAAAGCGGAGGTGTAGTTTTGCCCCTTTCCAATACTATAAAGCGCAGGGTTCAAGAAACCGACCGCCGGCTGCTGACTGATCCCTGCCTGTTGATTGACTAAGGCGGTAAAGGCGGCCCACAAGGGCGCGGCACAGCTTGTGCCGCCAACCGATTCCCCTATTCCATTGTCTGCAACAATATAGATGTTATCGGCCGTCAGCGCGACATCCGGAATATTGCGATGGGTGGTCGATCCCTGATTCGACGTCATGCTGATTCCTTGTTGCCAGGTTGGAATGGAATAGGTCGGGCTAATTCCGCCGCTGCTGCCGATATATTGTTTCCCAAACTTGCCCCAGTTCCAAACCGACTCCGATGTCCACGTATAAGGATCTCCGGTTGCCCAAATCGTCGTCCCGCCCACCTCGACAATGTTGGGACTATCAGATGGAAAATCGATTGCGCCCGTAAAAGCGTCACTGTCACCGGTCGCATTGAAAAAACTCTGCCCCTGCGCCGCCATCTGCTGAAAGATCTGCTCGGCCGTCGCATCGGGCGGGCCGCCACCCCATGAGCAACTGACCTGCTTGGCGAGATTATCGTTTGCTATCCGATTTAATATGTCCTCCCAAGTGCCGCCATTTGACTCTTCGTAAACGATAACCTTCGATAACCCCGGCGCCATCGAGATGGCCACTTCAATGTCGAGCGCTACTTCGCTGTTGTTCGATCCCGCCCTCCCATTATAGCCGTCCACGTAAACGTTTTGCAGCGGAACACTCGAGAGACCCACCTGGTCTTCGTAGCTCACAATATCCCCCGGGTAGTAACCATCAAATTCAACCAGGCCAACAGTTTGCCCCATGCCGGTCAACGAAACGCCGGGAGCGTAAATCGACCGGAAATCGCTCCCTGCGTACAAGCCATTCGGGCCGGTCGGGCCGTTCGACGTGCGAGCATGCGGCTCCACCTCCCCTTGCAATTTCATTCGCGGGTGCGGCAGCCAATAATTGTTCAGGCCACTTACATTAAGGATTGGCACGCTTGCCTCCACCGTGGGATCCACGTCCGGCGCGAAAAAATTGCGTGCCTCAAACGGATGCCGATAAAGGCGCAGCTTAACCTGAAAGGCTTTCTCCACGTCTGCCACTGATCCGCTCACATCCAAAACCATCCTGTTCGGATGGGTCGCCGTAATGGTTAAGTCATGAGCCGTCGCAAAATCGATGATTGCCTGGTAATCCGCTTCCGTCGGACCGAATTGGGCAGTGAATTGGTCCGGCGTTAGATAACGATGAAAACTCGCGCTCGCCGGATTATAAAGATCATTCAGAAAGCTGGTGAGCACCCCCTGATCCCGAATTGGAACTCCAATCGACAGGTTCAATCTCTGCCCTTCCGGTAGAAATTCGCCAGTCGGCGAATTTTTCGCCTCCGCCGGGACGTGCCTGCCAATCTCTTTCCGCGGTTCCGGCGAAGACGCAGCTGAAAGCGCAGACATCAACAGAAGGCCAACCGCTACCTTATTAATAGAGAATTTCATAGGGGAATGCGAAACCCGGCGAAGCAAACAGCCGATTCCTTTTTTAGCAAAAGAAAATCTCACCCTCGATTTCATTTTCTTGGTCCCAGCTCTGAAAGCGAGCATAAATTGGGCGAAATCGGGAAAAAAATGCGCGAGGCAAGACCCGGCAACGACCGGTGACGGCAGAGAGAGTTCCGCCGAGGTTCTGGTTGGTCGAGGTTAAGAAACGACTCGACGGAGTTTCGTCTTTAAATTCACAATATCGCCGATTCTGGCAATAATCGCGGACCGGAGATTTGCTGAATTATGGCTGCATTAGTCTCGTCGGTTTCGTCTTCGATGTCGTCAGAATCGTTTTCTTCATCGCTCCGGTCAGATGAAATCGCAGCGGGCAATTCTTTTTGCTCGAGATTCTCGTAGCGCTTGCGCACTTCGGTTGGAACCTTGTTCAACTCTTCCTTGCTTTCGACCGGACCGCTAAACAAAAGAAGCCCTTGCGGATCTTTGGCGGTCAGCACCTTCTTGCCGTCAATTTTCTCGATCCGCAGCTCGCCTTTGTCGTCTGAAAAAACAATCTGCGCCTTGCCAATGTCGATATTGGTTGTCTTTAGCCCGCCGTTCTCGTCATCTTTAGTAATATTAATCCTCCCGGCTGCGCGCCGCGCTTCATCGCGTACTCGCATGGCTTGTTCGCGAGCCCGAGTTGCTTCTTCACGCGCCTTAACCACCGCCTCCTGCACCAGGCTGCGCTGCTGGTCGCCCAACCGCTCTTTCAAATCGCGCATTTGATCTTGGAGATCGGTCATGCCGAAGTCGCCGAGATCAAGATGAAAATCGGAATGGTGATGACGACCGGAACCATATTCCGAACGCTGTGGCATTTCTTTCTTCGCGAGCTTTACGGTGATCTTTTGCTCCTGACCTTTGCGCAAAACGGTCAGGGTGATGCTGGTTCCATCAGAGTAGCTTCGCACCAGTTTTGCGAGCTGCTCTGGCTCCATCAGAATCTGATCGTTTAACAATTTGAGAATGTCATTTTGCTGAACGCCGGCCGACGCGGCCGGTCCATCAGGAACCACGTAATCGACCACCAGACCGAATCCTTTCGCCAGGCCAAGCTGCTCGCTTACCACACTTGGGACTTCCGAAGTCTCAACCCCAAGATAAGTAACGGGCACCCTTTTCTCAGCATGTCGATCTTGCGGAGGAGGGCCACCAGGCAAACTCGGCATTGGAGGAACCGGTGGCGCCGGTGGATTGGGTGATTGCTGCGCGAATCCTGCGAGAGGCGAGAGTATGATTGCTGCGATCGTGGTGAACAGTTGTGTTTTCATAATTTATTGGCCTGAAATCGGGATGAGCGAGATCTCCTCGCTCGGATAGGAAATTCGCAGCGACGCGCCGCTCTTGGGATTGCGCCATACAAGTGTCTCGCGTGTTTGGGAACGGAACCGGCGAACCGGCTGTGCCGACCCAGATGGAAATCGTAATCCTTCATCGCTCGTGCGGTAGACCACACGAGTGAAGTCAGCGGGAACGAACTCGGTTGCGACCGGGACAATGGCCACCGGCGGAATTGACGCGATATTTTTCGTTTCTTTTTTCGGCTGATCGAGGTCGACGCGGGCGACGATCAAAATTGCAGTCGCGGCAGCCAGCCCCAAACCAAGCGATAGCCAACTCCAATTCAATCGGCGGGGCCGCGATAAAACGGCCGCCGCACCTGGCGATCTCGTTTCCGCCAGCGCCCGCTCGATTCGCAAAGCGAGATTTTGCGAAGGCAAAATCGGCCGTAGCTTTCTCAACTGCTTTTCCAGTTCGGAGAAATCGTTCATTGCGGGATCAATTCTTTCTTCAATGCCGCGAGAGCATATCGATAACGGGAAGCCGCAGTATTCTGCGAAATCCCGAGGACGGTTGCGATCTCGGCGAACGTTAGATCATTCCAAATTTTCATAACCAGCACCTCGCGCTGCTCGTTAGGCAAAAGGGAGATTGCAGCAGCGAGCGAGCGCTGCGATTGATCGTCGATTTCAAATTCCGGCTGAACCGATTCCTCGGCGTCGGCAAAAGCGAGCGTTTCCCGGCGCGCGCGGCGATGATCCCGTCGAAGAAAATCGAGCGCAATAGATCGAACCGTTGCATAAAGGAGGGCGCGATTTTCGATCTTGTGCTGCTTCCGCCAAAACCGGACGAATGCCTCCTGGACAATGTCTTCAGCATCGGCCCGCGACCGGGCCCATTGACGCGCAAAAAGGAGCAAGCCGGGACCAATTTGCGAAAAACAATTTTTCCAATTTTCATCAAGAGCGGCATTCTCCATGACCTTTTCACGGTCTTTTATAATTTGGACGCCGCCAAATGCTGTTTTTGTCTAAGTCGGGCAGATTTTTCGAGTGCGGGCAGCGAAGGGCACCGCGAGCGCATCGCAAGTCTAGCCGGGCGGCGTGCTTGCCTTAAATTTCCTCTCCTGCAAGCGACGTTATTTTTTAGGAACTGCGCGCAGAATCAGTTTGCCCAGCCAATCCGGACTCGCAATTCCTTCGCGATAAGCATTTAGAGATTCAACCGACGAATTCACCCTCAGATTGCTGTAAGATCCGTCTTCATTTTGCCATCGTTCGTGCCAATAAACCGCAGCCTTGATTCGCGGATAGCGTGTCAGAAACAGCTCCAGTCCCTGCTTGATCCACTCTGGTTTATGAATGCCTGGCTGGTGCGGAGGATACGGAAAATCCCCGGTCGCCCACTCCGTGATCATGATTGGCTTGTTGGGATCCAGTCTGGACATCTCCTGGTATGGCCAGTCAACCAGCGAAGGAATGTCCGGGTTCGGTTCGTCCCTGAATTGCTGACCGTAAACGCTCAGGCCTAACCAATCGACATAATCCGAACCGGGATAATAGGATGGCGCGAAGTTCCACGTCTCCAAGGGATAAGCATAGTTGTTGGTGTGAAACAACCATTTGATATTGGTTGCACCGCGTGCGCGCACGCGATCGACCACGTGCCGGTAAGCCGCTTTGAAATTTTCGGGTCCGACCCAGTTCTTCCGTTCCGGATCCCACTGCGCCCCACCGTAGTAAGTTCCCGACCAGGGAAACCAGTCACCATTCATTTCGTTCGCAAAATCGACGATTATCGGGTTGCCGAAGGCTTTGGCCCCATCGGCCCATTTGTCGATGTATTCATCCCATTCGCCGGCAATAATCGCAGTCAGACTAAAACGATCCGGTCCCCGATGCTCCTCGTACGGTTTATCCCAGGGAGACCAAAAGACCAAAGGCACGGAACCGTGTTGCCAGATGACGTTCAAATTCCTGACCGGAAAGTTTTGCTCTCCCCAGTAACTGGATGAAGCGATAATCGCTTGATGCTTTCCAACTAAGTTTTCAAAATCTTCGATTACCTCGAGACTGACATCGTCTTCTTCCTCGCCAAAATCCATGAATGCTCCCGTATAAGCGCCATGTTCAGGAATTGCGACTTCGACTGGAGGCTTTGAGTCAACCCGGTTCTCAATCTGCTTGCGACATCCGATTAAACCCAAATTCGAGGCCAGAACTAGCGAAGCGATCGTCAAGAATTGCGTGACACGCATTTGTTCGAGAAGGTCTGTGCAAAGGACCTGGCTGTCCAGCGTGGCGGCAATTGGTTTCATCCAGTTTTCAATCACACTGGGAGTTGCGGAATTGGCGGAGACCGAGAGCGCAAGATCGTTTTCCGTGACGGCAGTCGTCGCGACAGATCATTCTGTAAATAAGATTACGCCCAGAGATTCGCTGGGAGCGGGTGTCGATGGTCACGAATATGGCGAATGCATGCAAATGCTGTCAAAGGACCACATGACTGAAATGCTCTCCGCCGGTTTTAGCCGATTGACTTATCGGCTTCGGACGGAACTGGCGGGCGAGGCGTGGCATTGGAATCCACGAGGCACTTGGAGCGATCCTTCCCATCAATGCGGCTACTGGACGTCTGATGATTCGCCTGGAGAACCGATCACGGTCTCTTATGGTTACCGTCTTCCCAGACGCGGAAATACGATTGACCAGGCGAATGACGATGGTTATTCGCGGATCGCAGACAGCGACGAAGATTCGTTCTGGAAAAGTAATCCTTATCTAGATCAACATTTCACCGGAGAACCTAACGAACGACATCCACAATGGGTCGTGATCGACCTCGGAGCCAGGAAACCGGTGGATGCGATCCGTATTCAGTGGGGCAAGCCTTACGCGCAACGCTATCGAATCGAATACTGGAGCGGAACCGATCCGATGCATTTGCACGTCGACCAACACGATGAGTGGCGAAGGTTTCAAAAAGGAGCGATCGATCGTGGCTCCGGTAATGATGAGTTGATTCGACTTACTGACGTTCCAATTTCAGTTCGATTCGTACGAGTTCTAATGACTCAAAGCTCGGAGACGGGAACCGAGCAATCGGACGATATCAGGGATCGGCTCGGTTATGCTGTTCGCGAAATTGGCGTCGGTACCGTTGATGAGCATGGTCGATTCAATGACCAAATGCGTCACGCCCCCGACCGATCCAAACAAACAGTAATCTACGTTTCGTCGACTGATCCCTGGCATCGTTCCGAAGACATAGATTACCGGATCGAACAACCAGGGCTGGATTTTGTCCTAACGAGCGAACTTACCAACCAGTTACCGGCACTAGTGCCAGTAGCAGTGTTGTACGACACGCCAGACAACGCTGCGGCCGAGATGAAATATTTGTTGGAACGAAAGTACTCGCTCCAGGGCATCGAACTTGGCGAAGAGCCGGATGGGCAGTGGGCCTCGCCCGAGGATTACGCCGCGGTTTACGTTCAGACTGCGCGCCGGCTGCGTGAGTTGAACGCACAAATACCACTTGGGGGACCAAGCTTGCAAAATTTTGAGGATCATCTGCTCACCTGGGCCGATGCATCTGGGAATCGTTCCTGGATGAATCGATTTCTACGCTGCATTCAGGCACGGGATTCTCCCTTCGATTTCTTTTCGTTCGAATACTACCCATTCGATAATGTGTGCATAGATGCGGCGCCGCAACTGCTAGACACACCGAATCGCCTTTTCACAATGATATCCAGCTTCCACGAGGACGGCATTCCCTCCGAGATACCCTGGCTGATGACCGAATATGGCTACTCGGTTTTCAGCGGACGCGCCGAGGTTGATATTGAAGGCGCTCTTTTCGACGCCGACGCGGTTGGTTCATTTCTGACTCTGGACGGAAGCACTGCTTACTTATATGGCTATGAACCAAACTATTTGATCGACGAACTAAAATGTTCTTGGGGAAATCTGATGATGTTACAGCTGAATTACAAAACAGAGAACGTTAACCGGTTAGCGTCCTACTATGGCTCTCAGATTTTGACTAATGAATGGATGGGACCGAGGAGCCAGCCACACCAAGTTTTTCAGGTGTCTGTTCGAAACGGCAGGGCTGAAGTGGCGCGGGTAACAGCGTATGCGATTCTGCGACCGGACAAACAATGGGCAATACTGGCGATCAACAAGGATCCAAAGCGCGGCGCCCGGCTAATGATTCGGTTTGTTTCGTCCAAAGACAAACCGCCCGGAACGTTCGTCGGACAGGTTGATATCGTTCAGTTTTCACGTGAGCAATATCTCTGGCGTGACGATGGTCCAAACGGATATCCGATTCGAAGTCAACCTCCTGCAAAGTATGTTCGCGAAGCAACCGCATTCTACGAGTTACCGCCATATTCGCTGACAGTGTTGCGTGGACGTACCGGCGAGTAACTTACGTAACTGGAGTTACTATAGTTTAGCTACTAGAACGAGTGATTAGATACGAACCGGGACCGAGGCGGTCCGCTCTAACTTACCCCAGCTAACCCAGGCACCTTTGATTCCGCGCGTGATCGCTTTCCAAATACAATAACTCAGCATTGGCCGGTAAATTAATCGCATTGGTAAGATACGCCATGCTCGTAGAATTGGTTCGCGTTCCAAAATGCATGCCAATGTCGCAAGGATCACGTCCATTGACAGAAATGTAATCACGAAGGGTAGCACTGCGCGCCAGGCGCCGAAGGGCAGCGATGCCAGCAAAAATAAATCTACCATCGGCGTAATTGCGACCAGGATGATTTGGAAGAACCAGACGCTGGGTAAACTGAACCAGCCAAGCGCGCGATAATTCCAGTTGAATACCATGTCACGATGTTTCCAAAGACATTGCAAAGTCCCATAGGCCCAGCGAAAACGTTGCCGCGCAAGAGTCCTCACGGTTTCAGGTGCTTCCGTCCAACCGACCGCCTGCGGCACATAAACGATGCGCTGACGATCTTTGTGCAAAGCCAGGGTCAAGTCAGTATCTTCGGCCAATGTCTCCAAACTCAGGCCCCCGGCCTGATCGATCGCGCTTTTCCGAATCGCACTGATGGCGCCGGGCACGACTGTAATGCAATTCCAACGAGTGTATGCACGCCGATCGAGATTGAAACCGCAGGTATATTCGAGCGCCTGGCAGCGCGCGATAAATGCTCGCAGATTTCCCACTTTGGCATGACCGGACACCGCTCCGATACTTTCATCCGCGAACGGTTCGATTAACGCTGAAAGTGTGTCGCGCTGAAAATGCGTATCGGCGTCGATAAAAACGACGATGCCATGACGCACGGCGGCCAGGGCGCGCTGCAAGGCGCGCGCTTTTCCTCGATTCTCCTGTTGCAACAGACGTACTCGAGAATCGACATCGGAAATCCTTTGAACCTCGGTCGCGGTCTCGTCCCGCGAGCCGTCGTCAACCACGATGATCTCGATTTCCCCCTTGAAGTCGGTATCCAAGAGACTGCGCAAAGTCCCGGCGATGACTTTTCCTTCGTTGAAAGCCGCCATCACCACGCTCACAGGCTGCGAGAAATTCGTCGGCGCCATTTCGCGAAAGCGGGAAGCCAGCCAGATGACCACCAAGGTGCGCGCGACCACCAATGCGGTCGCGACAATCATGAAAGCCCACAGAAATTCCTCGATCGCGTGAAAAATTCTGAAACCGGTGCCGCTGACCACGCGGGTGAATGATGTGTTGGTCGGCTGCAACGGTGGCATTACTGCATCGCGCGTGATCCCGAGCAACGTGCTCAGCGGCACGACCGTATCGCCGCGAGTATGTAACCAATCTAGAATCCGCGGCAGCGCTGCAACCGTTTCCGAACGATCGCCACCCGCGTCGTGCAACAAAATGATACTGCCGTCGCGCCGTTGCTGTTTTACTCGTTGAACAATAATGTCCGCGCCTGGCCTCGCCCAATCCTGTGGGTCGATGTTTTCCATGACCACGAGATAATTCAAATCCTGCGCGATCCGAAGCGGCTCCAGCTCGCTGATTTGGGACGGCTGGGTATCCGCGGCGTAGGGCGGCCGGAAAAGCGTGGTCGAGCGACCGGTGATCGTTTCGAGCAGGAGCTGGGTTGCGTTCAGTTCAAGGCGGACGTGCTCGGGCCAGCAAAGCGCCAGATTCGGATGGTAATAGGTATGATTTCCAATCTCATGGCCTTCATCGACAATTCGCCTAACAAGCCCGGGATAACGCTCCGCATTCACACCCACCAGAAAAAACGCCGCCTTCACGTTGGCCGATTTCAGAATGTCGAGAATCTTGGGCGTCCATTCCGGATCGGGTCCGTCGTCGAAGGTCAGCGACACTTCATGTTCTGCGCCTGCACCCTGGTGATACACGGTCGGGAACTCCGGAAATTTTGCATACTTCGCGGTCAGATAGCCATCGGCATCGACCGACAGCGTTCGCATTCCATCGGAACGCGTTTCATCCACCGTCACGATCTCTCCGTCGCCCACATCGGTAATCGTATCCGTGCCTTTCAATAGCTCGAGGGCCTGGCTCGTCTGTTTATCGAATTTGAAATCATGCGGAACAGCAAGCGCGTCCCAGATCGCCGGATCCTCGGTCCCAAGGCGATAGAGCGCAAAGCCGCCTGCTTTCGCGTCGCGCACGGCACGGACCTGATTCAGAAACGTCACAACATCGAGAAACCAGACTGCGTGTTGTTTATCGCCGTCTTCGAAATAAAAATAAGGGTCGTAGCCAGGCGCGGCCACTTCCGCACTCTCGACGTCCGCGTTGTTCGCGCGGCTCATCGCTTCCGGAAAACTGATCAGGTCTGCTTTCTTTCCGCCGATCGTCCAATCGTATCCGTAGCTGCCCAGCGCAATGACCCACTGTTCTGGATCACTTCCTTCGAGTAGCGCTTGCAGCCAACCCTCAAACCAAGCGCGCGATGCAAGCGGCCCCGCCGGATCAATATCCGACGTCTCATCATACAACGACGCCACGAAACGATCGACATTGTCCGATAACGCATCGAAATCGATATAATCGAGATCTTGTCCGGCCTGTACCGTCAGCCACAGCTCTTTCTCGTCATTGTGCAGCGCATCACAAAACCGATCGATGAAGCCGGTAATATCTTTCTTGTATGCAGGATCAATCTGCTCCCAATCGATAACGACGCCGGCCGCTTTCGCATCGCGCAAAGCGGAAATCACCTTCGCAAAAAATCGGTCTTGCCGGTCCGCCGGACCGTGCGCCAGATTCTCAACTGCTTCCGGTTGCCAGGTATCGCCGACCAAATTGGTCAAGAGCGGCAGCAACGCAATTCCTTTGCTGGCCGCAAATTTCGGAAGCCGGCTGTCAGCGTCGATTTGGATGTCGCCCATTCCGTTGACCATCGACATCCACTCGGGGCAGAGATGCGTGATTAACGGGGCGTTCTTCTCCAGCGAAAGAAAGCTGTATGGATCCCCGTTCGTGTAATAAGCGAGTCGCACTTCATTCGGCAGCGCTTTCCGGTGAGGCTTGGCCGAAGGTGCAGGAGTCGGCGTTGCGACTTTCTTGGCCGCGAGCCTGGCCGCGCCAAACTTTTGCCACAACAACGACGCCGGCGACACCGGGCCGGCCGGATTCACCTTCTGCAATGCTTTGAGCTGGCCCTTTAACTGGCGCAGCGAAAACGGCACGCGCATTTGGGGTGTGACAAAGAGCGTCTGCACAAACAGCACTGTGCCGACGAATGCGACCACGCCGATTAGCAGCAGCGTCAATCGCAATCGCGGCCAGCGTTTTCCCGCGGGATCGGAAAAGACAAAGGGAGTTACCGCATCTGGAGGAAGCTCAAGCATGAAATTATCGCACCGGAGGAGAACTTATGAAATTTGCGAGCGAACTGCCATCACCTTCTGTTGGACGTTTCCGCACGCTAAATGTTGAAGGATTTTGCAAGCTCGCCTCCGGCGGCGCGAAGAAACTCGGCCGCTCGCGCGATATTCTCGGCTTCGGGTAATTGCGCATCGCTCACGACGTAAATTTTATCGAACAAATCACGAACTTCCCGTTCTCCGCTCGCCCGGCCAACCATCGAGACGACCCGCTTGCCAAGCTTTCGCGCCAGCTGAGCAACTCCGAACGGCGTTTTTCCCGACAACGTTTGTCGATCCAGGCTACCTTCGCCCGTGATGACCAGATCGGCTTCTCTCATTTTCGATTCGAGACCCGCCAACTCAGCAACCAGCTCGAAGCCCGGCCGAATCTGCGCGGAGCAGAAGGTCATTAGGCCAAAACCAAGGCCTCCAGCAGCACCGGCTCCGGGATCATTTCGATAATCAGAACCGGATTGTTTCGCAACCACGTCGGCCAATTTCACTAGAGCTCGCTCCAAAATAGCGATTTTATCCGCGGTCGCGCCTTTTTGTGGACCAAAAACACAGGTCGCCCCATTTTCGCCCAGCAATGGGTTTCGCACGTCCACTGCGGCGATAATTTTCGGCAGCGACAATGTCCGCGGAAACTCGATCCGCGCGAGTGATGAAAGGTCGGGATGTCTTTCGATTCCGTTACCACCTTGATCAAAAAATTTAAACCCAATTGCTTTGGCCATGCCAAACCCGCCATCGTTAGTCGCGCTACCTCCAAGACCGACGATGATTTTCGTCGACCCGCGTTTGGCTGCGTCCAAAATCATTTCACCCACGCCAAGAGTGTTCGCCCGCTCAGGATCAAGTTCGTTAGCCGACAATCGCCGCATTCCGGCTGCTTCGCTCATTTCCATGACCGCCAGTTTTCGATTGTCGACCCACGCATAACGCGCTTCGATTTTCCGGCCAAGCGGATCGTGCGCTTTGCATGCCAACCATGAACCGCCGAGCGCATCGGAGATGACTGCCGCAGTCCCGTCGCCGCCGTCCGCCATCGGCAGGATGTCGATTCTTACGCCCCGCAGAACACCGGTAATGCCGCGCGCGATGTTCTCCGCAACTTCCCGCGCGTCCAATGCGCCTTTAAATTTATCGGGCGCGATTAAAATGCGCACTATTGTTTTAGTTTACGCTCCAATATTTCTCCCACCAATTGCGGATTGGCTTTGCCCTTCGAGAGTTTCATCACCTGACCCTTCAGGAAATTGAGTGATGCGGCATTGCCAGCTTTGAAATCCGCCGCCGGTTTCGGGTTCGCCCCAATTACTTCATCGCAAAATTTTTCGATCGCCGCCGAATCGCTCAACTGTTCGATCCCTTTTTCTTTGACGATAATAGCCGCGGTCTTTCCAGTTGCGAACATTTCGGAAAAAACTTCCCTTCCCTGCTTGCTGCTGATTTTTCCGCTATCGATCAAGATCACCAACTCATCCAGTGCTTCCGGGGAAATTGGACAATCATTGATCGTTTTTTCTGAGCTACTTAGCGCACTTTGCAAATCGTTCAGAATCCAATTGGCAATGTTCTTTGCCTTCTTCGCGCCACGCGCCGCCGTTTCGAAATAGCGGGCGAGATCGATATCGTTGGTCAGAACGCCCGCGTCGTACGGAGTAATTTGATATTGTTCGACGAACCGCGCCCGTTTCGCCTTTGGCAATTCCGGTAATCGCGCGCGTGCATCCGCCAGCAGCACTTCGGTTTTCACCGGAACAAGATCAGGATCTGGAAAATACCGGTAGTCGTGCGCCGATTCTTTCGTGCGCATCAGAAATGTCTCGCCCGCCGCGTCGTCCCAGCCGCGGGTTTCCTGCGCAAGCTTCCCGCCATCTTTGAGCGCATCCATTTGCCGCTGAATTTCGTAGGCGAGCGCACGCCGCACACCGCTGATCGAATTCATGTTTTTGATTTCGATTTTCGCCCCGAGCCCGGCCTGCGTCTCCGGTCGCACCGAAACATTGCAGTCACAACGAAGTTGACCCTTCTCCATGTCGGCATCGCTCACTCCGCCGTAAATCAGGATTTGTTTGAGCGAAGTCAGAAATGCGAACGCTTCCTCGGGCGAATTAATCTCCGGTTGCGTCACAATCTCCATCAGCGGCGTCCCGGCCCGGTTGAAATCTATCCCGGTGCTATTTTCAAAATGAAAACTCTTCGCCACGTCTTCTTCAAGATGGATGCGTACGAGATGAACTTTCTTGTCTGGCGTCGCGATATTCTTCTGCGCGTCTTTCGGATAAGCGAGATCGTGCAAGGAAACAGCGCCATTGGTGCAAAGCGGCATGTCGTATTGAGAAATCTGGTAGTTCTTCGGCATGTCCGGATAGAAATAACTTTTGCGATCGAATTTACAGATGCCGGCGATGTCGCAATCGAGCATTAGCCCGGTCAGGACAGTCATCCGCAAAGCCTCGTGATTCATGACCGGCAACGCACCCGGCAAACCAAGACAGGTCGGGCAGGTGTGCGTGTTGGGCGGAGCCCCGAATTCAACCGGCGATGCGCAAAACATTTTCGAGCGCGTCCTCAGTTGCACATGCACTTCCAGACCAATCGTAGCGAGATAATTCATTATTTTTTCTTCACGGCGTAATCCAACGCCTCATTGAGGTCGAACCTCTTCAAACGGGCGCGCAGGTCCGGATCGTTGGCAGCGTCGATGAGCTTTTCGTTCTGCAAAAGTTCGAGATAGCGACCTTGCTCGATCATTTCTGAAATTTCGGGGTCGTTGCGCAATGCAATGATTTTTGGATGCTCTGCCAACTCGCGCGTGCCGGGAAATGACAGTAAGCGCTCAGCCGCGCCGGGATTTGAAACGACGGTCCCGATTTTTCCAAGGGCTGCGTAGGTCTGGGCTGGAACGATATCCGCTCGTTCGACGATATTCCCGACGGGCCCGGTCTCCAGCGAGTTTTTCAGCTGCGCCAGCGATGGGACCAGGGACGGCGTTGGTTCCGTTAATTCACCAAACATTTCTCTGCGCTCGTCAACCGCGTGAATCAGTTCGCCGGTTGCATTTTTGGTCGATGAATCACTCCGAAGCTTCGAATCGGCAATTGCACCAACCGATCTGATCCCGACCACGATTAGCCAGATGAAAAACGCGCCGAAGAAAATTCCAAGGACCGCGCCGCCCACTCCAAAAACCAGACGTACCATCGTCGATTTGTGCTGGTTCGTTCGCCGAAAGAAAACCGTTCCGAGAGCGTTAATGACTCCGTAAACGACCAATGCCAGGACGACGCCCGCAGCAATCGACAAAGCGAAGTCCGGCATGGTTAGAAACGGCCGAACCAGAGGAACAAGTAGTTTTCCCCCGAAAAGTGCGGCGAAATATGCGGCAATCAGCGCTCCGAGGCGTGCCAATTGACGTGCCACGCCACGTCGCCAGCCGCGAAGAATCTCGAATAGGATAAGAACCAGCGCGAACGAAAGAAAAATAAGCTGCCAAAGTGCCGACCCGCCTGTCTCTGGAAGCTGTGGATTCATTGGTTAGGCTCGACTGCGTTTCCGGATAGTGGAGAGTCTGTCGCCCGCGATTGTTTCCCCTGCCACGGCCCGTTGACGCAACGCGTGATCGCACAAGACCAACGCGGCCATCGCTTCAACAATCGGCACCGCCCGCGGCAGGACGCATGGATCGTGGCGGCCACGCCCGCCAAGTTTTGTTTCCTCTCCCGCAGCGGTCACCGTTTCTTGTTCTCGAGCGATAGTAGCCGTTGGTTTGAACGCTACTCGAAAATAAATCTCCTCGCCGTTTGAAATTCCACCTTGAACGCCGCCGGAGTAGTTTGTCGACGTTCGAATTTTCCCACTTCGGATTTCAAACGGGTCATTGTGCTCCGAACCGCGCATTTTTGTTGCCGAAAATCCAGAACCGATCTCAAAACCTTTCGTGGCCGGCAAACTCAACATTGCCTTGGCCAGATCGGCTTCGAGTTTGTCGAAGACTGGCTCGCCCCAGCCCGCCGGAGCGCTTCGAACGACACATTCGATCACGCCGCCTAACGAATCGCCCTGCGCCCGGGTTTTCTCGATCAGCGAAATCATTTTCGTGGCAGCCGCAAGGTCAGGACAACGAACGATGTTTGCGTCGACACTGTTCCTTCTCACTCTCGACTTGTCGATCTTGGCCGCGATCTCGTGGATTTCGGTTACGTAGGCGAGGATCTCGATCTTCGGATAAAGCGTCGTCAAAACTTTTCGCGCGATCGCGCCGGCAGCGACGCGTCCAATCGTCTCCCGCGCCGACGCCCGCCCGCCACCCTGCCAGTTTCGGATGCCGTACTTGGCATCGTAAGTAAAATCGGCGTGCGAGGGCCGAAAGGTTTTCGCCATTTCGGCGTAATCCTCCGAGCGAGCGTCCTGGTTGCGAACCAGGATGGCAATCGGCGTGCCTAACGATTCGCCGCTAAAAACTCCGGACAGAATTTCGCAGTGGTCTTCTTCTTTGCGCTGCGTTGTGATTCTGCTTTGACCAGGACGGCGCCGATCAAGCTCGCGCTGGATCTCCGCCCGCTCGATCTTGACTCTGGGCGGACAACCATCGATCACGACGCCGATGCCGCCACCGTGCGACTCACCAAACGTCGTTATCCGAAAAAGCTGGCCGAAGCTGTTGCCCATCGGCGAATCAGATCGCTTCGAAGGCGAATTGCAAATCGTCGATCAAATCGCGCAAATCTTCGATCCCGACCGATAGCCTAACGAGTGAATCACCAACGCCGAGCGCTTCTCGTTGTTCTTTCGGCACGGATGCGTGCGTCATCAGTGCGGGATGATTGATCAGGCTCTCCACTCCACCGAGACTTTCGGCGAGCGCGAAAAGATGAGTATTCTCGAGAAATCGGCGCGTTCCCGCCAGGTCGGTCTTCAGAACGATCGTCACCATCCCTCCGAAGGCGCGCATCTGCGTCCGCGCGAGATCGTGCTGGGGATGCGATTTCAACCCGGGATAATGCACCGACTTGACCTGCGGTTGTTCCTCCAGCCAGCGAGCAATCTCGAGCGCGTTCGCGCAATGCCGTTCCATTCGCAAAGCAAGCGTTTTCAAACTCCGCATGACAAAAAAGCTGTCGAATGCACCGGCAATCGCGCCCACGGAATTCTGGAGAAAGGCAATCTGGTCGCCCAACTCCTTGTTCTCACCCACCACGACCACGCCGCTGACGAGATCGGAGTGACCATTCAAATATTTGGTCGCAGAATGAATCACCAAATCGAATCCAAACTCGATCGGTCGTTGAATCCACGGACTGGCGAAGGTGTTATCGGAAACGGAAATGATTTTGTTTTCGCGCGCGATTTTCGCAATCGCTTCCAGATCGATGATTTTGAGGAGTGGATTGCTTGGCGTTTCAATCCAAACCATTCGTGTATTCGGTTTAATCGCTTTTTCCAACCGCGATGAGTCGGTCAAATCGACGTAGGTAAAATCCAGGTTGGCCGAGCGCTTCCTCACTCGCTCAAATAGGCGAAAGGTGCCGCCATAGAGATCGTCGCTGACCACCACATGCGAACCACTGTCGAGTAGTTCGAGCGCGGTGGACATCGCAGCCAGTCCGGAAGCAAAGGCAAAACCGCGCGTGCCACCTTCCAGATCGGCGATGCATCTTTCATACGCGAGTCGGGTTGGGTTAATCGAGCGCGCGTAATCGAAGCCCTTATGTTTTCCCGGACTCTCCTGGACATAAGTGGATGTCGCGTAGATCGGCGTCATGATCGCGCCGGTCGTCGGGTCCGGTTCCTGGCCGGCATGAATAGCCCGCGTGGCAAAGTCGTGTTGTCGCTTCATTTCAGGAATATTCGCGCGACGTCGGGACGGATGACTTCGGCATGTGCAGCCGCAAATAAGAGAGCAAATCGGTGCGGGTGATCAGCCCGAGAAATTTATCGTCCTCCATCACAATCGCGACGCGGCCGCGATCGAAAACCTCGAGCAAATCGTTAATGTTCGCATTCGGCGGCAGCGTTTCGAGTCGGTCGGTCATCGCGCTCTTGACCTGATCGTTAAATCGAGTCGAATCGCGATGCACTTTCACCAAGACATCGGATTCATCGAGAATTCCGATCGCTCGTCTATTTTGATCGACTACCGGAAGCTGGGAAACATCGGCGCCTCGCATCCGCTTGAATGCAGTTAGCAACGTGTCGTCAGGCCCAACGGTGATGACCTCGCCCGCCTCGTAGCGGTGGCTAATCAGGTCACTCAAGTCGCCGTGCGGCGCTCGATGAATGAACCCCTGTTCTGTCATCCAGAAATCGTTATACATCTTTGAAAGATATTTGTTGCCGGTGTCAGGAACGAGACTCACCACTCGTTTCGGCTGTTTTTGCTCGCGACAATATCGCAAGGCGCCTGCAAACAGCGTGCCCGTGGACGAACCACCAAAGATTCCTTCGCGCCGCAAGAGATCGCGCGCGGTCGCGAAACTTTCTTCGTCGTCGATCTCGTAAGCCTCAGTCACCAGCGACATGTCGGCAATTTCGGGAACGAAATCTTCCCCAATTCCTTCGACTGCCCAGCTTCCCGATTCAACCAATTTGCCGGTCTTCACATATTCGAAAAGAATTGAGCCGGTCGGGTCGGCCAAAACCATCTCGATGCCGCGGCGCGGTTTCACCCGGTTAAAAAATCGGCCGAGACCGGTGAGCGTTCCGCCGGACCCGACGCCAACCACAATGGCATCGACGTCATGCCTCATTTGTTCCCAAATTTCCGGTCCGGTCGTGCGCTCATGCGCGAGCGGGTTCGCCGGATTGCCGAATTGATTAACATAAAATCCGCCCGAAATTTCTCCGGCCAATCGGGCGGCGACGTCCTGATAATATTCCGGATGACCGCGCGTCACGTCAGAACGCGCGAGGTGTACCTCCGCTCCAAGCGCACGGACGTGGGAAATTTTTTCCTGCGACATTTTGTCTGGGATCACCAGGACCAAGCGATAACCTTTGGCCGCCGCCACTAACGCGAGACCGAGGCCGGTGTTGCCGGCGGTCGCCTCCACCACCGTGCCGCCAGGCTGCAAGAATCCGTCGCGCTCGGCTGCTTCAACCATCGACAACGCGATCCGGTCTTTGATCGAGCCGGTGGGATTCTGATTTTCAAGTTTGAGGAAAAGTTTGCACGGGCCGGTATCAAACTGCGTGACCTCGACGAGAGGCGTCTCGCCAATCATCGAAAGAATCGCGGGCGGCTTTTTCGAGCCGGTTGCGGGCGCGGCTGGAACTTCGATCATTTTGATTCCTCTAGCTTCGGCTCACCCTCATGCGACCATTCCGATTTGGTATCTTCGAGAAATTGCTGGAGCACGGGAAAACGCATTTCGCCATAATTAAGCGCGTAGCGCAAGTCGCCGCCGGTGAAGATCCAGGTCGTCGGAATCCACGAAAGCGGCAACCCGGCGAACTCTTTGATTTTCTTGTCACCGCGCCGCGGGCCCGGATCGGCGATGATAGCGACATTTGGCTGATCCGCGATTCCGAATTTCTTCAGCATCGCAGCGCCGTCCTGACCGTCATTCCAAACCGAGACGAAATAGAACTTAACCTGCGGATTGTCTTTGATCGTTTTGAGCCATCCGCCACTTTTCAGCTCAGCCTGACAATTTGAACACCACGACGCCCACAGATGAACGACCGATATATCGGGCAACCGAATCCCCGCCAGCACTTTCTGCTCGGCCGGAGATTCGGCACGAATGGAAATTGCAAGCAAGGCCGCGGCCAGGACCGTTAAACGAAGGACCGACATTGTGACAAATATGGAGAGAAACGCCGAAGGCTCAATGGTCAACGTCCAATCTCAAGGTTGACCCGCTAAAGGAAAACGCCTACTGTGCGCTCCCAATTTCCGCGGCTTTTGCCTGGCGGGAACTCGGGCGGTTCCAAACCGCCGGTCGGGCCGAAGGAGCCTTATTTTATATGATTCAAATGCAGGATGTAATGTCGAAGCCGATGCCGGACTTCCGTGAAGGCAGCATCGTTAAGGGACGGATATTGGAAGTCCGTCCGCGCGAGGTGCTGGTGGACATCGGTTACAAATCCGAGGGCGTTATTTCAATCAATGAATTTGAAGACACCGACAACCTCGAAGTTGGCGACGAGGTGGATGTTTTGCTCGAACGCCTTGAGAACGACGAAGGGATGGTCGTTCTATCCAAAGAGAAGGCCGCTTATCGCCAAAACTGGAACAAGATTGCCAGCGTGTTCCAGGAAGACGGGTTGATCAAAGGCAAAGTGAAATCGGTCGTGAAGGGCGGGCTGATGGTGAACATCGGCGTTGAAGCGTTTTTACCGGCGTCACAGATCGATATTGTGCCGCCGAAAGATTTGCAGCAGTTCGTCGGCAACACCTACGATTTCAAAATTGTCAAAATCAATGACGACCGGCGGAACGTCGTGCTCAGCCGGCGCGAGTTAATTGAACAGGAACGCAGCGAGAAGCGCCAGAAGTTCATGGAAGGCGTGAAAGTAGGCGACCGCGTCCAGGGTACGGTAAAAAATCTGACGGACTTTGGCGCGTTTATCGATCTCGATGGCATGGACGGTCTGCTTCACATTACCGACATGACCTGGGGTCGCCTAGGTCATCCGAGCGAACTGGTAAAGGTCGGTCAGCAGCTCGAAGTCCAGGTGCTCGACATCAATAAAGAAAAAGAGCGCGTCTCGCTAGGTCTCAAACAGACTCAGAAAAATCCGTGGGACCAGATTGAAGAACGCTTCCCGGCCGGACAGAAAGTGAAGGGCAAGATTACGAATCTGGTCCCGTACGGCGCCTTCGTTGAACTCGAGGAAGGGGTGGAAGGCCTAATCCACGTTTCAGAGTTGTCGTGGACGAAACGAATCATGCGTCCATCGGACATTTTGAGTGTCGGCCAGGAAGTCGAGGCCGTCGTCCTCGGTGTGAACAAAGAGGAGCAGAAGATTTCGCTAGGCCTGCGTCAGCTCGAACCAAATCCGTGGGATGAGATCGAAAAGAAATTCACCATCGGCAGCCGCGTGAAAGGCAAGATTCGTAACATGACCGCCTACGGCGCCTTTGTGGAGTTGGAGGAAGGAATCGACGGGATGATTCACGTTTCCGACTTGAGCTGGACGCGGAAAATCAATCATCCGAGCGAAGTATTCAAGAAAGGCGACGAGGTCGAAGCGGAAGTCATCGACATTGATAAGACGAACCAGCGGATCAGTCTCGGCATTAAACAACTGAGCGACGATCCATGGAAAGCAATCGATCAGAAATATAAGATCGGCGATCTCGTCAAAGGACAGGTCACCAAGCTCGCCAGCTTCGGCGCGTTCGTGCAATTGCAGGACGACATCGATGGCCTCGTCCACATTTCGCAATTAAGCGAAGACCACGTTGCAAAAGTAAAAGATGTATTAAAGGTCGGCCAGGAAGTCGAAGCCCGCGTGATCAAGGTGGACAAAGTCGAACGCCGCATCGGCCTCTCAATCAAAGCCGCCAATTATTCGGAGGAACAACTGCGCAAGGAAGCCGAGACCTTCGATACGCTTCGGCCGGGAGAAGACATGGTCGGCTTGGAGAAAGCCTTTGCTGCCGCCGAACAGGAAGAATATCGGCCCGGCGAGTCCAAAAAAATTGCGAAAGAGCCGAAGGAATCAAAAGAGATTAGAGAGCCAAAAGAAGCGAAGGAATCCAAGCGGGAGTCGAAAAAGAAGAAATAATTTCGCGCGCTCCAATTCCTTTTGTTCTTAGTCGATGGCGTAGACGAAGCCATCTGCGCTGCCGAAGTAAACCACGCCTTCGCTGACCAGCGGCGACGAAAATATCGAGCCGACGCTCAATTGTTTGTCGCTACCAACAATGGGGACCTCGCGCCAGCCGGAATAAAATAACAGCTGTTGATTGAATTTTCGATCCGCAGTCAGGACCCAACCTTTATTCTGTTTGGACGCTTCGGTTTGAAAATCCCATAGCACTTCGCCACTATTTAGATCACGCGCCTCGAGCGTTCCATTTAGCACACCGATTAAGACAACATCGTCGACTACGGCCGGCGAAGAAAACATATAGGCTTTGTCCTGCTTTTTGAGGATCGATTTGCCGGTGCTCGCTTCAACAACGTGATAAAGACTCGAGTCAGAAGTGGCAAAAAATATTTTGGCGTTCGCCACCGCCGGAGACGTGATGACCCAACTCAGTTCGTTGGGGAAATGCCACTTCTCCTTGCCATTTGCGGCGTCGATCGCATAGACATTCGAATCGCGGCAACCAGTGTAAACGACGCCATTGACCACAGCCGGTGACGACTGGAATCCAACTTGATTGTGAATCAGCGGATCTTCGCCGCCATGAAATCGCCACTTCTCTTTTCCCGTCTTCGCGTCGACCGCATAGAAATAACTGTCCCAGCTTCCGACAAATAAAACGCCGCCGGCAAACGCGGGTGAAGCGTGCACAACGTCGTTGGTTTTGAATTTCCATTTCAGATCGCCGGAATTGGCGTCGAGCGCATAAAGATTTCCGTCGCCGCTGCCGAAATAAACCGCGTCTTGAACGACTACGGGGCTGGACAGGAAAATGTCGTATGGATCCGCAATCGTTTGGTTTTTCGGCAGGATCCCGTGCAAATTTTTCGCTTCAAACCGGCGTTCGCCTTCAGTTGCGAATTTCCATTTCACCGCGCCGGTCTGCGCGTTGAGCGCGTAAAACTTTCCGTCGTAACTTCCGATGTAGACCGTTTCCTTCGCAACTGCTGGAGTGGCACAAACTGGTCCGCCGGTTGTGCGCTTCCAGACTTGCCGGCCGGTGCCTGCATCGACCGCGTAGACGTTGCCGTCATCGCTCCCGAAATAGATCGTACTGCCTTGAATGACCGGAGAGGAAACGACGCGGTCGCCGGTGGCAAATTTCCATTTCATGCGATGAAATTGTCGCGGCGCCGGTCCGGAATAAACACCGGAATGCGCCATATCGCCGCGAAACATGTTTTGGGCGGAACAAATCCCGGCCAAGAGCAAGCCGAAGCCAGAAAGAAAAAGTCGTGAGATTTTCATAAATGCGCTTTCTTATTTTGCCAGCCGCAACACCAGGGGCGTTTCGACAGCGCCTTGAAACAAAGTTCCTTTGATCTCGGCGTTTTGCTTGTGCCAGCGGCCTTCATAACTGACACCGGTTTCGTGCGAATCGATCGTGAGCAAATCGCCCTCCTGCGTCACCAGGTCGACCGGCAAGTTATTGATCTTTTTGCCAACGATAACGAAATCGGCCGACGCCCCGTCCGGGTGATTTAAGAGTTTGAGAGTCACATGGCGCGGATACCCGGTCATTTCGTATTCGCCTTTCCATTCGCCTTCGATCTCTTTCGAAACTGCCGTGCTGCGCGGTGGAGCATCCACTTGCGCCGCTCCTGTTTTTTTCAGTGTGAACGGCGCGGTGTTGCCGCCCTCGACGAAATCGCCCGTCAGCGTGTCATCAGACGCGAGGTGCGCCTTGAAATTTATTGGGCCGACTCGTTGCACGTTAAGCGCGCTTTTGATTCCGAACGTCAATTCGGAATCTTTTAGCGTAATGTCCGTCAACGTCGCGCCCTTCACACTCAAACCGGGCATGGTAACCGAGCCAGTCCAACCGCCTTTGT
>Ga0187777_10000551_pt1 | contig 25298 bp, 23 predicted proteins | sample 1015_Q2_SP5_10_M_FD_132416 | JGI IMG/M metagenome (GOLD analysis project Ga0187777, IMG submission 132416) | Tropical peat soil microbial communities from peatlands in Department of Meta, Colombia - 1015_Q2_SP5_10_MG | ecosystem: Environmental > Terrestrial > Soil > Wetlands > Peat | place... | reverse complement strand
TGCTATCTCGAGGCGCCGGCCGCCGGCGAGCGATCGCCCGTCGGAGTGACGACGCGCAGCGCCTGTGGGACGCAGGAGATCTCGAGGCGCGCGCTCGAGGCGCGGCGGTACTCACCGTCGGTCTCGTACGCCGGGGGCGAGTCGAACTCGACGACGAACTTCTGCGCCTGTTCGGCGATCACATTCGGGTGGCCGATGTGCGTCCCCTTCTGCACCGCGGCCAGGAGCTTCATCCGCTGGAGCGGCGATGAGTCGATGAATCCGATCGCATCGAGCTTTCCGTCGGTGAGGCTCGCATTCGGCGCGATGCGAAAGACGCCACCGAAGTTGGTGGCGTTGGCGATGATGAGCATGAGATGCAGTCGCTTGGCCACCACGCCCGCGCCCGAATTCACCGCGCACTGGAAGCCGGGGTAGCTGAAGAGCTGCTTGACCGCGGAGTAGAGGTAGACGAGGTCCCCCTTCAGCCAATTGATCGACTCGACATCCTCGATGACGGCGATGTCGAAGCCGAACCCGCTCACATTCACGAAGTAGTACTGCTCGACCCGCCCGACATCGATCAGCGTCGCCGGCCCCTCGACGGCGAGCTTGGCCATCGTCGGGAAGTCGGAGGCGGGGACGCCGAGCGTCTTGGCGAAATCGTTCCCGGTGCCGGTGGCGACGCAGGCGAGGCGCGCCTGCGATCCGGCCGAGAGAATGGCGTTGGCGACGTTGCTCCATGTGCCGTCGCCGCCGCAGGCGACGAGGGTGGTGGCTCCTTCCTGAAGCGCACGGTCGGCTTGCCTGCGCTCATCTCCCCGCGCGGTGCTTTCTCGGAAGTCCGAGACGCCGACCTTCGAGAAGGCGTCTCGAATCGCTGCTGCCGCCTTCGCTCCCCGCCCCCTGCCGGAGGCGGGGTTGATGATGACGGCAACCCGTTCGGTCATCGTCTGGCGTAAGATGCCAGCGTCTTCAACGGGTGGAAGGTCTGAAGGCCGTTCTTCATCCAGAGCTCGCGGAATGGCGTGAAGTCCACGTCCCAATCCGTGAGCAGATCGGTCATTGCCTGCGAGTAGATCGTGATGCCGCCGCGCTCCTCCTCGTTCTCGCTGAACTGGCCTTCCATGACGATCGTGGAGGTGTAGGCCCCCTCCTCGTCGTTCATGAACGCCTGATAGCGGTGCGAGGCCTCCGACCACTCGTGCTCGGTGATCGTCATGTCGACGACCGAGGCGCCGCGATCGGTGGCGTGAATCGTCAGGTGCCCGTCTCCACGCTCCCAGCCGATCTTGATGTCCTGCATGTAGTGCGGGAGGTGCCACCGCTCGATCGCGTGCTCACGCGACTCGCGCGTGGTGGTGGCCAGGCGGAAGGGATAGAAGGCCGATCGGGGCATCGGCTGCCCGGGCTCGAGCCGCGGCGAGACGAGGATCGAGAGGATCAGCTCGCCGTAGTCGCCGACCGGGGAATCGTGGAAATCGAACGCCATCACCGAGAGCACGCTCGAACCGTGATGCGGCTCGATCGGCTGCAGATCGGGCGGGAGAATGGCGCGTGCGTTCTCCGTCGGGAACTCGAAGAAGCCGGCGATCGCATCCCGGAAGTGGTACTGCACCAGGCCTTCGTTCTTGCCGCTCATACGAGGATCCCCTCTTCACGGAGTATGCGGACGAGGATCGATACGGCCTCGTCGAGTTGGTCGTGGGTATGCGTGGAGGATATCGAGATACGGAAACGCGAGCGATGCTTGGCGACCGCCGGATACACGATCGGCTGGAGATAGAGACCGGACCGTTGCAGGCGGTGCGCAATGCGGAAGATCTTGGGGTCGTTCCGGACCATTACCGGGATCACCTGCGACGTCGACTCTCCGGTGTCCACACCGTACTCGGTGAGCTTGCTGCGCATGTAGGCGACGTTGTCCCAGAGGCGCTTCCTGAGCTGCGGCTCCCGCTGGACGATGCGGAGCGACTCCTGCACGCCGCCGGCAACCGCGGGGGAGAGCGCGCAAGAGAAAAACCGGGCGCGGGCGAAGCCGTGCAAGTAGTTCCAGAGTATCTGCGGGCCGGCGATGTAGCCGCCCATCCCGCCGAGAGCCTTGGAGAAGGTCCCGATGTGGATGTCGACCTCATCCTCGAGGCCGAAGTACTCGGCTACGCCGCGACCATTCTCTCCGTACACGAAGCCGGAGTGCGCCTCGTCGAGCGCGAGGCGGGCGCCGTACTTCTTCGCCACCGCGAGAATCTCCGGCAGCTTGCAGACGTCGCCATCCATCGAGTAGACGCCTTCGACGACGACGAGCTTCTTCCCCGTCACCCCCTTGAGCTTCTTCTCGAGATCCTCGGCCTTGTTGTGCTTGAAGAAGCGCACGTTGGCCTTGGAGAGGATCGCGCCGTCGACGATGCTCGCGTGCGCGTATTGATCGGTGATCACGAGGTCGCCGGGACGCATCAAACCCGAGATGAGCCCGACGTTCGTGCTGTAACCGGTGGGGAAGACCATCGCCGCTTCCTTCTTCTTGAAGGCGGCGAGCTCCTTCTCCAACTCGAGATGGAGATCCATCGTCCCGCTCAGGATCGGCGATCCGGCGGCACCGAGCCCGTACTGATCGAGGGCGCGCTTCGCGGCCGCGATGACTTCCGGGCGATACGACAAGCCGAGATAATTGTACGAGGAAAGATTCAGCAGCTTCAGGTGCTGCTTCTCGAGCTGCTCCTCGATCTCGACGCGCGGCTGTGCGCGCGTCGACATCGGCTGGGCGAGCAGATAGTAGCCGTTCGGGCGAGCGCGGTTGTACCACCACTCGCTGTACGGCTCGAGGATCGCGAACGGGTCGTCGCTCGAGAAGTAGTAGAAGCTGGTATAGTCGTAGTCAGCGCCGCTCAGGCCGATCTCAGGCTCGACTCGTGTCTCCATCGGTTACCTCCACGTGATTGCCGACAGCTCGATGCCGTCCGTAGCAACTGGATCCGGATCGACGGTGTTCGCGCGTGCGATCTCCGCGGTGCGCGGCACCATCTTCCTGCTCGCGTACGGCCTCTTCACTGTGCTCATCTTCGATCTCGGCACGCGCCTGGCGGTCTGGCCGGCCGTCCATCTCTTCCCCAATCGCCGACGTCGGATCATTGGCGGCTGGTTCTACTTCCTCGGCAACGCCACGCTGGCGATGGCCCGCGCCATCGTCGGTGTCCGCGTCGTGAGGCGCGGTCGTCTCCCCGCGGAGAGCTGCGTGGTGGTGATGAACCACCAGTCGCTCCTCGACGTCCCGCTCGCCGCCTCATCCGTGCGCGGCACGCAGATCGTCATCCCCACCCGCGACCGCTACCGCCGGTGGATACCCGGCGTCTCGCCGATCGGCCGGTTGTCCGGCTTCCCCTATCTGTCACAGCGCGCACAGGCGTCGCGCGCTGAAATCTCGTCACTCACCAAGGCAGCCGAAGACTGCGAGCGGGGAGAAACGACTCTCGTCATCTACCCCGAAGGTCACCGCACCCGCGACGGCCAAGTCGAACCCTTCATGAAGAATGGGCTTCGTCTGATCTTGAAGCGCACAACCCGTCCTGTCTACCTGCTCGTCTCCGACAACATGTGGCGCTCTCGGACCCTGAGCGACATGGTCGTTCGATTCGCCGGAACCACCATCCCGCTCGTCGCCGTCGGTCCGATCGCACGCCCTGAGGGCCAATCACTCGATGAATTCATCGATCAGCTGCACGCGCGACTGATCGACGCCCTCGCCGAGATTCGTCAACCCCCACTCGACCTCCCGGCCGGTGTTGCCTAGCCGGTTACTTCTGTCCGACCCGGCCCTGCGCCACGAACTCGCTGCGGGGCTGGAGGATCCCCCGACTCCCGATGCCTCCGCCCTCGCTGCAACGCTTGCTCGGTGGTTCGGCCCCTCGACCCTCGCTGTTCTCCATTACGGCTCGCATGCCCAGCGCGCCGATCCCCGTCCCGAAAGCGCCTACGACTTCTTCGTCATCGTTGACAGCTACCGGAAGGCATATGGTAGTCTGGCGACCACCGTCGGTACCTCGTACCGGCCGCGGGTCGCCACCCTCCTCAGCCACGTCCTGCCGCCGAACGTCATCGCGGTGAAGGGCCCTGAGGGGGCGCCCACGCCGCTCGCCAAGTGCGCCGTACTCTCTCTCCGCCACCTCCGACGAGCCTGCTCGAGCCGGCCCGACGACCACTTCGTTGCCGGCAGACTCTTCCAATACGTACAACTGGCCTGGTTCCGCGATGCGCAGAGCTGGGAAGCCACGAGGGACGCGGTGATCGATGTCCGCGCCCGATCATTCGACTGGGGTCGCGCCTTTCTCCCCGAGCGATTCGATGCGGAGACGTACTATCGAACACTGCTCGAGGTCTCTTACAGCGCCGAGATCCGCCCGGAGCAGGGGGAGCGTCTGGACGCCATAGCGAGCGTCGGACGCGACACAGTGCTCCGCGGCTATGCCTTGCTGTTACAACAGCTTGCGACGCTAAAGCTACTCGTTTCAGACGGGAAAGTCTACCGTCTAGCCGAGTCACCCGGATGGTGGTTACAGACCCGAGTTCGCCTCTATTTCGAGCGAAGCAAGCTTCGTGCAACAGCCCGGTGGTCGAAGTACGTGGCCCTCTACGATGATTGGCTCGACTACGTGCTGGAGAAGATCAGCCGGCGAAGCGGCGTTACACTCGAGTTGACCCCTCGCGAGCGCCGTCACCCCCTGATCTTCCTCTGGCCGAAGGCCTTCCGCTACCTTCGCTCCCGCCCCCAGCGAGACCGATAATCAAATGAATCCGACCACTCGCGGAGCGCTCCTCCTCACCCTCGTAGCGCTCGCCACCATGCCGGTCTACGCCTTCGTGAAGGGGCGCCGGCCAGTCGACGCCGACGTCGCGCGGCGACCGACGACCATCCTCCTCGGAACCTGGATCCGGGATTGGCTGATGTGGCTGATCACGCCGATCGAGCAGGCGCTTGTGCGTGGGGGTGTCTCGCCCGACGCGCTCAACTACATCGGCGGGGTGTTGGGGCTCTTCGCCGGGATCGCGTACGGGAGGAGTCTTCTGGCCGTTGGCGGATGGCTCATCCTCTTGGGAGGGCTGGCCGACATTCTCGATGGCCGGGTTGCTCGCGCGCGCGGGATCGCCTCCAACTACGGCGAGTTCCTCGATTCGATGCTCGACCGCTTCGCCGAGATGTTTGCCTTCATGGGACTGGCCGTCTACTTCCGCCCGTCGCGCTGGGAGATGCTCGCCACGGTGCTCGCCCTCGGCGGGTCGATGATGGTGAGCTACGCGCGGGCGAAGGGGGAGGGAGTCGGCGTCGACTGCCGCGGCGGGATCATGCAGCGCGCCGAGCGGCTGGTTCTTCTGGCACTCGCCTCACTCCTGGACGATCCACTGACCCACACCTTCGGCTGGTCACCCGGGAGCGTTCTCTTGGTGGCGATATTCGCGATCGGCGTGGGCTCGGTGGGGACGGCGGTCTATCGGACGTTCTACATCGCCCGCGAGCTGAGAAAGAAGGAGGCGCTCGGCGTCCCGCAGAAGTTCGGCCACTAGCGAGCGGTCCCCTCGCGGCGCAGGACGCGTTCAAGCGCTACTTGTAAACCCAGTCCGTCTGGACGGGATTGAGTTTGCTATGAAAGCTCAGTTGCTGCTTGACGGCATTCTGCGAGGCCTGAAGCGAGGTGTCGATCCGGCAGTGGGTGCCCACAGCGATGCTCGCAGCGAAACCCTTAGCCACATCACAAGCCACCCGCCTCTGTTGAGTGGTCATAGAGTGGGTGAGTCAGTAAGGGTGTTTCTACACGTTGCGACGCTCGAATTGTCTACTTGAGGAGCTGCCTCAGCACGTACTGAAGGATGCCCCCGTGCCGGAAGTAGGTCGCCTCCTCCGGCGTGTCGATGCGCGAGCGGACCTTGAACTCCTTGCTCTTCCCGTCGGCGCCTGTGGCGCGAACAGTGAGTTGAGCGCGAGCGGCGGTGCGATCGTCGAGGCCCGCGATGTCGAATCGCTCGAAGCCGGTGAGCCCGAGGGTCTGTCGCGTCTGGCTGGCTGCGAACTCGAGCGGGATGACCCCCATCCCGATCAGGTTCGAGCGATGGATCCGCTCGAACGACTCGGCGATCACCGCGCGAACGCCGAGCAGACGCGTCCCCTTCGCTGCCCAGTCGCGTGAGGAGCCTGTGCCGTATTCCTTCCCCGCGATGACGAGGAGCGGAGTGCGGGCGCGCTGATACTCGATTGCCGCGTCGTAGATCGTCACCGCCTTGGCGTTAGGCGCAGTGGTCGTCCAGCCCCCCTCGGTCCTCGGCGCCAGCTCGTTGCGGAGCCGGATGTTGGCGAAGGTGCCGCGGATCATGACCTCGTCGTGGCCGCGCCGGGCGCCGTAGGAGTTGAAATCGGTCGGCTGCACGCCGTGGGCGATGAGCCACTGTCCGGCGGGGCTCGTCTTGGGAATCGAGCCGGCCGGGGAGATGTGGTCGGTGGTGATCGAGTCGCCGAGCATCGCGAGCACGCGCGCGCCAGTGAGCGTGGGGACACCCGGGGGCTCCAGGGTCATGCCGTCGAAGAAGGGCGGGTTTTTCACGTACGTTGACTTCGGGTCCCACGAGTATCGGTCCCCTTCGGGAACGGCGATCGCCTTCCACCGCTCATCCCCCTCGAAGACGTTCGCGTACTGTGAGCGGAACATCTCGCTCTTCACTGAACTGGCGATCGTGTCGGCGATCTCCTTGGGCGAAGGCCAGATGTCGCGCAGGAAGACCGGGCCGCTCGTCCCGATGCCGAGCGGCTCCGTCTCCAGGTCGATGTCCATCCGTCCGGCGAGCGCGTAGGCGACGACGAGCGGTGGGGAAGCGAGATAATTGAACCGAGTGAGCGGGTTCACCCGCCCCTCGAAGTTCCTATTTCCCGAGAGCACGGCGGCGGCGACGAGCTTCTTCTCCTCGATCGCCTCGGCGATCGGCTCGGGGAGCGGGCCCGAGTTTCCGATGCACGTGGTGCAGCCGTATCCGGCGAGGAAGAAACCGAGCGTCTCGAGTGCCTCCATCACGCCGGCCTTGTTGTAGTAGTCGGTCACCACCTTCGAGCCGGGGGCGAGGCTCGTCTTCACCCACGGCCTCGCCTTGAGCCCTCGCGCGACGGCCTTCTTCGCGAGCAGTCCGGCGCCGAGCATCACCGAGGGGTTCGACGTGTTGGTGCAGCTCGTGATGGCCGCGATCACCACCGAGCCATCGCGCAGTGTGAAACGCTCTCCCTTGAGTTCCACCTGCACCTCTGCTGGCGCGGCCGCCACGGCCGTGGCGCCGCTCGCGCGAGCGGCGGCGCTCTGTCCAGCCGGCACACTCCGGTCGCCGAGCCGCTCGAGCTCCGACGCCAACGCCTCCTGGAACTTCTTCTTCGTCGCCGAGAGTGGAACACGATCCTGCGGCCGCTTCGGACCGGCAAGACTCGGCTCGACAGTCGCGAGGTCGAGCTCGATCGTGTCGGAGAACTCGGGGTCGGGGGTGTCGTCGGTCCGGAAGAGTCCCTGGTCGCGACAGTAGCGCTCGACCAGCTCCACGTGGTCGTCACGGCGTCCGGTGAAGCGCAGGTACTTGATCGTTTCCGCGTCGACCGGGAAGAAGCCGACTGTCGCGCCATACTCCGGCGCCATGTTGGCGATTGTCGCGCGATCGGCGACGGCGAGAGTGGACAGGCCTGCGCCGTAAAACTCGACGAACTTTCCGACGACCTTCTTCTTACGCAGCATCTCGGTGACGGTGAGGACGAGATCGGTCGCCGTCGTCCCCGATGGAAGCTTCCCGCGAAGCTTGAACCCGACGACCTCGGGGACCAGCATCGAGAGCGGCTGACCGAGCATCGCGGCCTCCGCCTCGATCCCTCCAACGCCCCAGCCGAGGACTCCGAGGCCATTGATCATCGTCGTGTGCGAGTCGGTGCCGACGAGTGTGTCCGGATAGGCGTTCCACTCGCCGTCCTCGACGCTCGAGAAGACGGAGCGGCCGAGGTACTCGAGGTTCACCTGATGGCAGATGCCGGTGCCGGGGGGGACGACGGAGAAGCTTCGGAAGGCGCGCTGTCCCCAACGGAGGAAGGTGTACCGCTCGGCGTTCCGCTCGAACTCGCGCTCGGTGTTGATGAGGAAGGATGCTTCGGTGCCGTATTCGTCGACCTGCACCGAGTGGTCGATGACGAGGTCGACTGGCTGCAGAGGGTTGATCCGTTTCGGATCTCCCCCCAGGCGCGCGATGGCGTCGCGCATCGCCGCCAGATCCACGACTGCGGGGACGCCGGTGAAGTCCTGCAGCAGGACGCGCGCCGGGCGGAAGGCGATCTCGTGCTCGGCGCCGCCGCGGACATTCCACTTCGCCAGCGCCTCGATGTCGGCGCGCTTCACGAAGGAATCGTCCTCGTGGCGGAGCAGGTTCTCGAGGAGAATCTTGAGGGAGAACGGCAGCCGCTCGACGCGCGAGCCGGAGAGCTTGCCGAGCACCTCGAGACGGAAGATTGTGTAGTCGGTGTCCCCCACCTCGAGGGTGGAACGGGAACCGAAAGAATCGCGAGACCGCATTTCAGGCCTGTTGTCCGGGTGCACCAAAAAGATAGCGCGTGGATCGTCCCGGTGTCAGAACGTTCGCTCGTGCCCTTGCACCCCGCGCAGCACTGGCGCCACGAGCACGAGGAATGCTCGCCGGCGAGCAAAGGAGAGCGATGATGAACAACGAGCTGCTCTGGCTGGCCCTCGAGTTGATGCGCATCGACTCCACCAGTGGGCGCGAACAGCGCGCGATCGACTGGGTGGAGGAGCATCTCTCCGACCGAGGGTGGCGTGTCCGTCGGATCAGGGTCGATGACGAGCGCGACGATCTCGTGGCGATGGGAACCGATGCGCCGCTCGTCACCCTTTCGACTCACCTCGACACCGTGCCCCCCTACCTCCCGCCGCGGCTGGAGAGCGGCGTCCTCTTCGGCCGCGGAGCGTGCGATGCCAAGGGGATCGCCGCGGCGATGCTGTGCGCCGCCGAGGAGCTGAAGAAGCGCGGTGTCCCGGTCGGGCTCCTCTTCGTCGTGGGTGAAGAAACGACGCACGATGGAGCGCGAGCGGCGAACGACGCGCCGACCACGAGCCGCGTGCTGATCAATGGCGAGCCGACCGAGAGCACGCTGGCGGAGGGGACGAAGGGAGCGCTGCGCTTCGTGGTGAAGACGTCGGGGGAGGCGGCGCACTCGGCGTACCCGGACAGGGGTCGCTCGGCGATCGATGACCTGGTGGATCTCCTGCACGACTTGCGGTCGATTCCCCTTCCGACCGATCCGCTCTTCGGGGAGACGACGATCAACGTCGGATCGGTGTCGGGCGGGGTCGCGGACAACGTGCTCGCGCCGACGGCCGAGGCACGGTGCATGGCGCGGGTGTCGACGTCGGGCGACGAGCTCTGGGCGATGCTGGCGAAGTGGGTGGAAGGGCGGGCCGAGATCGTGCGGGGCATCGAGGTGCCACCGGTGCGATTGAACACGCTGCCGGGTTTTCCGACGTCGCTCGCTGCGTTCGCCACCGACATCCCGTCGCTCGATCGGTGGGGGACACCGTACCTCTTCGGACCGGGCTCGATCCATCACGCGCACGGTGACGATGAGCGCGTCAGCGTCGAGGAGCTCGAGCGCGCCGTGGATGCCTACGTTCGTCTCGCGGAGGGGGCGCTGGCGCGGGTCGACGGCGGCGCCTGACGACACTGCCGCGTCAGGCCGGCTGCCGATCAGTCGTCGGCGGCGTCCAGCGTCGGCTCGCTCATCGGCTTCGTCGTCCGGAGCGTGCCGTCCATCGACTTCACGGTGATTGCCTCCGTGGGGCACTGCTGGACGAATTCCCCGTCGGCTGGCGACCAGAGAAGGGGCGAGGCGTGGGCGTACGCCTTCTTGTTGCTGTCCATGGCCATGACTCGCGGCGCGAGCGCGACGCAGATGCCGCAGCCGATGCACCTCTTGCGATTGACGTCGATCGACACCATCCGGTGCGGGTAGATCCCTCCCGGCGAGAGGAGCAAGTCGCCGACCTGGTCGAGCGCCGACGCGGCAGCGGCGTAGCCGGCGTCGATCATCTCACCCGCGTGGGCGAAGCTGAACCAGTCGCGCTGGCCCACCCGTGGGCGGACGAGGAGCATCGGCGGCCCCTTGTAGTCGCTGAGGGCCGAATTCTGGAGGGAGTGCATCATGATCGTCGCCGCCCGCATGTAGATCGCGGCGAAGCCGTGCGACGTAATGTCGGGGACACGTCCCAGGTCGGCGCTCCCCACGTCGACGGCGACGACCGCCTCGGCGCCGAGCGAGGCGATGTCGGTGGGGAGGTTGTCGATCGTGCCGCCATCGATGCACGACCTGCCACCCACATCTCCAGGGGGGAAGAATCCGGGTAGGGCGCACGACGCGTAGACGGCATCGCAGACAGAAACGTCCTCGAGGCCGGGAAGACCCCAGACCATTCGCGTTCCGCGCTCCACGTCGACCGTGTTCACGAGAAGCTTGCGCGGCAGCTCCCGGAACGTTCCGGACGGCACGGCGCCGGTGACGAGATCGCGAAGCGGCCCCTCGAGGTAGAGCGAGGGGCTGCGCATTCGCTCGAGGAGCATGCCGAGGTGGTTGATCCGGAAAAGATCGCGCTTGCGCAGCAGGAGGGCCCGATCCGTCATCTCGTCGAGAGTCACCCCGCCCACGCGAGCGGCGGCGATCAGAGCGCCGATGCTCGTGCCGGCGTAGCTCACGGGATCGATGCCTCGCTCATCGAGGGCGCGCAGGACACCGATGTGCGCGAACCCCTTGAGTCCTCCCCCGCCAAGGACCAGCGCGACGCGCTTCGGAAGTGAGCGCGTGACGGCCGCGCTAGGCGTGTTGGAGCGCCGCTTGGGGGAGGGAGAGGGGGAGGACGAGGGAACGATTCGCATACCTCTGGTACAAGTGGCGCGACTCGAGGATCCGGTGGGAGGACGATCTGGGAGCGCCGCGGTTGCTCGGGCGCACCGTATCTCGAGCCTCTGTCGCGCGGCCGAGTGGCGGCCGCCTTGGGCGGCGCCCGTCGGACGACGGGCGCCGCGATGCGTCTTAGTTTCCGACGGGCATTCGCACGCCGACGCCGACACTCTGGTGGTGCGCCGGCCCTTCGGTCGGGCTCCCCACGAAGACATAGACGCCATACGCCGCCGCGAGACCGCCGATGACGGCGGCGATGTCACCGCCGGTATGTCCGATGATCAGGCCCGTGATCAACGCTGCACCGCCGGCGATCATGAGAATCAACCCAGTCTGCTTCGAGGGCTTTGCTGCCGCCGTCGAGCTGTTCTCGTCGCTCGATGCGAGTTGGAGCCGTGGTCCGAGAGTCTCGCTCGCCATGGTTGGTCCGGTCCCTGTCGTTGCGTCCTGGGACGCCGCAAACTCTTCGGACTCCTGGGCCTCCTGCACCACCTGCGCGACCTGAAGCCCGACCACGGGCTCCGGGTTCTGCACCGTCGAAAGAGCAGGTGCGTGGTCCGACTGGACCGCCGCATCGGCGTCCTGCGCCTGTGCGCGTTGGGCGATCAGGCCCGCGGCGAGCACGCCAGCCACCACCACCATCCATGAGCGTCGCATGGCACCTCCCTGGTAGGCGAGACTTCTCACTGAAGTGTTGTTTGTAACCACTCGACCGACACCAGTGCAAGAGAGATACCGCCGTGAGAGCAGTTACTCAACAATTCTCTACGAATGCACGTGTCGCACAAAGACTGGCGCCGATGACCTCGTTGGCGTAGATGGGTGCTGTGTTCCCTGACCATAGGAGCGTGGGCAACCGGTGAGCGATTCGCTTCTTCGCTTTCGAGCGGAATTTCCCATCCTCGAGCGGACCACCTATCTAGTGTCGAACTCGCTCGGTGCGATGCCTCGCGCGGTGCCGGAGCGCCTGGCCGAGTACACCGAGATGTGGCGAGAGCTGGGTGTGCGTGCGTGGAGCGAGGGGTGGTGGGAGATGCCGGTGCGTGTGGGGGATGAGATCGCCCCGCTCCTGGGTGCGGGCTCCGGGGAGGTGGCGATGTTCCCGAATGTCTCCATCGCCCAGGCGGCTGTGCTGTCGGCGATCGACTACACTGCGCCGCGCGACACCATCGTCATGTCCGGGTTGGACTTCCCGTCCGTCCGATATGTCTACGACTCGCTGGCGCCGCGTCTGGGCGCGCGAATCCGGGTGATTCCGAGCGAGGACGGCATCGCGATCGACCTCGATCGACTCCTGGCCGCGATCGATGAGCGGACGCGCCTCGTGTCGGTCTCTCACGTTCTCTTTCGCTCGGCGTACATCATGGATGCGGACGCCATCTGTCGCCGAGCGCACGAGGTGGGCGCCCTCGTGTCACTCGACGCCTTCCACTCCGTGGGCGTCATGCCGGTGGATGTGGTGCGAAGCGGGACCGACTTCCTGACGGGAGGTGTGCTGAAGTGGTTGTGCGGCGGTCCGGGCGGTGCCTTCCTCTACGTCGCGCCCTCAGTGCGCGATCGGCTCGCGCCGGCGATCACGGGGTGGCAGGCGCACGCGCGCCCCTTCGAGTTCGAGCCGGAGATGGAACGCGCGACCGGCATCTTCCGCTGGCTGAACGGAACGCCGGTCGTGCCGGCGCTGTACGCGGCGATCGAAGGACCGAAGTGCGTCAGGCGCGCCGGCATCGAGCAGATTCGCGCCAAGAGCCGGCGGCAGACGGCGCACCTCGTGGCGCGGGCGGACGAGCGCGGGTGGCGCGTGCACGCCCCACGCGATCCGGAGCGGCGTGGGGGGACGGTGGCGATCGATGTCCCGCACGCTCGCGAGGTGACGGCCTCCCTGCTGGCGCGCGACATCCTGGTGGACTTCCGGCCGGATGCCGGAATCCGAATCGCGCCTCACTTCTACACGTCGGACGAGGAGCTCGATGAGGCGGTGTCGGCGATCGACGACATCCTCGGGCGCGAGGAGTGGCGGCGCTTCGATGAGGCGGGAGCGCGGGTGGGGTGACGACCGGGCGTGGCCGGTGCGCCGATTCCGGTTCGCGCCCTGCGCCGCTAGCTTCTTCCGCGTCCCCAACCGTCGCCCGACATGCCGAAGAAGCCGAAGAAGCTGCGCAAGAAATACGCAAATCGCGACTATCCGCTCGCCATCCTCCGCTTCGAGGATGGCCACGAGATCAACATTCTCCAGGGTGCCGGGAAGACCTTCGACTGTTACAGCGGCGAGACCATCAAGGTCCTCGCGATGTACGATAGAACATCGAAGGAGCGGGAGCTCGTGGAAAGCCGGAAGGCAGACGACTTCGCGGATGCATGAGCGCAGAGTCCGGAGCGACGCGCGGGCGCTCGTCGCGGTCGCCCTGACGCTCCTCCTCGCCGCTCACGCGGGGGCGCAGCGCCCGAGTCGCCCTGCTGCGGGCCACGCCGATACCGCGGCGCTCCGTCGCACGCTCGACTCGCTCGCCGGAGCGCATCACGGGGTGGTCGGCTACGCGGTGCGCAATCTCGACACCGGAGAGCAGCTGTCGCGACGGGGCGACGAGACGTTTCCCACCGCCAGCCTGATCAAGGTCGCGATCCTGGTAACGGTCTATGACCTCGTCGAGACGAAGCAGCTCTCGCTCGACGACCCCCTCACCTTGCTCGACGTGGACAAGGTGGGCGGCTCTGGTGTACTGCAGTACATCCACGGTGGCACCACCCTCTCGGTGCGCGATGCCGCCCAGCTGATGACGATGGTGAGCGACAACACGGCGACCAACCTGCTTCTCGACCGCATCGCGATCCGCCGAGTGTGGGCGAAGATGGATTCGCTCGGCCTCAAGAACACGAGAGTGCACCACAAGGTGATGCTGCGGACGCTCACGAGCGTCGTGCCCGACAGCTCCAACAAGTACGGTCTGGGGAAGACGACGCCCAACGAGATGGCGCAGCTCTTCGGGTTCCTGGCGCAGGGGAAGGCGGTGAGCCCGCGCGCCGACTCGGCGATGCTCGCGATGCTCGAGACCAACGACGACGAGCAGATGCTGCAACGCTACCTCGAGGGGATCCGCGCCGCGCACAAGACCGGCGCCGACGATGAGGTGCGCACCGAGTGTGCGCTCTTCTATCTGCGCAGCAAGGTGGTCGCCTGTGTGCTCACGAAACAGAACGTCGACCAGCGCTGGCTGATCGACAACGAGCCGCAGCTCCTCTTGGCGCGAATGGGGGCGGAGATCGTGCGTGCCTGGGGACCGCCTGACGGCGGCAAGGTCGCGGTGGCGGCGCGATGAGGCGCGGAGGGCATGCCCACGCGAGAGGACGGCCATCCTCGACACCCCTCTCCCGCTCGCCGGTGGCGCAGGTCGGCGAGGGATCGCGGATACGTCCCACCGGACCAGCCACCGTCCGCGCCATTCGCATGGAGAACGCCGAGGACCCCGCGCTCCGCGGGTGGGTGGTGTTGGCGCGGGCGTACCACACGATCGTCCACGCGGTGACGCGCGATGCGACCCGCTACGGTCTCACCCTCGGCCAATTCGCGGTGCTCGAGGTGCTCTACCACAAGGGGCCGCTCCCACTGGGGCGGATCGGCTCCCTCCTCCTCGTGACCGCCGGAAACATCACCTACGTCGTCGACCAGCTCGAGAAGCACAGCTTGGTGAAGCGCGAGCGCCACCGCGACGACCGGCGCATGGTGTCGGCGTCGCTTACGGCGAAGGGGCGCGCGCTCGTGGCCGAGATCTTCCCTCAGCACGCGCGATTCGTGGCGGGCCTTTTCGACAAGCTCGATCCGAACGAGCTTGCGGAGCTGCGCCGGTTGCTCAAGAAGCTGGGGAAGGAGAACGCCTGATCGGGGCACTCGCGCCGACGAGATCGGAATGTCGCTCGTCTAGCGCGGGCGGGCAGGCGCTGTCGCTGGAGGAGGCGGGGCGTTGCGCTCCAGCAACGCTCTCGCCCCCGTTCCGCGCCAGTAGAAATAGACCCCGAGGGCGATCAAGACCGAAACGAGGATCCCGATCATGATTCCCGCGCGCTCGCTGTCGGTGCGCACGGGCATCGTCGATCCCTCTTTCGCGCTCTCTTCTGTCTGCATTCCCCACTGACTCCCCGAAGCGACGACGTCGCCGCTAGGCAGCGGCCCGGCAGTGCCGCTAACATACGTGCGGCACTCGCGCCTTCAAGCGTCCCGAACGCTCGCAGACGGCCGCTCGCGGCCGACCTCCTCCCACTCGTCTCGGTCCATGCCGCTTTCGCGTTCACTCCGGTTGGGTGCGCTCTTCGCGTGCAGCCTGCCGGTCGCCTCCGCGCTCGTCGCACAAAGCGCCTCGCACGTCATAACGGCAGGCGAGATCGATGGCGATCTCCGATTCCTCTCGTCCGACCTGCTCGAGGGACGTGCGCCGGCCACTCGTGGAGGCCGACTCGCCGCCGAGTACATCGCGGCGCAGCTCCGGATCAGCGGCGTCCATCCCGGCGTCTCGGGCTCCTATTTCCAGAACGTACCGATCGATGTGGTCGGCGCAGATCGCACGACCATTCGGATTCACGCCTCGGGGAAGGCGTCGGCCAATCTGCGCTATCCCGAAGACGTCGTGCTGTGGGCGGGCTCCGCGCTGGATACGAGCAACGCTCGTGGCGAGCTGATGTTCGTCGGCTACGGCGCCAAGGCGCCGGAATATCGCTGGGACGACTTCAAGGGTGTGGACCTCAAGGGGAAGGTCCTTCTCGTGCTCGTGAACGACCCGCCACCAACATCCGCCGAGCCCAACCTTTTCGGCGGGAAGGCGATGAAGTACTACGGGCGGTGGACGTACAAGTTCGAGGAGGCGGAGCGGCGCGGCGCGGTGGCTGCCCTGATCGTTCACACCAACGAGACCGCCGGCTACCCCTGGCACACCGTGGTCGGCTCGTGGGCGAAGGAGCAGCGCATGCTCCCGCGTAGTCCGTCTCTGCCTCCGCCCCTCGCGGCGCGAGGCTGGATCACCGACAGCGCGACCAAGGAGCTGATCACACAGGCGGGGCTCGACTGGGGGGCACTGAAGAAGCTCGCGGGCACGCGCGATTTCAGACCGGTGGCGACCGGGATCAACATCGAGATCTCATTCAAGAATTCGGTTCAGCATCTCAAGAGCGAGAACGTCGTCGGTGTGATTCCGGGATCGGCGAAGGGCGAGCACGCAACCTACGTCGCGATGAGCGCCCACTTCGATCACCTGGGAATCGGTCCACCGGTGAATGGAGATTCGATCTACAACGGGGCTCTGGACAATGCGTCCGGAGTGTCGGCACTCCTCGCTGTCGCGCGCGCTGCGGTTCGACTCCCCACGACGCGGCGATCGCTCCTCTTCATCTTTGTGACGGGTGAGGAGTCGGGTCTGCTCGGCTCCGAGTACTACGCCAGTCACCCCACGGTTCCGGCGAATGAGATCATCGCCGACCTCAACATGGACGTCATCACGCTCAGTGGCCGAGTGCGCGATCTGGCGGTGCTCGGAGCGGACAAGTCGACCCTCGGACCGATGCTCGGGCACCTCATCGCGGGCGACGGGATGAAGCTCAGCCCCGAGCTGCACCCCGAGGCGGGGCACTTCTACCGCTCCGACCACTTTTCCTTCGCGAAGGCGGGGATTCCCGCCGTCTCCATCGGTGCAGGGCGCGACTACGTGGGGAAGCCGAAGGGATACGGCCAGAAGATCGACGAGGACTATGTCGCGCACCGGTACCACCAGCCCTCCGACGAATACCGGCCGGACTTCGACCTCGGCGGCGCGGTCCAGATCTCCACAATCGTGCTGCGCTTCGCTCGCGCGCTCGCGAATTCTCCGGTGGCGCCGGAGTGGAACGCGAACGCGGAGTTCAAATCCGCACATCAGAAGCCCACAAAGCCCGTCTCGTGATGTTTGCCGGTCGAGGCGTGACGGGAATCGCGCGGTGAACGCGCAGATTCGACTCGCGCTCAGTGTGCAGGAAGCGTTGCGCACCGGCGTGGCTGTCGTCGCTCTTGAAAGCTCGGTTTTCGCTCACGGATTGCCGTCTCCGGCCAATCGGGAAGCGGCCGCACGGATGGCGAAGGCAGTGCGGGATCGAGGGGCGACGCCGGCGGTTACGGCCGTTGTTCGCGGTCTAGCGACGGCCGGACTGACCGACGAGGAGCTGGAGCGCTTTCTCGGCGCGGGAGGGCGGGGGATGGCCAAAGTGTCGTCGCGCGACCTCGCGCCGGCGCTCGCGGCGGGACGGGACGGGGCGACCACGGTCGCCGGTGCGGTGGCGATCGCGGCGATGGCAGGACTGTCGGTGGTTGCCACCGGGGGCATTGGTGGCGTGCATCGCGAGCCGAGCTTCGACGAGTCGGCGGATTTGGTGGAGTTGGCGCGGTCGCGCGTGGTTGTCGTCTGCTCGGGGCCGAAGTCGGTGCTCGACGTGCGCGCGACGGCAGAGCGGTTGGAGACGCTGGGGGTGCCGGTGCTCGGCTACCGGTCGCATGAGATGCCGGCGTTCTTCAGCAGCGAGAGCGGCGTAGATGTGCCGGAGCGGGTCGAGACTCCGGGAGAGGTGGCGGCGGTGTTTCGGGCTCAGCGCGCGCTCGGTCGGCCGCAGAGCGTGGTGGTGATGCAGCAGCCGCCGGCGTCGGCGGCGCTCGGACGCGCCGAGGCCGAGCGAGCTGTCACGGAGGCGTTGGACGCAGCGAGGGTGGCGGGAGTGCGTGGCGCGGGGGTGACGCCCGTCCTGTTGTCGGCGGTCGATCGGGCGACGGGCGGACGGTCGCGGGAAGTCAATCTCGCGCTGCTCGAGGCCAACGCGTCGCTGGCGGCGGAGATCGCGCTGGCGATGCGCGAGGGACGCTGATGAGTGGAGGGATCATCAGAGTCGGAAGAAATCAGTTCGCTGTCAACAGGTTGAACTCGATAGTTTCGTCATAGTACAATGAGGCACACGTCCCGCCTCGGAGGGTCCGCGCGCCATGCCTACTCCCTTCCTGAGCTCTGAAGAGTACGACGAACGCGCTCATCAGCTCTACAACGAAGGGCAATATGACGAAGCGCTCGCGCTGCTGCGCGAGGGACTCGGGCTGTACCCGGAATCGGTGGAGCTCCACGTCGGAGTCGGGTATGGCCGGCTCGCGCGAGAGGAGTTCGCGTGGGCGCGGCAGAGCTTCGAAACGGCATTGGTGCTGGACGCCAACAACGAGGACGCGTTGGCGGGGTTGGGCGAGACGTTGCTCAAGTTCGGCCAACGCGATGCGGCTCTCCGGCATTTCCGCAAGCTCCTCGAGCTCGGCTTCGAGGACGATGTCGACCTGGTGCTCCAGGTCGGGCGCGCGCTCTTTCGCGAGGACTTGATCGAGGAGGCACGCGAATACTTCGCCGCCGCCGCTCGCGAGGCGGAGGGAAACGCCGAGGCGGTCGCCTGTCTCGGCTACGTGCACCATCGGTTGGGCGATGACCAGGCGGCCATCACCCACCTGCAACGCGCTCTCCAGCACGACGCCGACCACACCGAAGCGCGCATCTACCTCGCCAACATTCTGTACGACCGTGGCGACTACGAGAACGCGCTCTATCATCTCGACCAGACTTCTCCCGAGGATCACTGGGAGGAGCTCGGGATCTGGCGGCTGGTCGAGCTGAAGAAATCCCTCTACAAGCTCAACGATGGGGATCCGGAGCTGCGGTTGTGGGAGCAGCGGCTCGGCGAGCTGTCCGTGGACCCGAGCGACATCGACGAGATGCTCGGCGACATCGAGCGCCGCCTTCAGGAGGAGGCGGAGGCGCGAGAGCGTGGCCAGCTCGAGCTCTTCGGCACGCTACTCAACGAGCTCGCCGAGCGGCGGCGGGAAGAGGCGATCGAGCACAGCATCTTGACGAGCGACGGTCGTGAGTTCTGCGGGAGCTGGGACCGGATCGTCCGCGAGATGCGTGACGCGAGCCGCGGAATGTCGGGACGCTCGCTGCAGGACTTCATGGCCACCGAAGCGCGTCGCTGCTACTCCCTCACCGGTGTGAAGATCTCCACCAGCGACGCGGAGGCCTTCATCCGCGGCAGCGCGAACGCGGGGCTTCTCCGCATCGTGCGGTGACTGAGCGGGTGTCGCGCGCCGATCCCGATCCGCTGGGACCGGCGCGCGCTGCTCTCGTCGCGCTACACGCCGCGACGTCGCCCACCGACCGCGCGGCTCATCTGACCGAGATTTGGACCCACGTGCAAACCGCCCTCCAGGAGCGGCTCGGCGACTCGACGTTCGCCGGCCAGCCACTGATCCGCGAGCTGCGCCAGCGCGACCTGATCACGCTGGCGCAGGCGCACGCCGTGCTTCAGCTCCAGGCGTTGAGCGCGCGGGCGACCGGGGGTGAGGAGCTGCCGGCGGACGCCGCCAGCGCCGCCGGGGCGGCGTTGGATGCGCTGGACCCGCCGGCACCGTTGGCCATGGCGTCGCTCTCCGCCGCGTCCACTGCGAGCGAGGCTCCTCTGGCGCCGTCGCCCGCTCCGTCGGCGGCCCGCGCTCTCACGACCGATCGTGCCCCTCTCGCCTCCCGACGGACGATCTGGCTGGCGCTTGTTGCGGGAGTCTTGGTGGCCTTGGCCGCTCTCGTGCGCGTGGGAGGGATGCCGAGGTCCTATCGCGACGGGGTTGCGGCGTACACGGCGGGCCATCGGGAAGAGGCGCGGGCCGACTTCGCGCGTGCGGTTCGTGAGGCGCCGACCCTCGCCATGCCGCACCTGTACCTCGCGCGCATCGCCCGGGACGAGGGGGACCTCTCGACGGCCGGGACGGAGCTCAAGCAGGCGGTCGAGCTCGAGCCTGGAAATGCTGTGATTCATCGTGAGCTGGGGGGACTCTTCCTCGCTCGCGGCGAGAAGTTCCTCTCGCTGCAGCGGCCGGATCTCGCCGGTGAGGACTTCGAGGCGGCGCGACGCAGTTACGTGCGGTCGCTCCGCATCGAGCCGCGCGACACCGCCGCGCAGGGTTATCTGGCCTGCACTCTGACGAAGCTCGGCCGCCGCGATGAGGCGGCGACCTGGCTCAACCGCGCCGGTGCGGGAAGTTGGTCCGCGTGCGTGGCTACGGACTCTGCGCCGCCGGCGGTGAAGCCGTGATCACCTTCGATCGCGTGACGAAGATCTATCGCCCGCTCTTCAAGCGGCCGGTGGTCGCCGTAAAGGACTTCACACTCGAGATCTCTCCGGGAGAGATACTCGGGCTGGCCGGTCCGAACGGAGCCGGGAAGAGCACGCTCATCGGGCTCATCCTCGGCTACCACCGCCCCACCGCAGGGCGCGTCTCGATTCGGGGGTCCTTGCCTCGCGAGTATGTCCAGCGCAACGGCATCGGCTACCTCTCGGAACTGGTTGCCATCCCTCCGGCGTGGACGCTGCGCGGCGCGCTCATGCGGTATGCACTTCTCTCCGGGCTGGGCGACCGGGAGGCGAAGCGCCGTGTGGACGATGTGATCGAGCGGCTTGCCCTGGTCGAGCACCGCGACAAGCGAGTGAAGGAGTTATCGAAGGGGACCGAGCAGCGACTTGGGCTCGCGCAGGCCATTCTGCGTGACGAGGCGATCCTCATCCTCGACGAGCCGACGCACGGGCTCGACCCCGTTTGGACGCAGCGCTTCCGCGAGCTGGTACGCGAGCTCCGTGCGCCGCACCGGGTGATGCTGATTGCATCGCACAACCTGGACGAGCTCGAGCGCGTGGCCGATCGCGTCGCCATCATCGACCGCGGCTCGCTTCGCCGGATGGTGGACCTCCGGTCGATGAACGGCGACGGTGCGTCCCTCGCCTACCGGATTCTCGTGGCCGAAGGAGAGCAGATCGTGGCGTCGGTTTTCCCGGCGGCGCTCCAGGTAGCGCCGCACGAGTTCGAGACGAGGGTGGCGAGTGTGCGGGCGCTCAACGAGGGGTTGGCGGCGCTCATCGCGCGAGGTGCGGCAGTGCGCGGCGTTTCGCCGGCGTACTCATCGTTGGAGCGGCAGTTCCGCGACGTGGTGGGGGAGGAGGTGGCCTGATGAGGGGAAGGCTCGGTCGGTACCTGCTCTGGCAGGCGCGTGACTATGCGGTGGAGCGCGGCGCCGCGACGTTGATCGTGGCGGGGCTACTCGTCCTCTTCGCGCTCCAGACCGTGGGTCCCGGAGCGCCCGATGCGTTCCGCAGCGGCGTCGCGGCCACCGAGGCGCTCGCGGGATTTCTGCTCGCCTTCGCACCCCTCGCCACGCTGATCGCTGTGAACGGCATCGTCGCGAACGATCGCCGGTTCCACTACTTCCGCTTCCTCTTCTCGAAACCGGTGTCGGCCGCCCGCTACTACGCGCAGACCTTCCTGGTGTCCTGGGCGGGAACCGTGGCAGCGGCGGGGCTCTTCGTCGTCACGTATGGCCTGGTCATTCACCCGGTGCGCCTCGAAGGGCCGCTGCTCTTCGTCACCCTCTACTTTCTCGTCTTCGGCGGGCTCGGCTTCCTGCTCTCCGCCGTCACCCGCTTCGACTGGATGCTCCTTGGCATCATCTGGATGCTCTCGCTTCTGGCGCGAGGATTCTTCCCGCCGGACGACGGCAAGCTCGCTCGGGTCATCGACATCATTCTCCCTCCCTCGCACCACCTCACGCTCCTGGCCGGGACGATGGTTCGAGGCGACGTGGGCAGTCATCACGTGATGCTCTGGACCATCGGATACGGCATCACCACGTTCGTGCTCGGCCTGGTGGCCATCCACTATCGCCCGCTAGCAGCCTGAGACCATGTCGGCGCCGCTGATCCCGGTCGAGTCGGTGCGTCGCCACCGCCTCGACAACGGGCTCACCCTCCTCGTGCGGCGCGACGCGAGTGCCCCGGTAGTGGCGATCGTCACCTGGGTGCGGGCAGGATACTTCGACGAGAGCGACGAGCAGGTCGGCATCGCCCACGTGCTCGAGCACATGTACTTCAAGGGCACCCACCGGCTCGGCGTTGGGGAGATCGCACGACAGACGAAGGCGGCCGGCGGCTATCTCAATGCCGGCACGATCTACGACCACACGAGCTACTACACCGTGCTGCCGGCGACGAGCTTCGACCGTGGACTCGAGCTACAGGCCGACGCCTTCGCCGACTCGGTGATCGATGCGACCGAGCTGGCCCGCGAGCTCGAGGTCATCATCCAGGAGGCGAAGCGCAAGGCGGATAACCCATCGGCAGTGACGGTCGAGACGCTCTACGAGCTGCTCCACGACCGCCATCGCATCCGCCGGTGGCGCATCGGGCGGGAAGCCGGCCTGCGCCGCCTGACAAGGGCCGACGTTCTTGGCTTCTACCGGACGATGTACCGTCCGCGCGAGACCATTCTGAGCATCGTTGGCGACGTCGACCCGGACCGTGTCGTCGGCGAGGTCGAGCGGCGCTACGGGTCGCTGGAGGACGTGTCGGTGACCCGGGACACCGGCCCGACGGAGCCGGCCCACGACGGCTTCCGCTATCGGGAGCTCTCCGGGGATGTGACGCAGACGCAGATCGCCTTCGGGTGGCGAACGCCCGGGACTGCGCACCCGGACACGCCGCTGCTCGACCTCGCCGCCGTGGTGCTCGGCGCCGGCCGCGCATCGCGTCTCTATCGCGGCGTGCGCGAGCGGCGACTCGTGGCGTCCATCAGCGCCCACAACTACACGCCGACTGCGCTCGGCGTCTTCACCACGCACGCCGAGGGGCCACCCGATCGCGCGGTGGCCGCGACGGCCGCGATGTGGAGCGAGGTGCAGGAGCTGCGCGGCGGCGGTGTGCGCGAGGAGGAGCTGGTGCGCGCCCGGCAGCTCTTCGAGTCGCGGTGGATCCGCCGGCTGGAATCGATGGAAGGGCAGGCCAACTACCTCGCCGAGTGGGAGGCGCTCGGCGAATGGGCCTTGGGAGAGCGATACCTCGAGACCATCCTCGCCGCCACACCATCCGACGTAGACGCGGCCGTGCGCCGGCATCTCGGACCAGGAAACGCAGGCCTGACGGTGTTCCGGCCTGCGCGCGAGGCCTCGTTCATCCCCAACGTCGAGGACGCGCCGGGTGTCCTGGCGGCGTTGTCACGCGAGGATGGGGAGCCGCGGCGGAATGGCGCCGTGCCGAGTGCCCCTGCGGCGGCAACGGTCGCGCGCACGTCCCCGTCGTCACCGCGCCGCGAGCGGGTCGAGGCGGGCGTCGATGTCTTTCGCACTCCGCGTGGAGTGCCGATCCTCGTGAGGCGGAGGGGCACCGTCCCGCTGGTGCATATCGGCGTTTACGCGTCCGGGGGCGCCTGCGACGAGCCGGCGAACCGGGCCGGACTCACCTCACTCCTCGCGCGCACGGCCATCAAAGGCACCGACCGCCGGACCGCGGATCAGATCGCCGAGGAGTCGGAGCTCCTCGGCGGGAGCATCAGCTCGGTCGCAGGATCGGAAAGCTTCGGCTGGGGACTCTCGGTGCCCTCGAAGCACCTCGACAAGGCGCTCGACCTGCTCGGCGACGTCGTCCAGCACCCCGTCATCCCCGACGAGGCATTCGAGACCGAGCGGACGCTCGCTCTCGCCGACCTCGCCCTCCTGCGCGACGACATGCACCGCTATCCCCTGCGCTTGTTAGGCGAGGCGGCTTTTGCCGGACACCCTTATGGCGTGCCGGCGAGTGGGACCGACGCGTCGCTCCCGACGCTCGATGCGGCGCTCGTCAGAGCGTGGCATCGGGAACGCCTGATCGAGGGCGAAGCGCTGGTGGCGATCATGGGGGACGTGTCACCCGATGCGGCTGCCGCCGCGGCGTCGCGCATGTTCGGCGATCTCCGCGGCGGTGTGCGGCGCTTGCTCGAGGCGCCGCAGTGGCCGGTGACCTCGGTCCGTTTGGCGGAGTCTCGCAGCAAGGCGCAGACAGCGCTCGCGATGGGATTTCCAAGCCCGAGTCGCGAGGACGACGCGCGATTCGCTGCCCGGATCCTCGCCGGCATCGCGAGCGGCTTGGGAGGCCGCTTCTTCGACGCGCTGAGAGAGCAGCGGTCGCTGGCGTACACTGTGTCCGCCTTCTCCAGCGAGCGGCGGCTCGCCGGGATGTTCGTCTCCTATATCGCCACATCGCCCGAGCTCGAGGAGACGGCACGGCAGGGGTTGCTCGAGCAATTCGCACTGCTGCGCGAGTCGCCGGTTACCGACCGGGAACTCGAGCAGGCCAAGGCGTACGCCCTCGGGACGCAGGCGATTCGGCTGCAGAGCGGCGCCGCGGTGCTAGGAGACATCGCTGACGCCTGGCTCTTCGGTCGGGGACTCGGCGAACTGGAAGAATTCGACGCGCGCGTGCTCGCCGTTACCGCCGGGTCGATCCAGGATCTCGCCAAGTCACGCTTCGACCCCGATCGTGTGGTGGAGGGATTGGTGCGGGGAGTGGGGAAGGAGGTCTGACGTCGCGGGAAGGGCGCCGGTCAGGGACCGAGCGCCTTGATGCCGCGGGAGACGGCCCGCGCGGCCGGCCGCAGGCGCCCGTCGGCGGCGCGGAGGCCGAGCGGCGTGGCGTAATCGCTCGCCTCGAAGACGACGAACCCCTTCACGCCCTCGTGACCGGTGGCCCAGGAGAGAGAGCCAAGAATCGCGTCGGCTTGCGATTGTTCGCCATGACTCAACGGAAAGCCGCCGGCTTCGAGCACCCATACGGGGGAGGTCCCCCCGCGCGCCGCGAGCCATCGGTCGAGCGTCTTCGTGTGCGCCTCGAGTGTCGCGGCACCGTTGAGCCAGGGGAAGAGGCTCACGCCGACGGCATCGACTGGTGAGCCGAGGGCGGCCGCCCAGGCGAAGAGCGTACTGTCCGCCGGGCCGGTGCCGGCCGTGTGGACCATGACGCCCGTCCTTCCGCTCCCGACGGCGTGCACCCGGGTGGCGGCATCGCGGAGATAGGCCACCCAGTCATCCGCCGCCATGCCACCGAGCGCGCGCGCCGCGGCCCCATTCGGATCCACGACCGGGACGACGAAGTCGGGGTGGAGGCGGGTGACGATCCGCTCGAGATCGGCGGCCCGGGCGGCGAAGTAGCTCTCGCGCTGCGTCAGGGCGAGTGGCGGCTCCCCCGACAGGTCGAGGGCCACCAGGAGCAGCTTGTCGCCGCGCTCCGCGTCGAGCGTCCGCTCGAGGGAGTCGAGCACCGCACCCGAAGCCCCGTCGGGCGTCAGATAGATGCTGAGGGCGCCGACGCCTAACGAGTCGGCCAGGCCGAGATCGCGTTCGAGCGCGAGTGGTGGCGGACCACCGTCGAGCGTCGGTAGGATCTTGAGCCCGACCGCGAAGTCGCTGTCGGCCCGCTCCTGGATCGGGAGCGTGCCGTGGGAGGCGTAGCTACGGACGGCGATCGCCGC
>Ga0187777_10000549_pt1 | contig 25387 bp, 27 predicted proteins | sample 1015_Q2_SP5_10_M_FD_132416 | JGI IMG/M metagenome (GOLD analysis project Ga0187777, IMG submission 132416) | Tropical peat soil microbial communities from peatlands in Department of Meta, Colombia - 1015_Q2_SP5_10_MG | ecosystem: Environmental > Terrestrial > Soil > Wetlands > Peat | place... | reverse complement strand
CGTCACCGCCCACCAGTTCAGCTACCATTTACTCCGCCTCTGTAGAGATCTGGCACTCTGCCGACGGGCGGAGGCGTACCCTGCGCAGAGACTTACAGAATGAGTTTATCTTCCGTGGTTAATTTGGCCCCAATCCCCATCGTCGATGTTCGGGACCACGGACCTGTTGGTCACGCTGGCGAGGGTCGAGCGCGCGCGGAATCGTTACGCGACGAGTGTGTTACGTGGCTGCCGAGCATTGCAGTCGGTGTGCTCCCAGCCCTGGACTGGGTGACTCGCCGTTGGCTTCTGCGGTCGAACTCGCCTTATGCGGCAGAGCTGCAGGCCATTGTCCGTAAGCTCGACTTTGCCGGCATATGGTTCCTCAACGGTTGCTATCAGTGGGGTTGCACCGCGCTCGCCTGTGAGCAGGGTAATGAGCCGTGGCTTGTGCGGACGCTTGATTGGCCTTTTCCTGGGCTGGGCCGTCGCGTGGAAGTAGCGCGCATGTGCGGCAGCGCAGGCGATTTCGATAATGTTACATGGCCGGGCTATGTGGGCGTTCTGACAGCTTCGGCGCCTGGGCGTTTTGCAGCCTGTATCAACCAGGCCCCGATGTGGCGGCGCACCCGACGACCTTGGCTACGACCCTACGATATTTTGTTGAATGCCGTGCAGACTTGGGGGATTCGCTTTATCCCGCCAGATCATCTGCTGCGCGAAGTGTTCGAAAACTGCGAGACCTTTGTCGAAGCGAAACATCGCTTGGAGACGACGCCGATCGCGCGTCCCGTCATCTACACATTGGTCGGCTGCAACAGCGGGGAACGGTGCGTGATCGAGCGCACCGAAGTCTCCTTCGCCAGCCGCGACTACGATACGGGGGCCGCGAATGATTGGTTGCAAAGCCGGCCGCAATGGGAAGCGCGCGTAGGCGCGGAGGTCCTCTTCAAATATTCATTTGGCGAAGCGGCCGAGAATAGCCGAATTAGACGCGATTGTCTTACATCCTGGCCTCGTCCCGTTACTGGAAAATTTGAATGGGTATCGCCACCCGTCCTTAATTCTCAAACCCGACTTGCGGTTGAGATGTGCCCGGCAAATGGCGCGCTTCGAGCTGTCGGTTACGAGCAGACAGAACGTCAAGAGTTGCCGCAGCCGGCAACACAGATCTGCGAGTTAGCGCCCGTCGTTCCTGCTGATGTCCGCGCTTGAGCAAACGGACATTCCTTCGGGTCGGGCAAAAAACGAAACGGCAGGCGGAGAGCCTGTCGCTTCGCGCCTGCCGCTATTCCCCGGAGGGTCAGTCAGAAAGTCGTCAGATCGTTTCTTTCAATTCCTTGGACGCGCGGAACGCGACCTTCTTGCTCGCCTTGATCTGGATTTGCTCGCCCGTTGCAGGATTGCGGCCAATGCGGGCGGCGCGCTTGCGCACCTGGAGAATGCCCAAGCCGCCGATACGGATGCGCTCGCCTTTCTTTAAATGCTTTACGATGTTGCCGACCAGATCACCGAGCACGGTCTCCGCCTGCTTCTTCGACATCTCGTGCGTTTCCGCGAGCGCGGCGGCGAGATGTTTAAGCGTGACGGTCGGTGGTGTCGGAGCTTTTCCAGGAACCATTGCCATCAGTGGGACCCTCCTCTTGAATCCGCCGGTTTGGCAAAACGCCAAACACCATGCCCGCATAGACGATTCGGGGGCACTCTGACCATCGATTCTTCTAGGTAAATAAGGCTTTTTCGCAATTCCGTGGGCGGAAAGGCCTTCACCTTGACTTGCAAATACGCCGTCTATAACTCGAACTTACGCCCGCGGGGGCGTAGCTCAGTTGGTTAGAGCGCTGCCCTGTCACGGCAGAGGCCGCGGGTTCGAGTCCCGTCGCTCCCGCCATTTTATCAATGACTTAGCGCCAATTTTCCGGTGGGCCAGACCCAGTGCTCGCAAGGTCTGAAGCAAGGACTACGGACGCGAATGACCTCCGTTCGGGCGATGTTTTTTGACGTGTTCGGAACCTTGGTCGACTGGCGGACTGGGGTGGCTCGGGAGGCCGAGCGGGTCCTTAAACAGGTTGGGTATAACTTGGATTGGGCCGCCTTCGCCGACGCTTGGAGAGCTGAATACCAACCCGGCATGGAGGAGGTGCGGTCGGGCCGCATTCCGTTCTGCAAGCTCGACGAACTGCACCGACGCAACCTGGAGCGTTTTGTGCCGCGCTTCGGCATGCGCCATCTCTCCGATGACGTCGCAAGCAAGCTCACATTGGCATGGCACCGGCTCGACGCTTGGCCGGATGTGCCTCATGCGCTTGCGCGTCTCAAGAAAAAATTTCTGCTCGCGCCAGTGTCAAATGGGAACATCTCGCTGATGGTCGATCTTGCGCGTCGCAACGAATTTCCCTGGGATGCGATTCTCGGCTCGGAAGTTGCGGGTGACTACAAGCCAAAGCCTCGCGTTTATCGTGCGGCTTGCGAGGCGTTCGATCTCAGGCCCGAGCAATGCATGATGGTCGCCGCACACAGCAGCGATCTTGTGGCCGCTGCGGCGTGCGGTTTGCGCACCGGTCACATTGCCCGCCCCGACGAACACGGGCCGGGTACCGGCGAACGTGCGCCAAGCATGCAGGTGGATGTAGCAGGCAAAGATTTGGCTGACTTGGCAAGTAAGCTCGGGGCTTAATTACTGCCGCATCAGCCTTTGTAAACTGGCACTGGCTGCGCAAAGAAGTTCGCCAGAATATGGTACACGACCATGTAATTCTTTTGCTGGAAGCTCGCGTGCGAAATTCCTGGCATAACAGTGAATTGCTTGTCCGGGTTTGGCAGCCTCTCAAAAAACTTCAGCAAGTCCTGCAGGGATGCGATGCCGTCGTGCTGGCCGCGCATAATCAAAGTCGGCACGGTAATTTTTTCCGGGTCGACCACGGGCAATTTCGAGCACATGTCGACGTACGTTCCCGTTGGCACTGAAGTGTCGAGGGCAGTCACGGCATCCGCGAACGCATCGATCACTTTGCGTTCCGCGGTATCGGGATGATCGCGGTCGAATACTGAGTGGATGAACGCCTTGTCGATCGGGCGGCGATTTTTCGCCAGGAATTCCGGCAACTTCTTGCGCCGTTGTTCCAGAGTAGGGGAACCTTCGCCGGTCCATACCATCGCGTCGAGCGCAAGCCGAGCAACCATTTCGGGATGGCGCTCGGCAAACATTGCTGCGCGTAAAGCTCCTGAGGAGATTCCGTAGACCAGGAGCGGTCGTTTGCCCCGAAACTTTTGAATGTAAAGTGCAGCCGCGTAGCAATCATCGGCGCCTTGCGAAATCGGCGCATTGTTGTCGCGGTCCTTAGTCGAACGGCCATAGCCTTCCATGTCGACGCACCAGCAGTCGTAGCCGCGACGCGCGAAGTGATCCATCGCCGATGAGTCGGGCCGGCCCGGCACTTGCAAATCGAAGGTTGGCTGAGACGCCATGGATGAGCCGTGCACGAAGAGGATCGTACCGACAGCCTTGGCCGGATCGCCTGCGCATTTTTCGAACAGAAATAGCTTTATCCCGCCGTCCTTGGTGGTCCAATGATCCTCGCCTTTTATTGCGGGAGCAGGCTTGCTCATTTCGTTCATGATGGATCCATGTCGTTCATCAGTTGATCGGTGCAATGTGGTTAGCTTTGATGACGTCCGCCCATTTGGCGACCTGGGCATCCATGAAGGCCTTGAATTCCGGCTGAGTCATTACAATCGGTGTGGCGCCGGTTTTTTCCCACGCCTCCTTGATATCGGGACGCGCCAGGATTTTGGTTATCTCTTGGCTGAGCTTGTCCACGATTGCTTTCGGCGTGCCTGCCGGAGCCATGAAGCCGACCCACAAGGTCGCGTTAAAGCCAGGGACGCCCGCTTCGGCAATTGTCGGCACGCCTGGCAGGATCGGCGAGCGAACCCTGCCACTAGTGCCAAGCGGACGCACAAGCCCCGCCTTGATCATAGGTGCGATTGTCGGCACGGAATCAAACAAGATCTGAATTTGCCCGCTCAGAATGTCGTTGCGCGCTCCAGTCGAACCTTTATAGGGTACGTGCACTATGTCGACGCCGGTGAGGTTCTTAAGGAGCTCGCCAGCCATATGATAATTTGAACCAGGACCCGACGAACCGTAGTTAATTGTGCCAGGCTTGGCGCGCGCAAGCGCCAACAGTTCGTTCAGGTTCTTTGCCGCGACCGAGGGATGCGCAACCAAAACAAGGTCGGTGTCGATGAGTGGTGCGATCGGGATCAGGTCGCGCATGAGCTGATATTGCTTGTGAACGTACAGTGTCTCGTTGACGGTTTGCGTGCCCGATACCATCAGCAGCGTGTAACCATCGGAAGGTGATTTGGCGACGACTTCAGTACCGATCGTGGTACCGGCACCCGGTCGGTTCTCCGTAACAAAGGTCTGGTGCAGGGATTTACGGAGCTCCTCAGCGATGGCGCGCGCGTAGACATCGGTCGGTCCACCGGCGCCAAACGGTACGATGATCTTGACTGGACGCGAGGGGTAGTCGTCGGCGTTTGCTTGAGCGGCAGGGAATGTGACAACGAAGGCCAATACTAGCGCTGCAATATATCGCACAAGAGCCATGCACTTTTCCCAGTTCGAGGATTTGCGGGGCGACTATCGATGGCGATTTGTAACCCTGTCAATCGTACGAATATTTTCTTCAATCAAGGCGTGTTCGCAGGTGGATGCTATCCGGCTTGCCACCTATGGTGCGCTGCGCTAAGCCTCGCCGACTCCCGTCTTTGAGGCTGTTCCATACAATAAAGGGCCGATTTGTACGGGGTAGCCGGCGCCCTTAAGGCGGCCGAGCGTCCGGGGCGGGGAAACATCCGGATAGGGCGGGGCTGCACGGTTGAGGTTGCCGATGAGCGCATTGCTGCTGGATTACTTGCCCTTGGTGATCTTCTTCGCGGTGGCCCTCGCCATTGGCCTTGCATTGCTGATTGCCCCCTTCGTCGTCGCCTACAAGCAGCCCGACCCCGAAAAACTCTCCGCCTACGAATGTGGTTTCAACGCCTTTAGCGATGCGCGAATGAAATTCGATGTGCGCTACTACCTGGTGGCCATCCTCTTCATTATTTTCGATCTCGAGGTGAGTTTTTTGTTCCCGTGGGCGGTTGTGTTCCGAAAAGTCGGAGTTTACGGCTTTTGGTCGATGATGGTTTTCCTTGGCGTACTCACCGTTGGCTTCATATATGAGTGGAAGAAGGGGGCGCTGGAATGGGACTGAACCCATGAGTTTGGTCGCGCCTGCCTCGAAGGGTATTCTTGATCCGCGCACCGGAAAGCCGTTCGGCGCAAACGATTCGTTTTTCACGGGTGTAAATGCGGAGCTCTCCGACAAGGGCTTTCTGGTAACAGCCGCTGACGATCTGATTACGTGGGCACGCACCGGCTCGCTGATGTGGATGACGTTCGGGCTCGCCTGTTGCGCGGTCGAAATGATTCAGATGTCGATGCCTCGTTATGACTGCGAGCGCTTCGGGTTCGCGCCTCGTGCTTCGCCACGCCAGTCCGACGTGATGATCGTCGCCGGTACGCTAACTAACAAAATGGCGCCTGCTCTGCGCAAGGTCTACGACCAGATGCCGGAGCCGCGCTACGTGATCTCGATGGGTTCATGCGCCAACGGCGGCGGCTACTATCATTATTCGTATTCTGTCGTGCGCGGTTGCGATCGCATTGTGCCGGTCGACATTTATGTTCCCGGCTGCCCGCCCACCGCCGAAGCGCTGCTCTACGGCGTGATGCTGTTGCAGAAAAAAATCCGCCGCACCGGTACGATTGAGCGCTGAGCGGAGGCGCCCATGGACGACACGCTCGACAGACTTGGGCAAACGGTCAAAGGCGCCCTTGGTACGTCCGTCACCGGCTACACCGTTGTGCGCGAGGAATTGACCATCGAGGCAAAGGCTGCCGATGTCATCAAGGTGGCGACCTTCCTGCGAGATGATCCGGCTTGCCAATTCATCAACATCATCGACGTGACAGCGGTCGATTGGCCCTCGCGCGAACAGCGTTTTGACGTTGTCTACCATTTCCTGTCGCCGCGCCTGAATCAGCGCGTGCGGCTCAAGATCATGACAGACGAAACGACGCCGGTGCCGTCTCTCATCGGTGTCTTCCGGGGCGCCGACTGGTTCGAACGCGAAACATACGATCTTTACGGCGTGCTGTTCACCGGCCATCCGGACATGCGGCGCATTCTTACGGACTACGGCTTTGAGGGCCATCCGCTGCGCAAGGATTTTCCGCTCACCGGTTTTGTTGAGGTGCGCTGGGACGACGAACAGAAACGCGTGGTCTACGACAAGGTGACGCTGGCGCAGGAATTCCGCACCTTCGATTTTCTCTCACCCTGGGAAGGCACGAATTATGTCCTGCCAGGCGATGAAAAAGCCAAGACCGAAGGCAAGGGGTCGTGATGGCCGAAACATCGTTGCGCAACTTCACCATTAATTTCGGACCGCAACATCCGGCCGCGCACGGCGTGCTGCGGCTCGTGCTCGAGCTTGACGGCGAAGTCGTGGAGCGCGTGGATCCTCATATTGGCTTGCTCCATCGCGGCACCGAAAAACTGATCGAGCACAAGACCTATCTGCAGGCGGTGCCCTATTTCGATCGGCTCGACTATGTCGCGCCGATGAATCAGGAGCACGCATTTTGCCTCGCAGTAGAAAAGCTTCTCGGAGTCCAGGTGCCCCGGCGCGGACAATTGATCCGCGTGCTCTATTCGGAAATCGGCCGATTGCTGTCGCATCTGCTGAATATCACGACGGGGGCCCTGGACGTCGGTGCGCTCACCCCGCCATTGTGGGGCTTCGAGGAACGCGAAAAGCTGATGATTTTCTATGAACGGGCGTCCGGTTCACGCATGCATGCAGCCTATTTTCGCCCGGGCGGCGTGCACCAGGATCTGCCACCGAAGCTTATCGATGACATCTACACGTTTTGCGATCCCTTCTTGAAGGTGGTCGACGACCTCGACGGATTGCTCACCGGCAACCGCATCTTCAAACAGCGCACTGTCGATATTGCCGTCGTCAAGCTCGCCGACGCCTGGAACCGGGGCTTCTCTGGCGTGATGGTGCGCGGGTCGGGCGCCGCATGGGATCTGCGTAAGGCGCAACCCTACGAGTGCTATGCCGAGATGGACTTCGACATTCCGATTGGCAAGAACGGTGATAGTTACGACCGCTATCTCGTCCGCATGGAAGAAATGCGTCAATCGGTCCGGATCATCAAACAGTGCGTAGAGAAGCTGCGCTCGCCGACGGGGCAGGGGCCGGTGAGTGTCGAACACCACAAGATCGTGCCGCCGAAGCGCGGCGAGATGAAGCGCTCGATGGAAGCGCTGATCCATCACTTCAAGCTTTATACCGAAGGCTATCACGTTCCGGCCGGCGAAGTTTATGCTGCGGTCGAGGCGCCCAAGGGCGAGTTCGGTGTCTATTTGGTCGCCGATGGCACCAACAAGCCATACAAGTGCAAGATCCGCGCGCCAGGCTTTGCGCATCTGAGCGCTATGGATTTCCTTTGCCGCGGTCACATGCTGGCTGACGTTTCCGCCGTCATGGGTACGATCGACGTTGTATTCGGCGAGGTGGACCGATGAGCGTCCGCCGCCTCGCCCCGCCCGAAATCCAGCCGAAGGATTTTTCCTTCAGCAAAGACAATCTCGCCTGGGCGAAGGAACAGATAAAGAAATATCCGGAGGGCTGCCAGCAGTCGGCCATCATTCCGCTGCTGTGGCGCGCACAAGAGCAAAACGGCGGGTGGCTGCCCGAGGCAGCAATCCGGCACGTCGCTGATTTCCTTGGCATGGCGCACATTCGCGCGCTCGAGGTCGCGACCTTTTACACCATGTTCAATCTACAGCCGGTCGGAAAATTTCACGTGCAGCTGTGCGGCACGACACCGTGCCGCCTGCGCGGCGCCGATGATCTCGAAAGAATCTGCCGGCAGCGCATCGGTGAGCAGGGCGACGTCACGTCCGATGGCAAACTTTCCTGGATCGAAGTGGAATGTCTCGGCGCCTGCGTCAATGCGCCAATGGCGCAAATCAATTACGATTTCTACGAGGATCTGACAGCTGAGAGCTTTGGCAAGATCCTCGACGATGTTGCCGCCGGCAAGAAAGTGAAATCCGGCCCGCAGGTCGATCGGCAATTGTCCGCCCCCTTTGGTGGGGCCACCACGCTCAAGGAAAAGGCGTGACCGATGTTGGCTGACAAGGACCGCGTCTTTCGCAATCTCTACGGCCAACACGATTGGGCCCTCAAAGGTGCGCGTGCGCGCGGCGCCTGGGACGGCACCAAGAAGATCTTGGAAAAAGGCCGCGATGCAATCATCGACGATGTGAAGACCTCGGGCCTGCGCGGCCGAGGTGGCGCCGGTTTCCCGACCGGGCTGAAGTGGTCCTTCATGCCGAAAAAGTCCGACGGCCGCCCGCACTATCTGGTCGTTAATGCCGATGAATCCGAGCCGGGTACCTGCAAGGACCGCGAGGTTATGCGGCACGATCCGCATCTGCTGGTCGAAGGCTGTTTGATCGCTGGTTTCGCCATGGGGGCAAACGTCGGCTACATCTATGTGCGCGGCGAATTTGTTCGCGAACGTGAGCGCCTTCAGGCGGCGATCGACGAGGCCTATGAAGCCAAACTGATCGGCACGAACAATGTTCATGGCTGGGACTTCGATCTTTACGTCCACCACGGTGCTGGCGCCTATATCTGCGGCGAAGAAACGGCACTATTGGAAAGCCTGGAAGGCAAGAAGGGTCAGCCGCGGCTGAAGCCTCCGTTTCCGGCGAACGTCGGTCTTTACGGGTGCCCGACGACCGTCAACAACGTGGAATCGATCGCGGTCGTACCCGACATCATGCGTCGCGGCGCGTCGTGGTTTGCGGGTATTGGCCGTCCAAACAACACCGGCACCAAACTGTTCTGTATCTCCGGCCACGTCGAGAAGCCTTGCAACGTCGAAGAGGCCATGGGCATCCCGCTGCGCGAGCTCTTGGAAACCCATGCCGGCGGCGTGCGCGGTGGCTGGGACAACCTGCTTGCCGTCATTCCAGGCGGGTCTTCGATGCCGCTTGTCCCCGCTGGTAAAGATTGGGCGGACTCGCTGCTGCTGGATTTCGATGGTTGTCGCGACAAGAAGTCCGCGCTCGGCACGGCCGCGGTGATCGTGATGGACAAGTCAACCGATATTGTCCGCGCCATGGCGCGCATTTCATATTTCTATAAGCACGAAAGTTGCGGGCAGTGCACGCCTTGCCGCGAGGGAATGGGCTGGATGTGGCGTGTGCTCACGCGCATGGCCGAAGGCCGCGCTCAGAAGCGCGAGATCGACATGCTGATGCAGGTCACTCAGCAGATCGAAGGCCACACGATCTGCGCCTTCGGTGATGGTGCTGCATGGCCGGTGCAAGGCCTGCTGCGGCACTTCCGTCCCGAGATCGAGCGGCGCATCGATGAATATTCACGCAATGCCAACGCCCACGGGGCTGTGCGCGAGGCGGCGGAGTAAGTTTATGCAGCAACCGGCCAACACTCACCTTGCTCAATTGAATATCGGCCGCATCCGCTACGAGATCGAGGATCCGCGCATGGCGGATTTCACGGACAATCTGGCGCTCGTGAATGGCTTGGCTGAGCGCACTCCGGGTTTTGTCTGGCGCTACATCGACGAGAGCGGCAACTCGACAAGCACGCGGCCCTTTGCAGATCCACGCATCGCCATCAATTTGACCGTCTGGAAAAATGTCGAGGCGCTTGAGCGTTTTGTCTATCAGACGCTGCACAAGCGTTTCTATGGTCGCCGCGCTGAATGGTTTGAGCACTTCGACGGCCCATATTTTGTAATGTGGTGGGTTCCGGCTGGCCACCGGCCGAGTGTCGAGGAGGCTATTGCCCGGCTTGAACACCTCAAACAGCACGGCCCGAGCAGCCATGCATTTGATTGGGCGGCAGCGTCAGCGCAGCTTTGGAAAACTGCGCGCTGTGCGCCAAGCGAGTCAGCGGCATGACTGAAAACATGCGTCATCTCGCCCAGTTCAACATCGCGCGGATCAGATATCCGCTCGACGATCCGCGTATGAAGGAATTCGTCGACAACGTGGCGCGCGTTAACGGTCTTGCCGAGAAAATCCCCGGCTTCGTCTGGCGACTACAGGACGAGAGCGGCAACGCCATGAACATGCGGGTCTGTGACGATCCGACCATCCTGCCGAACCTGACCGTGTGGGAAAACGTCGGGGCGCTCGAGCGTTTCGTATGGCTGACACTGCACCAGCGCTTCTATGCGCGCCGTGAAGAATGGTTTGCGCCGATCAAAACCACGCTGGTCCTGTGGTGGGTCCCCGTGGGGCATCGTCCCAACATGGCTGAAGGAGCCTTGCGGCTCGATCATCTCATTGAGCACGGCCCCAGCGACTATGCCTTCGGTTGGCGGGATATTGCCGGCGCGAGATTGTGGAAGACGGCGCGTTGCGACGCGCCGAGCGAGCACGCAGCATGACCAAGGTTATTGTCGATGGCAAAGAGGTAGACGTCCCGCCTGAGTATACGCTGTTGCAGGCTTGCGAAGCGGCAGGCGCCGAAATCCCGCGCTTTTGCTTCCATGAGCGACTGTCAATTGCGGGCAATTGCCGGATGTGCCTGATTGAAGTGGTGGGAATCCCGAAACCGCAGGCGTCCTGCGCAATGGGTGTCAAGGATTTGCCGCCGAACAAGGACGGCTCACCGAAAGTCCTCAATACCAAGACGCCAATGGTGAGAAAGGCGCGTGAAGGCGTGATGGAGTTCCTGCTGATCAACCATCCGCTTGATTGCCCGATCTGCGATCAGGGCGGCGAATGTGATCTGCAGGACCAAGCCATGGCCTACGGCGTGGATGCAAGCCGCTATCAGGAAAACAAGCGCGCGGTCGAGGACAAATATATCGGGCCACTCGTCAAGACTATCATGACGCGCTGCATCCATTGCACGCGCTGCATTCGCTTCTCGACCGAAGTTGCCGGTGTACCGGAACTTGGAGCAATCGGCCGCGGCGAAGACATGGAGATCACTACCTATCTCGAGCAGGCTATGACTTCGGAACTGCAAAGCAATGTGGTCGATCTTTGCCCGGTAGGCGCACTGACATCGAAGCCCTACGCCTTCTCGGCGCGGCCGTGGGAACTCAACAAGACGCAATCGATCGACGTAATGGACGCGGTAGGCTCCGCGATCCGCATCGACACGCGTGGGCGTGAGGTGATGCGGATCCTGCCGCGCGCGAATGAAGTGGTGAACGAGGAATGGATTTCTGACAAAACTCGCCACGTTGTCGACGGCTTGCGCGCGCAGCGGCTAGATCAACCCTATGTGCGCGTCAACGGACGCCTTCAGGCGGCGTCATGGGCGGAGGCCTTCTCAAATATTGTCCGCAGGACGCGGGCAAGCACCGGAAAACGGATTGGCGCGATTGTCGGCGATCTGGCTGGTGCGGAGGAAATGTATGCGCTCAAGAACCTGATGACGCGCCTTGGTAGCGCGAACATCGACGCGCGCCAGGACGGTTCGGCTTTCGATCCGAAATGGGGGCGCGCATCGTATCTTTTCAACGCAACCATCGCGGGCATCGAGCAGGCTGATGCGTTATTGATCGTCGGCGCGAATCCCCGACGTGAGGCGGCGGTCCTCAACGCGCGCATTCGCAAGCGCTGGCGTGCCGGCAACTTCCCCATCGGTTTGATCGGCGAGAAGGCCGATCTTACCTACAAGTACGATTATCTCGGTGCGGGTGCCGAAACGCTTGCCAATATCGCAGACAGCAAGTTTGCCGAGGCAATGAAAGCAGCCGAGCACCCGCTTGTTCTGGTTGGCTCGGGGGTGTTGGCGCGAAAGGACGGCGCCGCGATTGCTTCACTCGCGGCAAAAGCGGCAATCGAGTTCGGTGCGCTGAGAGATGGCTGGAACGGCTTCTCGGTGCTGCACAGCGCAGCCTCGCGAGTCGCGGCACTCGATCTGGGCTTGGTCCCCGGCAAGGATGGGCTCGACGCGGCCCAGATGGCGCAAGGGGGTGTCGATGTGCTGTTTCTCCTCGGCGCCGACGAAATCGAGGTCGGGCCGGGGCCCTTCGTCGTCTATATCGGCACTCACGGCGACCGTGGTGCTCACCGCGCCGACGTGATCCTGCCGGGCGCGGCCTATCCGGAAAAATCTGCAATCTACGTGAACACTGAAGGGCGTGTGCAGATGGCGAACCGCGCCGCATTCCCGCCCGGTGAGGCGCGGGAAGACTGGGCAATCCTGCGCGCGCTGTCGGATGTGCTGGGGTCCAAGCTGCCTTACGACTCGCTCGGCGCGTTGCGGCAAGCGATGTTTACCGCACATCCGCATTTGATGCGCATCGACCAGATTGCCGTGGGTGAGGCTGGCGACATAAAAAAGCTGGCGAAGCTTGATGGCAACGCCGACAAGACACCATTACGTTCATCCGTTGCCGATTTCTATTTCACCAATGCGATCGCGCGCGCCTCCGCCATCATGGCCGAATGCTCCGCGCTGGCGCATGCAGCCGCCAAGACTGCGGCGGAGTAGGCGCCATGGTCGAGTTCTTCTGGACTTATCTCTGGCCGCTGATCATCATCCTCGTGGAATCGGCGGTTCTGTTGGTAGCCCTGCTTGTTGCGGTCGCCTATGTCTTGTTGGCCGATCGCAAGATCTGGGCCGCAGTGCAAATCAGGCGCGGACCTAACGTGGTCGGCCCCTGGGGCTTGTTCCAGTCCTTCGCTGACTTGCTGAAATTCGTAGTCAAGGAACCGGTCATCCCAGCGGGTGCCAACAAGGGCGTGTTTCTGCTGGCGCCGCTGATCTCATGTGTACTGGCGCTTGCGGCCTGGGCAGTCATCCCGGTCAATCTCGGCTGGGTAATCACCGACATCAATGTCGGCGTGCTCTACATTTTCGCTATCTCCTCGCTGATGGTCTACGGCATCATCATGGCGGGCTGGGCGTCCAACTCGAAATATCCATTCTTGGCGGCGCTGCGTTCAGCGGCGCAGATGGTGTCCTATGAAGTATCCATAGGTTTCGTCATCATCACCGTGCTGCTGTGCGCCGGTTCGCTCAATCTCACCGCTATCGTGAAGGCGCAGGACGGTCCCTATGGACTGTTCAACTGGTACTGGCTGCCTCTGTTTCCGATGTTCGTGGTGTTTTTCATCTCTGCACTGGCGGAAACCAACCGACCGCCGTTTGACCTGGTGGAGGCAGAATCGGAACTCGTCGCTGGATTCATGGTCGAGTACGGCTCTACGCTCTACATGATGTTTATGCTTGGCGAGTATGTCGCGATCTGCACTATGTGCGCGATGGCCACCATTTTCTTCCTAGGTGGCTGGCTGTCGCCAATTCCAATCTGGCCGTTGACCTGGGCGCCGCTCGGGGTGTTCTGGTTCACGCTAAAGGCGCTGTTCTTCTTCTTCCTGATCTCCATGGCCAAGGCCATGGTGCCGCGCTATCGCTACGATCAACTCATGCGGCTAGGCTGGAAGGTGTTTTTGCCGATGTCGTTGGCGATGGTCGCGATTGTCGCAGCCGTTATTCAATATGGCGCACAGGCGGCGGGTGCGGTGAGGTGAGGGCGCAATGAGACTCGATCGCGCAGCCAAGGGTTTGTTCCTGATGGAGTTCGTGACCGGTTTCGTGCTGGCCATGCGCTACTTCTTCCAGCCGAAGGCGACGCTCAATTATCCATTCGAGAAAGGCCCAATTTCTCCGCGCTTCCGCGGCGAACACGCACTACGCCGCTATCCCAATGGCGAGGAACGCTGCATTGCCTGCAAGCTTTGCGAGGCAATCTGCCCGGCGCAGGCGATCACGATCGAGGCGGGGCCCCGACGTAACGATGGCACGCGCCGCACCACGCGCTACGACATTGACATGGTGAAGTGCATTTACTGCGGTCTCTGCCAGGAAGCGTGCCCGGTCGATGCCATCGTCGAAGGCCCCAATTTTGAATTTGCGACCGAAACGCGCGAGGAGCTCTACTACGACAAAGAACGCCTGTTGGCGAACGGCGACCGCTGGGAGCGTGAGATTGCGAAAAATATCGCGCTCGACGCCCCGTACAGGTGAGCCGATGGTCATCGCCGCGCTGTTTTTTTATCTGTTTGCCGGTATCTGCGTAGCAAGCGCAGTCATGGTGATTGCTGCCCGCAACCCTGTGCATTCTGTCCTTTTCCTTATCCTCGCTTTCGTCAACGCCGCGGGCCTGTTCGTTATGATGGGCGCCGAATTCCTCGCCATGATCCTGATCGTGGTCTACGTCGGCGCAGTTGCCGTGCTGTTCCTTTTCGTGGTGATGATGCTTGACGTCGATTTTGCCGAGCTCAAGCAGGGCGCGTTGCAATATCTGCCGATCGGCATACTGATTGGCGGCATTTTTGTTGGCGAGTTGCTTTTTGTAGCACTCACCTGGACAATTGGCCCGGGAATCCCCAGGGCGATCGCCGCTCCTATTCCATCAAACGTTCCGAATACTGAAGCGATTGGCTTGGTACTCTATACCCGCTACGTCTATTTCTTCGAGGCGGCAGGAATGATCCTGCTGGTTGCGATGATCGGTGCCATCGTACTGACGCTTCATCATCGCGTTCGCGTGCGGCGTCAAAGTATAGGCACGCAGGTCGCTCGTTCCCCCGCCACATCGATCGAGATCGTGAAAGTGCGATCCGGGCAGGGGCTGGGGAGCAACACATGATCATCGGTCTCGGACACTATCTTGCGGTCGCTGCGATCCTGTTCACACTCGGGATCTTCGGCATTTTTCTCAACCGTAAGAATGTGATCATCATTCTGATGTCGATCGAATTGATCCTGCTCGCGGTCAACATCAACCTCATCGCTTTCTCCACTCATCTCGGTGACATTATCGGGCAGATCTACGCGCTGCTTGTCCTAACGGTAGCGGCCGCGGAAGCGGCGATCGGCCTTGCCATCCTGGTCGTGTTCTACCGCAACCGCGGTTCGATTGCGGTCGAAGACATCAATCTGATGAAGGGGTGAGGGGCGTGTATCAGGCAATCGTCTTTCTTCCGTTGCTCGGTGCGATGCTTGCCGGCCTGATTGCACTGGCGGGTGCACGTGTACGCTTTCCCGGTAAAGGACCGATAGCGGGCGCAGAAGACACAACCGTTGCCCATGGCCCACACCATGGCGGGCCTAGCGCACACGGCGCCGTCTCCCATTCCGAGCATCATGAGCACAAAGCGCACGAGCCAGCCGCGGCCGGCTCGCGCACCGCCGAACTGATTACGACGACGCTCCTGATGATCTCGATGATTCTCTCATGGATCGCCTTCGTCGACGTCGGCTTTGCGCACCACGACATGCGTGTCCCGATTTTTACCTGGATGTCGGCCGGCGATCTTAAGGTCGAGTGGTCACTGCGTATCGATACGCTGACTGCGGTCATGCTCGTTGTGGTGGGTACGGTGTCGGGTTTCGTGCATCTTTATTCCATCGGATACATGCAAGAGGACCCGTATCGCCCGCGCTTCTTCGGCTATCTGTCGATGTTCACCTTCGCCATGCTGATGCTGGTGACGGCGGACAACCTGGCGCAGCTTTTCTTCGGCTGGGAAGGAGTCGGTCTCGCGAGCTATCTCTTGATCGGCTTCTGGTATCACAAGCCGGAAGCGAATGCGGCGGCGATCAAGGCATTCATCGTCAACCGCGTGGGCGATTTCGGGTTCGCGCTCGGAATTTTCGCGGTGTTCATGTTTACCGGCTCGATCGATCTCGACACTGTGTTCGCGCAGGCGCCGTCGCTCGTTGGCAAGACTATCAATTTCTTTGGCTGGCATGCGGACGCGCTCACGCTCATCTGCATTTTCCTTTTCATGGGGGCCATGGGGAAATCGGCGCAGTTTCTGCTGCACACGTGGCTGCCCGATGCGATGGAAGGCCCGACACCGGTATCTGCACTAATCCACGCCGCCACTATGGTGACTGCCGGCGTATTCATGGTCGCGCGCCTGTCGCCGCTGTTCGAACTCGCGCCGCACGCGCAGAGTTTCGTGACCCTGATAGGCGCCACGACCGCGTTGTTCGCCGCCACAATCGGTCTCGTGCAGAACGACATCAAGCGGATCGTCGCTTATTCGACTTGTTCGCAACTCGGCTACATGTTCGTGGCAATGGGCGTGGGTGCCTACTCGGTCGGCATGTTCCACCTGTTCACCCATGCGTTCTTCAAGGCTCTGCTGTTCCTCGGCTCCGGCTCGGTCATCCACGCCATGCACCACGAGCAGGACATTCGCCATATGGGCGGCCTGAAGGACCGCATTCCGTACACCTACATCGTGATGATCATCGGCACGCTGGCGCTCACCGGATTCCCGCTCACGGCCGGGTATTTCTCCAAGGACGCCATCATAGAGGCAGCCTATGTCGGCAAAAATCCGATGGCTCTTTATGCCTTCATTTGTACAGTCACCGCCGCGATGCTCACGTCTTTCTATTCCTGGCGGTTGATCTTCAAGACTTTCCATGGCGAACCGCATGACCGCCAACACTGGCGAGACGCGCACGAAAGCCCAATGGTGATGTTGATACCGCTCGGCGTTCTCGCTGCCGGTTCGGTGCTTGCCGGCCTGCCGTTCAAGGAAATTTTCGCCGGGCACGGAGTCGAGACATTTTTCCGCGAGTCGCTCACGTTCGCCAAGTCAAACCATGTGTTGGAAGACATGCACCACGTGCCGTTGCAGGTCGGTATTCTTCCGACCGTGATGATGGCGATCGGCTTTGGAATCGCTTGGCATTTCTATATCCGTCGACCTGATATTCCGGTTGAGCTCGCGCGCCAGCACGATTGGCTTTACCGCTTCTTGCTCAACAAATGGTACTTCGACGAGCTTTACGATCTCATTTTCGTTGAACCCACCAAAAAGCTTGGCCGTCTGCTCTGGAAGGGCGGCGATGGCTGGTTGATCGATGGCTTCGGACCAGACGGCGTCTCGACGCGCGTGCTCGATGTGACCCGCAACGTGGTGCGGCTGCAGACCGGCTATCTCTATCACTACGCCTTCGCCATGTTGATCGGTGCGGCAGCCTTTATCACCTGGTTCATGTTTGCGACGGAGACGCATTAATGAATTGGCCGATCCTCTCTGTCGTTACCTTCCTGCCGCTGTTTGGCGCGTTGCTTATTGCGCTGTTCGTGCGCGGTAATGAGCGTTTGGCGCGCGGCACCGCGCGCTGGATCACGCTATGGGCGACATTGGTTACGTTCGCCATTTCTCTGGTGATGGTCTGGCGTTTCGACGCAAGCTCACCGGAGTTTCAGTTCGTGGAAAAGTATAGCTGGCTTGGCATCGCCTCCTACCACATGGGCGTTGACGGCATCTCCTTGCCGTTTGTGATCCTCACGACAGCGCTGATGCCGATCTGCATTCTTGCAAGCTGGAGCGCGATCCAGACACGCGTGAAAGAATACATGATCGCGTTCCTGGTGCTGGAGACGCTGATGGTCGGCACCTTCTCGGCGCTTGATCTGGTGCTGTTCTATCTCTTCTTCGAGGGCGGGCTGATCCCGATGTTCTTGATCATCGGTGTCTGGGGTGGAACCCGGCGCGTCTATGCCAGCTTCAAGTTTTTCCTCTACACGCTGCTTGGCTCTGTGCTGATGTTGCTTGCGATTATGGCGATGTACTGGGATGCCGGAACAACCGACGTCGCCGTTTTGCTTCGCCATGGGTTCCCGGCCGACCTGCAGAAATGGGCGTGGTTTGCATTCTTGGCATCATTCGCAGTGAAATTGCCGATGTGGCCGGTCCACACCTGGCTGCCTGACGCCCATGTAGAGGCGCCCACAGCGGGCTCAGTGATCCTCGCTGCGATCCTGCTGAAGATGGGTGGTTATGGCTTCTTGCGGTTCTCGCTGCCGATGTTCCCGGCCGCGAGCCATGAATTCGCGCCGCTGATTTTCGCGCTATCGGTCGTTGCCATCATCTATACGTCGTTGGTCGCGCTGATGCAGGAGGATATGAAAAAGCTGATCGCATATTCATCAGTCGCGCATATGGGTTTCGTCACAATGGGGATCTTCGCGGCGACGGCGCAAGGGATAGCCGGCGGCATATTCCAGATGATCTCGCATGGCATCGTTTCGGGGGCGCTGTTCCTCTGTGTCGGCGTGGTCTACGACCGGATGCACACGCGCGAAATCAACGCCTATGGTGGCCTGGTTAACCGAATGCCGCTCTATGCCTTTGTATTCATGGTGTTCACGCTCGCGAATGTCGGCTTGCCAGGGACTTCGGGCTTCATCGGCGAATTTCTTTCGCTGATCGGTACCTTTAAGGTCAATATTCCGGTGGCGACGCTCGCCACGTTCGGCGTCATTCTGTCGGCGGCCTACGCACTATGGCTCTACCGCAAGATAATTTTTGGCAATCTCAAGCCGTCGCTTGCGGGAATTCGCGATATCGGCTGGCGTGAAACCGTAATCTTCGCGCCGCTGGTTGCCCTCACCATTTTGTTCGGCGTTGTACCAAAACCGGTCCTCGATATGTCGGCGGCCTCGGTTGCGCAGCTGCTCGACAACTACAATCACGCGATCGCCGCGGCCAAGACCGCTGCGCTGATTGCAAAGTAGGCGAGCCTCATGAACGAATATCCCGCTCTGCAAGATTTAATGCCGATAGTTCCGGAGCTGCTGTTGGCGTGCGGCGCCATGGTTATGCTCATGGTGGGGGTGTTGTTCGGCGAGCGTAGTGCGGCGAGTGTCAACGGCTGGTGCGTGATTATCCTTCTCGTTGTCGGCGGCGCCGTCGTCTGGGTGCCCGCCGGCCCCCACGCCATGTTTGGCGGAAGTTTTCTGGTCGACGATTATGCGCGGTTTCTCAAACTGTTGGCCTTGGTTGGCTCGGGGGGGGCATTACTGCTCTCGCTCGACTATTTGACGATCGAGGAGCAACAGAAATTCGAATACGGCGCGCTGTTCCTGCTCGCGACCCTCGGCATGCTAATGCTGATTTCGGCCTCCGATCTGATTGCGCTTTACCTTGGCCTCGAACTGATGAGTCTGCCGCTCTATGTGATCGCCGCATCCAACCGGGAGAATTTGAAATCGACTGAAGCGGGGCTGAAGTACTTTGTGCTTGGCGCGCTGTCATCCGGCATGCTGCTCTACGGTGCATCGCTCATTTATGGGTTCACCGGAACCGTCAGCTTTGCTGCGATCGCGAAGGCGACGCAGGGCGGCGCCAGTCTCGGATTGATATTTGGGCTGGTGTTTTTGTTCGTCGGGTTCTGTTTCAAGATCTCTGCCGTGCCGTTCCACATGTGGACGCCGGATGTGTACGAAGGCGCGCCGACGCCGGTGACTGCGTTCTTTGCGGCTGCGCCGAAGGTTGCCGGCATTGCTATCTTTGCGCGGGCAACCGTGGTGGCGTTTCCGGGCATTACGCATGAATGGCAGCAGATCGTGGTGTTCGTATCGATCGCTTCGATGGCTCTTGGCGCCTTCGCTGCTATCGGGCAACGCAATATCAAGCGGCTGATGGCCTATTCCTCGATCGGCCATATGGGCTTCGCACTGGTCGGCCTTGCCGCCGGAACGCCTGAAGGGGTTCAGGGCGTTCTGGTTTACATGAGCATCTATGTGGCGATGACGCTCGGCACTTTTGCCGTGATCCTGTCAATGCGGCGCGATGGCAAGCTGGTGGAGAATATCGCCGATCTCGCGGGTCTTGCGCGCACGCATCCAACCATGGCGTTCTTCCTGGGCGTGTTGCTGTTCTCGCTCGCCGGCATTCCGCCGCTCGCAGGATTTTTCGCGAAGTTTTACGTTTTTCTCGCCGCCATCAAGGCCGGGCTCTTCACGCTTGCAGTGATCGGTGTGATCACGAGCGTGATTGGCGCCTACTATTATTTGGCAATCGTCAAAATCATGTATTTCGACGAACCTGCGCTGGAATTTCAACGCATGCCAATGCTGTTGCGGCTGGTTCTCGGCGTCTCAGGCCTGGCCAATATTCTTTTCTTCGCCTATCCGGCTCCGCTGTTGAGCGCGGCGACGGTAGCGGCGAAGTCGCTATTTTGAGGCGGCGTACCTTTAAACGTAATGAACCGCGAAGCCACGGACCTGGCGGGGGTCCGACACAGAGCTTACGAGACGCTCGGCTCAACTAACGCCGAGGCGCTTGCGCGTGCACGCGCCGGCGAACGCGGTCCATTATGGATCACGGCACAAAGCCAAACCGCAGGTCGCGGCCGGCGCGCCAGCCAATGGGCGTCGCCGCCTGGCAACCTCTATGCCACGCTGTTGCTAACCGAACCGTCTGCGACAGAAGTTGCGCCACAGTTATCGTTCGTTACGGCGCTCGCCGTACATGATGCGGTGGCGGGTTGTGTGCCGAAAATCTCACCCTTGCTGAGAGTAAAGTGGCCGAACGATCTACTCGTTGGACGGGCCAAAGTCGCAGGGATTCTGATCGAGGGCGAAAGCAAGCCTGTTTTTTCGGTTGCGATCGGCGTTGGCGTCAATTGCGCTACGCATCCAGCCGATACGGCCTATCCAGCGACCAACCTCGGCGCGGCCGGGGCGGCGGTCGCGCCCGCGGTGTTGCTTGCCGGGCTGGCGGCCGCTATGCAGCGGCGCCTCGCGCAGTGGAGTTGGGGGCAAGGATTTGCTGCCATTCGCGGCGATTGGCTCGATCGGGCCATAGGCCTCGGCGAAATTTTGCAGGTACGGTTGCCCGAGCGCGAGCTCTCCGGCCGTTTCCGGGGCCTCGATGAAAGCGGACGTCTACTGCTGGAGCAGGGCGGGAGGGTGACTACGGTCAGCGCCGGCGAAGTCTTCGGTTTCGGCGGGCCCTGATATGACCGCGTCAGCAGAACTGGTCTTTGCGCCACTCGGCGGCGCGGGCGAGATCGGCATGAACTTGTCGATCTACGGGATCGGGCTGGAGCATCGTCGGACCTGGCTTGCGGTCGACCTGGGTGTGTCATTCGCGGCGGAAGAGTATTTGCCCGGTGTCGACTTGATTCTGCCCGACATCCGCTACCTGATCGACGAGCGAAAGAACCTTGCTGGTCTCGTGCTTACCCACGCACATGAAGATCATTTCGGTGCCTTGCTCGACTTGTGGCCGCGGCTGAAGATCCCGGTGTATGCAACGCCGTTTACGGCCGCGCTGCTCGAAGCAAAGCGCGCGGGCGAGCCGGGTGCGCCCGAAATCCCCGTCAAGATTTTTCCACTTGGCAGCCGCTTCGCAGTGGGGCCGTTCGACATCGAATTTGTCACCATGGCGCATTCGATCCCTGAATCGAATGCGCTGATAATCCGCACGGCAGGCGGCACGATCCTGCACACCGGCGACTGGAAAATCGACCCGACGCCCATCCTTCGCGATCCAACCGATGAGAAAAAATTACGCTCGTTGGGTCAAGAAGGATGCTTGGCGCTCGTCGGCGATTCCACCAATGCCGTGCGTGAAGGGCGCTCACCGTCAGAAGCCGACGTTGCAAAAACAATCGCGGAGCTTGTAAAGACCGCGCGCGGTCGCGTGGCGGTGACGACGTTTGCCTCCAATGTCGCGCGGGTACGCGCTGTGGCCGACGCTGCCAAGGCTGCCAAGCGCGAGGTCGTAGTGATCGGCCGCGCTATGGAGCGCATTGTGCAAATTGCCCGCGAAACGGGATATCTCGAAGACGTTCAGGATTTCCGTCCAGTTGACGCCTATGGCTATTTACCGCCGAACAAGGTGGTGGCGCTTTGCACCGGGAGCCAAGGTGAGCCACGCTCGGCGCTCTCGCGCATTGCGGAAGATCAGCATCCCGAGGTGACGTTTTCGCGCGGTGACCGGGTTATCTATTCTGCGCGCACCATACCCGGCAACGAGAAGGCTGTCGGCCGCGTCATCAATTTGCTGATAGAGCAGGGTGTCGAAGTAATCACGGACCGGACCCATCTTGTGCATGTGTCGGGCCACCCGCGGCGCGCGGAGCTTGAGGAAATGATTGCTTGGGTAAGGCCCAAGATCGTCATTCCGGTCCATGGCGAGGCACTTCATTTGCACGAGCACGCCGCGCTGGCGCGGCGCTGCGGTGTGTCCGAGGTCGTGCAGTGCCGAAACGGTGATCTCGTACAATTGGCACCGCAGGTCCGTATCGTCGATGAAGTGCCGGCGGGACGTCTCTACAAGGACGGCATCCTGCTCGTGGAAGCCGAGGCTCGCACTGTTGCTGATCGTCGGCGCCTCAGTTTTGCGGGGGCTGTTTCAGTAGCCCTCGCGGTTACCGACAAGGGTGAAATGGTGGACGAGCCGTCGCTCGATCTGATCGGCATTCCAGAGAGTGACCAGGACGGCAGCCCTATATACGAGGCAGTGCGGGATGCGGTCATCGAGACATTGGAGTCACTCCCGCGCGGCCGAAGGCGCGACCCCGATGCGGTGGCTGAAGCGGTGCGCCGTGCCGTGCGCGCCACGATTGCCCAGCGCTGGGGCAAGAAGCCGATGTGCCATGTGCACGTCTTGGAAGTATGATGGCTCGGCTTTCAAAGGAGATCAGATGATTGGTCGTCTCAACCACGTCGCGATCGCAGTGCGCGACATTGCCAAGGCATCCAAGATTTACCGCGATACTTTGGGGGCCCACGTTTCGGGCAAAGTGGCGCAACCCGACCACGGGGTCTCCACGGTGTTCATCACGCTGCCCAACACCAAGATTGAGCTGTTGGAGCCGCTGGGCGAGGGCTCGCCGATTGTCAAATTTCTGGAGAAGAATCCCGACGGTGGCATTCACCACGTCTGTTACGAGGTGCCTGACATTCGCGCCGCCCGTGACAAGCTTAAAGCACAGGGCGCGCGGGTACTTGGCGATGGCGAGCCCAAGATCGGCGCGCACGGTAAGCCGGTCCTGTTTCTGCACCCGAAAGATTTTTGCGGGACATTGGTCGAACTGGAACAGGCTTAGCATTCTAAAATGAGCATCAGCACAGCCATCGCAATCTATTTTTTGATCTGGTGGGTGACGCTGTTCGCGGTGCTGCCTTGGGGTGTGCGAAATCAGGAGGAAAGCGGTGAGGTCGCGCCGGGCACCGATCCCGGTGCGCCGGCAATCCATCGCATGTGGCGCAAGCTCGGTTGGACGACGTTCGTTGCTACTATCATTTTTGGCGTCCTGTATCTGGTTTATACGCGCGGCCTAATTCCCTACGACCAGCTACTGGCGATTTCCGGCGCAACGCGGCGCTGAAATTTCGCGACAAAAAAAGCAGGGCACGGAGCCCTGCTCATTGCAATGATTGCCCTTTTTCAAGGGCTTGCTTCCCTCCCAAGACTTGGACCGCAGATTGGAGCCGGTCTTCCCGCCGATAGCCACTCTTACGGGCAGCGCTAACGCTATAACCAATTGCCGAATTTCTGTCACCAGCATTCGTGATATCAACGCTCGATCACAATCGGAGCGTCAAGCACCGAATGTTTTCCCCGCCTGGTCGTGACAATAACGCGTATTGTCCACACTCCCGATTCCGAAAATTCAATCCCGTTTGCAAGCCAGGTTCCATCTGCTTGTTCGACCAAGGCTTCCTCGGCCGGCTGCGAACCGGCTCCCGGCGGCTTAATTGCCAAACGTACTTCTTTTGCCGGGAACCGGGAGAAATCTTCGCGTAGTACGCGTATTGAGACATTGGCCCGCCCGGCCCGACCAGGCTCGACGATTACGTCGGCCATGACATCAGCATTATGGATGTGCGCGAATGCTGCGTCCGGCGGAACGTCGGCAAGTTCAGGGTGAACATGGGCTGCGGGTGGCAAGGTTCCAAGTACGCCGACCAATAGCAACGCGCACAGGCCAAGCAAGATTTCCGCGAGGCTGTTGCGTTGCAGGGCGCGCGATGCACGAGGTCTGGGCAGCCGCGGCGTCAGGTAGAAGCGGTTCACCGCGGCAAGGGCGACCATCGAACCAAATAGAGCGATTTTGAGCGCTACCAACCGCCCATAGTCTGTGGCCACCAAGTCGCGTGGCCCACTCAACATGTTCCAGCTGTTGATGATGCCGGTTGCCAACAGGGCACCGACGCTGAAGATGCCCAGCATTGAAAACCGGTGAGTCGCGACAATCGCGAAGTCTTTCCAGGCCGGTCGCGCGGTGCGCTGCGCGCGAGCCAGCAGCAATGTGAGCGGCAGCAAACTACCAAGCCAGGCACCAGCCGCCAGTAGATGCACGATATCTGAGGCTAGATGAATATCGCCGGCGATTCCCGGCGCCGCTCCGGCGTGGCCGACCAAAGCCGGGAGCGCTAGTAAGGCCGCCGCCGTTGCGAGCTGAAACTCTTCCATGGCTGGCCAGACCATCAGCACACCAAGCAGCAGCGCCAATATGAACCGGACGATCCATACCAGCCCAAAGCGCGTGTCGCCGACCACCGGCCACAACCCACCGTGCAGGCAGACATCGGCAATGGACGCGCCGAGAATGTCGGACGCGAGCAATACCAGCCATGCGGCTCCGGACAGAACTGCAACAACAAGCGCAATCCAGGTCAGTGTGATCAGCTGACCGCGCAAATTTGCAAATCCAGGGGGATTTTTCGCGCGTGCTGCCGGTCCCGCAACTAGTACTAGGAAGGCAACTGTGCCAGACGCCAGCACTGTTGCGGCAAAATGTACCGCACGAACAAAGATCAAGGGCTCAATTCCCATCACATTTTATGCTGACCACTGCTTGGAGGCATCGACATGCCGCTGGGCTGCTGTCCCCCAATCGCTTGGACGTCGAGCGTAACCTCAACCTTGCCCGCCTTCTCGAAGATCAATATTACGCGAACCTTGTCGCCCTGCTTAAGCGGGGCTTTCAACTCCATCAACATGATGTGGTAGCCGCCTGGCGCAAGTTTGATTGATTGACCCGCGGGGATTGGCAGCCCGTCTTTGACCAGGTGCATTTTCATGACGCCATTGTCCATAGCCATTTCATGGACTTCGACTTTGCCAGCAGCAGGGCTTGAGCCGCCGATCAGTTTGTCGGCTGCCGCGCCTTTGTTTTCGATGGTGATGTAACCTCCAGCAACCTTCGCGCCGCCAGGCGTCGCGCGGGTCCAAGCCTGGCTAAGCAACAGATCGCCAGCTTTAAGCTGCTGAGCCTCCGCCGATCCGGCAGATAAAGCGAGGGCAAGAAGTGCGATGGAGAGAGTGTATGGTCTCATACTTTGCGCGCGTTGCATGGCTGACTCCTTCAGTTGGTCGCACTAGGGTCCGACGCGAAAGTTGAAATTGCCCTCTGTGCGATGCGTATCTACGGACAATACTCGCCAGATGACCTTGTAAGTGCCCGGAGACAAAGGTTTCAGGGATACCCGCATTTGATTGCG
>Ga0187777_10000547_pt1 | contig 25494 bp, 39 predicted proteins | sample 1015_Q2_SP5_10_M_FD_132416 | JGI IMG/M metagenome (GOLD analysis project Ga0187777, IMG submission 132416) | Tropical peat soil microbial communities from peatlands in Department of Meta, Colombia - 1015_Q2_SP5_10_MG | ecosystem: Environmental > Terrestrial > Soil > Wetlands > Peat | place... | reverse complement strand
GACGACGCCCGTCGCGCTGCTCTGACCTCCTCCACCGCTCGAACCGCCGCCGACGCAGAGCAGGTAGACCCACCCCGCGTTGCGCGGGATGTTGAAGGTCTGCCACCCGCCCGCGTTGGTCGCGAGCTGGCCGAGGAGCCAGAGAAACTTCCCGTTGCGCGGGTTGAAGAGGTTGAACTGGTCGAACACAGTCTTCGACCTCCGGCCTCAATAATCCGCGGCGAACGCCGTGACTCGATTACTCGTGTTCGCCGCCGCCGCGACGTGCGTCGAGGCCAGGAGGAACCAGCCCGCGGGCAACCTGAAGCCGAGCGGCACGTCGAACCAGTTGGTCGCCGTCGTGCTCTGGTCGGCCGTGATCGACGGGATCGCGACCTCGGCGACGAGGAACGTGTTCGCGCTCGTGGTCGCGCCCGAGCCGACGGACGAGACGTACAGGCGGATGACGGTCGCGGCCCCGGCCGTCGCGGCGGCACTCGCCACGACGTTGATGCGCGCGAACTCGACGTAGCTCCCGTTCGTCGCGTCGGCGGTGAGCACGACGTACATCGTCGGCGTGCCGATGTTGCCCGTGCCGTCGGAGTTGGTGTTCGCCGCGTTGACGAGCGCCGAGCCGATGTTGCCCTGGCGCGTGAACTGGGGAACCGCGTTGCCCGGCATGGTCCTATCCTACCGCACCCTACTGCGGAACCGCGAGCGCGCGCGCATAGAGCGTCGTGCCGACGTCGGCGATGGCCTCGGCCGGCAGGTCGCAGAAGACCGTGTGCTGCCCGACAGCGAGGTTCACGAGCGCGCCGCCGTTGCTCGAGGCGAAGACGGTGTCGCGCGTGAGCGTCGAAGGAGACGTGAAGACCCCGGAGCCGACCTCCCAGTCGCTCCCACCGAAGATGCAGTAGTTGACGCGGTGGTTCGTGGGGAACGCGCTGTTGAACGTCTGGTAGAAGGGCGCGAGGGCGCCTCCGAGCGCGAGCGCGCCGGTGCCCGACGTCGCGGTGGTCTCGACGACGCGGTCGGCGTAGAGCGCGCCGGTCGTAGGCATGGCCTAGACCTCTACTCCAGCCCGAGCGAGCGCAGGAGCTTGCCGCGGAGTTCCATGCGCATGAGCTTCTTCTCGAACGGATCGCAGCGGTCGCTCGCGCCGCAGCTCAGGCAGACGGGCTTGAAGCACTGGTGGCACCAGCCACTGTCCTCGCCCTGCTTGGGCTTCGGGAAGACGTGCTGGCAGTGCGCGCAGGTGAACGTCTCGACGACGCTCTCGGTCCCGTAGGCGTCGGTCGAGATGAAGACTCCGCGCGTCCTCGCCGGCATCCTACTGCTGGACCTCGGCCGTGACCGCGACCGTCACGCCGCCGCCGAGCGTGTTGAGCAGCGCCCCGGCGCCGTTCGATGCCGTCGCCGGCAAGAGGATCTCGGCGTCCTTGTCGTACGCCTGCCAAATCTGGCTCCCGCGCGGGTTGTAGATCAGGCTCGTGAGCAGCGTGTTCGCCGTGTACGTAGGCTCCACAGTGGCGTTGCTCCCGAAGATCAGGGTCGCCGCCGGGTCGCCCGAGTCGTAGCCGGCGGGCGTGACGGCCGTCGTCGTTCCCGGGTTGGTGAAGCGCGAGACCTGGACCTCGATCTGCGAGTCGAGCGTGACCGCGCCGATGTTGCTCCCGATGAGCTTCTTGATGCGGGGCCGGATCGCCGCGGTGCTGGTGACGACGAGCGCGGTCTTCGCCGCCGCGGTCTGGGTGCCTCGGGCGCTGTAGATGCTCACTTGGTCGGTCCTTTCTTCGCTGCTGCCGGCGCAAGCGTCACGGCGTCCAGGTTCTCGTTCGGGCAGACGTGCCCGGAGAGAACCACGCGCTGCCCGCCGTTCTCGTAGGTCGTGACGGCGACGTGCCGCCACGCCGACAGCTCCGCGGCGCGCTTCTGCCGCGCGATGATCGAGTCGGGCGGGTCGACCGGGAGCGTCTCGTCGATCGAGGCGGGGCAGAGCAGGCAGTTCACGAGGAACAGGCTACCCCAGCCGCACGAGTGGGTCTACACCTTCTTCCCGGGGATGGTGACGCGGGCTGCTCGACTCGCCACGCGAGGCGGGCACCACCGGATTCCACCCGGCGGTTCGACCTCCTGCGTCTCATTCAACCAATGAAACGCAGTCGGAATCCGCTCGCGCGGCGAGTGCAGAAGCCCGCGCGCTCTCGACCTGGCGACTACGTGCTGCGTGTCGCTCATCCACCCATAGCCGCCGAATTCCGGGCGCCCACCCTGGCCGGCATGCTTGGGGGCGCCAGCGCGCTCGTAGCGCTCGGCATGGGCGCCTACTACGCCAAGAAGTGCATCGACATGCAGACCGAGATCGCGGCGCGGCGGGCCAGGTTGGCCGACCTCGAACGGCAGACAGCCGCTCTCCGGAGCCTGGTCGAAGCCAGGTACGCGCTGATGAGGCTGCCAGGCTAGGTAGGCGACCGCGAGCACCGTCTGCTCACGCTGTAGTTCAAACTGACCCACTACCGGTCTACTTTATACGAGGATCCCCTGGCGCTTGGCCGCCTGCATGCGCGCCTCCCTGATCCGATCGATGACGCGCTCAAACTGATTGCGCTCCGCGAGAGGTAGCGAGTCGAGGTCGACCTCCCTGAGCCACGGGCCGGCAGTGAAACGCAGCGGGAGCAGGCACGTGGGACACACGCACGCCGACACGTTGACGACCGGAGGTTCCTCCATCTCGGGAGGCTTGGCCTGCACCCGCCCGCACTTTGGGCAGTAGCATTCCGGCACGTCGACTCGTTCCGGGGAAATAACCGGGGTGACCGGGAACGCACCCCGCTGGAAGTTTCGGCTCAAGTTGCCTCCTTGCTGATCCGGTCCACGAACTTCTGCTCCGTGAGCGAGCGCCAGTCCGGGACCGCGACCGCCCCCGCCGAGATGACCTGGATCGCGGCGCGCAGGTGCTCCTCGGGGCGCGTCACGCGCCGGAACCACGCGCTCACCGTGCTCGGGTAGACGTGGAGCTTCTCGGCGAGCCAGGTCTGGGTCCTGTTCGCGCGCTTGAGCCACGCGGCGAGCTTCTTCAGCGCGGGCACGTTCGGGGTCGGCATCGGACTGTGGTACCGGGTTCTTCGAGGGGGAGCAAGAATTATTTTGCGTGAGTGCTTGTGCTATTGTAGGGTGCTCGGCATGCACGAGTGGACGAGTGACTTGCTCGCGTTCATCGCCGCCTGCGCGGTGCTCGCGGGACTGATGACGGCTCTCACCAAGAAAGAACGCCGGTGAGAGACTTCGGGCCGCCTCCGCCGCAGGGCTGGTTCCGCGCCGACTGGGCGACCGAATCCGATCGCTGCGACGCGACGCTGCTCGTCGCGCCGGGGATGCCAGTGCGGTGCGTCCACAAGTTCGGGCATGCGGGCGCGCACAACGGCGGCGAGGCTGTTCCTGTTGAGACGCCTCCTCCTGAGACGTCTCCTCCTGAGACGCCTCCTCCTGCTGAGCTGCCCGCAACAACGCCCGAGCCGGCCGCGACGATGGAGCAGCTCTTCGCCGCGAGCGACTACGGCGGGGACATCGAGGCCTTCGCCGTCGCCCTGAAGGAGCAGGGGAGCGAGCGGGTCTTCCTGCTCGGGCTCAAGGTCTCGGAGGACGGCGGCGAGCCGTACCTCGTGCACTTCGGCCTGCGCGCGAACGAGGAGGGCGTGGGGGGCATCCGCGCGCTGCGCGATCACCTGAACCGGATCCTGGAAGAAGCTGCGGTGCGTCTGGCGTTGAGCAAGAGCAAGAAATGAGGAGGCGGATCTTGAACAAGGCGCCGACGAGCGGGCAGATCCAGGTCAAGGACATGATGGCCGCCCTGGTCGAGAAGGTGAACCGCGGGCCCGGCATCGTCCGGATCAGTGAGGCGCAGCTCGCGCACGCGCGGACGAGCCTGATCTTGTCGTGGCGGCGCGACGGCGAGGACGTCGTGTTCACGCTCGAGGAGGTGGTTCGTGAAGTTGAATCCTGAGACGTTGTGTCGGTTACGTCGACTGATCGAGGGCGGGGGTACGATCGCTCCTAGCGTCGTGCTCGCGCTGATCGACCGGATCGAGCAGCTCGAGAGGTCCCTGGCCGCGCCGACCGAGGCGGAAGAGATGTCCGCCGCCATGTCGCGCGCCGATCGTCGGGCGTGCGACATCCTCGACACGCACGACGTGCGACAGGCGCCGGGCACGACCGTCCGCGCGACTGGATACTGCTCGCGCTGCGGCGCGCGCTGGCCGGAGTTGAGGAACGAGAGATGCGCGCTGAGGCGGCCGTAGCCGTGTGGCCGTTCCACGAGCACAAGTGGGTCGAGTACACGCGCACGTACTCGCCGCCGCAACCAGATGAGGCTTACCGCTTCGCCTCTGCTTATCACCCTGAGCGCGTGGAACGCCTCATCCACGGCTTCACCACCGTCACGTACGACTGCGACTGCGGCGCGCTGAAGACCGTGGTGATGCTGGGGAAGGCGCCGTGAGAAACATCCTTCCTCTCGAACCGGCCGTGCGCTTTCTCGTACGGCGCCTCGCGTGCCTGCGATACCGCAGGACGCGGCGCGACCAGGACGCCTTCGACGTCGTGCTGGATACGCTCGTCGAGCAGTTGGTCGGAGAGTCGCCGTGAGCAACGTCCGCGATATCCGTCCGTGTCCGCCGCCGACGCCCGAGGTCGGCAGCGGAGCCCCCGTCTACCGCACCGCGCCGCCCGGGTGCCGCCGGTGCGGGGAGCTGGAGGCGCGGCTCGCGGCCTACGAGGCGGCGAAGCTGTGGCCGCACCAGAGCTTCAGTAAGAACCCGCAGTGCATCGCGTGTGGCGATCAGCTCTACAAAGAAGGTGACAAGGGCGGCTTCCAGAAGAAGCGCCCCGACGTTGCTGGAGACGACGAGACATTCTGCGAGGGGCGTCAGGTCGTAGTCGGCGGCGCGTTCTGGTGGCGCAAGCGCGTCTGGGCGTGCCCGCCGAAGCCGCACCTGCACCGGCACTGCGGCTGGTGTGGGGCGCGGTGGCTCGAGGAAATGTCGGTGAAAACGTGAGCGGTGACGCGATCCGATCGAGACTCATCTTTGGTGACTGCCTGCGCGGACTACCTGAGATCCAGGCAGCCTCGGTCGATCTCGTCTTCGCCGACCTGCCCTACGGCCGCACGCAGAATAACTGGGATCACCTCGTGCCCATTTCGGACCTGTGGGCGCAGCTCCGCCGGGTCTGCCGCCCGGACACGCCAATGGTCTTTACCGCGATCCAGCCGTTCACGTCTCTGCTCGTGTGCAGCAACCTGGACTCCTTCCGCTACGAAATGATCTGGCGAAAAAACAAGGCGCGCGGTTTCCTGAACGCCAAGAAGCAGCCGCTGCGCGCCCACGAGAACGTCGTGGTGTTCTACGACAAGCAACCGCGCTACGAGGCGCAGATGACCGACGGGCACGAGCCCATCCACTGGGCCAAGACGAGCAGCCGATCGAAGAACTATGGGCAGTACGGCGCCACGGTCACGAACGGCGGCACCACGAAGCGGTACCCGACGTCTGTGCTCGACGTGCCGGTCGTCAACAACGATGACCCGGAGAGGATACACACGACGCAGAAGCCGGTCGCGCTCGTCGAGTGGTTCATCAGGACGTACACCGATCCGGGCGGCGTCGTGCTCGATCCGACGGCCGGCAGCGCTACGACGCTCGTAGCTGCCGAGAGGCTCGGACGTACGGGGATCGGGTTCGAGGCAGACCAGCGCCTGTTCGACTTGGCTTCAGCGCGGTTGAGGGCGACGTGAGCGACCAGCGCGACGAGGACTTGCGCAAGCTCCGGGCGCTGCTCGACTCGGACAAGCTCACCGACCGCGAGATCGAGCCGTTCGCCAACATGCGCTACCAGCTCACGCTGCACGAGCACTACCCCGGGCTCACCGACAAGCAGCGCTCCTGGGTCGAGGACGTCTACCGGCGCCTCGGGCTCGACGCCGAGGAGGGCGCGCAGAACCTATGGTCGGGCGGGAAGGTGCCGCGCGGGCGCGAGGTCGAGCCCGCGGTCGGACTCCGGGCGAACCGGCCGCTCAAGCCGCCCGCGAGGAAGAAATGAAGCCGCGGCGAATGTGCCTCCGTGTTTTCGGTCACCCCTGCTCCGGGCACTCGATCCACCGCATGGTCGAGGGCCGGAGCTGGGGTACTTTCCCGCCACGCTTCGTTGCCTCGAAGATCGATGTCGGCTGGAACGTCTGCGAGAGCTGCGGTCGGTGGCACCGCGTCTGGATCACCGACGACCGGATCTGGGCGCTGCTCCCGCGGCGCGCGCGGAAGTTGCGACTCTGCACGCGGTGCTACAGGGCTCGGTGTGCGAGCGGTGCCGCGCAGTGGAAGCGGATGATGGTGCGGCTGCGGATCGCCCTCGCCGAGATCAAGCGCGATCGCGGGCTGCAAAAAGTACGGGAGGGGAAGCCGTGAACGCCCGCCGCGAAGTCTACGCCGCTCGGTTCTCCGACGATCTCATGCACGCGATGCGGTCCACCAACGACGGCGTGCGCCGCGCGCCGCTGTGCGGCAAGGAGGTCGACTTCAAGGACGCGGGGGAGGATTCGGACTTCTTCTGCGAGGACTGCGTTCCGCTGATGGCCGTCGAACTCGGGATCGATCCAGACAAACTCGTGGAGGCGTTGAAGGAGGAGGCGTTGAAAGAAAAATGAAGCACCTGCACCCGCTCGTCGTCGAGTGCTGGGCCGCGCACGAGGCGCTCACCCGGCTGGGATTCAAGACCGACGACGTGTTCGTCGTCTCCGCGATCCTGCCCGGCACCAGCGCGCCGGGACCCGGCGTCATGGTACGAGACCGCGACGGCCGGGAGTTCACGCTGATCATCGGCGTGTTCGACGCCGAGATGTCCGCCGACGAGTTCTGCGCCGCGTGGCTGGCCTTCCTCAAGGACGACTACCCGCGCGCGAGCGAGGCCGAGCTGGAGGCCGCGTGGGAGTCGTCGAAGGTCCGCCGCGAGTCGGTGCAGTTGGTCGCGGCGCTGCACGTGAAGGGCTTGCGCGTGCCTGGGCGGGAGAACTGATGAGCGTTGATTCGCGGAAGGACGACGCGGTCCGGGGCGTTCTGGAGAGCATGAGGGAGATCGTCAAGATCTGCGTCCGTTGCGGTCTCGACTACGACGCCGAGGCGTACCAGCAGCTCAAGCTCTGCACCTCGTCCGACGCCCCGGACGGGCGCCTGCACGGCCTCGAGCACCGCAACTGCGCCTGCGGTACGACGCTCGCCGTGAAGATCGAGCTGCTCGATGACTAAGCCGTTCCTGCGCTGGGTCGGGGGCAAGACGCAGCTCCTGCCCGAGCTACTGGCCCGCGTGCCGAAGAAGATCAACCGCTACTACGAGCCGTTCGTCGGCGGCGGCGCGCTGTTCTTCGCGCTTCGACCGCTGCGGGCGCACCTCTCGGACTCGAACGCGGAGCTGATGACGACCTACAGGGTCGTGCGCGACGACGTCGACATGTTGATCAAGTTCCTACGGGCGATCCCGTACGACAAGGAGTCGTACTTGAAGATCCGCGCGGAGAAGCTCAACAACCCTGTGTTCGCGGCGTCGCGGATGATCTACCTCAACAAAGCCGGGTTCAACGGCCTGTACCGCGTCAACCAGAAGGGCGAGTTCAACGTGCCCTTCGGGCGCACGAGCAGTGGCGAGCCGCCCGTGGTCTGCGACGAGGAGAGCCTGCGCGCGTGCTCGGAGGCCCTCTGGGAGACGTCGATCAACAGCGACGACTTCTCGCTCGCCCTCGATCGTGTCGGGAACGGCGACTTCGTCTACTGCGACCCGCCATACGCGCCCGCGAGCGCGACGGCCAACTTCACCGGCTACCAGGCCGGCGGATTCGGCTGGGCGGAGCAGGAGCGGCTCTCGGCCGCGGCGGAGGCGCTCGCGGCCCGGGGCGCGCTGGTCATGCTGAGCAACGCGGACGTCCCGCGCGTGCGAGAGCTGTACGCCTGGGCCTCGAGCGTCGAGCGCGTCGAGGCGCGCCGGAACGTGAACTCGCGCGGGGACAAGCGGGGCAAGGTAGGGGAGCTGATCATCAGGAGCTGGAGGGACGAATGAGCAAGATCGTACGAGCCACGCAAGACGACTTCACCGAGCAGCTCGTGGCGAGCATCAAGGCCGCCGCGCAGGACGTCCACGCCGAGGGCCTGGGCGTGCTCCAGCGCGACGGGAACGTCGCGGGCTGGATGCGGCAGCGGCTCGACCTCTTCCGCCTCGCGACGGCGAGGGGCGACGCGCGCCGCGAGGCGGGGGAGTTGATCTCGTGCGCGATGTGGATCGACGCCTACTTCAAGAAGTGGGAAGCTGACGTGTCGGTCTTGCAGGAGATGCTGCGAGAAGGAGCTACTTCGATCATCACCGTGGTCGAGAAAGCGAAGAAGGCTCGACGAGCGAAGGGAATGCGTCGCATTCGGCGAGCGTAGGAGAGTGCATGAAGTCCGAGTGCTTGTGCTACGCGGTCCTGGTGCTGGCCCTCGGGTGCGGCGACGCCTTCGAGGCGGCGCAGGCGGCGCCGCTGGTGGGGGGCTCGGGAGGGGCGGCTGCCGGATCGGGGGGATCAAGCGGTTCCGGTAGCTCTGGAGCCGCGGGGAGCGGCAGCGCCGCCGGGGCGGGTGGGACCGCGGGCGCGGAGGGGGTCGGAGGAACCGATGCCGGCGGGACCGATGCCGGCGCAGGTGCCGCGGATGCGGGCGCCGGGGATGCGCTTCCAGAAGCGGACGCGCCGCCACCGCCGACGAGCTGCACCGCGAGCGCGTGCGCGGCATGCACCGGCGGCAGCGCGGCTGCGGGAACGTGCGCCGACGCTCACACCTGCCACTGCGCCGCGGGCACTTGCATCAACTGGGCAGATCAAGGGGGCGCGCCGTGCCATGGCTGGTGCGCGACCATCGGCGCCCCCGCATGGCACCTCGGCCAGACGACGCCCGCGTGTAGCGTCGGTTCGACGAAGGACTGCTACTGCGACTGGAACTAGGGCGTCGCGCCGACGAAGCCGATCTGGCGCGTCACGAAGAGACCGTCCACGCCTGCGCGTCCGGCTCCCCCGATACCTCCGGCGCCGCCTGCCGACCCGGTAGCGCTCGTGCCAGCGGCGCCTCCGGCACCGCCCCCGCCTCCGGCGCCTCCGGTGACGAGCTGGCTGCCGGCGAGGCTGATGCTCTCGTAGTAGATGGCGACGAGGCCACCTCCGCCGCCGTTGCCGCCGCCGCCACCGCCCTGGCCTCCGCCGCCCCCGTTGTTGCCGGCCTCGTTTCCTCCGGCCGTGCCCGCGACGCCGACCGCGCCCGCGCCGCCTCGAGCGCGCAGGGTCGATCCCGCTCCGAGGATGATGCGTGGGGCGACCAGAACGATGATCGCGCCGCCCTTGCCCCCGGCGCCGCCACCACCAGCGCCCGTGCCGCCGTTATTCGCGCTGCCTCCGCCCTGCTTGCCGCCGGCTCCGCCGTTGCCGCCGGCCGAGCCGCCGACGCCCGCCACGCCCCCGAAGACGGAGCTGGCGACGCCCGGGTAGACCTGAAAGGCGTTGACCGCGTTCGCGATGACCGCGCCCGTTGCGGCGCCTTGGTTACCTGCGCCACCGGCTCCTCCGATGGGCGTGCCAGCGGCTCCAGCAGTGCCGCCGGTGCCGCCCGTACCTGCGCCCACTTGCGCAGTGAACCCGGTGACCTGGTCGGCTGCGGTGCCGACTGTGCCCGCGGTGCCGATGGTACCCACGGAACCGTCCTGGGCCTTGCCGCCTCCACCGCCCCCGCCCCCGGACGCGCCACCCGCCTGCGAGCCCATGATCTGGGGCTCCTTGTCGAACGTGGTGTCGAGCAGGGCGTCGGCGTCGATGAGGCCCTGGATGTTGATGAAGCTCCGGGCCCGGATGATGAGGAAGGGGCTCTCACCCCCGGCGCCGACGTGGATCGTCTTGCCGGCGTTGAGTGTGATGCTGTGAAAGTCGTTCACGCCCCCCATGTTGACGTCCGCGTTGAACACGGCGTCGTTCGTCCCCACCCCGAACGGGCTCCACCCGTCTCCGCCGGGCGCGTCGCCCTGGATGGCGAGCGCGCGGAAGAACGTGCCGAGCGGGTCGGTGAGGTCGATGTCGCACTGGTTGAGTAGCTGGCGAAGGCCCATGGTTGTTCTCCTTGTCGTTTCTTGTGGAAGGTCTTACAGCGCCACGAGCGCGGTCTGCATCGTGGCCTTGAGGCGCCACTGCGCGGGGGCGTTCGGGCCGGTCACCTGGACGCGGACCTTGGTGCCCGAGACGACGAGCTGCACGTCGCCGGCACCGGCGAGGGCGCCAGAGCTGTTCGAGGCGCCGATGGTCGCGCTCGCCACCGTGACCGTGCCCGCGGCGTTGCGCGCGGTGCCGGTGATCGTCCCGCCGCCGACCTGCGACCCGTCCGACTTGACCACGGTCCAGTCGACGATGACGGTCGCGCCCTCGCCGTTCGTCGGCAGGTTGAACTCGATGCCCGTCGTGGCGGGGTCCGAGACCGGGGTGTTGTCCGGCGTCAGGAACGTGGAGTTCTGGACACTCGAGTTGCGGCCCTGGGGCAAGAGCGCGGTGATGATCGCGCTCACGCGGCGGCGCCACGCGCCGAGGGGCTTGGTCTGGTCGTCGTTCGCCTGGTTCAGAAGGTTCGCGAGGCTCATGGTGCTCTCCTGTCGTTTCTTGGGGCGCTCCACTGGGGAGGAGCGACTGGGTGATCGGCAGACTACCTCGTCCGCCGGGGCCGCGACAAGAGGTACGCGCCGAGCCCCAACCCCGCCAGCGCCGCGAGCCCCCAACCCAGGCGGCTAGGGGCACCAGGAGGGTTTGGGGGCTGCTCCTCTGGGGTGGCTGGAGGAGCAGCGAGCCACGGAACGACCACGTTCGAGACGAGCTGGGCGGCTAAGGCTGTGGCGTGCTCCGAGTGGCTCACCTGCTGCCCGTAGTCGAGCAGGAGCAGCTCCCCGGCGCCGACCGCCGACAGCGGCGGCGGGCTCGAGGCCGAAGAAGCGTCGACCGCCGGCAGCGCGAGCTGCGCGGCGAGGTTCGCCATCGTCTGCGAGCTGCTCGCGTAGGACGACGCGCTGAAGGTCGAGTCGCTCGCGACCATGACCCGCTGGCCGGCGGCAGCTTCCTGGGCGAACGCGAGGTAGCCGGCGGGGACGTTGCCCAGGGTGCGGGCTTGATCGGCCCAGCTCGATTGCGCGGAGTCGGCGAGCAGCAACGCGGCGAACAGCGCGCGGTCGGCGAGGGAGAGGGTCAGGTACGCCGCGAGGTCGTGGCCGGCGCTGAAGCTCGCGAGCAGGATGGTGGCCCCCGGGGGGATACCAAGCTGGGAGAGCATCTTCGGGACGTAGTTCCCGTCCGCGTCCTTCCAGGAGGCCAGGATCGGCGCGGCCTGGGCCTGGTCGGAGACCTGCACGACGTGCAGGGTTGATTCGGGCAGGACCGCTGCCTGGACCTGCTGGGCGAAGACGGGGCCGAGCCAGATCGTGTGGCTCATCTAGTTGATCGTGTACTTGTACGTGCTCGTGTCGAGGGCGAGGCTCGTGATCGAGAATCCGACGCCCGGGGTCTGCACGACGAGGGGGAGGGCGATCTGTGCGGCGATGCCAGCGATTGTCTGAAGCTGTAGCTGAACTCGATCGGTTTTCTTGAGATCCGGCCATGCGACCACGACGGGGGTAGTTGTGTTGGCGACCACCGTGTTCCTGTTGATAAATCCGGCACCGTCGTTGGCGAAGAACGTGACAGCCAAATCGAGGGAGCAGGTATCCATGATTCGGATAGTCCCGCCGGTATCCGCCTCGAAGGCTGTGTTGATGGCCGTGAGCAGCGTCCAGTCGCGGGCGTACAGCACGGTACCGTTGAACACGATCGCCAGCTCTTTGAATCCGGTCCCGTTGATCGCAAACGTGGCGCGAGAGATGTCGAAGATCGGAGCCGCAGCCCTGCTGTCGAACGGGGCGTAGAAGCCGTTGAACGTAGAGCGGCAGGTCCAACCGTGACCAGTAACCAGAGCCCCATCACCCTGACCGGCGCGCGTGACGAATACCGGACCTGTTTCGTTCGTGTCCAGATCGCTGAACGACAAGACCACGTTGTTGCCGAGGAAGAACGATCCGAACGGTTGCCCGTTGCTGTCGAACCGGCACGCCGTGAACTTGTAGCGAGTACCCACGCCCAGGTTGGCCCCGAACCGTCCCCCGTTGGCGAATACGCAGCCGTGGAAGCGGATGTCAGAAGGCGCTGGGGCGTTGCCGCTGATGGTGACCATCGCTACGCCGTCTCCTGCGCTGTACTGCGAAGTAAATCCGAAGAAGTCGCAGTCCGTAGCGCCGTCTGCAACGACCAGTCCGCGCAACCCGCTGCTGATCGCCGAGCACCCGAAGAACCGACAGTTGGTGTTGCCTCGTGCCGACCCGAGTTCCGTGTCTACGCTCCAGCCGTCCTGCGCCGCGCCCTCCACCACGACACTGTAGGCGTCGCAGAACTCGTTCGCGTTCCACTCGATGCCCACCAGCGAGAACGCGCCGTTTACGCGCACATCGCGCACGGTGCAGTGCTCGCACTCCTCGATGCTCAATCCGACGTGCTCGTTGGCGACGAAGTTGATCAACAAGCGCTCGAGTTGGGAATCGAGAGTCGCGAGGTCGTAGGAGACGCCGAACGAGCTGAAGGAGCTGTTGACTATGACGTCCGCGATGTAGCAACTCCGCGCGGAGAGGAACTCCACCGCGCGATCTCCGGTCCCGGAGATGGTCATGCCGTTGCCGAATATCTTGATGTTGGTCGGGAACGCCACGCACACTGCTACGTCGAATCCTGATTTCAACGGCTTGAGGATTGGGCGTTCAACCGTCAGCGTAGTCCCGACAATGTTCGTGATCTGATAGGTCGCGACGTCGCCGTCGGCGGCTGCGTGCGGTTGCACGGAGATCAGATTGCCGATGGCCAGGCCAACGGCCGACACGACCACGAGCGTTCTGCTCCCCTGCACCGCGTCGGCGTTGAGGCGCGTGACGATCGTCTGCCCCGCGAAACCGCTCGCGTAGAAGGGTGAGTTGCGGCCCCCGTCGAGTGGCGGGAGTGACGACACAATGTGTGTGGTCGCGGTACCGACCAGGGTCAGATTGCTCGGAGTCGTCTGTGCGGTCTCGCACTGCCAATCCCCGGCGTCGCCGCGCAGGCCCACCCAAATCCCAGCAGCGGCGAAAGCCGTGCATGCGCCCTGCTCGGGTGCGATCGTCGGGTTGAAGAGGCGCGACCAATCGTCTGCGCCACCGCCGATGGGCGCGAGCCAAGCGATGCTGCCTTGGATCTTCCACCGCCCCGCCGCTCCCCCCGTCGCGCCCAGGACCGTCCAGTGGTCGATCGTGCTCGCGTCCCCCGGCAGCCACTCGTAGACCGCGTCCGTCTCCGCGATGTACGCTGATTGCGGGCCGCGCGGGCCCGGCAGTCCCTCGACCTCCGCGATCGTCATGCGGTTGCGAAGGCCGAAGCGGTCCACGTCGTCGGCGATCCGCGAGACCGCTCTCCTCCACGTCCCGAGCGTCCCGGTGAGGTCTGTCGCGGTCTGGTAGAGGAGCTGCAAGAGGCTCATCGCTTCTTCTCCTTGAGGAGCGCCCCGCCGATCAGGATCGCCGGCACGCCCAAAATTACCGCCCACCACCCCGCCCCGAGCCCGGCGGGCACTGGCGCGCCCTGGGCGGCCTTGGGCTTCGCCGCGTCCGAGACGCAGTTGCCCGAGCCGTCGTCGTGCGTGCCCTGGGGGCAGACGCACTGGCCGTTCTGGTTCAAAACTTTCCCGCCCGAGCATCCGGGGCTCGGGGGCGGGAGGGGAACGCAGTTCCCTTGCGCGTCCACGCCGTAGCCGTCGTTGCACACGCACGTCTCGCCGGGCTGGAAGACGACGCCGTTCTGCGAGACCGCGACCGTGTTGGCCGAGGCGTTCGCGGTGCAGCCGCAGCAGAAGCCGCACGGGTCGGCGCCGCCAGTCCACACGTTGCCCGAGGAGATGCAGTCCTGCTTGTACTGGGCGAGCGTGGCCTTCGCCTTGTCGCACGCGGCCTGGGGCATGTTGATCTTGCAGCCCGCGTCGATGCTGTCGAGCGACCGGAAGCACGCCGGCCTCGACCCTGGCGGGTTCGCGTCGCCGATCTGGTTGATGCCCCCCGCGCCGCCGGGACCCTGGTAGTCGCCCGGCGGCGAGCCGAGGTAGGTCTGCGCCAGGCCGTCGATCGTGTCGCCGGCCTGGATCACGTAGGTGCAGGCGGCGAAGTCCCACGCCTCGGGCACGAACTCGACGGCGGGGTTCGGCCCCGCGACGGTCGGGGGCTTGGGGACCTCCTGCGCGCCGATCTGGCCGACTTGAACAGTCGCGAGGGGATCTGTCTGTGGCGCGTCGAAGGGCGTCGTGTTGCACCCGGCCGCGACCTCGAGCAGCGCCTGGGCGGCGTCGTGCTCGTCGAGGTCGACCGGGCCCGCCGCGCAGCGCGTACCGGTCATGGCGCAGTGCCCGCAGCACGGCGCGGCGGCCTGGCGGCCCTGGTCCTCTTGCGGGATCTCGGCGTCGAGCAGGGCGTTCGTCGCCTCGGTGCAGTCGTTGCCGCGCTGGAACGCGGTGAAGGTGCGGAACATCGACAGCGCCATCAGGGCCCCCTGTACCCGCGGGCGCAGAGCGCGCCCCACGGGATCACGTCGGCCACCATGGCCCCGGCGATGCGGTAGTACCGGATCGGGCTGATCCCGGTCTCCTCGTCAGCGAAGCCGGCGATGAACGCCTCCTCGGGCACCGTGAACACCAGCGCCGCGAGGGCGTTGATCAAGCTCGCGGGCTGGGGTTGGCGGGTCTCGGGGTCGGTCTGGAACACGGAGCCACAGAGCGTCAGCTCCCCCGGGCCCTCGAAGTCGACCTTGCCCCAGTCCCCGACGCCCTGCTCGTTCCACGGGAAGCGCGTGACGTCGCGCCAGGTCCCGAGGCTCCCGACAGGCGTCCCGAGGGGCTGGCCGCCGTTCGGCGCCTGGTACGGCGTGGCCGCGCCAGAGGGGTGCGGCTTGAACAGGATCGCGGGGAACGTCCCGCCCATCGTGGTGCTGCCGGCCAACGGCCGGTCGGCGTTGAACTGCATCGTCACGACGGAGCCGCTGGTGGGCCCCGCGTTCCACCGGAGGTGCAGGCTCACGTTCCCGTCCTGAAAGACCCAGAACGGCGTCCGGACCGGGGTCTCGACGTGGTAGGTCGACAGCCCCGGTGGGTCGAACTGCTCGTCCTCGACGACGATGTCCGCGCCGATGGTGACGATCGTCCGGAGGCCCACCAAGCGGCAGACGTGCCCCGGGGGCACCACGATCCCGCACAGGCGGAAGAGGTAGCGGTTCTGCTGCGCGGTCCCGTCGGGCACCTCGCCGCCCTGCGGGACGGTGGGGGCTGCCGGAATCAAGATCCCGTCCGCGGCGACGTCGCCCTGCGCCGGCGCGGACCCCACCGCGAAGCGGTTGAGGTCGCCGCCCGAGGTGCTCGACTCGACCCGGTAGCGCGTACCGGGATCGCAGACGCCCTCGTGGTACAGGCCGCAGGTGGGGCAGGCCGGGTTGGCCACCTGGTTACCCCGCGACGGCGGGCTTGTTGAGCGGCTGGAGCTGCTGGCCGATGAGGATGTTGGCGAGCTGCTCGCGGGCCTCCTGCGCCGAGAGGCCGTTCACCTGCTGCCAGCAGTTGGTCCCGAGCGAGATGCCCGCGATGGTGACCACCACGCGCGTCGGGAGCTGGGGGACTACGAGGGGCGAGCGGTTGTAGAACGTCGCCGTCGCGTTCGTGCCGGCGTAGAGGATCCGGCCGCGCGGGCAGTTGTCCTTGCAGACCACGTTCTGGATCGGCTCGGGACTGTTGCCGACGAGGTACTTGCCGCCCCAGCCCGCGAACGAGATGAAGAGGTCGATGTTCGGGACGAGCGAGTTGAAGTACTGCTGCTGCGCCTGGAACAGGTTGCCGTTGTTGTTGTCCGGCTGCATCACGCTGTAGCGCCAGTCGGTCCAGACCAGGTCGTTGGTCACGATCTGGTCGAGCTGCCCCTTGACGAACGAGTCGACGCCGCCGTCGGTGAACTCGACGTCGATCGAGTACTCCTGGTACTGCGCGTCCGTCGCGAAGCCGCGCGCGAGGATCGCCGCCGCGCGCACGTCCTGGCACGCGATGTCCTGGAGCAGCGCCTGGCTGAGCATTCCGGGAGTGGGCACGAGGGATCCTTTCTTCTAGAGGACGAAGGGGGAGGGTCAGACCCTCCCCCTCCCGTGTCCGCTTACTTCTGGTCGAGCGGGAGCTGCACGCCCGGCGGGAGCTGCACGCCGCCGTACGTCCCCTTCACGTTCACGCCGCGGAAGTTCGGCTCGTACGCGAGGCGGAAGTAGTTCGTCGCGCACTGGGGCGTGACGTAGTGACCGTACGCCTGGAGCGCGATCGAGAAGATCCCGTAGCAGAAGTGAACCGTCGCCGCGGAACCGAGAGACGCCTCGTCGAAGGTGATGTTCTGGCCCGTGGCGGGCGTCCCGAAGTCGTCGCCGTAGCCGCAGACCATCGGCGGCCCGACGATGTCGTCGACCTGGTCGTCGAGGATGCCCTGCGTGTCCTTCACGAAGAAGGCGTTGATCGGCACGCCGGGCACGTAGAGCGCGCCCTCCTCGAGCATCACCATCGGGCGGGGGAAGTACCCCTGCACGTCGGTGTTGCCGTACGCCGCGCTCGCCAGGTTCGCCGGCAGCGCCGTGTCGAGCGCGCCGCCGGGCACGCTCGCCTCGGCGTTGATGTCGACGAAGCGGTACGGCGCCGCGGTCGGGTCGACCTCGGCGATGCGGGCGAGCTGGTCGTTCAGGGCCTGGATCGAGCAGGCGACGCCGGTCTGGATGTCGCCGCCGAAGCCGCGGATGTGCTGCTTCCTCTGGAAGCCGCAGTCCGAGAACGCCATCTCGATGACCGTCGAGAGCCCGATCTTGAAGACGAGCGTGCGGGTCTCGGCGAGCGAGTTGAACAGGCGCTGGAGGCACCCGCCGATGTCGAGGGTCGCCTTGAGGCTCCCCGCGGGCAGGTCGGCGAGGCTCCCGCCGAAGGCGGGGACTTGGTTGGCGACGATCGAGGCGATCGGCACTGCGGCGCCGCGGATGCCGGCGACGAGCGGGTCGATCGAGATGCCGACGCTGATCGCGCGGATGATGGCCGGCGCCTGCACGCTCAGGTTGCCCACCATGTTCGTCCTGAAGTTCGGGTCCTCGTTGCCGGGGCTCGAGTTGAACAGGTTGAACCGGGGGAACGTGATCGGCGAGTTCGGCGCCTGGGGGATCTCGAAGTCGAGCTGGCTGAAGAACACCTGCTCCCACTCGTCCCACGACGAACCCATGCAGTAGTCGACGTCGTCGAGCGGCTTGGCGAGCGAGCCGAACGGCTGCCGCTCCCGGTCCGTCGTGTTCGACGCGCGCGTGTGAATCAGCTTTCCCTTGGATGCCATGGTCGTGCTCTCTTTCGGTCCGGGCCGCCGCCGCGGTTTTTCCCTCGTCCGGCGGCGACTCGGATTTTTTTCAGAAACTGGGGTTGGATCGGACAGACGGCCGGATCAGGCGGCGAACATCTTGCGGCGTGCAGCGCGCCGGGCCTCGGCCCTGGCGGCGAAGTCGCCGAGGCCGAGCTTGGGGTTGTACATGTCGCCCGCGGGGCCCGTGTTCGCCGGGACCGCGCAGGTGGAGCAGGCGCAGCCGAGGCCGTGCCCGTTCTGGTTGACGGCCGGTCCGGCCACCGCGCCCTGCGGCTCGGGGGCGGGAGCGGCCTGCTCGATCGGAGGCGCCGCCTGGGGCGGAGCCGTCCGAGCGACGGGCTCGGCCACGGCCCCGCGCATGTTCGGGAACCGCGGGAGCGGGACGCGCTTCGGGGACTCGAGCTGGCCCGCGGGCTTGGCGAGGCCGACCGCGGGGGCCGGCTTCGTGCCCGCGTTGAACGAGTCGAGCGCCGTCTGCCATGAGGCGTACGCGCTCGAGGGCGTGTCCTGGTTCGGGATCGGCTCCTGCTGGCCGACCGGCATCTTGGTCTTGTCGCCGCCCGCGTCGGAGACCATCTTGTTGAGCGCGGCGGTCGCCGCCTCGGTGCTCGCGTACTGGTACGACTGCGCCTCGGGGGCGTAGCGGTTGGCGAACGTCTCCTCGGTCGTCTTGGCGACGGTGAAGATCTTCGGCACGACGTACGCCCAGTACAGGCTCATCGCCGTCTGGAGCGCCCAGCCCAGGCCGAGCCCGGCCACGACGTACGACGTCTTGTGCCAGCCACGCCGGCCGGTCCAGATCGAGATGCCGACCATCGCCGCCGAGCCGACCACGCCGCCGACGATGCGCATGCCGTCGGGCCGCGCGGCCTTCATGTTCACCGCGTCGGGCCCGACCCACGGGTGCTGACCGCCCGAGGGCGTGCGCGTCGCGATGAGCGCGTCGACCATGCCGCCGATGATGTATCCGCCGAGCAGGCCCCCGAACATCAGGGCGACGTTGCCCCAGTTGCCGCGCGGGTTGCTCATCGAGTAGGTGCGCGCGTGGTGGCCGTGCGCCCTCTTGTGCTTGTGGCGCCGCGGCGGGTTCTTGCGGCTCTTGCTCTTGCTGCGCCCCTTCTTCCGGCTCCCGCCCGCGCCGCGGGGCGACGAGGAGGTGTGGACGTTGAGCTTGACGTTCGCGCTGGCGCGACCCGCGCTCGCGGTCCCGCGACCGGCGCCCTTGCGGCTCTTCTTGCTCTTCCTCTTGGTCTTGTGGGCGCGGGGCTTGCTCGCGGTCGCCTTGCGAGCGGTCTTGCGCGTCTTGCGCGCCTTGCCGCCGTGGCGCTTGCGCGACCTCGCAGCCTTCGTCGCGGCGGCGGAGCGCTCGGCCGCGTGGCGCTTGCGAGTGCGAGCGGCCTTCTTCGCGGCGGCGCTGCGGCTCGCCTTCGTGCCCTTCTTCTTTTTCTTGGCCATGTGCGTGCTCTCCGTTGTGGCGCGACTGGGTGCGCGCCGCGACGAGGGCCTGGGGTTGCCTCTCGTCTTGTAGGGCCCAATATCCCAGCGTCGCTCTGCAAGATCAATAGATTTTCTAACCGCGGCCCTGTCGGCCGCCGGGATGTTGCCCTTGAACTGCTCGAAACGGGCAGCGGCGTTGCGTGTGTGGCGCTGCGCTTGTTGCTTCGATCCCTTGAAATGCGGGCCCCCGACGGGGAACTTCCACTCCTTCGGGTAGGCGTAGTCGCTCGGGTGGGTGAACCCGAGGCGCGCGTACTTCGGAGGTGCGTGCGTGCGGTGCGCGGCGGGGTTCCTCCGCGACTTCATCGCGCCGACGTCGATCTCGTGCATCGCTCTCTGCCGCCGCTCGCTGGGGTCGAGGGGCTGAGAGACTCTACGCCGCGAAGGCTGGCGAGCGCAAGACTACCGACGGTACTCGCCCGACCGGATCGCGGCTTCCTCGCGCACGGCGATCTCGCGCGCGGCCAGCTCGCGCGTCGCGGGCGAGAAGACGCCGTACTTGCCGTGCGGCCCGGGCGTGCCGAACTCTCGCGTGTACCGCTCGGCAGCGGCGCTCGTCCAGTAGAGCCAGAGCTTCGGCGCGAGCGCGGGGTCGTACGTGCCCTTCGCCATCTTCTTCGAGAGGTTCTCGATGATCGACTTCTTCTGGTTGTAGAGCGCGCCCTCGTTGTCGGCGTAGATCACCAGCTCGTCGGCGGCAGTGTCGTCGGCGGGGGCGCGGGCGGGCGGGTTCGGGGACGAACGCAGCCCGGCGGCGAAGTGCTCCGCTTCACCCATCCCGAGAGCGGTGTAGATGCCGTTGTCGGGACCGAAGTAGCTCTGGTTCGCTGGCGCGTTGTGGAAGAAGCGGTACCGCGTCATGCCGTCTCCGGGGGAGTACGTGCGCACGGTGTATCCAGGAGGGAGGCTCTCCTGCAACATATCGAGCCGCGTCTTGCCTCGCGGGTTCTCCTCACCGTAGCCGGGGCCCGCTTCCTTCCACGCGCTCTTTGGGAACGAGAGCAGGTTGCTCATGCGCTTCCCGCCCTCGATGACGTAGCCGAACCACGCGCCGCCGCCGTCCTTGGTGACCTCGATCGTGTAGAACTGCGGGAGGGTCGGGTTCGGTTCGACGGGCACTATCACGATGCGCGCGTTGCGTTGGCCAGCTCTCACGTGATGCGGTCGCGGATGATGAGGAGGCGGGTTCTCGCTCGACCAGTCGTCCAGGTTCTCGAACGGCCAGCCGCCCTCCTCTTCCGCGTACATCTGGAGCTGCTCCGCGGGACCGCGCGCGAACGCCATCTGCTCCGGCGTGTAGTTCGCGAAGTACTCCGCGTCGGTGTCGCCCGGCTTGAGCGTGAGGAAACCGAGGAGCGCGCGCAGCGTGTCGTCGCTGTCGACGGCGTTCATCGGCGAGTTGCCGAAGTCCTCGCCCTCGAAGAGGACACGGCCATCGGGCCCCTTGAGCTGGTAGCCGAGGATGCTCTTGCCCCTTCCGTCGGTCCGGTACGTGTCCCAGGTGCGCAGCTCGTACCCGTCGAGCCGGACGTGGCGCAGGTTGCGGTTGTCGCCCGGAGGCGGGGGAGGGTTGTGCTTGCAGGTGCAGGCGGGCGGGTTCTCGCGCGCCGGATGCACGACGCCCGGCGGGTTCACCGCCGTCGTCACCTTCATCTCCTCGGTCGCCGCGCGGTGGACGTCCCCGAGCTTGCCCGCGCAGAACCCGCGCCCGGCGAGGTATGCGACCACGCGGTCCGACTTGCTCGGCACGGCTTTCCCTCGCGACGCGAAGATGTAGCCCGCCTTGTCCTTCCAGACCCGGTGGCCCTTGAGCAGCTCGAGGTGCTGCCCCGCGTGGGCCGCGCTCTTGATCGTCTCGGCCTCCCTGCGCCACGCTTCGGGCGCGTCGCGGGCGGTGACCGGGTGGACCTTCTCGCTCTTGCTCATCGGCGCCCCTTCTTCGATCGAGTCGTCGCCTCGTAGACCTTGAGGTACTTGCCGCTCGCCCTAGCGCGCTTCGCGAGGTCACGGACCTTCGCGTTCGCCTCTGCCGCGGTCTCGAAGGGGTACTCGTCGGTCAACCTGCCGTTGGCCCGCTTGCCGTCGGGGCCGCGCACGAACTCGGTGACCACGGCGTACCAGTTGTCGTCGCCCTCGTCTCCTTGGAGGGTGGCGTACTCGACGAACGCGATCTGGCGCTTTTTCTTCTGCTTCTCGTACTCGGCCCACCCCAAGTCGGGCAGCAGCGTCGCGGACGACTTCTTCGCCCCGCCCTTGTCTTTCTGGGACAGCGCGTACGCTCCCAAACCAAGCGTTCCCAACCCTAGCCACCCTAGCCACGACATCTATTTCACCCTGTGCCACGCGGTGCGCTTGCGCTCGTACGTCCGTTCGTGCCGGACGTCGCCGTTCGCCATGAGCTGCTCGATCACAACCTTGCGCTGGTCGCGGAAGTCTGGTCGCACCTTCTTCGAGTCGAACCACGCCTTTGCGCTCGTGACGTTCATGAATCCCGCTCTGCCGGCGAGAGGCAAGCTGTTGTCGCCGACGAAGTACACGCGGTGTCCGCGCCTGCGCATCTCGGGCCGGTGGAGGAACTGCTCGAGGGCGTTCCAGGTCACGGCGTGGCCAGCGCCACGCTCGACGTGCAGGGGCACCTCGGGTACTTCGAGTGCCGGGATGACGGGGGCGGGGACCGCGCGCTCCTCGATCGCCTCCGGCGCCGTGTACTCGGAGGCTTCCCGGTCCGTACCGCGGATGAACTTCTTCGTGGCAGTGGCGACCGGCGCCCCCGTCCCGGTCCGGTAGAACAAACCGTCGGGACCGATGAAGCCCGTGACGAGGTCCGGCATGGCGACCACGCTACCAGCCGGAGCGGAAGCGGTCTACCCTCTGGCACATGATCGACGCCCGCGACGAGGTCGCCTTCTGGCTCGGCTCGCCCGCCCTCCCGGGGCAGCTCGTCGAGCACGCCCTGTTCATTCACCTCGGGATCGAGGAACCGGGCCTGAAGCAGCGCGCGCTCGACGTCCACCAGCGGACCGACGCGGCGCGGGCGCAGTACGCCGGGCTCGACGACCGAGAGCTGCTCTCGGTCGTCGCGAGGCAGACCCAGGCGATCCGCCAGCTCAACGTCGCCTGCCTCGACGCCGCGCGCCTGGGCTGGATCGGTTGGCTCTGGCCGCTGTTCCTCGAGCACACGCTCGCGGAGCTGGACTACTTCGTCACGCGCGTGTGGGGCGCGCCGGGCAACCCCGTCCAGAAGCAGCCCGGCGTCACCTGCGAGAACCTGCGCTTCCTCGCCGAGCACGCCGCGTTCGCCGCGCAGCTCCTCGACCCGACCGAGGGCGCGCTGATCGACGGCGCGCGGGCCGCGGAGCAGAACCTGCTCGGGCTCGGGGCCCGGTGCGCCGAGGCGACTCAGGCCGCGTTCCGGTCCCTCTCGGAGAAGGCCGCGCGCGACCTCGACTCGTACCTGAAGACGAGCGGGATCGGGACGCCGAAGGTCCGGTCGATCGTCCACCCGGTGCTCGCGGCGCACGTCGTGCGCGAGGGCGAGCGGTCGATCCAGGCGATCAAGGCCACCTGAACCACTCGTCGAGCACGCACCCGGCCGGCAGCTTGAGCCTGAAGCAGTTCCCGCTCCTCGTGACGGGGATCTCCTGCTTGAAGTCGTGGTGGAAGTGGTCCTGCCCGCGCGGCTCGTTGAACTTGACGTACTCGATCCGGTCGACGACGCCGACCTCGTTCCACTTCTCGCCCTTCGGGATCTTCCGCACGTCGGAGACGACGTAGGCGGTGCAGGATCCGCGGTGGTTACACACGAGGTGGGAGGCGGGGACCGTCGCGACCGACTTGCCCTTGTACTTCAGGCGCACGCGGTCGCCGCGCAGGATGTAGCCCGACTCGGTCGGGAGGGGCTCGGAGGCGCCGGAGGCGTGGGGGAGGATGTCGCCTACCGGGTTGGGGCGCCCATGTAAATGAACCAAAACGCCGGGTGTTCTTTTTTCAGCAGCAAGCGATCTCTGACTCCACGTCGCTACATCACCAGAAGCATCGACGACACGATAGAAGTACCCGATAGCCGAGTTGTGCCTCACCTCGACGATCTCCCCGCTGAACTGCCTCGCCCCCAAAACTTCGACACGATCTCCAACCTGAAATTTAGGACTAGGATTCGGCCTTCCATGTACCGGGCAGCCCTGCTCCCTCGCGAAGTTGAGCGAGGCCGCGACGGCCTGCTTCTGCGGGTGACCCGAGTGCACCATCTCGGAGATGTTCCGGCTGATCGTCTCGCGCGAGCAACCGCGGTGCAGGGGGTTCTCTCGACTGCTGATCAAGTCGACGATATACCCTCGAACCATCGGTGAGTTCGCCGCCGGAAATCCGTGCTCCGCGCGAAAGGTCTCGGCTCGATGGATCTCTGCATCGCCGTAGCGAGGCTTCGCCAACAAATCTTCGGTCTCGCTCCTGGTGAGGCCGTACTTCTTCATCAAGAAGCGCCCGCCCAAATTCACGAACTCGGTATCTTTCACGACCGCCTCGTCGCCAGGTACGCGATCCCGAACGCGCTGCCCAGGATGAACAGGGCCGCGAGGGGCGAGAACGCGGGGCTCGACACGACGCCGAGATCGTCGTTTCCGGCAGGCGGGGGTGGCGCGTTCGCCGGGTTGTTCTGCGGGTCGAACGTGCCGATGTCGATCGCGTAGTTGTTGAAGTGCAGGACCGGCGTCACGTAGTCGCCGAACGTCTTCAGGTTCCAGATGTTGGGCTGGTGACCGCTCAGCGTGCCGCAGTGCGGGCCCCCGGCGTTGTAGCTCGCCGCCGCTTTCACATAATTACCGCCCCACGGATCCCAGCACGTCGAGCGGAACCACTCGCAGCCCAGGCGGATGGCGAGGTCCGCGTCGTGCGCGATGTCGTAGTCGGAGTAGCCCTGCTTCGCGCCGAGGGCGGTCACCTGCGACACGCCCGCGCCGTGCGGGTTGTCGCCGTAGTTCATCGCGTTCTCTTGGAAGTGGCTCTCCTGCGCGAAGATGCCTGCCATGAGCGCCGCCGGCAGCCCGTTGTCGTTCGAGTGCTGCCAGATCGACGCGGCGAGCGCCTGGTAGTCGCGCGGGCTCGGCGCCTCACCGGTGTAGGCGCCCACCGCACTGTCGAAGAACGGCGTCGCGGTGTACACGCCGTTGACGAGCACGCGCCCGTCATCCTGAAGCGACGCGACCGCCGAAGAGCACCCGGAGGTGAAGTCCTGGCTCACGGTCCGAACGCCCCCTCCGTAGCTTTGCACGCCCCCACTACCGCAGAGCAACCAACGAAACCAAAACCGCTCCCGACGACCGCACCTCCTGCGCCCCACCTAAGCGGGTGTTTACTACCGAGCAACGCGGCGATCCCAGCCGTCAACAATCCGGCACCGATTCCCCAAGGCAATGCTCCTCTCGCGAAGCAGTTCACGTCGCACGAGTCGGTGGGAACCTCGGTCACGTTCGGTTCGTCGCCCAGCGCGCCGCTCGGGCGCGCGTAGGTGCGCAGGACCGCTACCATCGCGAGGTTCACGCCGCTTTCTTCCCGATCACGGTCTGGTAGACCGCGAGGCCCACGCCGAGCAGGGCGAGGCCGCCGATCACGTACAGGCCCGTCGTCGCGGCCTGGGCGATGGGCTTCACGATGTTGCCCGCCTCGGTCGTCTCGGCCTCCGCCCGCTTGATCTGCGCCTGGCCTCCGAGGATCGTGGTCACCAGCGTGTTGCACTGCTCGGCGGTCATCTTCCCGTTCGCGACCGCGTCCTGGCAGTTCTTTTCCATGTCAATACTCGTCTGCTGCTCCAGCTTCGCCCGCGCCGCGTCCGCCTCGGTCTTGGCCTTCTGCATCTCGATGTAGTCGATCGCGACGATCGCCACGGCCGCGATGGCCGCGATGATGATCGCGGGAGCGAGCCCCACCTGACCCGTCGCGTCGACCGGCTGTTTGGTCGAGGCGTCGACCGGTGAGAGGTACCCGTTCGCGTCCAGGCCCACCAGAAACGTGTCGCTCGGGAGCGCCTCGATCACGGCGATGCCGAGCTGCGGGTCGACGCCGACCGTGCGCTGCCCGGCGAGGGCCTGCTCCACGAAGTCGTCGCCGAGCTGCACGCACGCCTGGAGGTTCAAGAGGTGCTGATAGTCGTCGCTCGTGAACGTCGCGTCGAACATGGGCGTCCCGAGCGCCTGGCGCGTGTAGCGGAACACCTTGAACGACGTGACGGCGTCCGCGAGCGCGGCGACCATCGCGACCCGGGCCGCGTCGAGCTTGGCCCCCCACTCCTCGCGCTGCGCGTCGGTGAAGTCGGCCACGGTCAGCTCCTCTTCTTGCGCCCGAAGACGACCGCGCCGATCACGCCGAGGACGAGCAGGCCGCCCACGATCCAGCCGGTGTTCGAGGAGGGCGGCGCGGCGCTTCCACTACCGCTGCCTCCGCCTCCACCTCCGCCTCCGCCGCCACCTCCGCCGG